>Ga0209570_1000051_pt1 | contig 348615 bp, 300 predicted proteins | sample EBPBio172007_DNA_FD_185861 | JGI IMG/M metagenome (GOLD analysis project Ga0209570, IMG submission 185861) | Wastewater treatment Type I Accumulibacter community from EBPR Bioreactor in Madison, WI, USA - Reactor 1_9/17/2007_ DNA (SPAdes)... | ecosystem: Engineered > Bioreactor > EBPR >... | reverse complement strand
AAATAGGTAGATATTGATTCGGGAAGAATCGTCTTCAAAAGGCTATCAAAGGACTGGTTCACAACTACAAATTAGGGACACAAAATTCCGATTTTTTCCTTTTCCCCACAACTTTTGACCCTGATCCCATTTTTTGGCTTCCAGTTTCCACTTTGGAAACTGCTGGATACAGATTGGAACCGAAATTTTGGTCAAAAGAGCAAAAAATAGTTTTTTGGGCTTACACCCATACTGCCTAAAAGCCTTGAAAATAGGGGAAAATAAAAAAGCAGCAAATTTTTTATTTGCTGCTTTACTACTACTCGTAGCCCGTACGGGAATCGAACCCGTGTTTCGTCCGTGAAAGGGACGCGTCCTAACCCCTAGACGAACGGGCCATTGACTATCCTTTGGTTAACCCTTAGTTTGTTACTCAATGGGAGTGCAAATTTACAACTATTTTTTGTTCCGCAAAAAAAAACTTCAAAAAAAAGATATTTTTTTTGCTACTGACCTGGTAGCCGCTTCAACGGATTCAACCCTGCGAATCGATGCCGGTAGCGATCGAGTGGTTCTACGAGCCAGCGCTGCATCACCACGGCCAACAAAAGGCTAATGCCAATAACAACATAGCCATAGGAATCGAGCAGGTACGGATTCCCGAAATAACGCTGCCGCAACAGCAATACAACCAGGTGATGAATGATATAAATAGAAAATGACAGTTCGCCAATATAGCGGTCAGCCTTGTGGTTGCGGAAGCTAAAGAATATAAAAGGCAAGCCAGACAGTAAAAGAACATAAAAGCCATACATTTTGAGCTTATCGGCAAGTGGCCATTGGTCGTAAAACACGATCAATATTACCAACAGCAAAAGCCAGGCATAACCAATGTAATAAGAGATACCCCGATCGCGGATCAGGCGATACGCGCGGTAGGCCACACTGCCAGCCATGAAAAAAGCCAGCTCGAACGGAAAAAAACGATAAGTCCAGGGGTCGAAGCTCAGGTAGAGGCGACTTACACAGATATAACGCAATCCCAGGCTAAGCGCCACTACAGCCAACTGCCAGCGCAAACGCCTGACGACCATAAACGGCGCCAGCAGGTAGAAAAAACATTCGATGCTGATAGACCATGCCTGAGGCACCATCAGGTACTGGTAACCGGTGTGGCTGAACGAAAGCGGATTATAAACAAAAGACGGCTGGCAAGCCTCATCGAGTTTCAGAAAATAAAGCAGGTCTTGCCCAAGCACAACAACATTCTCAATACCAAACCACAACAGGGTTGACCAGGAAAGGCACTGACTGCCAGATACATATCGCGAAAGATAAAAGGGTTTCCCAAAACCATACCAGCCAGCCAGCGATACCAGCAAAGCGAGTAGCAATACCAGCCAGTAAACAGGAAAAATGCGAAAAAAACGGCTAAAGATGAATTGCCGGTAAGAGCCGGGACCTGTGTATTTTTCGCTGAGGATCAAGGCCATATAAAAGCCCGAAATCATGTAAAACGACTGTACAGCTACCTGCCCTCCACAAAGGCGCAAACCAAAGATCTTGTACGAATGATACACAACAACTGCCAGCGCCAGCAAGGTGCGGAGAATTCCCATAGGGCTAAAGATAAGGCTTAATTTCGCTTGGCATTTTTATTTTTTCGGGACGCGCAAGAGCAGGTAAAACCGCCAACAAAAAAGCCGGCTGCTGGAGCCGGCTTTGCTTTTAATTGCTAAACATTAATCCACTTTATCCACGTTGGATTTTGCCTCGCTTACAGCATCTTTTTGTTTCGAAATTTCTGATTTCTTTGTTTCCTGAGCCGACTCATTTTTGCGAACATCGTCCTCCGCTTTACTGATCTTTCCCTTATAGGATTCAATATCCGATTTCAGACCTTTGATATCCTTTTCAAGATCCTTTTGCTGGTCTTGTAACTTGTCGTAAATCTTTTGTGAAGCTTTGGCTTGCTCGCTAACAGCACCGGCACTGGCGTCCACCACTTTTTTCTGTACGGCTATTTCGCCTTTTTTCTTCTCCAACTCGGCTTCCTTTACAGTAATTTCCTTCTCCGCCTTGGTAATCTTCTCTTTATAATCCTCAATATCACCTTTCAGGTTTTTATGGGCCTTCTCCAGATCCTTTTGCTCATCTTCCAATTTAGCCTGTTGCTTTTCGGCCTCTTTTACTTTTTCCTGCAAGGGCGCTTTTGTCATCTTCACCGCAAAGTCTTTGATGATCTTCTCTGCTTCGGCGTATTTGTCTTTCTGATCGGATGAACTCAGGTAAGCACCGCCCAAATCAAAAGCCACGTGCATTTTCACAGTCATTTCCTTTTTATTCTCTTCGAAAGTGGCATACACGTCCACCGGGTTATTGCCAAATTCTTTTATAAGAATATTGTCGCCGAATACTTCGTTCTTGTCACTTTTTACCTTTTCGTTCTTGTAATCTTTCATCAGGCTTTTCCAGGCACTTTGCACATCATCCTGCCGGTTGGCGTAAATGGTTGTACTGATGGCATTTTGAGTTCCGGTCGAAAACTTTTCATTTCCTTCCTTTAACTCGATTCGTTGGGCGGAAGCGGCCATTGCCGTTAATGATACCGCCAGAACTAAAATTTTTTTCATGCTATTGGGGTTTTAATCGTTGCGACTGTTCGCAGTTTAAAAATACGGCATATATTTTAACGGACCTTATAAATTGACTTTTTTTATCAAACACGAGGCATGACATTCGTCGTACGTTAAAAAGCATGGTTCCCGGAACAGACATGTTTTTCAATGACGCTAAGCACCTTACATACCCAGCTGCGACAAAAATTAAATGATATTGACAGTTGCAAACGAACGATCGTTACTCTTTATCAACGTCGGTGACACCGCCGGAGACGATAAATTTCATGGCCTCGCCGCCTTCAACCTGAATGGGCCTGATCTGCTCCCGGGGCACGAATACCAACCGCCCCGAAAACGAGTAAGAATACGGCAGGTAAACAGACACTTTATCACGAATGCCCCAATCGTTGAGATCATCCTGGGTCACAAAACCCAGCTCTTCCACATTGGCCTGAGGATTGGTAAGCACCAACACCGGCTTGGTAAAGCGTTTTTTATTACCCATAAATGCATTCATAAAATCTTTGATGGGCGAATACACATGCCGGACAAAAGGCGCATGCTCCAATTTTTCCTCGAAAAAAGCAAACAAGCGTTTAAACAGAAACGATGAGGCCAGCATGCCAATAATGGTCATTACCACGACAATGCTGAGAATAGAAATAAGCGTATCGAGGATAGGAAACCCGGTGAGCCCGACAAAGGAAAACAGCCCTTCGAAAAATTGGAATAATTTAAGAAATACAATGAGTGTAATGCCAAACGGAATACACAGCACAAGGCCCTGGAGGAAATATTTAAAGATCTTATTCATTACGTTTAATTTAAGCCCAGGCTATGCCTTTTTTGAGCTTAGCCAGGGTTTCGTGCTCGGCCGAACCCTCCTTTGTTTTATAATCATAAAGCCAGCCTGCCTGCGCCGGAAGGCTCATGAGAATAGACTCCACACGACCATTGGTTTCCAACCCAAACCGTGTACCCTTATCGTAAACCAGGTTAAATTCTACGTAGCGGCCGCGGCGCAGCAGCTGCCATTGCTTCTGTTCCGGCCCAAAAACCTTATCCTTGTTCCGGCGGATCAGCTCGGTATAGATTGGCGCGAACGCGTCCCCTACTTCTTTCCAGAACGCAAGGTTTCGCTCAAAACTCATACCGTCGCGCTCATGGAGTCGATCGAAGAAAATACCGCCAATGCCTCTCGTTTCGCGGCGGTGCGTGATGTAAAAATAGTCGTCGGCCCAGGCTTTAAACTCAGGATAATAGCTCGTATGATGCCGATTGCACACGGCTTTGAGCTGCTGATGGAACCAGCGCGCATCCTCATCAACGATGTAGTGTGGCGTCAGGTCGATGCCGCCGCCCAACCAGCGTGTGCCATTGCTCATTTCAAAATAACGGATGTTCATGTGCACGATAGGCACCATCGGGCTTTGCGGGTGAATAACAATAGACACACCGGTTGCAAAAAAGGTAAGTCCATCGCGGTTCTCCGGCTGTGCCGATCCGCTGTGCGCTTTTTCGCGAAATAAAAAATCGGGCGCCTTGCCACTCACCGCCGAAAACATCACCCCTCCTTTTTCGATAACAACGCCGTTTTCCAGTACACGCGAGCGACCGCCACCGCCTTCCTCCCTACTCCAGCGTTCCTCTTTAAAGTGCGCCTGACCATCGGCTGCTTCCAGCGCACCGCAAATTCTGTCCTGGAGGCCTTGCAGCCATTCCGAAATCGCTTCCTGACTTATCTCCATCCTGTTTTCTGTAAGGTATAGTCCAAATACTTGTAAATAAATACCGCCCGGTTTTCGAAGCCCGTTTCAGTGTCGGGCCGATAGAACTCAAACCCCGTGGTAAGACCCCAGGCAGGATAGCGGTCGAGATTCAATATAAAATCGGGCCCCTGCACCTTCAGTTGCGTAAGGTAGTACATAGCTACATCGTAACCCTGGAAAAAATATTCGCTCGGGTCGGTCACAAACAATCCCTGGTAATAGCGACTCAGGTTTTGCTGCAACGAATCTTTTGAATCGAGCCCGGACGAACTGGCAAATGTGAAACCGAGATCGTTCAGGTAGTCCTGATCGAGGTTATCAATGCCTGCCACATTGCTAAAGCCAAGCAATACAATATCTTTTTTAGTTGAAAAAACATACAGCTGGGTAATCACATCCTGGAGGTAAACCGGATTATTGGTGAGCAACACCACGACGTTTTTCTTGCCAGGTACGTAAGCTGCTTTAATTCCAGCCAAGCCTTTCACTTCACTTAAACTGTCGCGCAGACTTCGGCCGGTTCGCACCAGTTCGGCATTATACCGGTCTTTGAAAGCCCTCACATAGGCCTGGTCTTTGGCTGTTGTATTCACCAAAATAACTTTACTGCCGTTACTCAGCGAGTCGATGCAATAGTCGGCCAAACCTTCGATTACTGTAAACAACGACGGCGTAATTTTACTGGCCAACGGGTTATTGAAGAGGATCTTATTTTGCTGTGTAAGCGGCGATATCGTTGGAATACCTAACGGACGAGCGTAAGAAGAAACTGTTTTGAAAGCGCCAGGGTAAAGCGGCCCAAAAATCATGTCGAGCGATTTGAATTCCTCAGACCGGCAAATCGTTTGCACGCGGGCCGAATCGCGTTCCTGTAAATCATAAACATTCAGCGTAATGTCAAAATCTTTGGCTTGCAGTGAATCCACCGCTTTTTTGAAGCCGGTGTAAAAGTCGATCGCGAGCGACTGCGTTGCCGGGAATCCGGATTTGCCGCGCACCAATGCGTCCAGGTCCATCTGTTCACTTTCAGCCAGCTTGAACGGGAGGAAAAGCCCGATCTTGTAACTTGTTTTTTTTGATTTTCCGGTTGCGGTTATGCTACCGGTCTGCAACGACACTTCCTGCCCCTGTCCGTCCGATATTCCCGATACCACTGTACCACTTTTGGGTACTTTCACAATTTGCCCGGCCTTAATGCCTGCCTGTGCTCCCGGATTCCAGCGATAAAACTCCTCCTGGCTAATGTTGAAGCGCCTGGCGAGCCCGTAAGCTGTTTCACTAGACGCCACGGTGTAAAACATCGTATCTTTTACCAAGACCCTGGTTTGGATTAGTTCATTTTTTTTCTTTTCATTCACAATCAAGGCGTCGCCTTCTTTCAGGCCCGCGCTCAGCGACGGATTCCAGGCAGCCAGCTTTTTCTCATCGATGTTATACTTTTTGGTGATGGCATACACTGTTTCACCACGCTTCACCCGGTGGTAAACGTACCGGTTGGTGTCGATAGCTGGCTTTGGCAACAACGATTCCATTGGTACTTTAAGTTCCTGACCTGGCTTTAAGCCTTCAATAGCTTCGTCGTTCTCCGCCAGGATGGAATTCACATCCATGTTATAAAGTTTGGAAATGGCATAGAGACTCTGGCCTTTTTCCACTTTGTGGATATAAAACTTTTTACCGTTAATAGTACGGATATCGGTTGACTTTGTCTGAGCCGTTAGCGCACACGACAACAAAAAGCCAATGACCAAAAGAAAGAGCTTAGGAGACTGCGTAATAGGGTTCATATCTACAAAACACCCGGCATTGCCCGGCTACATTAAATTTATAAAAACAGCTCGTTCGGCTGCATACCGTATGTTCCTCACGCGGTTATTCCCACTCGATGGTAGCCGGCGGTTTGGAACTGATATCGTACACCACGCGATTCACACCTTTTACCCGGTTAATGATCTCGTTCGATATTTTAGCCAGGAACTCATACGGTAAATGACACCAATCGGCTGTCATCCCATCGGTAGATGATACTGCACGCAGGGCAACAACATGCTCGTAAGTTCGTTCATCGCCCATTACGCCCACACTTTGCACCGGCAGAAAAATAGCACCGGCCTGCCATACCTGGTTGTACAGACCGTGGTTTTTCAACCCGTCGATAAAGATTGCATCCACTTCTTGCAGAATTTTTACTTTCTGTTCGGTAATATCACCCAGAATACGGATCGCCAAACCAGGCCCCGGAAACGGATGACGCCCCAGGATGGCATCGTCGATGTGAAGCGCCTTGCCTACACGGCGCACTTCGTCTTTAAACAGCGAACGCAATGGCTCCACCACGCTCAGCTTCATATAATCGGGCAACCCGCCCACATTGTGATGAGATTTAATAGTTGCTGACGGCCCTTTTACCGATACGCTTTCGATCACATCCGGGTAAATCGTTCCCTGCCCCAGCCATTTGGCATCTGTTACCAGTTTCGATTCGTCGTCGAAAACATCCACAAACACCTTACCAATGGCTTTGCGTTTCTTTTCCGGATCGCTGACGCCGGCCAGAGCTTCGTAAAACCGCGCAGAAGCATTAACTCCTTTCACGTTGAGTCCCATGTGCTTGTATGATTCGAGTACGCTGTCGAATTCGTTCTTACGCAACAGGCCGTTATCCACAAAAATACAATGCAAGTTCTTACCGATGGCTTTGTGCAGGAGCACGGCTGCCACTGAGCTATCAACCCCGCCCGACAGGCCGAGAATCACTTTATCGTTGCCTAGCTTTTGCTTCAGCTCGGCCACCGTCGTATCAATAAAAGAATCAGATGTCCAGTCGCCTTTGCAGCCGCAGATGTCATACACAAAGTTTTTGAGTAACTGGGTGCCTTCGGTGCTGTGGTACACCTCGGGGTGAAACTGGATGCCCCATGTTTTCTCACCTTTCACAGCATAACCTGCCACCTTCACATCGTGTGTGCTGGCTACAATGTCGTAATGATCAGGAACCTTGATGATGGTGTCGGCGTGGCTCATCCACACCTGAGAATTGGGACTAATGGTTTTGAACAGCTCATTTTGTTGATCTACAAAGTTCAGATTTGCGCGGCCGTATTCGCGGGTATTCGATTTACCCACTTCGCCGCCATAAAAATGCGACAAGAACTGCGCGCCGTAACACACGCCCAGCAAAGGCAACTTGCCTTTAATGGCTGAAAGATCCGGTTTTGGCGGGTTTTCTTCACGCACGCTGTGTGGGCTCCCCGAAAGGATAACGCCTTTCACGTCGGCACCAATGGCTGGAATATTGTTGTAAGGGTGAATTTCGCAGTAAACATTGAGTTCGCGAACGCGGCGTGCTATCAATTGCGTGTACTGGGAACCAAAATCGAGGATTAAAATCTGTTCTTGCATAGTAGCCCGTAAAGATAGCTAAAATCTTTTGGCTTAACGGAGTACCGGAGCATTATCTGTGAAAAAGAAATTAAAAAAACACCTTCCGGCGATGCCAGCCGCCGCGGATCTGCCTCTTTTTTTTCAATGTCAGGCAACCGATTTGTCCTGCATGCTGTCTTATACACAAATGGCGCCGCAACACTCATGTTTAACTTAAACCTATTCATACCATGAAATCACTTTCACTTCTTGCATCCCTTTGCTTCGTGCTCGGCAGTTCCAGCGCACAGGTAGCGCTTCCCGCAAGCGGGTCGTTCACCTCGGCCTGCATGCCCGTTGTAGCCGTTACGGGCATTGCATCCACCATCGACTGCTTTTACTTATCGGCAAGCCTCATGCACCCGGGCGCCACCGACAACTATTACACCTGGAGTTTTGGCGACGGAACCCCAAATGAAACCGGCCGCCTACTCAATCACTGCTATGCGTCCGAAACCGTGCCCGGAAACACCACACGCACAGTAACTCTCACGTATTTCAACCCGGTGCTGAACTGTGGGGGAAGCAGCACCACCACGCTCAACGTGAGCGTGATCCCCGAATCTCCTTGCCCCAATGTACCGCCGTCGTACACCAGGGCCGCATCCACGGTTACGGTCATGTCGGGGAGCCTGATCCCGGAGATCGTCACCCAATATGATTTTGGCGATGGCAGTGGCTCGGGCTTAAGTCCGGTTCACACATACACAGCATGTGGCAATTACATCGTAAGTACCACCTATTGGGATATGAACATGCCTGACAAGGTTTGTCAGAACTTCGTGGCCGTTAATTTAAGCTGCTCCACCCCTACCGGGATTTATGCGCTTACACCTGACGGTACGGCATTGGTGTTTCCCAACCCTGCAACAGAAAAACTATACGTGGACAGCAGTACGCCTGTGTCAAGCCTCTCGGTAACCGACGCCTGCGGAAGGACCGTACTCACGGAAACACCCGCAAACCCGGCGCAGCCGGTTCTGGAGATAAGCCACCTGGCCCCAGGTACCTATTTCCTGACAATCGGCTTCAAATCTGGAGCGCGCCAAACATCCCTATTGGTAAAAGAATAAAGTCCAAAGCTGCCAACACAAAATCCCTAACTTAGCGCTGCGCCCCTTTTGCAACGTGACTGATACCGTTGAACTGATAAGACGCTGTAAAGCCGGTGAATCCGCAGGTTTCGAGCAGCTGTATAAAACCTACTATCGGGTATTGTATGGCATTGCCTTGCGGTACAGCAACAGCACGGCCGAAGCCCAGGACATCCTCCAGGATTCTTTCATCAAGGTCTTCAACAGCATCGGGCACTACCAGGGCGACAGTTCTTTTGAAGGCTGGTTGAAACGCATCGTTCAGAATACGGCCATCAACAGCTACCGGAGCCGCTTGAAATTCGGCCTTTATGTGGACATTTCCGGGCAGGAGCTTTTGCAAAGCGACGATGGGCCTGCTGCGCTCTTTGAGAGCCTGGAAGCCCGGGAGATCGTGCAGCTCCTGAACCGCATGCCCGAAGGGTATCGCCTTATCCTGAACCTTTATTGCATAGATGGCTACAGCCACAAGGAAATCGCGCAGATGCTGACGATCAGCGAAGGCACGTCGAAATCCCAGCTTTTTAAGGCAAAAAACCACTTGAAAAGCCTAATTGAAAACCAGTCAAAACAAAAAATTGCAGGATGAGTCTCGATCAACAATTACAGGATAAGTTTTCGGACTTCGAGCCCGAGGTTCCCAACGAGCAGGTGGACGCCGGCTGGGAGCATATCAAGTATTTTCTGCCACAGCAGGAACGCAAAAAACGCATTTTTTTTCTGTTCCGCTACCCGAAGACTGCATGGATAGCGGCAGCGGGCCTGATAGGTTTGATCATTACCCTGCTCTGGCTCCCCGGGCCGGAAAAACTTGCCAGGGTCGGCGACAAGCCACGCACGAGGCCGTTCAGGCAGGCTGCTTTTTCTACCAACACCGAGCGAAGGCCAACGAGCCCGCGGGAGACACTAAAGGCTGACTCGACAACGGCGACAAGTGCTGTAGCTGCAAGCATTGAGGCGAGCCTAAAAACCGATGCCCTTGGAACAGGCTCTGCCCACACAGCGGGTTCCACGCGTTCCGGCAAGCCTTCAACTGGTATGCTGTTGCCTGTAGCAGCAGCCAATATGGCAACGCCTGGTCAAGTGCACCAGGATACAAATACACCCGGTTCTTCTTTGATCGCACCTTCTGAGCAGCCCGCCGAATGGATGGCTTTACGAAAAGAGCCGATGCCCGAATTCCAGAAAACGCAGGAACCCGATCCACAGCTTGCCATGCTTAGCACTGTACTTCGGGATACACTGCCAAACAAGGCTCTCCGGCCTTCGCTCGACTTTTTCTGTGGCCTTTCGGAGCGGCTTTACACGCTACAGTCTCCAACGCAGCGATCTGGCGGGCAGGCTTTTGGCTTCTCGGCAGGCGTCGGTGCCCAGGTTCCGCTCAGCCCACGGGTTTTCCTGGCCGGGCGGTTCCATGTCGGTTACCACCCGGTAAGCTACAGGGAAACCAACGAACACATGGTGATTGCAAAACGTGATGTGGTAAACCCGGTAATCATCACCTCTACCAACACAAAAGATACGCTGATCCGCTACGAGACGTATCGGTCGGGGGTTGAGCTTACTTCAAAGGCCTCCTGGCATCTGGCCGCGGGTGCCGGTTACCGGCTCTTCAGCAGCCGGCGCATCAGCCTCGATGGCGCGCTATTACTGGATTTTCGATACATGCGCGTTGCTTATCGCGTCAGTCGGACATTTTCGGATACCGGCACCTTCCTGAACAACTCACTCACATCGCCCGTTGCAGCGGCATCGTTTTACGAAACGGTTAACAGTGATGGCGTGGCTGAGCCGTCGTCCGGAAAAAAAACAGTGCTGAATATTGGTGTATCGCCCTACCTGAACCTGGCCTACCAGCTTAAGCCCCGAACGGCGCTTTTTGTGAGGCCTACATACCTGATCCAGGTATCGCCTAACATGCTGAAGGTTGGAGGTAAAACGTACAAATTGAACGAGCAATGCTGGTATGTACTGCTAGGCCTGACCTACGCTTTTTAAAAGAAGTCAATCTTTTTTCCGCATGAACTTAATCACTGTATAAGCGCCAAAAATAAAAACGGCCGCTATGAACAGCAGGATAAAATAATCGGAAATGGCTAAAGATGATTTCATCCGGTGGTTAGGCTACCAGCAGGTTATTCTTCACAGCAAACATCACTATGCCGGCAGTATTAGGAATAGCGAGCTTGGTCATGATGTTTTTACGGTGCGTGTTTACCGTATGCGTACTTAGCTCGAGCTTGTCGGCGATGAGTTTATTTGAAAGTCCTTCTGCGATCAGGCGGATCACATCAAGTTCGCGGTCGGTGATCCCAAGCCCCTGGCACGATACTTTTTGTAATTCTGGCTTGATGCGCGAAACATCTTCGTGCTGTGTAAGGTAATAAGCCACTTTCCCACAAAGGAACCGCTCGTTGTTATAAGTGGCATGCAAGGCTTCTATGATCTCGTCGCGGTCGCACTCTTTCAGTAAATAGCTTCTCACACCAGCGTCGAGCACCGCCTGCATCTCGTTTTTAGCGAGGTAATTGGTAATGGCCAGGATCTGCATCCTGCGGAAAGTTTTAACGAGTGTGGAAATCTGTTGTACGCTGTAATTCAGCGACTCAAAATCAAGGATCAGAATGCGCGGCTTTAACTTGCGGATAGACGCTACAAGCGTATCAAAATCGTTTTCTTCAACGTAATCCACCTCGAAATGAGGTGAAGTGTTCAATAATGTATAAAGCCCTAGTCTGCTTAGATAGTTATGGTCTGCTATGAGAACTGAAATCATTATTAAAACCTTATTTAGATTTATTTTAAACAAAGATACATTCTATATCCAAAACTACAAAATCAACGGTCGAAATTTATCAAATCACAGTGGTTAATTAACAACTGATGTATTACAGTGTCACCGTCCGGCCTTCGGTAGCCAGAGACACATTCGAAAAATACGGGCTGGCCTCTTTCAAAAAATCGTCGAGTTCGGTATAGCGTGCCGAAAAGTGGCCCAGCAAAAGTTGCCCGGCGCCTGCCAATGCCGCCATGCGGGCAGCTTGCGAAGCCGTGCTATGAAACGTCACCTCGGCACGATCGGCGCGATCGTCGAGAAAAGTCGATTCATGGTAAAGCATATCAACGCCTTGAATGTAGCCTGCCAGTTCAGGAAAGAAGCGTGTATCGCTGCAAAAGGCATAGCTGCGCGGAGCCGGCGGCTCAAACGTCAGATCGGCATTGCTGATGATGTTCCCCTGGTTGTCGGTTGCATCCATGCCCTTTTTCAGTTTGTGGATCTCGGCAAACGACACATCGAGTTTTTCGAGTTTGTATTTATCGATATTACGGGGCAATGGCTTTTCGCGGAACAAGAAGCCAGTGGTGCGCACACGGTGCTGCAACGGAAAACTGTGTACTTCTACTTTATCATCTTCCCAAAGCAGTTCCATTTGTTGGTTTTGCGTAGCTACAAAACGAAGCGGGTAATTCAGATACGTATCCGAATGCTTGTGAATAATGGTGATGATCTCTTCCAATTCTTTCGGGCCGTATATTACCAGCTCGTTTTTACGCCCCAACAGGTGCATGCTGGCAAGAAAACCAGGCAAGCCAAGAAAATGATCGCCGTGCAGGTGGCTGATAAAAATGTGATTTACACTTTGAAAACGGGCTTTATAGCGACGCATCTGTATCTGCGTGCCTTCGCCACAATCAATCAAAAAAAACCGCTCAGCCACGTTCAGCAGCTGAGCGGTAGGGTTTCTCGTAGAGGTAGGAGTAGCGGCACTGCTACCCAATATCAACACTTCGAAGGTTTGTGAATGGGTCATGGAATAATAAATACCTTCAAAAAATCGGATGCATTAGTTATGGCTTACCATCAAACGCCTGGTATTTACCTGGTTTTTATATTTAACCGTGTAGATGTAAACACCTGGTGCCCAGCCGGTAGCATTCAGGTCGAAGGCATTGTCGCCAGCAGCGGTTTTGGCCGATTCCTGGTAAACCACAGCTCCCAGAGCATTGTACACCGTTAATGTTGCTGCATCCTGGTCTTCTACATAATATTTAATTTTGGTAGAACCCGAGAATGGATTTGGCTCATTTTGCATGACGCTGAATTTGTCTTTGCTCAGTTCTTTCAGTCCTACCGGCGCCGGATTGATTTTGATGATGTAATATTTCAGGGTTTGCGTGGTAATGTTGCTGCCAGTGCTCACATTTGGCGAACTAGGGCAAGTAGAACTTACCAATCCAGGGTTACCAAACGCATCCACTTTAAGCTGCAACGTGTAAGTGCCTGCCGCAGTAGGGGTTCCGTAAATACTACCGCAGTTATTGGCGTTACCTGCAAATATAAGTTTGGAACCGGATACAACCGATGCGGTCGATGAGCTAAGCATGAGGCCCGGAGGAAGGTCGTAATTGGTGACTCCCGACGGAGACGACACCTCGAAGCGGGTAAAGCAAATCCTTACCGGATTCTGAACGGTATCTTTTGGCACCTTTACCGTCAGGTTCTGCACATAAGGTACGCCCACGGTTCCCGACACAAAGTTGGTGGCGCTGTCAGGCCATACCCCTACCTTGTTGCTGGCGATAAATGCGGCATCTAACGAGCAGGTAGGAACTGTTTGAGAGATCATGGCAAAAGAACCTGCCATGGCAAGAAGTGAAAAGTAGATTTTTTTCATGTAGAAGAGTTTTATAGGTTCTTGTAAATTTAATGATTTTAAACTTCACAAAGAATTTACAAGGCAAAGAATGCCGCAAGTTTTTAACAGAAATCTGTAAATTATTGGCGGCCAGCAAGCAGGAACATCACGGCCATCCGCACAGCCACACCATTTTCCACCTGGTCGAGAATAATCGACTGGTCGCTATCGGCCACGTCGCTGGTGATCTCTACCCCGCGGTTGATCGGGCCCGGGTGCATGATCACAATTTTCTTGGAAAGAGAGTCGAGCATGGCTTTATCGAGCCCATACAGCATGGTATATTCCCTGATCGACGGAAAAAACTTAATATCCTGGCGTTCGAGCTGTATGCGTAGCATGTTGGCTACATCGCACCATTCGAGGGTTTTGCGCAAGTCGGTTTCCACGTTAACACCGAGCGATTCGATGTACTTAGGTATAAGCGTCGCTGGGCCGCAAACCCTTACCTCTGCCCCTAGTTTTTGCAGGCAAAATATATTAGACAAAGCAACGCGCGAATGTAAAATATCGCCTACAATCGCAATTTTCCGGCCTTTCAGATCGCCGAGCTTTTCCTGCATCGAAAATGCATCGAGCAGTGCCTGGGTGGGATGCTCATGCGCGCCATCGCCGGCATTCACGATTTTTGCATTAACACGTTTCGATAAAAATTCGGCGGCTCCGGCACTGGAATGCCTCATTACCACCATATCCACTTTCATGGCAAGGATATTATTAACCGTGTCAATCAGGGTTTCTCCCTTTTTTACCGACGACGAGGAGGCGGAAAAGTTCACGACATCGGCACTCAATCGTTTTTGTGCCAGTTCAAACGAAAGGCGGGTGCGGGTCGAATTTTCGAAAAACAGGTTTGCCACCGTAATATCCCTGAGCGACGGTACTTTTTTAATAGGCCGGTTGATTACCTCTTTGAAATTTTTAGCGGTTTCCAGTATTAACTGAATATCGGCCGTAGTGATATTCTTAATTCCTAATAGATGGTTGACGCTTAAGCTGCTCATGATAGCTGTGAGGTTTACGTGGTTTAGTGTTTTTATGGTTGGCTTTTGTAAGCGCTGGTTCTTTCGTTTTATGTTTTTACAAATAGCGTTCTTTCAGGACATTGACATGATGTTTGCCATGCCCGCAAATAGTAAAGCCAAGCGAGAGCGGATTAGCCCTCCCCGAAGCCATTTGTCCCATGCGAAGCAATTCAGGCTCTTGTAGTTGCTTAAACATCAGGATCGTGGAGCGCCTTACAACGTCAAATTCCTGCGCCAACAGGTGCAGATCGGTATGGGTTAAATTCGCCTGGGCCGCATAGTCGTTTTCTTCAAAACCCGGTAAGGTTTGCTGTTCGCCCCGCGCAAAACAAAGCGCGCGGTAAGCAAAAATGCGTTCGGTATCGATCACATGGTTAATCACCTGCTTCACCGTCCATTTGCCGGGCGCATAAGCATAGTCGGCTTTGTTCTCGGGCACGGTTCGCAGAAATCCCAAAAAAGCGTCGAGGTCATTCTCTAGAGCGCTGATCAACTCATCTTCGGAAACCAGATCAATGTACCGGGAGAAATAAGGAATATGATGTTGCGGGTCTGGCCTCATATTTATTGGTCAATTAAGGTTACACGGTCTTTTTTATCGGTTTCAGCCCACTCCACCCGCACATTTTGCGTTTCGATGGAGTCGATCGTTAATCCTACATATTTTGCCTGTATCGGCACGTTGCGGCTAAACCGGCGATCGACCAATACAAGGAGTTCCACATCTTTCGGACGGCCAAAGGCCAGCATCGCGTCGAGTCCTGCGCGGATCGTGCGCCCGGTAAAGAGCACGTCGTCAATAAGGATCACGTTCTTATCTTCAATTATAAAGTCGATACTTGTTTTATTGGGGCGAAGTTCCTTTTTACGAAAATCGTCGCGGTAAAACGTGGTATCAAGATCGCCACACAACACTGGCTTTTTCAAAATACCTTCCAGCAATTTCCGGATCCGGTGAGCGAGGTAAATTCCCCTGGGCTGGAGTCCAATGATTACACTGTTGCTGAAATCGTTATGTACTTCTATCAGCTGGTAACAAAGACGGGTTAAGGTTACTTCCAGTTGCTTATTTTCTAATAATACTTTCGGTTTCACGGCATTTGTTTTTTGCTATCGTCATTTATACGGCACACACCCGGCCTCTGCATTTTCAGATACACACAGGTGCACTTACATGAAGATGGTTTGGGTACGGTCTGGGCCGATCGATACGATGCTGATTGGCACTTCCACGAGCTTTTCGATATAGGCTACATAGTCGGTCAGTTCTTTTGGCAAAGCACTCTTTTCGGTTAATTTGGTCAGATCTACATTCCAGCCTTTTACTTCTTCGTACACCGGCGTTACATCTGAAGGCTCCAGGCTAAACGGCAGGTAGTCGATCTTTTGGCCTTTATGCATGTAATGCGTGCATATTTTCAAGGTATCAAATTCCGAAAGCACATCGGCTTTCATCATCATCAGTTCTGTAACGCCGTTAATGGCGATGGCGTATTTAAGGGCCGGGATATCCAGCCAGCCACAGCGACGCGCACGACCTGTCGTAGCGCCAAACTCACGTCCCACCTGGCGTATCTTCTCCCCTACCTCGTCGTCGAGTTCGGTCGGGAAAGGGCCGCTTCCTACACGTGTGCAGTAGGCTTTAAAAATACCGATCACATTGCCTATTTTATTAGGTGCAATGCCAAGCCCGTTACAGGCGCCTGCGCAAATGGTATTGGAAGAAGTCACAAAAGGATAAGAACCGAAATCAATATCAAGCAGCGAACCCTGTGCCCCTTCAGCCAGGATTTTCTTTCCCTGGCGGATGGCATCGTTGATAAAATGTTCGGTATCGATAAAACTAAGTTGCTTCAACTCTTCAATGGCTGCAAACCAGGCTGGCTCAAGCTCGGCGAGGTTGTATTCATATTTATGAAACTCCAGCAGTTGCTTGTGCTTTTCGACCAGCGTATTGTATTTTTCTTTGAAATCGGCGCTTTCGATATCGCCGATACGCAAACCGTTACGCCCGGTTTTGTCCATGTAAGTGGGCCCGATGCCTTTGAGGGTAGAACCGATCTTGTTTTTGCCTTTTGAGGCTTCGCTGGCGGCATCAATAAGGCGATGGGTAGGCAGGATCAAATGTGCACGCTTGCTGATAACCAGCTTCTTGCTGACATCCACGCCCATTGCTTTCAGGGCATCGATCTCTTTTTTAAAGATCACCGGGTCTATCACCACGCCATTGCCAACTACATTGAGCGCGGTTGGGTGAAAAATACCGCTTGGGATCGTGTGCAGCACATGCTTGATACCGTTGAACTCGAGGGTGTGTCCGGCATTCGGTCCGCCCTGGAAACGGGCAATAATGTCGTATTTTGGGGTTAATACATCTACAATTTTTCCTTTTCCTTCGTCGCCCCATTGCAGGCCTAAAAGCACATCCGATTTGTTCATAAGTTTACCTTGTTTTCAAAAGCCTTCAAATTTACGATTCATGCCGGAATTTCGGGCAATAACAAATGAACAATTACACCGTTTTATTAAATAAGTTGGAATGCTTAGGCCCACGCACATCAAGATGGGAAACGCTGTTTCTAAATGCATGCCTGACGAGGGCGCCCGGGCGGGCTTTTCCGCTGCAATCTTTTTGCCTGGCTTCGAGAGCCTCAGCCAGCAAACAAAAAGGATTTCCGCTGCAATCCCTGGCGCTTTTAAATCTCGATCTCCAGCCCGTCGTAGGCGATCTCGATAAAATCCGGAAGTTCCCGCGACACCTCGGCATGCAGCCCCATCTGGTGCGAAATATGCGTCAGGTAAGCCTTTTCCGGCTTCAGGTCACGCAATAAGCTTACCGCTTCATCCAACGTGTAGTGCGAAATATGTTCTTCCCGCCGGAGGGCATTGATCACAATGATCTTCGAGCCACGGATCTTTTCTTTTTCTTCCGGCGAAATAAAATTCGCATCGGTGATGTAGGTAAAATCCTTGATGCGGTAAGCCTTTACCGGCAACTTATAATGCATTACTTCAATTGGTGTAAAAGTAATTTCCTTCACTACAAAGGGCTCCTCTCTCACGGTGTAGAGATCTACTTCAGGAATACCAGGATATTTATCCTCTGCAAAGATATAGGCAAATTCCCGTTTCAACGCTTGTTGCACGCGATCGGTGGCATACACCGGCATGCGCATTTTATTAAAAAAATTAAAGGCTTTCACTTCATCGAGGCCGGCAATATGATCTTTATGTTCGTGCGTAAATACCACGGCATCGAGCGTTTTGAGTCCGATACGCAACAGTTGCTGTCTGAAATCAGGACCGGAATCGATCACCACATTCGCCAGGCTGCTTTGGATCAGAATGGACGAGCGCAGGCGTTTATCCTTTGGGCTTTGCGAACGGCACACCGCGCATTCGCAGCATAAAATGGGTACGCCCTGAGAAGTTCCGGTGCCTAAGAAAGTAACTTTCACGCTAATGTATTTTTATCAGTTCAAAAAACACGGATTTATTGAGCAAGCCCACTACCAGCGTGAATGCCAGGCCGTAAATCGCTCCCCAAAAATGGGCCTCATGCCCGATATTGTCAATGGCTTGCCCCTGGGTTTTTCGCTTACTCAGGTAATAACTTATTGCCAGATAGGCGAAACCAAAAATCCAGGCCGGCATTGGGATAAAGAAAATACCGAGTGTGCTCGTAGGCGCACAAAGAATATAGGAAAATATGAGGGCGTTCACCGCACCACTTGCCCCCAGCGAGGTGTAATATTGGTTATTCTTGTTTTTAATATACTCTGATATCGACGAGGCATAAATTGCTCCTGTGTAGAGCAAAATATAATAGACTGTCCCAAGTTTTTTATTGGGTTCACTGATGGATCCGGCCAGGATCGGCATGATCTGCCTTTCGACAACCGGTCCGAAAATCCAGAGAGCATACATATTAAAGGCCAAATGGAGGTAACTGCCGTGTAAAAAAGCATGCGACAGGAAACGGTAATGCTGTTTGAAATGGTAAATGGAATATGGATGAAAAATATACTTGAACTTGATGTCAGGACGTTCCATCGCGTACACCGAAAAACCAACATTGAGGATAAGTAAAACGATCGTGACCATAAAACAGAATTAAAGTGCTACGAATATACTATATATTACGGATTAGCAGGCATAGCAAACTATCGTGCCTGTTCCATCAATGTTGGTGTTTTTTACAAGTACCTGTTATTTGCCCACATCTACCATGTGCGTACTCCAGGCTTCTGGTTTGGCAGCAAACAACAGTTTGGTTTTGGCCCACACGCCTGCAAATAACGCCGACTGGCGGTAGGCTTCAAGATCGGCCGGAGCATCCCACAAACTAAATGTAAAAAAAACACAGGGATTATCAACATCCTGCAACAGTTCAACATGCGAGCAGCCTGGCATAGCGGCAATCCGGTCTTTTGTGGCATGAAAGAGGGCTTTAAATTCCTCCACGGCTTCCGGCCTGAACGTCATTTTCACCAATCGTTTAATCATAGATATCTATCACGATCCGGTCAATTTTATATTTACTCAGCACGTTTTTCCGGATCACGATACGCGTAGCCGACTGACCAAGAGAGGCAATCTCCAGAAGTCCCATCGAGTTAAAAAAACAAACCACATCCCCGATTTTCACATCGTCATACGTCTGGTGGATCTGTGTGATGTTGCTCGAAGGCAGGGAAATGGAAAAGCGTCTGTTTCCGACCGCTTTGTCGAATTCTTCCTTTGTAATGCTGGTAATCAGGTTGCCAAAATCATCTTCATAGAGCACCATTCCCTGCAGATTGCCGGGTGTACTGAAGGTTTCGAATGCATACATCTTGCAATAATCCTGCGCCGGCGAGCAAAACTCTTCGAGCGGGGCTCCCTGCAAGAGTTTCTGGGCCACATCAACAAACACATCGCGCAGGTAAAACGGATGCTGGGCTTTGCTATCGAAATACAGCTGGAACACCGGCCCATCGAATGCTTTATCGATAAGGGTCAGCGCGCCGTTATCAGGACATACAATGTAATGGCCCTTGTAGTTGGTGAGCAGGTAGCGGGTATTATCCACCGCGAGGTTGTCAATGGTTTCCGAGGAGTTAAGGAATTTCACGGCAAACAGATGAACCGTATTTTCGGGGAAATAAGGCAACACACTTTTCAGGGCAAACGCGCCTTCGCTATGGGCGTGGCGGTTTACACTGCAAGCCACGTCCACAACTTTACAATCCGGTAACCGCGAATAAATCAGCCCTTTTACCATCGCCAGGTAGGGATCGCGGTAACCCAAATCGGTAGTAATGGTGATAACTGGCATTTGCTTCGCTGGGGTTTAACCGACATTCAGAAACAGGAATGGCATCAGGAAACACCAGCTGTTCAAAAAATGTACGAACATATTTCAAAAGTAAATATTATTTTAGGCATACTTTTTAGAGATCAAGTCAATTGATTAACACGATTATTAACATAAAGAACCGACCCCTTGACAGAAAAAACGATTACGATCGATAGCATAGAACCAGTAGAGATTTACGGCGTGAACGATGTAAAACTCAATGTTATCAAAAAATACTTCCCCAAGCTCAAGATCATTGCCCGAGGCTATTCCATTAAAGTATTAGGCGAAGAAAACGAGATCAATCATTTTGAAAAGAAGTTGAACATGCTGGTAGATTACTACCACAAAAACGGCCTTTTGACCGATACGGTGATCGAGCGCCTGCTCGGCCAAACCGGCGACAATATCCTGCAAGCCAAGGAAGAAGCCTCTGGCTCTGATATTATTTTGTTTGGCAACAGCGGCATGGTCATCAAAGCCCGAACCGATAATCAGCGTAAAATGATGCAATCGGTAACGCGCAACGACATGCTTTTTGCTATCGGACCGGCAGGAACCGGGAAAACATATACTGCTGTGGCCCTGGCAGTGCGGGCACTAAAGAACAAAGAAGTTAAGCGGATCATCCTTACCAGGCCCGCCGTGGAAGCAGGAGAAAACCTGGGCTTTCTGCCCGGTGACCTCAAAGAAAAGCTCGACCCGTACATGCAGCCCTTATATGATGCGCTGTATGATATGATTCCTTTGGATAAGTTGAATCAGTACATCGAGAGCAAGATCATCCAGATTGCACCACTGGCCTTCATGCGCGGGCGTACCCTCGACAATGCGTTTGTGATACTCGATGAGGCTCAGAACACCACAGAAAGCCAGATGAAGATGTTCCTGACGCGAATGGGTGCCAATGCCAAATTCATCATCACAGGTGATATGACACAGGTGGATCTGCCGCGCAACCAATCTTCCGGGCTCCAGCAAGCCGTTCGTCTGCTCAAGAAAACAGAAGGCATCGATTTTGTGGAACTTACAGCCGTGGACGTGATCAGGCACCGCCTGGTGAAAGCCATTATCGAAAAATACGAAGCCGACTCAATCCGAAAATGACCTTACAGGACGCGCAACAACAGGTAGATGCGTGGATTAAACGCTACGGTGTACGCTATTTCAGCGAATTAACGAATATGGCCATGCTTACCGAAGAAGTCGGGGAAGTGGCGCGCATCATCGCACGCCGCTATGGAGAACAAAGCGAAAAAGAATCCGACAAGCAGAAAGATCTGGGCGACGAATTAGCCGATGTATTGTTTGTTTTGATCTGTTTGGCCAATCAAACGGGGATTGACCTGGAAGAAGCATTGCAGAAAAACCTTGACAAAAAGACCGGGCGCGACGCCGAACGTCATCTCAACAACAACAAACTCAAATAACCCTGTAAAAAAACAGGTGGCGATGTAACATATCCCGCAGGGAAACCGTTATAGTCAAAATTTGACTATGACGCGCAAAACCTTTTACTTACTTTTTTTTCTGGCTATCTCCTTATATCGTCTGCCGGCACAAGATGCCGAACTCGTGGCGCCGGTTGCAAAGAAAATACCCAATCAAATGGTAATACATGGTGATACACTCACCGACAATTATTTCTGGTTACGCGACAAATACGCTCCGGAAGTGATAAATCATTTATATGCCGAGAATACCTACGCCGATCGGGTAATGAAACAAAGTAGTTTCCTACAGAAAGTATTGTATGAAGAGTTCAAATCGCGCCGCAAAGAAAACTTTACCTCACGCCCTTCAAAACGCAAAGGGTATTTATACTATAGCCGCTTCGAAAAAGGCAAAGATTACCCGGTACTGTGCCGGAAGCCCGACAGTGCCCGTGCAGCCGAACGCGTGATACTCGACATCAATAAGCTGGCCGAAGAACAGCCCTACATCAATGTATCTGGTTATAGCATCAGCCCCAACCAACAACTACTGTACTACGGCATTGATAGTAAAGGCAACCACGTGCTTACCTATTACCTGAAGCACATTGACCGCGACAGCCTTTACACCGGTGAGAAACTCGAGAATGTCATGGCCCTTATGTGGGCGGAAGACAACAAAACAGTGTATTATACCAAACCCGAAGAAAAAACACTGCGCCAGTACCGGGTTTACCGCCACATTATTGGACGGCCCGCCTCGCAAGACGAACTGGTGTTTGAAGAACCCGATAAAACCTTTCAGATCGACATGAGCCGCTCGTCTTCGCGGCAGTATATTTTCCTCAGTTCAGAAAAAACCAAATGCAGAGAAAGCTGGTACCTGCCAGCCGACGGCAGCAGTATAAAACCGTTGCTTTTTCTCAAACGCGAGCCCGGCATAATCTACTCTCTCGATCACCTCGAAGGCGATGAGTTTACGATTACCACCAATCTCAATGCCATCAATTACAGGCTGGCAAGCTCTAAGATCAACCAACCCGATCCCTCACACTGGAAAGACCTCATTGCGCATCGCCCAAATGTATTGCTCGAGAACGTGAGTTTCACGAAAGATTTTATGATCGTGGAAGAAAAAGAAAATGCCCAAACCCGCGTGAAGATCACCAACCGGCGGAATGGCGAAACCGAAGTGCTTGAGCCCGGCCTGGCACTTTATGAGCTAGGCTATAGTTTTGTGGATTATGATTACAACAACGCAACGGAAATTGAATACGGTTACTCCAATCTTGCCAATCCATCGAAAACGGTGTATTACAATCTCCTCAGCAAAGAACGAAAACTGGTGGAAGAAGACACGATCCTCGGCAATTTTAAAGCCTCCGATTACGAAACCAAACGCATCTACGCACCAGCCCGAGATGGCGCCAGTATTCCAATTACCTTATTCTACAAAAAGGGCTTACGTGCCGATAGCTTAAATCCTTGCCTGCTTTATTCTTATGGTTCCTACGGCGCACCGAATAGAGCGGCATTCTCGTCGAACGCGCTCAGTTATGTTGACCGTGGCTTTGTGTATGCCGTTGCACATATCCGCGGCAGCAACGATCTCGGCAATCAATGGTATGAAGATGGAAAACTATTTCACAAAAAAAACACCTTCACCGATTTTATTGGCTGCGCCGAATACCTCGTTGCTCAGGGCTATACTCAGCCGCAACGACTTGCCGTTAACGGTGGCAGTGCCGGTGGCCTGCTGATGGGAGCCGTTGCCAACATGCGGCCCGACCTCTTTAAATGCGTGGTGGCCAACGTGCCTTTTGTGGACGTGATCAATACCATGCTTGACGAGAGCATCCCACTCACGACGTTCGAATTTGAAGAATGGGGAAATCCCAAGCAAAAAGACTATTACCAGTACATGAAATCGTATTCGCCTTACGACAATGTTGAAAAGAAAGCCTACCCCAACCTTTTGGCGACCGCGGGCTACAACGATGCGCAGGTGGGCTATTGGGAACCGGCCAAATGGATAGCGAAGTTGCGCGAACTAAAAACAGACACAAACCTGCTGCTGTTAAGAACGAACATGGATGCCGGCCACGGTGGTGCTTCGGGTAGATTCGGCGCCTATAAAGAAGCTGCGTTCGACATGGCCTTCATTATGCGTAGTCTCGGTGTAAAAGAAAATTATATTACCGTTAAGGGGAAGATCGTCGATCAACAGGGCACAGAGCTTCCATTTGTAAATGTATATGTAGATGGCACGACTAACGGCACAACATCCAACGCCGACGGCGAATTTGCCCTGAATGTGAAAGAAGGCAACAACCTGAAACTGGTTTTCCAGACCTTAGGCTATGTCAAGCACCATGAAACCATAGACATGAATACGCCTACATCTTCACTGACGATAACTATGAAATCGGAAAACGTACAATTGAAGGAAGTTACGATTAAAGGCAATTCCAAAGATCCAGCCTACGCCATCATGCGCGAAGCCATCAGGCGGCGTCGCGAAAACAAAGATCTGGTTCGTTCATTTTCGGCCGACGTGTATATGAAAAGTAATGTGAAGCTGCTTCAGATACCGAAAAAGTTGCCTTTTTTCATCAATAAAAAAGATATACCAGATAGCAATAACCTGGGGCTCATTTACATGTCGGAATCCGTTGCTAAGTACTACGCACAACTGCCCGACCAAAAGAAAGAGGAAATGATTGCCAGTAAAGTGGCCGGGCAAAAAACCGGTTTTAGCTGGAACCGCGTTGAAGATGTGTTTGTGAATTTCTATGAGCCTTCGGTAGAAATGAGCGGCTACTCCGAACGCCCGTTTATTTCGCCACTGGCAGGCGGCGCATTGCTGAGCTATAAGTACAAATACCTCGGTACGTTTTATGTGGACGCCAAGCCGGTACACAAGATCGAGATCATCCCGCGCCGGAAAGGCGATCCACTTTTTCATGGTGAAATGTACATCAACGAAGGCGATAATTACCAGATTTATTCCAGCGATTTGTTCATTACCAAAGATGCGCAAATCGATTTTGTAGATACTGTACACATCAAACAGGAAATGGTAAATGTGAACGATAGCATTTGGGTGCCTCTGCAAATGCAGATATACAGTAACATTAAAGTCTTTGGGTTTGCCGCCACCGATATGAGTACGGCCACGATGTCGAATTACCAGGTAAACAGAACGTTTTCTAAAAAGTTTTTCGGAAATGAACTGTTTCGCATCGATGAGGAAGCGAATAAAAAAGACACAACCTATTGGGCAAGTACCCGGCCCAGCATCTTGTCGCAGGAGGAAAGCCGCTATTACCAGAAAGGCGACAGCCTCCTGAAGCGTATGGAAAGCAAGGAATACAAAGATTCCGTATCAAAAGCGGAAAGCCATCTCCGGTTTGGGCTAAGCGGCCTCAGCAAAAATAACTCATTGAAAGGGAGCTATTTCGGCACCAATTCATTGCTCGATATGCTGAGCTACAATACGGTGGAGGGCCTGAACGCCACAATCCGCACCTATTTCAACAAGCAAAACAAGGAAACCAGGCAGCGAACAGGCTTCGGTACCATGCTACATTATGGCGTCGATAATCGCCTGTGGAGTGGTGGCGCCAACGGCTACTGGCTTTTCGATCCTAAGAAAAGCGCAAGCGTATTTGCCAAAGCAGGTCGTTACCTTGAGCAGTTCAACAACCACGAACCCATTAGCCGCCTGCTGAATGCTGCTTACACGCTGCTGGATAAAAGCAACTATATGAAACTCTATCAAAAAGACATGATCGAATTGGGCTATAGCAGCGAACTGGCAAACGGCCTCTATGGCACCGCCGACCTGCAATACATGCACCGCGAAGCCATGATCAACCACAGTTTTTATTACTGGTACGGCAGCGAGAACAAGCACTTCAGCTCCAACAACCCGATAATAGCTGATGGTGCCTACAGCACCGTACCGGCTTTCGCGCCCGAAGATGCCGTGCAGCTGCAACTCGGGTTTAAATTCATTCCGTTTGCGCGTTACGAATCCTATCCAACGCACAAGCGACTGCTCGAAACCAAATGGCCCGAACTGTCGCTGAATTACCGCAAAGGCTTCTCAGTAAATACCGGTGCTTTCAACTACGATTTTGTAGAAGTTTCGGTAGGCAAAGACATTGATCTGCGGGCGATCGGTGCCTTCAAGTTCGATGTTAGCGGCGGTACGTTTTTTAACACTGATGGTATGAACTTCGCCGATTATAAGCACTTCAACGGCAACCAAACCATTTTCCTGATGAACCGGCCGGCATCTGCATTCTACGCTCCGGCAACCCGCACGCAGATCTCGGAGTTTCATGCGCTCAACTACTACACATACAGCACCAATACCAGTTTTGTGGAATACCATGCCTCACATAATTTCAGGGGATTTTTTATCGGCAAGATTCCGTTGCTGCGGAAAACCAAATTTTATGAAGTGGCTGGCATCAACGGCTTGCTGACCGAAAATGGCAATTACAATGAAGTATATGTTGGCCTCGACAAAATCCTGCAGGTGTTTCGCTTTGATGTAGGCACAGCCATCGACCAAAGCAAAAAGATCAATTTGTTTTACCGTTTCGGCGTCAGGCTCGAACTATAAGCCTGTACCTTTACAGGCGGGTTACAACAAGCCACGACTTTACAGATTATTACGGCACGATTTTTCGTTACTGATTCTTATCCTTACTTTCGGGCATGCGTTTATTGATCTTTTTGTTGCTGCTGTGGTCGGCCTTACTCAAGGGGCAAAACAGCGCCATTGTGGTGGATGCACGCGACAAGGACATTGGCAGCCAGGAAAATATTTATAAGGTCCGCGCTGATTACGTGATTCACAACACCTTGTCAAAAAACCTCTATCTCTTGCGGGCCGATGCCGAAAAAGGCCTGACCGTGCGAACATCGCGCAAAACGCTGAAACCGAACGATACGGCGCTGATTGTGTTGGAGTTTATCCCCGAAAATACGGGCAAGTTCAATAAGCCTGTCAACCTGGTAACAAGCGCTGATGGCGAGCCGTTCAGGCTGAGCCTTTCGGGTAATATCAAATCGATTAAAACCGACGATAAAACCGCTTGTTTTTATTTCGGGAAGCCCAACCGCGCCGGCGTGAAAGAAACGCCGCCGATAGTGGTTTACGACGAGCCGCCACAACGCGACAACAGCAACCGTATGCCGGATAAGGCTACCGCAAGTGCGCCACCGGTAGGTGGTACAACCAGCGTGCCCGCAACTTCTACAACACCGCCGGTGGCTCCCGAAACAGCACCGCGACCTCTACTCGACCCGGAAATGTATAAGCCAAACAATATTGTCTTCCTGGTGGATGTGTCGAGTTCGATGAAGGATTCGACCAAACTCGCTGTGTTGCAGTACTCCATCCGTTACCTCGTTGACGCCTTGCGGCCAACCGACCGGGTAACCCTTATTTCCTACGCCGATTCGGTGAAAGTACTGAAAGAAGGCCTGAGCGGACATCAAAAAGAAGAACTCCTGCAAGCTGTAGATAAACTCAAAGCCCGCGGCCTTACCAAAGGAAATAAAGCAATTTTGTTCAGCTTGGATAAAGCCCTGGAGCATTACATTGCCGGCGGCAATAACCAGATCATTCTTGCCACGGATGGAAAGTTTCGTTTTTACAGCGAGGACCAGCAGAAATTTGTTTCAAAAAAAGGAGATAAAACGATCTTATTATCAACCATTGCTTTTGGTAATGATAAAGATGCCATGAAAAACCTGAAAGAAATTGCCGATATCGGACAGGGCAATTTTATTCACATCAAATCCAAAAGCAAAGCCCGCGAGCAGCTACTCGACGAGATCCGCGAACATAGCCTGATCCGCTAAACTACAGAGTTTTTACAGTTTTAATTAACTTATAATTTACGTTAAAGCACGGTTAAAGTATTTGCATATCTGGTTTTTTGCAATACATTTGCTACGAACAGATGAAGCTCTGCAAAGCCACATATTTTTCTTTGTTTTTTCTGCTTTGCTTCTCGGCGTCTTTTGGTGCCGCTTCCTTGCAGAACCTGCGAAAAGGGATTCATAAAAATGCGCCTTTAGCCGATAAACAACAAACGCTGACTGCTGCAAGCCCAACGACCGATTCCGGCTCTTGCCTTCTTTTCGAAACAAACGAAGACGAAACGGAGAAAAGTCTTTCCGTTCAATTTTTCCTCTTAGCGTTTTACCATTCTTACTTTCACACAGCCGGCATTCAGCCGCTCGTGCCAAAGGTATTCACTCCAAGACAACAATACGCTACACCGCTATACATTAGCATGTGTAATTTCCGCATCTGAAAAATCAGTGCTGGCCATGACTTTTTGTGAGGCCTGATACTTCCATTTCCTTTTTCTTTTTAGATACTGGGCCACAGACCCAACGATCCTTGCTAAGCCCCGGCTCATTCTGGTATTTTATTTCATAGTTTTTTACCGGAACACAAGCCTGGGGCTTTAGCAAGACCATTTCAAAAGGCGCTTGTTATTAAGAAATAACAATACCGCGCAAGGGATACCAGCTTGTTTTTTAATTTTAACGGCGGCCTGTCATCGAGCCGCCGTTAACTTTTTAGACAAGTCCAAACAATGAACAATTACTATAAAAAATGGATTGCGATTGCCTTATCCTGTTACGTCTCTGGTATAGGGGCGCAGAACGCCGCAACGCCATCAAGCCGTTTCAAAGACGGGCTGAAAATATACCTGAACAACGACAGTAGCCGTTATGTTCAAGGTACAGGACTCGCGCAGATCTGGCTACGTTATAACGACAATAATCCCGGCTCAACGGTATTTGGCACACCCCGTTCCTCGTCGATAGATGTTGGCCTGCGCCGCGTTCGCTACCAGGTTTTAGGACAGGTAACGCAACATATTTTTTTTTATACCCAATTTGGCCTTAACAACGTCAATAGTATTTCGGCACGAAAACCCGGACTTTTCTTACACGATGTAACAGCTGAATACAAGGTTTACAAACACTATCTTTCGCTTGGCATGGGCCTCAGCGGCTGGAATGGCACGGCGCGTTACACCTCTTCGGCGGTAGGCAGCATCCTTGGAACCGACCTTCCAACCATTGAAGAAGCCACCAACGATGTGAACGATCAGTTTGTGCGGCGCCTTGGTGTGTACGCCAAAGGTCAGGCGGCAAAACTCGACTATCGCTTTTCGGTTTCCAATCCATTTCCAGTGCAAACCGCAGCCACGGCGCCAGGTGGTTCGGCTGTAGCAACGTTGAGTAGCACCAACACAGCCGCCTACTCTACCCGCGCCCCCGAGCTAATGTACCAGGGATATCTAAAATGGCAGTTTTTCGACAAGGAAAGTAATTTATTGCCCTACAGTGCCGGCTCTTACCTCGGCAAAAAGCGCGTACTTAGCCTGGGCGCCGGATTTGCTTACCAGAAGGATGCCATGTGGTACACCATGCCGGATGCTGCCATGGCGGGCAATATCGACACCATTCCTGCACCTTTGCAGCAAGTCGGTATCGACCTCTTCTACGACTCCTATATCGACCGCGAAAAACAAAACGGCATCACCGTTTACCTGGCCTATCTGCATTACGATTTCGGGCCAAATTACATTCGTAACGCCGGCGCCATGAATGTGGCAAATGGTACCAATGCCTCTGGTAGCTTCAATGGGCCAGGAAATGCTGCGCCGCTTATCGGAACCGGAGAAGTAGCCTACGCGCAGGCTGCCTACCTGTTTCGACACGACGCGCTGGGAAAACGCGGTACGCTTCAGCCTTATGCCTCGACCAGCTTGGCCACTTACCAGGCGCTTAAAGATCCTGTGTTGATCACAAGTATGGGCATCAACTGGATCATGGCCGGTCAAAACTCAAAACTTTCGCTCGACTACCAAAGCCGACCAGTATTTTACCGACAGACTGCAACCGGCGAAATTTCTGAAGTGAAATCAGCACGTCGTGGACAGATCGTGTTACAATACCAGGTGGCTTTTTAAAGGGCAATTCTCTCTACTCTGATATCATAATCTTGTAGAAAATCAGATTTGATGGATTTTATCAGGTTAAAAATTTATATTTGGATAACCTAAAAAATATAGCACTATGAAAAAACTCTACTTATTTGCATTCTCATTACTCGCAGCGGCTCAGGTCGATGCACAGGTTACCCTTACCAAAGCAGCAAACGAACCGGTGATAGGTGACACTTACGACATGAAAGACATCGACACGACCACTGTGCTTCCAATGAGTACTTCCGGTAGCAACGTAACCTGGAATGTAACAGGCGTTAGCGAAACAGGCGGCCTTACGACCAATAACTATATCGACCCTTCAACAGATCCCAACTCATCTAATTTCCCCGGAACCACGATCGTACAGTCTGACGGAAATGCCAGCACTTATTTTAAATCAAGCGCCAGTTCTTACGAGCTGCTCGGCCTCGATGCCGGTCTGTTTGTGCTGAATTACAATACCAACCCCGCTACCATTGCCAACTACCCTATTTCGTTTGGTTACACCAACAACGATACCGGCGCAGGCGCTGTAACTGCCAATACCCTGACGGGAACATTTACCAGCACGATCAACACCACTGCTGATGGTACCGGAACCCTGAATTTTAACGGTTTACCGGGTGCCAATTACACCAACTGTCTTCGCATCAAAACCGTACAAACCGTGAACTTTAGCCTGGCTGGTGGATTTATTACCGGAACCATGGATATGGTGATCTACAATTTCTACGTGAGCGGAACAAAGTTCCCGGTGTTTACCGTAAACTACACCAATATCAACGCACCGGCAGCCGGCATCAACAACCAGCGCCAGGACCAGGCCAGCGTTCTGTCGAGTGTGGTACTTGGAATCAATGGCAAAAAAATGAACGATCTCACGTTTAAAGCGTACCCTAATCCGGCCAGCAAAAACGTATCGCTTCATTTCGTGTTAACACAAAAAGAATCTTACCAGATCGACATCCTGAACAATCTGGGCCAGGTGGTAAAATCGGTGGCTAAACCAGATCTTCAACCAGGCTTGTACAATGAGTCTATTGATCTGAATGGATTAAGCGCCGGCATCTACCACATCCGTGTGCAAGGAAACAATGCCACAGGTATCGAAAAACTGATCGTGGAGTAATATACAACCACCACCATGCTTAAGCCTTCCTGCAACACAGGAAGGCTTTTTTCATACTCAAAGGTCGAATTTCCTGTACTCTCCGGGTTTCAGATCTCCCAGTTCGATACTATCTATGCGGATCCGGATAAGGCGGCTCACGCTGTTGCCGAGTGCTTTGCACATTCTACGGATCTGGCGATTCTTGCCTTCTGTTAATACAATCCTGAATTCGTATGCCGTGAGTTTCTCGGCAAAACAAGGCCTGGTATGGCCAATCATGATATCAACACCTGAACGGATTTTTTCGATGAACTCATCGTTTATCTCGCGTATCACTGTAACAAGGTATTCTTTTTCTTTTTGATGAAGCGGCGAACACATACGCTGAATATACTTACCGTCGTTGGTAAGGATCAGCAATCCTTCCGACTCTTTATCGAGGCGGCCAGCAAAACCCAAATGCCGGTCGAAATGAAATATGGTATTGAGGTTATTACTGATGGCTTCGTTGTGGGTTGTTTCAATACCTCGCGGCTTATACAAGGCAATGTAAGTGAACGCCATCCCGGGTTTCAATAATTCTTCTTTGTAGTGCAGTTCAGAGGTTTCATCGAACAAAATGTTTTCCCGGATCACATTACCGTCCACGCTCATATCTCCTGAGTTGATGGCACGGATAGCCTCCTTATTGGTAAAGCCCAGACGGTGTACAAGATAATACTTGATATGAAGCCTAAAACTCATCTTACAATTGTGATGGCAATGTATCTTTTTTAATTGAAAACGGCACAAAATTTGCCAGCGTTCCGGTTAATTTTGCTAAATTTGTACCCTTTTTAACATCGCTATGGAAAAACCCTATTTTGCACATTCCTCTGCATTTATCGACGAAGGTTGCAGCATTGGAAACGGCACCAAGATCTGGCATTTCAGTCACATTATGCCTAATTGCAAGATAGGAGAAAATTGCAATATCGGACAGAATGTGGTGATTTCTCCTGACGTTGTTTTGGGAAAAAACGTGAAGATCCAAAATAACGTATCGATCTATACAGGTGTTACCTGCGAAGACGATGTATTTCTTGGTCCGTCGATGGTGTTTACCAACGTTATCAACCCGCGCAGTGCGGTAAACCGGAAATCGGAATACGCGAAAACACGTGTGGGCAAAGGCGCAAGCATTGGTGCCAATGCCACTATTGTTTGCGGCCATGATATCGGTGAATACGCTTTTATCGGTGCAGGTGCCGTTGTTACCAAAACCATTCCTGCCTATGCACTGGTGGTAGGAAATCCATCCCGTCAAATCGGCTGGATGAGCGAATACGGCCACCGGCTTGAATTCGATGCATCAGGAACTGCCCGATGCCAGGAAAGCGGACAGACTTACAAATTAGAGAATAATACGGTAAAACGAGTATCATAACAATCATGTCTAAAATTAAATTTGGAGTAGTTGGTCAAGGACACATCGGTAAACGCCATGCCGAAATGGTAAGGCGAAATGCCAACTGCGAATTGGTTGCTGTGTGCGACGCGTTGCCGAAAGAATCGCTTGGCCTGCAAGACCTGAAAGAGCAGTTTTATACCTCGGCGGAGGAGCTCCTCAAAAACCATCCTGAAATTGATGTGATCAACGTGTGTACGCCAAACGGCTTGCACGCGGAGCATTCGCTATTGGCCTTGGATCATGGTAAACACGTAGTGGTAGAAAAGCCAATGGCACTTAGCAAAGTGGATTGTGAGAAAATCATCTACTCGGCTTTATCGCACAGTAGAACGGTATTTTGCGTGATGCAGAACCGCTACTCGCCGCCAAGTGTTTGGTTGAAAGAGGTTGTCGATAAAAAAATCATCGGTGACATTTACATGGTTCAATTGAACTGTTACTGGAACCGCGACGGGCGGTATTATAAAGCCGGCGGGTGGAAAGGCACACAGAATCTCGACGGCGGGACTCTATTCACCCAGTTCTCGCACTGGATCGACATCATGTACTGGCTGTTTGGCGATATCAAAAACATACAGGCCAAATTTGCCGATTTCAATCACCAAAACTCAACGGACTTTGAAGACAGTGGTTTCGTAAGTTTCGATTTTATTAACGGCGGTATGGGAAGCATCAACTACTCTACAGCCGTGTGGGATAAAAACCTGGAATCGTCGCTCACCATTGTAGGCAGCAAAGGAAGCATCAAAGTTGGAGGGCAATACATGGACCAGGTAGAAACCTGCAACATCGATGGCTATACATTACCAACACTGGAAGCAACCAATCCGGCGAATGATTACGGTGCCTATAAAGGCTCAGCCAATAACCATCACAATGTGATTGAAAATGTGGTGGATACCATTACAGGAAAAACAAAAATAACCACCAATGCCCTGGAAGGGCTCAAAGTAGTTGATATTATCGAACGGATCTATGCCCTGCGCCCTGAAACTGTTTTAAAAAATCAATAATCAATTAATAATGAAAACAAAACCCGTGTTCCTGGTCGTTTTAACCTTCGTTATTTTATCCTGTCAAAACGAATCTCATTCTTCGGATGCAGATAACAACGCAGACTCTGTAAAAGCTGTGGTTAGCACTGCACCGCAACAAGCTAAACAGGCAAACGTGAGCAACCCATTCGACAACTTCGATATTGGTGAATTGCATAAAAAATTAAACCTTAACACATTTCATTCGTCGCTTGGGCCACGCATAGAGGACAAAACGAAACCAGCTTATCTGGTGGATTTTTATCCCAAATATACCGCTGCGGGTTCGTGTGACAACGAAATTTCTGCCCTCGGCATCGAAGATCCGGAGTGGCATTACGAAATCATCCCTACAAAAGTTTACGATTATAATAACGACGGCATCATGGACCTCGAAGTGGAATTTATCGATGCGGCTACCCATGGCACCTACGACTCGAAAAGCCAGCTGGTGATCAGCAAAAACGCCGATGGAACGTATTCATGCATCCGGGAACTTAATTTATCAGCAAATTAATACTTAATCTTATTACATATGGCAATTTATAAAAACATCATAGACAAAAAAGCGTCGGTAGCAGTAATCGGACTCGGTTACGTTGGCTTGCCTATTGCGCTGGCTTTTGCCAAAAAGGTAAAGGTTGTCGGTTTCGACATCAATGCCAAGCGCGTGGCTATGATGAATAAAGGCATCGATCCGAGTAACGAGCTTCCGAAGTCGGAATTCGCCAAATCGGACATTGTATTTACCCATAAACTGGAAGACCTTAAAAAGGCCAACTTTTTTATTGTAGCGGTGCCTACGCCAATCGACGAGCATAATCAACCCGACCTCAAGCCGCTCATCAGCGCTTCGACAACGGTTGGCAAAGTCTTAAAAAAAGGCGATTATGTGGTGTTCGAATCTACAGTATATCCCGGCTGTACCGAAGAAGATTGTATCCCGGTGCTCGAACGCGAATCGGGCCTGAAGTATATCAAAGATTTCAAGGTGGGCTATTCGCCGGAGCGTATCAACCCGGGCGACAAAGAACACACAATTACCAAAATCCTGAAAATTGTTTCGGGCTGCGATGCTGAAAGTCTCGAAAACATTGCCAAAACCTACGAAATTATTGTAGAACCCGGAACCCACCGCGCTCCAACCATTAAGGTTGCCGAAGCGGCCAAGATCATCGAAAACACACAGCGCGACGTGAACATTGCACTGATGAACGAGTTGTCTATCATCTTTAACCGCATGAACATCAACACTTACGATGTACTGGCGGCAGCAGGTACTAAGTGGAACTTTCTTAAATTTTCGCCAGGCCTCGTGGGCGGACACTGCATTGGCGTTGATCCGTATTACCTCACGCATAAAGCCGAATCCCTGGGCTATCATGCCCGCGTAATCAATAGCGGCCGTTATGTGAACGACAGCATGGGCTTTTATGTGGCGAAAACCTGCGTGAAAAAAATCATCGCTGCGGGCAAGAACATCAGCAAATCGAAAGTATTGGTGATGGGCGCCACATTCAAGGAAGATGTAAGCGATATCCGCAACAGCAAGGTGGCCGACATCGTAAAAGAATTGAAATCTTTTGGTGTGAAAGTAGAAATCGTGGATCCTCATGCTGACTCAGAAGAGCTGGCACACGAGTACGGCTTTGGACTCAACAAACTCGGCAAAGGATACGACGGTGTGATTGTAGCCGTGAACCACAAAGAGTATAAAACACTCGACGAGAAATTCTTCAAATCTATTTTATCGCCAAAAGGCGTGTTGGTAGATGTGAAAGGATTGTATAAAACAAAAATGAAATCGCTCACGTACTGGAGCCTGTAATACCCTACTCAACCTGAAGGATGAAAGAAATAAGAAAATGCTAAACTTAGTTCTTTCATCCTTTGTTATTTAACACAGCTATTCACTTTCTAAAACCCAGGAACTTGTCATATAAACTCAGCGGCCTTGATCCCGAACAACAGATCTTATTGGATAAAGGGATGCACCTGCCCCTGATGGAAGAGTTTTATACCATTCAGGGCGAAGGTTACAATACTGGAAAAGCAGCTTATTTCATCCGCATAGGCGGCTGTGACGTCGGCTGTCATTGGTGCGACGTCAAGGAAAGTTGGGATGCCAATATTCATCCGCTGACACCGGCCGATACCATCCTCGCCCATGTACTCGACAGCAAAAGCCCAGCAGTAGTTGTTACAGGCGGCGAACCGTTGATTTACAACCTCGGTTACCTCACCCAACAACTAAAAGATAAGGGCATTCAAACATTTATCGAAACATCCGGCGCCTATCCGCTCAGTGGCTCCTGGGACTGGATCTGCCTCTCTCCTAAAAAAACCATGCTGCCGCAGCAGGAAAACTATGAGAAAGCCCACGAACTGAAAGTGATTGTTTTCAATAAACACGATTTCAAATGGGCAGAAGAGCAAGCTGCGAAGGTTTCAACGAATTGCTTCTTGTATTTACAGCCCGAATGGAGCAAGCGCCATGAGATCACACCGCTGATTGTGGAATATGTGAAAAACAACCCGCGCTGGATGATCTCCCTGCAAACCCACAAATACATAGACATTCCTTAATAAGACCGGAAAAATTTGGAACGGCCTGCTACCGGGCACATCACATCGAAAACGGAAAAAACACGTGTAATGAAAAAGATACTCTGTATAGATTCCAACCATGATGTATTGCATGAAACACTCATACAACATGGTTTTCACTGCGATCTGTTCTGGAACCGTAGCAAAGAGGAACTCATGTCGCTGCTTCCGAACTATGATGGAATTGTGATCCGCAGTAAATTCAAGATCACGCGCGAGCTTATTGACACTGCGCCTGCCCTCAAGTGCATTGGACGTGTGGGCGCAGGCATGGAGAACATTGACGTCGCCTATGCGCAGGAAAAGGGCATTATCTGCCTGAGCGCTCCCGAAGGCAACCGCGATGCCGTTGGTGAACACGCGCTGGGCATGTTGCTCATGTTGATGAACCACCTGAAACGCGCCGACGCCGAAGTAAGACAAGGCATTTGGAAGCGGGCTGAAAACCGCGGACACGAGATCGGCGGCCGCACCGTGGGTATTATCGGCTACGGAAATATGGGCTCGGCCTTTGCTTCGAAATTGCAAGGCCTCGGCTGCACGGTGCTGGCACACGACAAATACAAAACAGGCTTCGGCAACGACCATGTAAAAGAAGCCTCCCTGGAAGAAATACACGATCAGGCCGACATCGTCAGCATTCACCTGCCGCTTACAGCAGAAACGCATGCCTACATCGACGATGCTTTTTTGTCGTCATTCCGTAAAAACATTTATGTGGTGAACACAGCGCGCGGCAAATGCCTAGATACCCAAAGCCTCGTGAAACACCTCGAAAGCGGAAAAGTGATTGGCGCCTGCCTCGACGTACTCGAATACGAATCCGTATCGTTCGAGCAGTTGGATACGGCGTTACTTCCAGAGCCGATGCAATACCTCCTGCAAAGCGAGCGTGTGATCCTTACTCCGCACATTGCCGGCTGGACACACGAGTCCAATTACAAAATGAGTAAGGTTATTGCAGAGAAAATGATTGCAGCACTAGGCACGGCATAGTGCTTACTCAACGATTACTACCCGCTCGGAATAACGCTGACCATTCTTTATGAAACTCACAATGTAGGTTCCTGATGAGATGCCATGTAGTTCTACAGGAATGGTATAACGGCCTGTATGTTGCGATGGTACTGAGCTAAGTTGCTTTACCAACGCGCCGTTCAAATCGAACACAGCGATGCTTACATCTGCCGTACTCGTAAGCTCATAGGCAATAGAAAACGTACCGGACGACGGATTTGGATATACCAAAAACGGACTATGTGTAGTTAGAATCTGGGTATTCTTATTGCGGGCCGAATCGACCACAACGACTGAAACACTATCGCTTTGGTTGGGCGTGAAATCAAAAACTCCCATCACCAGAGGAGATTCTTCTTGTATCGCCGGTTTTTCCTCTACCACTACAGACTCAAAAACACCAATACCTCCGCTTATTGCAACCTCCTGGCACACAGACAAGCCGATCGCCGGAATACTTTCCGATACCGGCGCCTCGCTCTGAATGAGTTCTTCCTTTGCAAGTGGCGCCGGTAAGTCACTATTCATATTTCCCAGGACATATTCCTGGCCGGAAGCCACCGGCACTTGCTCAACATCGCGTCCATGCTCATCTTTACAACTGAACAACATGGAACCGAATACCAGGAACACGGCAATGACGAAAGCATGCGTCAAGCGGTTCACGTTTAGTTTTGGAGAGGACCGGTTAACGCCTTGCAATGGCCGATCGAGTTGCGAAATCTTGAAATGCCCGCAAAGTTTTTGTCCCTGATTTGCAGCAAGAATGCTTAAAATTTCAGCTCTTGGCTGTAAAGTCAACAACGGATTTACTGCACGAACAGCAAAACCGGCCCCTGGCGTCAGGGTGCATCTGGTTCCAGTCTTCATGGCAGGGTTCCTGGATTCGGACCATTGGATTCGTCGGTAGCATGATCTTCGGGTTTAAAAGGTGCGTTTAGCATCGGCACCGTGTTATGTGCACAAATGTATCAAGCGCTTTTCGCATGCAGAATGCCGTTTTGGTAAGTGGCCGGAAATTTATAGCAAGTGGCATCAACGGTAGAGCGACACAGGAACTGAATCGCTGTCACACACTATTGAATGCGCCGGTAAGCTATACCCTGCTCTTCAATCTTCTTCAATCTAATGGCTCTTGTGGATGCGGTTTTGGGAAATTGCGGCCGCCTTCTGAATTAATTTGCCTAATTCAAACGTCCATAGTATCTTGCCGCATCTAACTTAATTCTTTTCATGGCTACTACATCCGATATTTCAAGAGGCTGCTTCATCCGCTACAACAACGAACTGGTTCAAGTGCTGGACTACGACCATATTACTCCCGGCAAGGGCAATGCGATTTACTCCTGCAAATGCCGCAATGTAGAAACAGGCAAACAAAGTGAGATCCGCTTTCGTTCGGGTGAAAAAATAGACTTGATCCGTGTGGACGAACACGAAATGCAATATTTGTTCATGGACGGCGACTTTCTGGTTTGCATGAACCAGGAAACCTACGATCAGCTGCACATCCCCAAAATCCTGTTTGCAGACAGCATTCAGTTTTTGCAGGAAGGCATGCTGCTGAAAATCCGTTTCGATGAAAATGAGAAACCGCTCAACGGTTCCCTGCCTCAGTATGTAGAATTGACGGTAACTTACACCGAAGATGGCGTGAAAAACAAAACGCTGAAAACCGCGGAGGTGGAAGGCGGCATTAAAATACAAGTGCCCGTGTTCGTTGTCAACGGCGATAAGCTGAAGATCAACACTGAAACCGGGGAATATGTAGAGCGCGTAAAATAAGACATGCGCCGCCTGGCTGGCTGTTTTTATTCTTTACGGATGTGTTCCTGGCTTGCCATTACAAAACGGATCTCGCTATAAGAAAATGCGTCGCCCAACACTTCTTTAAGCGCGGTTGCGGTACGTTGATCTTGTGAACGGTACAGTTCGAGGATACGGTGCACCTTTTCCTCTGTCACCAATGCCGTTACGGGGATCATGCCGAGACTAACATAATGCCTTAAATGGCCTTCGATGGTACTAAGGGCCATGCCCCGCTCCTTGGCAATTTCCCGGGAGCTTTTCCCTGCCTTATACAGTTCGAAAGTTTGTTGCTTGCTGTCGGGTTTTGATTCCTTTGCCGCTTTGGGCTCACGCGACTTTTTTTCTTTTTTTGCAGATTTACTTTTCCTGTTTTTTCGCTCGTCGAATGCCGCTTTTTCGGTTACGGCAATGGTTTGGCGCACCAACTCCAAACGGGCAGCTTGTGCCTCAGTGTGTTGTTCCGATGGCTTTTGCAGCGGTGTCCCATCGATGACATGGCTGAGCAACACCGACATTTTGTCGAGCCGTTGCAAGTGTTTATACAACAGGTTTTCCAGTTCCAGCAATTCTTCCAGGTATTGTTTGATTTGCTTTTCTTCTTTCAGCAGTTCAATATGCACCAGTACTTTTTTGGAAAGCGTTTTCAAAACCGGGTAAAAATAGTTTCTCGCGGCCAGATGTCGCTCCTGTATTTTGCGGAGATACCCGTCGGCCTTCGCTTCAAAAATAGCTTGCACCTGGTGGCCAAATTTATCGGCATTGAGTTTCAATGGCTCAAATGTGGCTACCAGCTCCTGGGCCCAGGCCTGGTGCCGTTGCTTCGCCGACTTGTTTTCTGCCATGGTATAGCTGTCGAGGTGCCTTTGCAGGCTGTGGTGAAGCCACACAAAGTCATATACATTGAGCAGACTGTTTTTCAAGAACAAAATCGTTTCCTGATCCACCAGTTGCTTCACACTATCTGCCGACGGCTTGCTGCTTTGGTAGGCTTCAAGGGCTTTGTCTTGTGATATAGCCTGGAACTGCACCGGCGCTGTAAGCACAAGGCCATCGAGCGACTTAAGACGCGATAGCGCCACATATACCTGGCCGGGAGCAAAGGCGCGATTGATATCGAGAATGGCTTTCTCAAACGTCAGGCCCTGGCTTTTGTGGACGGTAATGGCCCAGGCGAGTTTTATCGGGTATTGGTTGAATTCACCAATGTCTTTTTCCTCGATGTCGTTGGTACCCGGGTTCAATTCATATTTGATATTCCGCCACTGGTGTTTTTCGAGTACAAACGGCTTGCTGCCATCACCAAAATCCACCTCAATTTCTTTTTCGCTTAGCGCCGACACCCGACCGATCTTTCCGTTAAAATATTGCTGACGTCCACTCAGGTCGTTCTTGATGAACATGATTTGCGCATCAACTTTCAGTTCCAGCGCGGCATCTGCCGGATAAGCCGATTCGCTGAACTCACCTTCGATGCTTGCCCGGAATATGTAAGAACGGCCTTTCAATTCCTGCAAAGCGGTTCTGTTCATGGCATCAGCCGTGTGATTATGGGTGGTGAGTGTGATGACGTTCCGCGCCGAACGGACATCGAAATTTGGTCGATAGTGGCTGTTAAGCAAATCAATATCGGCTTGTGTTACCGCATTGTTCCGAAGGTTATTCAACAAATTGATGAACTGCGCATCGGTTTGCCGGTAAATTTTATCCAATTCGATGTACACCGGCTTTTGTTGACGCAACACATGGGCGTCGAAAAAATAAATGCTGTTGTAGTACTGTCTTAAAATTTGCCACTCTTCGTCTTTCACTACGGGCGGCAGTTGCATCAGATCGCCTATGAAAAGCACCTGCACGCCACCAAACGGCACATGCTGGCGGCGGCGGACACTTCTCAGCACGAAATCGATCGTGTCGAGCAGATCGGCCCGCAACATGCTCACTTCGTCGATCACTAATAATTCAAGTTCCTGCAAAACCCGGCGCTTTTGTTCGCGCATGTTCAGGTGCTTGAGCATGGTATAAGGCGTATTTACTTTTACCTGCTCAGTAGCTATTTTATAACTACTGTCCGGAATAAAAAGCCCGAAAGGAATACCGAACTGGGAATGAATGGTGACACCGCCTGCATTGATGGCCGCTATGCCTGTGGGGGCCACGATAATGGAATTTTTATGCGTATGCCCGATAATATTCCTTAAAAAAGTGGTCTTTCCGGTGCCGGCCTTTCCGGTAAGGAATACCGGCTTAGCGGTTTGATTGATAAATTTTGCCGCAACTTCCGCGGCATGATATTCCCCTCCCGATGTATTCATAATTTCGACGAACGCAAAAATAATCCATTAAATTATGAATGGAAATTTGTTAAATTATTAATAATTAGTAACTTTCGTATCTGTCTGTTACCCCTCTAACCAAAATATATGAGTGAACGAATACTAAGGGCTTTAATGCAAATGTTTGCCATCATCGCAAAGGTTGATGGCATCAGCAATACAGGACGTGCCATTGTCGAGTCTTTCCTCAAGCAACAGTTGAACAAAGAACAGGTTGAAAAATACCTCGTGATTTTCGACGAATTTATTGAAGCACAACAAGCCAGCTCGAAGAAAAAAGACGGCACCGCCAAGCGTACCTCTCTGAATTCGGTGAAGGTATTGAAGATTTGTACTCAAATAAACCAGGAACTCGAGCAGCCGCAAAAAGTGATCGTGTTGATCCGTTTGCTGGAATTTATTTACTCGAGCGACGAGATTTCGGAACAGGAAAACGAATTTGTCATTACGGTGGCTGATACGTTCAACATTTCCAATGAAGAGTTTGCACAGCTCAGAGCTTTCGTAGAAGACACGGCCGAAAAAATACCGAATACGCCACATATTCTCGTTATCAACAACAAACCGGAAGGTTATAACAACGCCTGCAAACACATTTATTGCGAAACACTCACTTCTGATGTGCGGGTCATCCAAATTGAAAGCGTAGGTATGTATGCCTTGCGCATCTACGGCAACATTGAATTGCAACTGAACGGACAAGGCATTTCGAAAGAACGTGTCCACATCCTCACGCCAGGTTCATCGCTCAGGAACTCAAGGGTAAAACCGATTTACTACAGCGACATCATCGGTCGCTTCCTGGCCGATAGTTCCAAGGCCCGCATTTCGTTCGAAGCCAAAAACATCGAATACAAATTCAAAGGTGGCAAACTCGGGCTTCGCAACATCAACATCCGCGAGGAAAGCGGCAAGCTCATTGGCATCATGGGTGGTTCCGGAGCCGGAAAATCAACCTTGCTCAACGTGCTCAATGGCGTAGAAGTGCCGAGTGCCGGGCAGGTGCTCATCAACGGAAAGAACATACACGTTGATAAAAAATCGGTCGAGGGTGTGATCGGGCATGTTACACAGGATGACCTTTTGATCGAGGAACTGACCGTTTATCAGAACTTATTTTATAACGCCAAATTGTGTTTCGGCAACCTGTCGGATGAAGAGATCGCCAAAAAATGCCACAACTTGCTGGCTGATCTCGGCCTGTCGGAAACAAAAGACCTGAAAGTGGGCTCGCCCCTTGAAAAAACGATCTCCGGCGGCCAGCGCAAACGCCTTAACATTGGTCTGGAACTGATCCGCGAACCTTCGGTATTATATGTGGATGAGCCTACCTCCGGCCTTTCCTCACGCGACTCGGAGAATATCATGGACCTTTTGAAAGAATTATCGCTCAAAGGGAAGCTGATCTTTGTGGTGATCCACCAGCCGTCATCGGATATCTTCAAAATGTTCGATAAGCTGCAAATACTGGACGTTGGCGGCTACCCCATCTACTACGGAAACCCGGTAGATGCGGTATCTTATTTCAAAACACTGGTACAACACGTTAATGCCGAAGAAAGCGAATGCTGGAATTGCGGTAACGTGAACCCGGAACTGATCTTTAACATTATCGAAAGCAAGGTACTCGACGAATACGGCAACCTGACCCACAACCGGAAAGTAAGTCCTGAGGAGTGGAACAAAAGCTACGTTGAAAAAATTGAGGCAACCATTGGTGACATCAAACACCAGGACGAGATACCGGAAGCAATTTTCAAGATCCCGAACCCGTTCAGGCAATTCAAGGTTTTCATTACCCGCGATGTTAAGAGTAAGCTCACCAACACGCAATACCTTTTGATCAATTTCCTGGAAGCGCCCCTGCTGGCCTTTATCCTTGCTTTCCTGGTGCGATACTTCAATACCGACGATGAGAACAACGTAGGCTATGTGTTTTTCAAAAACGAAAACCTTACGGCCTATATGTTTATGGCCGTTGTGGTGGCCTTGTTCCTGGGGCTTACGGTAAGTGCCGAGGAAATTATCCGCGATCGTAAGATCCGCAAGCGCGAATCGTTCCTGAACCTGAGTAAGGGCAGTTACCTGTGGAGTAAAATTGTAATTATGTTTGCCCTTTCTGCATTTCAGACCCTGCTGTTTGTGGTGGTGGGCAATCTTGTATTGGGTGTTAAAGGCATGTTTGCCGACTATTGGCTGGTATTGTTTACCACTTCGTGCTTTGCCAACATGCTCGGGCTCAATATTTCGAGTGCATTTAACAGCGCCGTGACCATTTACATTCTCATTCCTTTTCTCATCATCCCGCAGTTGCTTCTGGCTGGTGTAGTGGTAAAATTTGACAAGCTCAATCCCGCTCTGGCTAAACAGGGCGGCGTGCCGGTCGTTGGAGAGATGATGGCCAGCCGCTGGGCTTTTGAAGCCCTGGCGGTGAATCAGTTTAAAGAGAATAAGTACTTTAAAAATTTCTATAAATACGAAAAAGCCATCAGTATTGCCGGTTACAAAAAGAACTACTGGAAACAGAAAATCGAGGGCAAAATGAGTAAGATTGCCCGCGACAGCAAGGAGTACCTGAAAAAAGACGAAACAGCAAAAGACCTTGCCCTCATCAAGCATGAATTGCTTAAGGAACAGGCCTTTTTGAACAACAAATACCAGTTTGAGTTTATCGATAAGCTGAATGTGAACGATTATAATCCTGAGGTAGCAACGGCCCTTCGCGCTTTTCTCGATAAAATCAACGAACATTATGTACTGCGGGAAAACAAGAAGCGCGCCGAGAAGGAAAAAGTAGTACGCGCAATGATCGATAAGATGGGGAACGACGCATTCATCAAGTTACAGGAAGATTACGAAAATGAGAGCCTCTCGCAACTGGTGCGTAATGCCAACGACATTAGCGGCGAGGCATGCCTCGAAAAAGACGGCCGCCTGATCCAACGCATCGATCCTGTATATGCCGATCCTACCGAGTCGAACCTGGGAGGCGCGCACTTTTATGCGCCAAACAAAAAATTCCTTGGTAATTTTGTGCCAACGTATTGGTTCAATATCTGCGTGATATGGCTAATGAGCCTGGTACTGATGATAATGTTATATTTCGATGTGTTTAAAAAAGTACTGGATTTATTTGGCAGCATTCGCTTCAAAGGAGCAAGCCGTTAATCGCTGAACTTCGGGCTAAACAGGTAAACCGTCAAACGACACCATCATTCACTCGTCTCATAAACACCGGATGCCTAAATGGGCCATGCACACATTCATTTTATTGGGTTTGCTGCCTTTCACAACAGTTGCCCAGCAATCGCTGAAAGTGCGGCGGGCCGATAACCGGTTTCTGTTTTTCCAAACCGGCCAGCCTTCCGACACCATTGCCAGGCAACGGAGCAATGTATTCCGTATCCATTTTCCGGATAGCATCCAGCACCAACTGATGGTTCGGCTCGAAAATGGACAGCTGGTGAAGCAAGCCGGCGACTCGCTCTTTCGCGTGGTGTATATTCCCGGAATGAAATATTCGCTCACCAAACCCGATACGGCCTATATTTCGTTGCTCGAAGGCGTCTGCGAACCATCCGGAACCATCCGTATCAAAGTCGAGAACACCGCCACACAAACCGTATTGATCAAAAACACGTTTTTTGTGAAATAGGGCTTATTCGCTATATTGCACTGTTAATCCACCAAGCCAACCCCGCTCACTAACCAATTTTTATATGATGAAACAGGAATCCAAATACCCGGCCGGACTTTTCTTTTTAGTATTTACCGAATTCTGGGAGCGCTTTGGTTACTACCTCATGATCGGCATCTTTTTTCTGTACATGACCGATACAAACACCGGCGGCCTGGGCTGGGACAATGGCGATGCTTCCGATGTATATGGTACTTTTATCGCTCTCGCCTACCTCACGCCATTCATGGGTGGGTTGCTGGCCGATCTTAAGCTGGGTTACCGCTTCTCGATCACCCTGGGCGGCATTCTGATGGGCATTGGATATTGCATGCTCGCGATACCCGAGAAATGGGCTTTTTACACGTCGCTGGTGGTAATGGTGATCGGCAACGGCTTTTTTAAGCCGAACATCTCCACGCTGCTTGGCAACCTCTTCAACGACCCGCGGTATAAAGACAAAAAAGATACCGGCTACAATATTTTCTACATGGGCATTAACCTGGGTGCCTTTATCTGCAATTTCATTGCTGCCATTATGCGCAACAAAATTGGCTGGCACGGTGCTTTTATCACCGCTGGTATTGGCATGTTCGTCGGCGTCATCACTTTCTGGGCTGGCATGAAACATTACAAGCACGCTGATGTCCGCAAAGAGCCGAAGCCGGAAGACAAGCCTTTCCTGATGCAGTTCGTAAAGATCCTGCTGGTAGGCCTCGGTTTCGCCATGCTGGGCTGGTTCCTGCCCGGAGCGCTGGCCGGCGATAAAGCCTTTACCGTGATGGGAAGCCGCAGTACCGACGCATTTTTCATGTTTTGCATTCCAGTGATCTACTTCTATGCCTCTATTTACATGAAGGCAAGCACCGAGGAAAAGCGGCCACTCGGCACAATGTTTACCATTTTCCTGATCGTGATCCTTTTCTGGGCTATTTTCAAGCAAAACGGCACGGCGCTCACAACTTACGCGCAGTCGTACACCGACCGCGAAAGCCCGGCCATGCTGACGAATGTTACAGAAAAGCTGGCTTTATCCGATAAGGTTGTAGCCGACAGCGTAGAAGTAACCATGGTTGACTCACAATTCCGTACTTTGCGCGACAGTGCCGGAAACCCGATCAAACACAAAGCCTATCCAAACTATTTCAACAATTTACAGCCCGATAAATTCCCTGAACACAAGGCATCAATTAACCTTGTGAATACGGAGCTTTTTCAATCGATCAATCCGTTTTTTGTGGTAACCCTGACACCGTTCCTGATCCTATTCTTTGCATTCATGCGAAAACGTGGTAAAGAGCCCACTACCGCGTCAAAAATTGCCCTTGGCCTGCTGGTGAGCGCACTTTCTACCCTTGTAATGGTTGCTGCAGTTTACTATACCGGAAATGGCGCTACCAAAGCTAGTTCGTGGTGGCTTATTGCCGGCTACGGCGTTATTACCGTTGGCGAGCTTTGCCTGAGTCCGATGGGTCTTTCCATGGTGTCGAAACTTTCGCCGGTGCGGCTCACCGCCCTCATGATGGGCGGCTGGCAACTGGCAACGTCTATCGGCAATAAATTTAGTGGTGTGTTGGCTAAAAACTGGGATAAGTTCGACAACAAGGCCAACTACTTCTGGCTCAATTTTGCATTGCTGATGCTCGCATTCCTGATCATGATGCTTTTGCTGAAACGCCTGAACCGCGTGTTTAAAGAGGAAGTTAAGTAAGCATCTGTCTCTCTTTATCTGTAGCACAGCGTCTTTTTAGTCAAACGACTGCACAAGAAACAAACACCTGTTTCTCCGAATTACAGATTGTTTTTGGGCGCCCGGGCTGGCTTTCCGTTCCAATTCCCGCATGAAAACGCGGGAGATTTCCACTACAATCCCTGGCGCTGTACCAACCTCTACATGAATCCATCTTCAGTTTTTAAGCGACTTGCCATGCCCGCAAGAAACAATTGTTTACAAAAAAAGCGACAGGATGGCCCATCGCTTTCTTAAGTACATCCTATCACTACTTATTCGAAATATTCTTTCATACGGTCGAAAAATCCTTTTTCCTTGCGGTTTGGGTTGGGTGCAAAGTTCCTTGAATCCCGCAACCCTTCCAGGGTTTTCTTTTCTTCCGGTGTAAGGTTTTGCGGTGTCCACACATTGATGTTCACGAGCAAATCGCCGGTGCCGTAAGAGTTTACATCGGGTAAGCCTTTGCCTTTCAGACGCAACACTTTTCCACTTTGGGTGCCCGGTTCTACTTTTATTTTTGCTTTACCTTCCACCAGGGGTACTTCGATATTGGTTCCCAGGGCAGCATCCACGAAATTGACGTAGCTGTCGTAAAATAAGTTATTGCCGTCGCGTTTCAGTTCCGGATCCTCTTCTTCCTCGATGAGCACCAGCAAATCGCCGTTGATGCCGCCACGTGGCGCCGCATTGCCTTTGCCGCTTACCGAGAGCTGCATGCCTTCGGCCACGCCAGCCGGAATGTTTATGGAGATTACTTCTTCCTCGCGCACAATGCCGTCGCCATTACAGGTTTTGCATTTGTCCTTAACGGTTTTGCCTTCGCCATTGCAACCACTGCAGGTTGTTTGGGTTTGCATGGCACCTAAAAACGTTTGTTGGGTACGCACCTGCACGCCGGAACCATTGCACAGGCGGCAAACTTCGAGCTGACCGCTTTTGGCGCCGCTACCCTTGCAGGTATGGCAGCTCACAAACTTGTTTACTTTCAGTTTCTTTTCAACACCTTTGGCCACTTCTTTCAGGTTCATTTTCACTTTCACCCTTAAGTTGGAGCCACGCATGACACGTCGTCCGCCCGAACGACCGCCGCCACCAAAACCACCAAAGCCGCCGCCGCCGAAAATATCGCCGAACTGGCTGAAGATATCCTCCATGTTCATGCCGCCACCGAAGCCACCGCCACCGGCTGCGCCACCCACGCCAGCATGGCCGAACTGATCGTAACGCTGACGTTTTTCAGGCGAGCTTAACACTTCATAAGCCTCGGCAGCCTCTTTGAATTTTTCTTCTGCCGATTTATCATCCGGATTCTTATCGGGGTGGTATTTGATTGCCAGCTTACGGTAAGCCTTTTTTATCTCATCGTCGGAGGCTCCTTTGTTAAGGCCCAGGACTTCGTAGTAGTCGCGTTTGCTCATGATATCAGCGTCTTATTAATTTCCTACAACAACTTTAGCAAAACGAATAACCTTTTCGCCCAGCTTGTAACCTTTTTCAACATCGTCGATCACTTTCCCTTTCAGGCCTTCTTCCGGTGCCGGAATATGCGCAATCGCTTCCATCAGATCTGCATCAAAAGCCTGGCCGACCAGGTTCATCTGCTCTAATCCTTTACTTTTAGCCGTGGACATCAACTTATTGTATATCAATTTCATCCCTTCTTTTATCGGCTCTACTTCCATTACCGTTTCGTTGGCTTTAATAGCCCGTTCAAAATCGTCGATGGTAGGAATAAAGGCTTTGAATACATCTTCACCAGCCGAACGAATAATATCGGCTTTTTCCTTGATCATGCGTTTACGGTAATTATCAAATTCTGAATACAGGCGTAGGTATTTGTCATTAAGTTCGGCAATTTTTGCTTCATAATTCACCGGCTCGGCGGTTTCATTAAGCCCACTTCCCTGCTCGGTGCCTTGCTCTTCGCCCGAAATTGACTGTTCATCGGATCCCGTGGTGTTCGGGTTTTCTTCTTGCTTCATCGGTTCCTGTTCGTTCTGTTCCATTGATCTTAATTTTGCGTAAAGGTAACTGCAATATGTTTGCCATAGCCATAAAACCCGAAAAAATGTCAGGTTTTAAACGAAAAGGCTGGTTTTTTAGCAGAAAAACCTGATTTGTCAGGCCATAATTACCTGGCTGAAATGTCAGGCTGGTTGCCTAAAAATGAATATCTTTAAAGGCAATATTAAAGGCATTTTTTTGTTACTAAACTTATGAATCTTCGATCATTTCTTGCGGCATGCTTTGCGCTGTTGGTATGGTGTGCCGGAGCCCAGGTAAAAGTCGGGCAATGGGTAGATCACCTGAATTATTCCAATGCTGTGAGTGTAGTAAAGGCCGGACAGATCGTGTATTGCTCGAACGGGAGCGGTTTGGTAAAATACAATCTCACCGACAACAGTGTTGAAAAGCTCACCAAGATCAATGGCCTGTCTGACGTAGGTGTAAAATTGCTGCGCTACAACCCTACTAACAATATGGTGGTTGTGATCTATGAAAATGCCAACATTGACCTGATCGTTGATGACAAAATCACCAATTTCCCCGATATAGAACGAAAAACCATTACCGGTGATAAAACGATCAACGAAATCTACTTCGATAAAAATACCGGCTACATTGCCTGTGGCTTTGGTATTATTAAACTTGACCTGAATAAGATCGAGGTACGCGACTCTTATTTTTTCGGCAATTCGGGCTCTTACATCAATGTACACCAGGTAACCAGCAACGACAGTTGTGTGATGGCCGCCACTGACTCCGGCGTGTATGTGTGTCGCAACAATCAACTGATGACCAATTTCTCGAACTGGCGGAAAGTGCAGGCTTTGACTAAAGGGCCGTATAACGCCATTGTCAAATACGACAGCAAGATTGTGGTGAACTACTCGGAAAGGCTTAAAACAGACCAGTCGCTGAAAGATACCCTTTACCAATTCGACGGTACTGCCTGGTCTTATTTCTCACAAAAGTCTTTTCCGTATGAGACCAAGCGCCTCTACGATTACACCTCGCAAAATCGTCTCCTGATGATTGACCAGAACGGCGCCATGCTCATCAATCCGTCCAATAACAACGAGGCCTATATTACCAGCTATAATCCTGGCACATATGCGTATGTAAACGATGTGTTTTTCGATAACCACCTGCCCGATTACCGGATGTTTTACATTGCTGACCGGTTCTGGGGCCTGGTTAGGTCTTATGGTAATTACCCGGAACCGAGCAATGGCATTCCGGTGAACGGACCAAACACCAACCTGGCCAACGACCTTGAGGTAAACGATGGCAGTTTGTATGTAGCGTCAACGTACCTTGGCGACATGTGGAATAACCAGTTCAACTCGCCCTACATGAATGTGTATGAAAACGACGAGTGGAAGAGTATTTCCTCGCCGCTGACCGACACCTTGCTGGATTTGAACTGCGTGGCGATCGACAAAAACGACAAAAACCATGTAGCTTTCGGCAGCTGGAACAAAGGCGTGATCGAAATGCGGAAACACGTTCCGGTAAAAGTATATAACTCTGGCAATAGCCCTTTGGGCGTGGCTTTTGGTTCTAACCACGACAATCGTATCGGCGGCCTGGCGTTCGACTACAACTCCAATTTATGGGTATCGTCCAGCCTCAACAACAACTTCCTGAGTGTGATGAAAAAAGGCGGCGCCTGGCTGAATTTCGATTTTAGCCTTTTCTTTTCCAACAACCCTAACGCCGGTAAATTACTGGTGGACAAAAACAACCAAGTGTGGATTCAGTTGGCACGCGGCATTGGCCTGATGGTGTACAAACCGGGCGACACATTTACGGCTCCTAACAACAGCAATACCAAGGTATTTACAACGGCCAAAGGATCGGGAGCCTTACCTTCTACCGATATTTACTCGATGGCAGAAGACCTCGACGGGCATATTTGGGTAGGTACGGCTAAAGGTGTAACTATTTTTTACAATCCTGAATCAATTTTTGGCGGCTCTAACTGGGACAGTCAACAAATTCTGATTGAACAGGATGGCAACGTGCAGATCCTTCTTGAAAAAGATGGCATTACCACCATTGCCATTGATGGTGCCAACCGCAAATGGATAGGCACGGAAAGTTCGGGTGTGTACTGCCTTTCATCCGACGGGCAAACGCAGATTCATCACTTTACAGTCGAAGACAGTCCGCTATATTCGAACGCCATTCGCGATATTGCTGTTGATGGCACCACCGGCGATGTGTTTATCGCTTCCGAAAAAGGTATCCAATCGTTCCGCACATCGGTGGTAAATGGTTTCGACGCTTATACCAATGTGCACGCTTTTCCTAACCCTGTGCGGCCAGGTTACGGCGGCAACGTTTACATTACCGGCCTGGTGGACGAAACCGTGCTGAAGATTACGGATTTAGCTGGGAATGTGGTGTGGGAAACCAAATCGCAAGGCGGTCAGGTAGAATGGAATCTGCGCACGATCAACGGTTCCCGCGTGGTATCGGGCGTTTATATGGCGTATTGCGCTACTGCCGATGGTGAACAAAAAGCGGTGACCAAAATACTGGTGGTAAATTAATGCGTGTCGCAACGAGTGGCATAGTGCTTCATAATGTGAAGTATGCCGATACAAAGATCATATCCCGGATTTACACGAAAGATTTCGGCTTGCTAAGCCTGAATATCCATGTGAGCAATGCTGGCAAAGCCAAGATAAAGCCAGCACTGGTGCAGCCTCTGTCGCAGCTGGAGCTCGTGTTTTCACTCAAAGAGAACAAAGAAATCCATCAATTAATGGAGGCCCGGCCGAGTTACATTTACCAGGGCCTCAACCAGCATTTTGCCAAATTGTGCATTGCTCAGTTCATCAACGAAGTGTTGCACAAATGCTTAAAAGAGCAAAGCCGGAATGAAGCCCTGTACGAATTTGTGATACATGTGTTTCAGTGGCTCGACATGCATGACGAGGGGTTTTATGACTTACACATTTACGTGCTCTTTGAGCTGACCAAATACCTGGGCTTCTATCCGCACAACAACCTGAGCGTAGCCGAAAAGTACTTTGATACACGTGAGGGTCGTTATCATGCCTACTCGCAGAGTTTTCCTTTGAGCTTCGACGAAGATCAATCAAAACTGTTTGCCAGGTTGTTCGATTACCGGCTGAGCAATCAGCATGTATTTTCGCGTACCGAACGGCTCAATATCCTGGATTGCCTGATGGCCTATTATAAAATGCACATTCCGGGCCTCCACGAATTCAAGTCGTTCGCCGTCCTGCAGGAAACGCTCAATGGTTGATGCATTGGGTTTATGCCTCAATCCTATTCTTTCTTAAATCTTACCGGCACGCAATACCATATTGGAAAACGATGCTTGTTGCAGTCGCGTGTGATCCATTTCGGCATCTCATTTACCAACCGCAGCACCTCGCTGTTTGCCAGGCTATCGATACCACGTTGCACCTGTGCATTGCTAACACTGCCGTCTTCTGCGATAAGAAACCTAACATACACCGTACCCTCTTTATGCCAATCAGGAGCGGGCCAACGAAGGTTCTTCAGAATGTAGTGCTTCAGGCTATCCTCGCCGCCAGGAAAAACAGGGGGAAGATCCATCGGATATATACAGATAAAGCCACTGTCAACCGACGTTTGCGCAAATACCGAAGAGGCTGGTAAGAGGCAACTGAACATCAGTAAAAACTGCAAAATGAAACGCCTTGTCTTCATTAGTATCGTATTTGTAACCTTTATGGAAATACCTCCACTGTCATGTTTTTAACATACACCGGCGCAGGTTTCGCATTCATCAGAAACAGCGCCAGCGTATCACCAGGCTGCAAAACACCCAACTCAAAACCGTAAGGTATTTTTTCCCACTCGTCGCTGTAAACCAAATACTTGTTAAGCGGGAAATACTGTAGTACCTCTGTTCCGTCGGCGTGCCTGACCTGGCAAACAACATGAGCATCTGAAAAACGACCGGCTTTAAGGGTTACATAGCCATACACATCTGACCGGCCATTGGGGTTCACTTGAAGAGTAACGGGCACCGAGTATGGATTTTCGTTACCATTCAGCCGCAGCGCAAAGCCTTGGGCTGCTGTTGTATCGATAAATGTCTGCGGACGGTAAGTACTGTCAAAAAGGATGTGATGAAGCACCGTAGTCTGTGCGTTCCGTTTTGCTGCAAGCTGCCCATTCAATTGTTGTAGTTCGGCACGGAAGTTACCGGGATCAACGCCCAGGGCAAATAGCAATTCTGGGCTGTTGTAGTAATTATGCCAGTTGTAGCGGATGTTCCTTGGTTGAACACGGTTAACAGACTGCAGGCAGGCAGCGATCTCTGATTTGGTATTGAAATCATAGTAACGCGTTGATGCCGAAAAATCGTAGGTAAAGCCATTTCTGACTTCTCCGTCACGCGGACTACGCCCGTAGAAACGGGCAGTCAAACCCGTAACACCCGCCAGAAAAAGCAATACAGCGACTCTTTTATGCCGGCGCACCATGCCTGATTGTATAATAAGAACAGAACACAGCAATACAAGCATGGTGTAGCTTACCGCAAGTACTCTCCTGAAACCTGGATTTTGGTAAGTGAACGTGACACTGTGTAGGCCTTCAGGAACTGCGACCGACATCAGCAACCCTGCATTGAACAAAACCGGTTGCGCAATACCATCTACCTTTACTTCCCAGCCGGAATACCACGATTGCTGTAGGTTGAGGATAACAGGCGTCTGCGTTTTCACCGTGAGGCCGATTTTTTCGGGCGAAAAAACGGTGTACTGCATTTTGGCAGCCGCCGTTCGCGCATGAAACGTACGCTGTATGAAATTCCCTGCGGTATCTACCGGTAACCTCGCTGGAATTTCTGCTAGCCCGGGACGAGAAAAATAAACAAACGGATAGCTGAGCAGGCTGTCGCGCAAAGCAGGATAACGATCGTTGAGGGTATTGTAATTGGCAAAATAAAACGAGGTCCAGGCATCGTTGTTTACCAGCTGTTTCTTAAAAGCTCCGGTATTTTTCCAGAAAGGCTGCAGGTAACCAAATTTATACCCGACATCGCTGGTGGCATCGAGCGATGGGAAAGGGAACCCTTTCTGCATGTTCGAAAAGCTGGTTTGCAATGTTGTTGGTGCCGGCGTGCCAAAGGCGGTAAATTGGCCGTATAACCAAACCACAAGGGTCAACTCGGCGATACTTAGAAAAACAACCTTTCTGAACATGCTGGAAAAGTCGGCGGTGCGCCTCCATAACAAGAACAACACAAACAACAGAATACTTTGGGCGAGACTAATGTAACCAGCAATTTCCCAACTGCCGGCATTGAGAATGCGTTGGTGAAAACCCAGGCCGGAAGGTTGGAAAAAAGACAAATGGCCGGCTTTTGCAAAACAGATAAGCCCTGCAGCCAGGCTGGCAATGCTCAGCGAGAGCAGCGCAAAATGGCGCATCGGTTTCCGCTCCTGCAAAAAGCGCAGACTCCAATCAAAATTCAAGGCCCAGTAACAAAGTAAAAAAAGCAAGGCCACCACCCGTAACAACGACGGAAAACGAAATAGTTTAAACCCCGGCAACAAATAATAAAGTGCTGCCCTCACTGGGATCACATCACCAAGGGATGCGAGCAAATACACCAGCGCAAAAGCGAGCAGTAGCAACTCCACCTGGTTTTTACCGCGTTTGAAAAGCGAAAAAAACAGCAACATAAGAGGAATAAGGCCCATAAAGGCGTTGCGCATGGTCAGTTCCGTTTGGAACCAGTCATCATGACCGAGTGTAAGCGCCGGATTGAAAAAGGAAAGCGCGCTCAACGGTGAAAAAGGGTTCATCATGACCTCCTGCACCGACATCCCATTGAGCCGGCCCACAAAAGGTTTTGCCTGCAATTGGGAAACGATGACCGGCGCCGACAAAACCAACAGTGCGAACAACCCAATGCCTCCCGTAAACACAAGTTTGCGGAACAGGCTTTTGTCTGGTAAACGGTATGTAGTGTACAGCCGCCGCAAAAAAAGACACGCAAATAGCGGCAGGATCATGAACACAAAGGCCTGGTAACCGTGAGTAGCGAGCAAATAAGATGTGAGGCAAAGCACAACGGCTGTTGAAATAGCCGGCTTTTCGATCCAACGGAAAAAGGCCCACAACACCCAAGGCAAGCCTACGAGCCCGAGAATGGTAACGAGCGACTGGGTGTGAGCCGTGAATAAACCGCTGAGCACATACACGCAAGCGAGGTAAAAGCCGGTTCGCGCCTTGCCCGACAAGTGTTTGAAAAGCAGGAATGCACCAAGAGCTGCCAGGAAAAGGTAAGCGATAAACAGCACATGCAGCAGGCGGTAATCGTAGCCATATAGAATGCCTGCCAGTAGTGTTTCAAGGTTCCAATTGGTGTATTGCAAATCGGCATGAGCCGGGAAGCCCCAGATTTGGTAGGGATTCCATAAAGGCAGGTACCCGTTCTGAAAGCACTCGCCTGCAAAATACTTAACCGGCAAGGCTACGTCAATGTCGTCGTTGGGCAGGCTGGCTGCATAAAAAACAAACGGCACATAAGCGATACAAACCACCAGCAGCAGGTACAACTGGTACTTATATGTTTTCGCAAACTTCAAGGCAGGTCAAAAAGACGCAAGTAATCTGGTAAATGTATCAAATAACCCGCACTAATTCCTGGAAAACTTAAACTCAGTTCTCCGGTTGTATTCATGTTCTTTATCGGAACACTCTACCCCATCCACACAGCGATTCCTGATCTCTGCCTCGCCTTTTCCAACGGCTTTGAGACGATCGCGCGCAATGCCTTTGGCAACGAGGTAGTCGATCACGGCGTTGGATCGGTTCTGAGACAATTTGAGGTTGCTGGCGTTATCGCCTTGCGAATCGGTATGCGAGATTACCTCCAGCTTCACTAGTGGATAGTTGTTCAGAATAGCGAGCACCTTGTCGAGCACGATTTCGCCTTCGGTAAGGATATTGTATTGAGCCGATTCGTAGTAGATGTTTTCTGTAACTACCAGGTCTTTTTTGCCGGTAGCATCGAATTTTTTATACTTCACGGTGATATCGTCGTTTTCCTCTAATTCCGTCAAGCGCTCCACGTCAACTTTCAACAACCGGTATTCGAAATTCCCTGAAGCATTTTTCTTGAACTCGGAAACCAGCTCACCATTCTGTTTTGCAAGGTAAACTTTCGGCCCGCCTTTGGTTTTTGCGTTTTGCTCGATCCGTATGCTCAGGTTCTGTGTTGTATCTACCTGGCGGAACCTGAAATCTCCAAAATTATCGGTTGCTGTTTTGTGAATGGTATCCCGGTTTTCCTTTACCAGGTAAACCTGATGGGCTGTCAGCGGAGCCTTTTTCTTGTCGCCAACCAATAATTTCCCTGATATATCTGCCGTAGAGTACGAAGCATTGACGCGGCAAATATTTTGAAATGTTTTTTCAAGCAGCTCAAAGCTATCTGTTTCCAGATAAAGGCGGCCCGTGGGGTTCACCAAAAAAAGCGCCGGCATGCTGGTTACTTTAAATGCAGAAACGGCTTTGTCCTTCAGGCCGGCTTTTGCCTGGTAGTTGGTTTTTCTGCCGGTAAATTTCGATTTATTGTAATTAGTCTCAGAAAGTACCTTTATCCATTTATCGTAGTCTTTTTCTACACAAACGGCTACGTACTCAATCTCCCCTGCCCCTTTGCAGCCATTATTCTGGTACTTGTTCAGAATCCTCTCAACATCATTGTTAAATGAAATGAGTTCTTTGACCGGTGTTGCTGCTGAATAAAAATACACCAATACAAAACGCTCAACTCGTTCTTTGTCGTTGGGCAGATCGATGTTCGTTGCTTTTTTATCCTGGTTGAACACAGCTACCCGCGAAAAAGGAATCTTTTCGCCAATGCGAAGTTTGTTGCTTTTCTGTGCGGTAGCCAGGGCTACACACAAACATAAAATCACACCGCTAAGATAGTGCTTCATACGTTTGGTCGTTCTTTGGTGTTCTAAGATACTAAAAAAGCGGTAAAAACCAGTTTTTATCCGTTAAATCTGATTCCGGCACAAAAACAGCCCGCGTGAATTTACCTGAATCCAAGTATTTCCGTTCCGTTCAACCGCATTTATCTTTATAAGGAAAATCAAGGATGAAACGTTTACTTCTCTTAACAACGGCACTTGCCTGTTCCATCTGCCTCTGCGGGATAACTCCCCCCCGAAAGATTGTGCTTCGAAAGATCAGCCTCGCGGATGCCAGAAAAGCCGCTAGTCGCGAACATAAACTCATTTTTATGGCGATAAGCACTTCCTGGTGCGGACCATGCAAAAACATGGAGCAGAACGTATTTACGAACGACTCAGTTTCCAATTATTACAATACCCATTTTGTATGTATAAAACTCGATCTTGAGCATGGTGAAGGTATCGAAATCGGGAATCGCTTTCACATAACATCTGTTCCTTGTTACATTTTTTTAGACAGCACCGATAACCTTGCTTACAAGATGAGTAGCGCGATGAGTGCCGACTTGTTTCTGGCTCACGCCAGGCGGGCCAATGATCCGAACAGAAACTTGCTTTATTACGCGCAACAGTTCGAAGAGAAGCAAAACGATCTCCCGTTTGTTGAGGAATACCTCGACCTGCTTTACATGGCTCGCCTCGATTCAAAAAAGGTACTCGAACGCTATCTCTCGTTGCAGCGAGACAGCCTCATTTCTGTTAAAAACTGGGCCATTTTAAAAAAACATGCCCAGGACATATATTCACCTGAATTTGCATTCCTGGTAAAAAACCAAAAAGCATACATTGCCAAAATTTCAGACGAGGAAGAAGTGACTAGCGTGATCAACCAACGGATTGAAAAAGCTCTTGAAAGGATCATTGACGCGGATACCTTTAGCCAGACTGCATTCGACAATGCCAAAAGCTACGTGGCGTCGCTGGCGTATGACAACGGCGACAAGCTACTATTCGAAGCCCAATTAAAAGCAGCGATCAAACTCGAAAAATGGGAGGAATACGCGACGCTTTGCCTGGAAAAAGCAGAGTATTTTTACCTGAATAAGCCGGCTAATCTCCAGTATTTCTCGGAGATAGCCTACTACATCAGCAATCATTTCCCTCCAGGTCCTTTACTCGATAAAGCCGAGTTTTGGGTTAAGCAAGATGTCGAAAAGCAGCCCGGCTACTTTCCATGCATCACCTATGCCAGCATCCTCTACAAAAAGCGTAATTACGATGAGGCGCTAAAACAAGCCATCAGAGCAAAAGACTTTGCCAAACAAACAGGTTACAAACTGATCATTACCGAATCCGAAGCACTTATCAAAAGCATCCGGAAAGAAATCTATTCGGTTAAAAACTAAATCTGCACGTCAAAGGAACTGCTCGAGCCATGCTTTTGCTTCTGCATCGTTGGTAAACGATTTCATTGGGATTGGCGGCGGTTTCAGACGAAACAGGATGTTCATGATGAGCTTCGAAAGACCTGGCTTCGATACCATGGCCATGGCTTTGTACACCGTTGGTAGCTGCTCCGTGGAAAAACGCCGCGTTTCTTTATCCGGTACGGGCGAGTTACTGAGGTAGATCAGCAACGGAACGACCTTATTGCCGGTGATGCGTTTTACAAGGGTGATGTTCTCCGAAATGTTCTTAACCGTACGCAATGTACTTTTGGAATAAGAATACAAAATCCCGTCTTCGTAGCGGTAATCGGCAATCTCTCCTTGAATCAAAGGATCGGGCTGTTTGGATTGCATGGGCCAGTCACAATTTAATGAGTTAAATACCAAGGTCCATATACGACCTGTATGTTTTGTTATAATCTTCAATGCTCCGACGGATCACTTCGTGAGCCTCTGCCCTGCCGTATGTTTCGGTAATTTCCACCACCGCCTTGCTTTCGCCTGGTATGTTTTTATAGGTAAGAAAGTAGTGTTTCAGCCGGTTGATGATCTGCTCCGGGGCGTCGGCAATGTCTTTCCACTGGCTGTAAATCTCGTCTTTGGCCATCACGGCAATGATCTTGTCATCCGCTTCGTTCTTATCGATCATCCGGAATCCGCCAATCGGAATGGCTTCTACCAGAATATCGCCGCTGGTAATATTGCGTTCTGTGAGTACACAAATATCCAAAGGATCTCCGTCTCCTACGATGCTGTTTCGGCCGGTACGCATATTGGCCAGTTCGGCCACTGATTCTCCGCAAAAAGTTTGCGGTACAAATCCATAAAGGGCCGGGACGATGTTTGAAAATTTCTGTGGCCGGTCAACTTTCCGGTAGCCGGAAACCTTGTCAATCTCGTATTTGATGTGATCTGCAGGCACCATTTCTATAAAGGACGTGATGATATCGGGAGCGCCCTCGCCATAGGAGATGCCATGCCACGGGTGCGCTTTATTTAATTGTACTTTCATGAGGTAAATAGTATTTCTTATTTAAAAAAACGGTTAAAAAGCCAGTAAAACAAGAATAATCCCGCCAGTGAGCAGAGAAATCCAATGATGAGCTGGTTAGGCGTTGGTAAAATATTACGGTTCTCAACCTTGTTCGGATTGTCTTTCATCACGCGGTGCAAGCCCAATGTTTTTTGCAGGAATTTAAACTCTTCGTCATACGACACGCCGGTTGTTTCGGCAAAAAAATCTTCCTTGGCATTTTTGATGTACTTCCGGCTACGGCTGCAAAAATCGAGCTTTGCGTTGTCGATCTGGTGGTAGTTGGCATAAATGATCCACTCGTCACCAGGACGAAGATCGAGTTTACACACATCATCGTCGTCGAATAACAGCATAAATTCGGCCGCCACCACGCCCTTGTAGAGTTCACCGATACTGAAAACAGCCTCGCTTTTTTTTCCGGCGGGTTTCACCCGAAGGATCTTTCCTTTGAAAATAATGTCGTACTTATCCAGTTCAGTCTGGTTCAGGGCTGTGAGCGGGCACTGACAAGCCATCGCTGCCTGAGCGGTCAGAAAAATACCAACCAGAAAAGCCAACAGGTGTTTCATACAGGATATCAGAGACTAAGTGTTTTAACGAATTGCAGGGAGGCTTCCAGCTCCTGGTACATGATCTTATCGTCCTGCACAAAAGGAATAAGTTTCCTGTAGGAAGCCAGCAGCGATTCTATTTTTGGCGAAGACTTCAATGGCCGGCGGAATTCGATGGCCTGTGAAGCATTCATCAATTCAATGGCCAAAAGCCGCTCCACGTTTTCAATAACCTTAAAGCACTTGGTAGCGGCATTGGCACCCATGCTCACATGATCTTCTTGGCCGTTGCTCGACACGATGCTATCGATGCTGGCCGGCGTGCACCATTGTTTGTTTTGACTTACGATGCTTGCGGCTGTGTATTGTGGGATCATAAAGCCGGAGTTGAGTCCTGGCTTGGCTACCAGGAAAGCCGGCAGGTTACGTATGCCGGAGATGAGCTGGTAAACCCTGCGCTCTGAAATATTGCCCAATTCTGCCATGGCGATGGCGAGGAAATCGAGCGCCAGTGCCAAAGGTTGGCCGTGGAAATTGCCGCCGCTGATCACCTCGTCTTCTTCCGGGAACACGGTTGGGTTATCGGTTACCGAATTCAGCTCTGTTTCAAACACCGAACTTACGTAAGCGGTGGTGTCTTTGGTGGCGCCATGCACCTGTGGCATGCAGCGGAACGAATAAGGATCCTGCACTTGTACTTTATGCCGTGCCAGGATCTCGCTTCCTGAAAGGTTTTCGCGGATGGCGCGGGCAGTCTGCAGTTGCCCTTTATGCGGGCGAATGAGGTGAATGTGGTCTTTGAACGGTTCTATGCGCCCATCAAACGCATCGAGCGATACCGCACCAACGAGGTCGGCCAGTACATTGAGACGGATCGATTTAAGCAGGCACCAAACGCCGTAAGCACCCATGAACTGTGTGCCATTGAGCAAGGCAAGGCCTTCTTTGGATTTCAAGGTAATGGTTTCAAGACCGATTTCTTTAAAAACCTTTGCCGCCGGGTACTTATTTCCCTGGTAATTTACTTCGCCCATGCCAAGCAGCGGCAAACACAGGTGGGCCAATGGCGAGAGATCGCCGGAAGCGCCCAGTGAACCTTGCTGATACACAATCGGGTAAATCTTATGGTTATACATATCGACCAATCGCTCCACTGTAGAAAGCTGCACGGCACTTTTGCCATACGACAGTGATTGGATCTTGAGTATGAGCATAATCCTCACAATTTCAACCGGCACTTCGTCGCCCATGCCGCAAGCATGCGACATAACCAGATTGGTTTGAAGTTGACCAAGCTCGTCGTCGGGAATAATCACGTTGCAAAGTGAGCCAAAGCCGGTGTTAATACCATAAATAGGCTCTTTTTGCGAGGCCATTTTACGATCGAGGTATTGGCGGCAGGCCACTATCTGCTGCTTAGCTGCGTCGGAAAGTCCGAGTACCATATTGGTATCCAAAATGCGACGAATGTCTTCCAGACTGATCGGTTGTTGTGGGGAAACGAAATGCGTATTCATCAGAAATTAGGTTGGCGAACAGGCGTTAGCGGCAATAAGCCTGCATTCAACGTTGTTCGCTCATGGAGTTATCTTTGTTAATATTGTTCAGGTTAAAAATGATCGGGTATTTAGATTGGTAGCGCACTTTTTTGCCGTCTTTTTCCGCTGGTTTCCAACGGGTCTGCCGCATGATGCGGAAAGCCTCAGCTGTGCACAATTGGCTAAATTCTTTCTCGGCTACCATATTGCTCACGGTTCCATTGGGTTCCACCACAAAACTTACAACCACTGTCCCCTGGATATTTTGCCGGATAGCCAGGTCAGGGTATTCGAGGTTCGATAAGATGAATTCAGGTAATGCGTCGTCGCCTTTTTCGTATTGTGGCGATTTATCGGCCCGTTCGTAAATAACAAAAGTGGTATCGTAAAGTGCCTGGTCTTTGGGAATCGTGAAACCGCGCATTTTGGTGAATTTTCGGTATTTGTCCGGATCGAAGCTAAACACCAAAAACGACGTGCTTTCTACCGGCTTCGTTCCTATTTTCGCCGGTTCGAATACTACATACCGCAGCAAACGCCGGGCCTCAGCCTGAAAAGCAGTTTCATACGTCTGGCGAAAGTTCACATCACGTACTTCACCGGTTGCGGTCACCGTAAAATAGATGGCAACATCCTGGGCTATTTTCTGCTTCAAAAGTGCTTCCGGATAAATTACCTGAGAGCGAAATACAAACTCGACATCTTCTTTGCCGCCTTTTGGCCTGGCTGCTACGTCAACTGTCGTTTCCGGCTTTTCCTGCGCCCAACCGAGCGACGACACAAAAAGGAAAAAAACAATTGAACGGATCATATCTTCTGGGCTTTAAGGAACCTGTCTTTGCCACTCATATCAGGCATGAGCAGGGCAAAATTAAATAAATTAACGCTGTTTGCATAGTTTTTTACGTCAAAAGCAAAAAGCGGATTCAGTTCAAAAAACAAGTAGCCACCCGGCGCCAGTGACTGCCCGCACAGATCGATGATCCGTTTGTAAAAAATAATCGGATCCGGCCCTTCAACAAATAAGGCCAGGTGCGGCTCGTGTTGTAGCACGCGCGCCTCCATGAGGCTGGCCTCTTGCAAAGCAATATACGGCGGATTACTCACGATCAGCGAGAATGGCGCAGACAGCGCCGATGCCGCGTCATTTGCCAGGATGTCCTGTTTCACAAAGTGGACGTCAGCGCCATGTTTGGCGGCATTGTGCCGCGCAAGCTGCAATGCCTTTTCCGACACATCAACTGCGCTCACCCGGGCAGCGGGCAGGTGTTTTTTCAAGGTTACCGGAATACAGCCCGATCCTGTACCGATGTCGAGAATCGTCAATGGATTATATCCCGAAAGATCGGTTTTCAGTACCAGGTCCACCAATTCTTCAGTTTCAGGCCTTGGAATAAGTACATCGGGCGTTATATCAAACCAGGCATCATAAAAAAACGCTTCTTTTAAGACCTGCTGCACTGGCATGCCCGTGGCCAGCGCTTTGCCAGCGTCGTAAATCTTTAACAGATCCGATTGGTTTACCGGTTCGTGCATTTTTTGCCGGAGTTCCATTTTGGAAAACCCAAGGTATTTTTCACACACTAGTTCAAAGATAGCCTGGAGTTCTCCGGTTTCGTATGTAGCAGACAAGGCCGAGACATAAAAACGGTATAAATCTGATAATTTGTTAGAAGCAACTTTCATGTAGTGTTAGCGACTGAAATTTCCGCCGAATACTTCCGCGGAATAAAATTGCCCGCTTTCCTGGTCGTAAGCAAAGCCAAGGCCTGAAAGCTGGTATTCTTTAGTTAGCATATTCTTATAGTGCTTTGGTGACGCTTTCCAACCGGCGAATAGCGCTGCTGCGATCTCTTTGTTCGTAGAAACAACCACGGTTTTCCCGTTCTTTTTAACGGCCATTGGCGTATCAATGAAAATAAGGATGCAATTTTCGCCGACGATGTTAAAATGCCCGCCGTACAGTTGAACCCGTTTGAACGGCGTTGCTTTTTTACGGCTGTTTTGGTCGTGTGTTACCTGTTTTCGCTTCAACATGTACCTTGCCTGGTCAAAGGCCGCCGAGTCGAGAGCCGCATCATCCGGGCTCAGGAGTGTTAGACGTCGCTGGGCACGCAGTTCGTTGATAAGGCGGTAAAATTCGGTTTTTACCTCGACCCAGTCTGGCGCCTGCACACCATGTTTTTGCAGCACCAATGCCATCGGCCTCCCTGCGCCCACACATGCGGAGCTTAAGGATAGCAGAAAGGCTAAGGCGATCAGGCATTTTTTCGGCAGCCTTTTTATATTTCGCATGCGATTCACTACTTGTTGACGTGTTACTTATTTTTCGGCCAGCAGTTTTTCAAGTCCGTACATTTCATCACGCAGGCGAGCCGCTTCCATAAAATCCATTTCTTTGGAGGCTTTCAGCATGGCCGTTTTGAGTTTGGCTATCTGCTTTTTGAGTTCATCGGCGCTCATGTATTGCGTTACCGGATCGGCGGCATAACTGATCTCTTCAGGTTCTACATAGGCTTTCACCAATTTACCATCTACGGTAACTTCTACACCTGAATTTGGTTGGAGCAACATTTTTTTGCCAGCTTGTTTTGGCGTCACCCCATGTTTGTAATTGTATTCGATTTGTTTTTGCCGGCGCCGTTGCGTTTCATCTATCGTTTGCTTCATGCTATCCGTCATCTTATCGGCATACATGATCACACGGCCATTCACGTTACGCGCCGCGCGCCCTACAGTCTGCACAAGGCTGCGCACGTTTCGCAGAAACCCTTCTTTATCGGCATCCAGGATGGCGACCAACGACACTTCCGGCAAATCGAGGCCTTCCCGCAACAGGTTGATACCTATCAATACATCAAACATCCCTACACGCAGTTGTCTGAGGATCTCGATCCTATCGAGCGTGTCCACCTCACTGTGGATATAGCGGCACCGAATACCCAGCTTTGCCATGTACTTTGTCAGCTCTTCTGCCATGCGCTTGGTGAGCGTCGTTACTAAGACACGCTCATCGCGTTCCACTACTTTGTGGATCTCGTCCAGCAAATCATCTACCTGGTTACCAACCGGCCTCACCTCTATGAGCGGATCAAGAATGCCTGTCGGGCGTATCAATTGCTCAACCATAACACCTTCTGCCTTTTCCAATTCATATTCAGCAGGTGTCGCTGAAATGTAGATCACCTGGTTGGTAAGCGCCTCAAATTCCTCGAACTTCAACGGGCGATTGTCCAGTGCGGCAGGCAACCGGAAACCATACTCCACCAGGTTCTGCTTCCGCGACAAATCGCCTCCAAACATGGCTCCGATTTGTGGGATCGTTACATGGCTTTCATCGATCATCAGTAAATAATCCGACGGGAAATAGTCCATGAGGCAAAATGGACGTGTTCCCGGTAAACGGCCGTCCATGTAGCGTGAGTAATTTTCGATACCACTACAATAGCCGAGTTCGCGCATCATCTCCAGGTCATAGTTTACACGCTCTTCAATGCGTTTGGCCTCCAGTTCTTTACCCTGTGATTTAAAAAAAGCAATGTGCTTTTCCAGGTCTTCCTGGATCTGTTGCATGGCCTTTTCAATGGTACCGGGCGCCGTCACGAAGATGTTGGCAGGATAGATATTGAATGCCTCGAATTTCTGAATTACCGTCCCTGAGCTTGTATCAAACGTTTCGATACTTTCCACTTCATCACCAAAAAAACTCACCCGTACACTGTAGTCTGCATACGAGAGGTTAACATCCACCGTGTCGCCTTTCACCCGAAACGTACTCCGGTTGAAATCGGCGGTCGTTCTCGAATAGAGTGCTGCTACCAACATGTGGAGCAATTTGTTCCTCGATATCACCTGTCCTTTGTGCAGGGAAATAATATTCTTACGGAAGTCCGTTGGGTTTCCGATGCCATAAATACAGGAAACGGAGCAAATGACGATGACATCGCGCCTGCCGGATAGCAGCGCCGAGGACGCGCTGATCCTCAGTTTTTCGATCTCATCGTTGATCTGGAGATCTTTTTCGATATAAGTACCGGTGGTAGGCAAATAGGCTTCGGGTTGGTAGTAATCGTAATAACTCACGAAGTACTCCACAGCATTGTTCGGAAAGAATTGCTTGAATTCACTGTAAAGCTGGGCTGCCAGGGTTTTGTTGTGGCTCAGGATCAGCGTTGGTTTATTGACCTTTTGGATCACATTGGCTGCGGTAAAGGTTTTACCGGATCCGGTCACCCCCAAAAGTACCTGGTGTTTGGTGTCGGAATTTATACCATCTACCAATTGCTGGATCGCTGTCGGTTGGTCGCCCGTGGGCTGAAATTCGGAAATGAGCTGAAAAGACATCCTATAAAGATACTACCAATTTCAGCAATGCGGGTGTTAATAAATGTAATTTAGGAATGTATTTTTTTGAACAGATCTAATGCCGCCTGATACGGATCGAGCGCGTTTTCTTTCAGCCCGGCTTCAATCCGCTCTATTTCCTGTTTCACTGCCGGATCGCCATAGAAACGGTCGATCAGCAGGTCGTGAATGGTTTGGTGAAGCCATTGTACCGACTGGCGGTTTCTGCGGGTCTCAAAAAAACCATTAGCTGTTGCGTGCCGCCTGTATTGATCGATCATATCGTACACTCCGGCAATGCCCTGGTTCTCGGTACTGGAGCAGGTAAGCACCTGTGGGATCCAGGCACTTTCCGACGGTGGAAAGAGATGCATGGCTCTTGCGTATTCAGCACGGGCAGCGCGGGCCTTATCCGTGTTGGCACCATCAGCCTTCGTAATCACCAATCCATCGGCCATTTCCATGATACCTCGTTTGATCCCTTGTAATTCGTCGCCGGCTCCGGCCAGCATTAGCAACAGGAAAAAATCGGTGAGTTGATGAACGGCTGTTTCGCTCTGCCCTACGCCAACAGTCTCAACAAGAATGTAATCGTAGCCGGCCGCTTCGCAGATGATGATGCTTTCCTTAGTTTTGCGGGTCACGCCGCCGAGGCTGCCGGAACTTGGCGAAGGACGGATGAAAGCGCTGGGATGAATAGAGAGTTGCTCCATGCGTGTTTTATCGCCAAGAATGCTGCCTTTGCTGATCTGGCTGCTCGGGTCTATGGCAAGCACTGCCAACTTGTGTCCGCGCGCAATCACTTCTAAGCCAAAACGCTCGATGAATGTGCTTTTACCAACTCCCGGCACACCGGTGATTCCCAAACGGAACGAGCGGCCGCTATGAGGTATTAGGGCATTGACAATTTGCCGGGCTTGTTCCTGATGGTCTGGCCGGGTGGATTCGACCAATGTGATGGCTTTACTAACGTAAGCGATATTAGCGGATCGGATGCCCTCAATAAATTGATCGATATGAAAAACCTGTTTCACTTTATAATAGCCCAACTGCTAATTTACACAGAATTTAACGGCTGGCCTCTATCATCTGCAGATAAAGTTCTTCTACCTTTTTACGTGCCCAGGGTGTACGTCTCAGGAATTTAAGACTTGATTTGATGCTTGGGTTTTCCTTGAAGCAATTGATGTCGATGTGATAGGCGAGCCCTTCCCAGCGGTAGCGCAGCAACAGCTCTTCGAGGATCATCTCCAGGGTTTTTCCGTGTAAGGGGTTATTGGGTTGGGACATCATTCTTATCGTTAACTTCGAGAGCCTCAGCCAAGGACTGGTGGTTGAGACTCTCGAAACCACCAGCTAAGCTCAAATTTAAAGATCCTTATTTCCCAAATGCCTCGGTCGCTTTGCGCACACTGCCGTGCTCCAGCAGCAGGGCTTTGGCGGCTTCATAGTCTCCGAGGCCGGTATTTTTCATGATCATGCGCGTGCCCCGGTCAACGAGCTTGTTGTTGCTCAGCGCCATGTCTATCATTTTATTTCCTTTCACGCGCCCGAGTTTGATCATCACAGACGTGGAAAGCATATTAAGCACCAGTTTTTGTGCCGTGCCCGATTTCATTCGTGTTGAACCAGTTACGAATTCAGGACCCACCACAACTTCTACCGGAAATGCAGCCACAGCAGCTACCGGCGATCCGGCATTGCATACGATGCAACCGGTTTGTATCCGGTTAGTATTGCAGGCCTCCAATGCACCAATCACGTATGGTGTGGTTCCTGAAGCCGCAATCCCTACCACCACGTCCTGTTCATTTATCCCATAGGCTTTGAGGTCTTCCCAGCCCTGGCTAAGATCATCTTCTGCAAACTCAACCGCTTTACGGATAGCACCGTCGCCGCCTGCAATAAGCCCCACCACGCGGCCATGTTCTATCCCATACGTTGGCGGACATTCGCTGGCATCGAGTATGCCCAAGCGACCGCTTGTGCCGGCTCCCAGGTAAAAAAGCCGTCCGCCGTGCTGCATTTTGTCTGCAACTACAGTCACCAGCTTTTCAATCTGCGGAATTGCGCCGGCAACAGCCAATGGCACCGAGCGGTCTTCCTGATTCATGTGTTCAAGCAGATCCCGGACACTCATTTGTTCCAGGTTATCGTAGTTCGAGTCTGCCTCGGTCGTTCTATTCATGGGCTGCACTTACGCAAATTGTTTAACGTCTTTATCCGTGATTTCTTTTCCGCACAGAATGATTAGGCGCTCGATCACATTCCTGAATTCACGGATGTTGCCCGTCCAATCCTTTTTCTGCAATTCGGCCACGGCCGCTTTGGTAATCGTTTTCAGGGGCATGCCGTAGTCGGTGCACACAAGGTTTATGAAATGCTCGGCCAATAGTGGAATATCTTCCTTGCGTTCGTTGAGCGAAGGCACATTGATTGGGATCACACTCAGGCGGTGAAACAAGTCTTCGCGAAACTCGCCTTTTTCAATTTCCTTTTTCAGATCCTTGTTGGTGGCTGCTAATATCCTGACGTCCACTTTGATCTCTTTGTCGCCGCCCACACGCGTAATCTTGTTTTCCTGTAAAGCGCGCAGCACTTTCGCTTGCGCCGACAGGCTCATATCGCCAATTTCATCCAGAAAGATGGTACCGCCTTCTGCCAATTCAAATTTTCCTTTGCGGGTAGCTACCGCACTTGTAAAAGCCCCTTTTTCGTGTCCAAACAATTCGCTTTCGATCAGGTCGGCCGGAATTGCCGCGCAGTTTACTTCCACCAGCGGCGCACCGGCGCGGCTACTTTTACTGTGGATTTCACGCGCTACCAACTCCTTGCCGCTGCCGTTGCTACCGGTAATCAGGACGCGGGCATCAGTTGGCGCTACTTTTTCGATCATTTCCCTGATGGTGTTCAGTGCTTTTGAATCACCAATCATCTCATACGACTTATTGATCTTTTTCTTCAGGATCTTTGTTTCGGTTACGAGTGTCGTTTTGTCAAGCGCGTTGCGAACAGCCACCAACAAACGGTTAAGGTCGATGGGTTTGGCAAGGTAGTCGTAAGCACCTTTTTTTACGGTATCAACAGCGGTCTCAATGGTGCCGTGTCCACTCATCATAATCAATGAGGAAGCCGTTCCGGCAGCCATCAATTTCGACAGCAATTCAACGCCATCGAGTTTAGGCATTTTAATATCGCTCAAGATCACATCGTAGCTTCCTTTAAGCGCCATATCAAGCCCTTGCTGCCCGTCTTCCGCTTCATCAACCTGGTATTTTTCAAATTCCAGAATTTCTTTGATCGAACGGCGAATCGCCTTCTCATCATCAATGATCAGTATTTTTGCCATCTTATGTTATTTTTTTTCGTAATTGTTTCAGCTCGCTTTTGGCACGTTTTGTTTCTTGCCTCCTGGCTTTTACGGCTTTGCTCAGCTTGGTTGCTTTCCTTGGCTTCGCAACCTTAAGGCCTGAAAGCATCAACTTGTAAAACTTTTCCTTTAGCAGTTCCTTGTTTTTCAATTGTGTGCGGTCTGATTGCTCCTGCAAATGCAACATACCGTCTTTGTCGAGCTTTGTCGCCAGTTTTGAAAGCAAACGTTCTTTTTCCTCGTCGGTCAAACCCGCCGACTCCCTAATATCGAACCACAATTCGACTTTGGTTTCGACCTTGTTCACATTCTGCCCACCTTTGCCACCGGATCGCGCCGTTTTAAACACACATTCTTTGATGAGTTCGCGTTGTTGTATGTCTTCAATGGTTTTCATGCGTATAATGTCGGTAAACACTCTATCGATAGCATTAATTCAATCGTTGCTTTACGGCTTCAAAAAGGATAATGCCGGTGGCTACCGATACATTCAGCGACGCAATGTTGCCAACCATGGGAATTTTCACCTGCATGTCGCTGCGACGCAGGTATTCGTTGGATATTCCGTTCTCTTCGGATCCCATAATGATGGCTGTGGGTTTGGTCAGATCAGCATTAAAATGATAATTATCGGTTTTTTCGTGACAGGCCAGGATCTGCAAACCGCTTTCCTTCAGGTAGTCGATGGTCTGTTTCAGGTTGTCTTCCCGGCAAACCGGGATCCGGTTCAGCGCTCCGGCACTGGTTTTTACGGCATCCGCATTTATCTGAGCGGCTCCACGGCTCGGGATGATGATAAAATCGACTCCGGCACAGTCGGCACTTCGGGCAATAGCACCGAAGTTCCGCACATCCGTTATGCGGTCGAGAATAAGCACCAGTGGCACTTTCCCGTTTTCAAACACCTGCCCAAGCAGGTCTTCCGTATGGTAATAGGTAATTTGAGCCAGGAACGCAAGAACGCCCTGGTGATTCTTCGAGGTAATCCGGCCAATCTTTTCAGGCGGCACGATCTGTATGGGTATATCCAGGTCTTTGATCGCTTTACGCAACTCCGAATACAATTGATTCGACAACCCTTTCTGAATAATGATCTTATCGATCTCTTTGCCGGCTTTTACTGCTTCGATCACGGCGCGTGTACCAAAGATCATGTTCTCTTCGTTTTCCTGACGGCGATCTCTGTCCTCCCTTCGACGCTGCTCCATATTAATCCAAATTAAACTGCTTTAAATGATGCAGGACGTGTTTGTGTAATAAATGCACCTGTTCCTCGTGGTTCAACTCTCCAAAAATTGCATTAAGCTCATGGTGCTGAGGATTGGCAGCATAAAAATCGCTAAAGGCTTTGATCTCAGCCCGCAATTCTTCAATTGCCGCAGTCATCGATGCATGTCTCAGGGCAGCGGGCGTTTCAGACATCAACCTGTTTTTTGTATTTTGTTTAAACGGCTTATCGCTTAGCACAAAGGCCTTGTAGCCAGCCAGTTGATCGGGCGGGGTCACTAATTCGGTATATTTCAACCGCCCATAGGCGTAGCCGAACGAATCGGAAAGGTGTTCGATCATTCCCTGCGGCGTTAAAACGCCCCATAAACCAACTTCATTGTCGGATAGCTGCTCAAGCAGTGGAATAAGTTCCTGCTGCAAAAACTGTTCTTTGGTACTCATACCTACAAATGTAGCAGGATTTAAAGGCATACCGAACCTTTTCGCATCGATTTATTAACAGCAAAAGCATAAAATGACCGGCCACCGGGTTTCTATTTTGAGAGGAGTTTCGTAACTTAGACGTCTATGATCCGTTTCCGATCCATACGCCTGATTTTTTTCCTGCTTGCAGGCTCACTCCTGTTCTCCAGTTGCTTTCTATTCAGGGGAAAGAATAAATGCGACACTTGCCCGAGTTTTAGTCATCAAAAAAAGAAGAAACACTAAAATTCCATTCCCAGTAGCAACACATCATCTGTTTGTTCATTTCCTCCCTGCCATTTATCAAGGTATTCGCTTAGTTTACGGCATTGGTCGTTGATGCAATAACCGGCTGTTTGCTGAAGCAATTTTACAAGGTTTTTAGTCATCAAGCGCTTTCCTCCTGCCCTTGCTGCCGAAAGGCTGTCTCCGCCAAACTGATCGGCAAAACCGTCGGTAAACACATACGCGCGGTCTCCTTTATTAAATTTCAGGGTGTGGCTGGTAAATTCTTTATGTGAGTTAATGTGCGCTCCTCCTATCCCGAATTTATTTCCCTTCACCTGTTCAACATGTCCATCACGGCATAGGTATAAATGCCTGTTAGCACCCGCAAATTCAATGTTATTGTTGTCTTTATCGATGGTGCAGATAGCCAGATCCATGCCATCGTAGCTTTGCTGTTCTTTGGATTTTTTCAGCGCTTTATTCAGGTTCTCGTTCATTTTTCGGAGTATCTCTGCCGGCCGGGTTTCGTGTTGCAAATTGACGATCTCATTAAGGATGCCATAACCGATCATGCTCATAAACGCACCTGGCACACCATGCCCGGTACAATCCACAATGGCCACAACCAGTTTGCTACCAAGGCTTGCAAACCAGTAAAAGTCGCCGCTGACAATATCTTTAGGCCTGAAGATGATAAAATAATCCCTGATGTATTGTTTCAGGATGCCCTTATCGGCAAAGATGGCGTGCTGGATCAGCCGGGCGTAATTGATGCTATCGGTAATGCTCTTGCTGTTTTCTTCAATCTTTTTGTAAGCCACCAATAGCTCGCGGTGCAAAGCCTCCACGATGTCTTTTTCGCGTTTTACCTTGTTCTTCGATAAAATGTTATGAATGGAAGATGGCAAGCGGATCAGGCTGCTTTTGAGGATGTAGTCGTCAACGCCAGCTTTCATACATTCCACGGCAAACTCTTCGGAAACAGAGCCGGTAATGAGTATAAACGGAATGTTCTTTTTTTTGTGCCTGGCAATATCGAGCGCTTCAAGCGACGAAAACTGAGGAAGCGAATGGTCGGAAAGTACCAGATCGGGATCGAAGCCAAAGAGTTTATCCTCAAATCCTGTTCGTGTTGATACGACTTCCATTGAAAACACCAGGTCATTTTTAAGCAGTGTGCGTTTAATGAGGTCAACATCGGCCGGGGAATCTTCCAGTAAGAGTATCTTGATCGGATCATTCATAGTACAGAGAACACGCCCGGTTTTTACCTGGGACTTTGGTTGAGAAGCAGCCAGTAGAATCCGAGTTCGGAAATGGCTTTAAGAAAATTTTCGAAGCCTACCGGTTTTACGATATAGCTGTTAACGCCCAGTTCGTAGCAAATTTTTATATCAGGGTCTTCTTTGGACGAGGTGAGTACAACCACCGGAATACTTCTGGTGTTAGGCGACGACTTCAAATTGCGCAGCACCTCAATACCGTCAACCTTCGGCATCTTTAGATCGAGCAGAACTACTTTAGGCACGGAAGTGATATCGCGACCGGAAAAGTTACCGGTGCCGTGAAAAAAATCCAGCGCTTCTGCCCCATCTTTCAGGTGAATGATGCGGTTAGCCAGGTGATTTTTCTTTAATGCCCTGAGAGTCATCTCAGCATCGTTGGGATTGTCTTCTACCAACAGAATCTCAATTTCATTTTCCATAGGCCAACATTAGTGTTCAGGTAAGCTAAAGTGAAAGGCAGACCCCTTGTCTATTTCCGACTCTGCCCACACATGACCGCCGTGCCGGGTAACGATGCGTTGCACAATGGCAAGGCCAACGCCGGTTCCTTCAAATTCTTCCATGGTGTGCAGCCGCTGAAACACACCAAATAGTTTATGTGCGTATTTCATATCAAATCCTACGCCATTGTCCTGCACAGTGTAAACAATAGTACCATTCTCGCGTTTCGATGAAACCTGTACTTGTGGTTTTTCTTTTTTCGAAGAATATTTCACCGCATTCGACACAAGGTTAATCATCACCTGATGGATCAGGCTGTAATCGCCCGCGGCCGGCAGCAGATTAATAACGGTAATGCTGGCATGGTGATTTTGCGATTTACCAAGGTCAATAAGAACACCCTCCAGCAACTCATTCATATCAAGTTGCTTTTTTTGGATGACTTTTTTGCCAAGCCTCGAAAATGCCAGCAGGTCGTCGATGAGTGTACTCATTTTCTTTGCGTTTTGCCGGATATTCCCAAGCAGGCGCCGGCCTTCGTCGTCGAGCAGCTTCTCGTAATCTTCTTCCACCATATTGGCATAACCGTCGATGGCCCGCAGTGGAGCCCTGAGGTCATGCGACACCGAGTAGCTAAAGGCTTCCAACTCTTTATTAACGGCTTCATACTGTGCCGTGCGTTCAGTTACTTTCTGTTCCAGCTCATCGTTCATTTGCCGGATCTTTTCCTCGCTGTTCTTTCGTTCAGTGATGTCCCTGAAATTCAACACCACTGCTTCCACACCAGGCTTATCAAGCATATTGGTCATGGTTCCTTCGAGCCAGATGTAGTGTCCCTGCTTATGCCTTACCCTGAATTGAAACGGAACGGCTGCTGTCCGGTTTTGAATGGCGCCGCTTACAGCATCGCGCATGGCTTGCCTGTCATCGGGATGCACATCCTGCAAAGACTCTTTTTGTGAAAGCTCTTCCTCACTCCAACCGGTGATTTTAGAATTGGATGGGCTCCGATACACCACATGAAAAGTTTTATCCAGCAACGTAATGCCTTCCGAACTGTTTTCGACAAGGGCTTTGTAACGGATTTCGGCACGCCGGCGATTTTCCTCCGCCTGCTTGCGCTCTGTAATGTCAACCGACAAAATCAAAAGGCCTTCATCAGACGGCTGAATGCGAAGTTCGAACCAACCACGGCTTTTATCCGGATATACAAATTCGTTTTCCAGATAACGTACCGAACGGCTAGCCAGGCACTCACGCAACACACTGAAAAGTTCGGTATGCTCAATGCCCGGATAAAGTTCCATCATCGTACGCCCGATAATTTGCTCGGCGGTGTAATGGCTTTGGGCTATAGCTGCCGGATTGAGGTAAATATACCTGAAGTCAGGATCAATGATCTGCAAGCCTTCCATCACGGAGTTCAGAATATTCTGGTAACGCTCGTCCTGCATTCGCCGCTCTTCCTCGGCTAACTTTCGATCGGTAATATCGAATGATATGCCTCTCAGGCGAACGGGTCTGCCGGTGATATCTTTATCCGCCACAGCCTGCGAATAAACATACCGTATCGAACCATCCGGCCTCACCAAACCCATTTCAATCTTATAGTCGTTCCCAAACTGTATGGCCTGCCGGAATACGTATTCGGCTGCATCCCGGTCGTCGGGATGGATTATTTTCATGCTCAACTGAATAGAGGGCGTGACGGCATCGGGTTCATAACCACAGATCTTAAAAAATTGATCAGACCAGTAAACGGTGTCCGACACGAGGTCAACTTCCCAACTTCCGAGATTCGCAATTTCTTCTGCTTGTTTTGAAAAATAATTTTTTTGCATAAATGTCCTGATCCTGTAATTACACTATAAATTATGCTAAAACGGGGCGAAGGCAATTTATCCGTCTGCCTGATCGACTGTTGTCTTCTTTCTTTCGAGGTAATCGTCAACGGCCTTAGCCGAATTACCAACAATGGCAATGGCACTCAACAGGTCTTTTTCGCTGCAATTCAGCACCTCGCACCAGGCCGTAATCGAGGCCGGATTATGCAGTACGATTTTGATATTGGACACGTCGATCTCTCTCATATTACTAAGTAAAAACATTCTGCCGGTTTTTATATCCGTATTATTCCTGTTTTTTAAATGTCCGTAAAAGCCCTGATTTTGTTGCGTAATTTTACGCAAGACCCAATAAAATCATATTAAAATCAACATGGAATTTTGTTTTTTTTTATCTTTAAGGCGATGGCCTCTAAAATAAAAACAGTTCTTGCCGACTCCTGTGTTCTCTTTCGGCAAGCCTTGTCGGAACAACTTGCGGGAACGGGTAAACTTAAAATTTCATTCGAAGCGTCTAACGAAAAACAGCTTTTTCAGTTACTGAAAAAAAGCCAGCCTCAGCTAATTCTCATGAGCGCCACTTTCGGTAGTAACGATGCTACAGCTTGCATAACGGAAATCAAGAGACTTTATCCAGATATCAAGATTTTGGTAACAGCAATGGACGAAGACGAAATGCTGATATTTTCAATGGTAAAGCATGGCGCCAACGGTTTTATCATGAAGCACCAACACCTCGACGATGCGCTCATGGCTATGCAATCCGTTTTGGAGAAAGGTTTTTACTACACCGAAGAGGTGACACGTGCCATGTTGAATGGCGTCACCAACAGGCAAAGACAACGAAATTCGCAAAACACTTCAGAGCTTACTGAACGTGAAACTGAGATCATTGGGCTTATTTGTCAGCAATACACTATCAAAGATATTGCCGCGCACCTAAAACTCAGTCCACGTACAGTAGAAAGCCACAAAGAAAATATCCTGATGAAAACCGGATCCAAAAACCTGGCTGGCATCGTTCTGTATGCTGTCGAACATCGTCTGATATAAAAACAGACGATGCTGGTTGTATCATTTTATCTTAAACCGCAAACCAGCGTATAACATGCGACCATAGATCGGTCCCCAAACCATGCTTGCATCAAAATACCGGCTAAATGGTGCATCGCTTGCTATCACCGGGTTTTGCTGTTTGTAGTCAAGAGCATTTTCTACCCCGATGTAGATATGAAAATCGGCACGCCGGATTTTCGTGAGGTAAGTTACCTGACCGAGTACGTTATAAAATGCAGGGGAGTAATCGTCGCGACGGTATTCTATCGGATTGCTCCGGGTTTGCGGCAGGCGTTTTTTTCCATTGTATTGAAGTGTTGCATCGAATAACCAATGCCTGTTTTTGGTTTCATAAGCCAGGTTTATAAATGCACGGTGTGCCGACACAAAAGGCTTCTGCCTGAGTCCGTCGGCGTACGTTACTTTCGTATCCACAAAACGATAGGCTGTTTTTACGTTAAGACGCTTTCGGATTTCCCAGCCGAATTCCGCCTGAATGGTGTTTGAATACGAAAGGCCCTGGAGGTTATAAAAAATAACCTGCTGCGTACTTGCATCAAGGTCAGCTACCACTTGCTGAACAAAATCGGTGCGGTAAAGATCCAGGGTAACGTAAGCGTCTTTGTAATTTAACTTCATCTTTTGAGTAAAATTAAAGCCATAGTTCCAGCCGATCTCGGGCTTAAGACCATAGGGCATAGACAAATCGCTGGTACGAATGATCCAGTTTCGTGCGCTGGCCATATAAGCCATGTTCTCCGCAAATACGTTAGCTGTCTTAAGCGCACGGCCACCACTGAGCCTGAATACCGTTTTGCTTTGGTTCAAGGCGTAACGGAGATGAAGACGTGGTGTAAAAAATAAACCATAGTAATTGTGATAATCTGCACGAAGCCCTGCCACCACGTTAAAACGATCGGCTGTATTATGTGAAATTTCGGTAAAAACCCCGGCAACACGCTCTTGCCGGTTGAAATTAAAATAACGGTACGATTCGTTTACGTCGTCGCTCATGAAACTTGCGCCAACTTTATAGCCATTGCTACTCTTCCCGATGATACCCTGGAAAATATAGTTGGCATAGAACGTATGTTGCGTGCCATCGTAGTTGTTCGCACCGTAATTGTTTCGCTGATCATGGCTAAGGTAAGACATTTGCAGGCCCATGCTGGTACCTGGCTTTCGCCTGAAAACATAGCCGGTTTTGCTGTAAAGTTCCCATTTGGTATTTTCGATTCCGATATTATACAAGGGCACCGTATCCGAAGACACCGCGGAACGGAACATGCCACCTGTTCTTCGGTCTTGTAGATAAGAACCGCCAAACTGTGCTTCGAAACCCTTTCCCGATTGGTAACTATATTTATTCATGACGTTGTATTGCCTGCCAACCGGAATATCTGCGAAACCATCATGATTTAGATCCTGCACTAACGGATTGTAGCTTGCATGCGACAACAAGCCAACAGCAAATTTCTCGTTGAAACGGTGCTTCAAGTTAAGGTTATACTCATTGCGCGCATTTTCGTTAAGGTATGCATTGAAATTCACACGGTCGGATGTTTCAGGACTTTGGAGTTCGGTATTGATCTGGCCGGTGAAACTTTCATAGCCATTCACCACGGAGCCGGCTCCTTTGCTAAGCTGTATGGATTGTATCCAGGTACCCGGAATGAAGCTGAGGCCATAAGCATTGGCCAAACCACGGAGGTAAGGCATGTTTTCTTTCGTAATCTGGGCATATTGCCCGGATAAGCCCAGCATTTGAATTTGCTTGGTTCCGGTAACCGCATCTGCAAAATTGACATCCACGCTCGGATTGGTCTCAAAACTTTCGGAAAGGTTGCAGCAAGCTGCTTTCATCAGCGAGCGTTCGTTGAGCGTTTCCACTTTCATGGGGTTCATGTACGATAGCTCTGTCCCGTTTGTTTCGTAGATAACCTCTACTTCACCCAGGTCGATGCCGTTTTTCAGTATCACTATCAGAAAACGGCTCGTATCGGCAATAACGAGCGTGTCTGGCTCGTAGCCTGTTGCGCGGATCACCAGGTTCCTCGTTTCGGGAACGGTCCGCAGGACGAAAACACCTTGTTCGTTGGTCACAGCACTTATGGAAGTATTTTCCCAGAAAAGGATGACACCCGGTATCACGAGGGTATCTTTCCCTTGGCCTGTCTCAAGAATTCTTCCTCTTACTTGTGAAAAAACAGATACGGTGCTTAACATCCCCAGGAGGCTTAAGCATATCCTGTTCATCGGCCCTCTTTTTTACCGCAAGATCCGCTTTCGTACTTACAGCACGACGGCAAGCCATTGTATGCTTTCAGATCAGGCTTCTCGTGCGTCGTTTCATGGCCGGAGGCCGCAATAGCCTTTTCAATCTGTCCGAGTGTTACCTTTTTGGTGTCATACGTTACCGTAATTGCCTGGGCGTGCTCGTCCCAGGTCGCGTTTTTCACGCCTTTAATATCGGCTGCATTTTCGATGCGTTCTTTGCATTCATCGCAGTTGCCTTTTACCGACACAGTGGCTGTAGCAACCTGTGCCTGCAATTTAACCGAAAAAAGCAGACAGGTCGCCCATAAACTAATTGTTTTCATAAAATATGTATTTAAGAATTGATGGATGTATTACAATGAGCCGGAATTAGGTATGCAGCAAACATGCTGACACACTTCGGCTGAACGTAATTTATCAGATCCTTAATACACTTTCGGCGACGATGGCTTCTTGCACGCGATTAGGCGGATGAGCCTGCCTTAATTGAATAAAAAAAGATAAAGGCGATTGATGGCGCAGGAGAAAGAACCGGGCGGGTTCTATCCAAAACAGTTGTTGTACCGGCGCCTTAGCATCGGTAAAAAAAGTATGGAACGTAAAGTCTTTTTGAAAAGCAACGTGCTGGCTGTCGTTGCTACAACACCCGGCAGTTTCATCTTCTTCTGCCCCATCGCAGCAACTGTCGGGCTTGGAAAACAGAGAAATTTCTTCTAGCTCACCGCCGCAATAATGGCCAACAATGCAAATACCCACCGACGAAAACACGTAGGTGAATACCAGGAGAGAAAAACATATTTTAAAAATAGAACGCTTCAAAACGATGTTAATTTCTGCTTACAAATTTACAGCTCATATCTATTCAAAATTAGCTAATTTGTTAAAGTTTTGCAAACCATTATGACGCCTGCTGAAGCCCAACATCAAATTCAAGCCCTTACTGCCGAACTCAACCGGCACAACTACCAATACTACACGCTCGACAATCCCACCATCAGCGATTTCGAATTCGATCAATTGCTCGAAGAGCTGATCCGGCTCGAAAAACAATTCCCGGAATTTCTGTTGCCCGACTCGCCGAGTCAGCGCGTGGGTGGGCAAATCACCAAAACATTTAACAGCGTAAAGCACCAATACCTGATGCTTTCGTTAAGCAACAGCTACAGTGTTGAAGATATGATAGACTTCGACCGGCGTGTGCGCGAAGGATTAGGGCATGCAGACGCTGAGCAGATAGACTATGTGTGCGAATTAAAATTCGATGGGCTTTCCATCAGCCTCATCTACGAGAATGGAAAACTTCTTCAGGCTATCACCCGCGGCGACGGCGTTCAGGGAGACGATGTCACCACAAATGCCAAAACCATTAAGTCGATCCCGTTGAAATTGCACGGTGATTATCCGCCCCGTTTCGAGATCCGTGGTGAGGTATATATGCCGAGGCCGGTATTCGATGCCATTAACAAGGAACGTGAGGAGATCGGCGATGCACCCATGGCAAATCCCCGCAATGCGGCTTCCGGCACGATGAAAATGCAGGATTCGGCGCAAGTAGCAAAACGTAAGCTCGACTGCTTTTTGTATAATGTATTGGGAGAAGATCTGCCATTCAAAACCCATTTTGAAAGCGTGCAGAGCGCCAAATCCTGGGGATTCAGGATCTCGGAAGAAGCAAGGCTGTGCCGCGGCATTGACGAGGTATTGAAATTTATCGCTTATTGGGATAAGCAACGCTTTGAATTGCCTTATGATACCGATGGGATCGTGATCAAAGTAAATGATATCAGGCTGCAAAAAAACCTTGGGTTCACGGCCAAATCGCCACGCTGGGCCATTGCTTACAAATTTAAAGCCGAACAGGTCAGCACCGAACTTCAAAGCATTTCGTATCAGGTAGGCCGTACAGGTGCCATTACACCTGTTGCGAATCTTAAACCGGTACCACTCGGCGGCACTACGGTTAAACGGGCTTCTTTGCACAACGCCGATATTATCGAAAAATTAGATGTACGCGTGGGCGACCAGGTGTTTGTTGAAAAAGGCGGCGAGATCATTCCAAAGATCGTTGGTGTCGATTTATCGAAACGACTGCCTGGTTCCGAAAAAACAGAATACATCCACTCCTGCCCTGAATGTGGTACGCCGCTCGAACGTAACGCCGGCGAAGCCAATCACTTTTGTCCCAACGAGGATTCCTGTCCGCCGCAAGTAATAGGCCGCATCGAGCATTTTGTATCGCGTCGCGCCATGAACATCGACAGCCTTGGAGGAGAAACCATCGTACAGCTGTTTCATGCAGGGCTTATCTCCAATATTGCCGATCTATACGATCTCAAAAAAGAGCAATTACTGCCACTCGAACGTATGGCAGAGAAATCGGCACAAAATCTTATCGATGGCATCGAGGCCAGTAAACAGGTACCTTTCGAGCGTGTATTGTACGCTATCGGCATCCGGCACGTTGGCGAAACAACCGCTAAAAAGATCGCTAAAAAGGTGAAGTCGCTCGATGCGCTGTTGACAGCCACTCGCGAAGAATTACTTGCTATCGATGAGGTTGGTGAAATTATTGCCCTGAGCTTGCATCGGTATTTTTCGACGCTACAGAACCAGGCCATTATTGAGCGACTACGCCAAGCCGGCTTGCAATTTACCCTAACCGAGGATCAGCAACAAGCTACCAGTGATAAATTGAATGGCTTAAGCATTGTGATAAGCGGGGTGTTCGCGAAACATAGTCGCGACCAATATAAAGACATGATCGAAGCAAACGGTGGTAAAAATTCGGGCTCTATCTCTAAGAAGACAAGTTTTGTACTGGCTGGTGATAACATGGGCCCGGAAAAACTCAAGAAAGCCGAGTCGCTGGGTGTTAAAATCATCGGTGAGGACGAGTTTCTGCAAATGATAGGTTAGCAGCAACAACCTTTTGCTAAACGCTCATATATCGACGCAGAACGATTACCTGCGACGGCTGCTTACTTCTTTTTATTCTTCTTGGCCTTGTATTTTTTATCTTCCTGCTCAGCATCACGCAATAGTTTACGCCAGTCGCCCCCCGTGTCATCGGTTAGCGCCAGCGTTTCCTTGTAATCAGCTCTTTTCAGCTCAAGCACATCGATCTTTTTATCCATGAAGGCTTCGATCTCTTCCAGCACCGGCTTTTCTTCCGGGCTGCAAAACGAAACAGCCACCCCTTTATTATTTCCGCGACCTGTACGACCAACGCGATGCACATAATTTTCTGCGACTTCGGGTAGATCATAATTGATCACGTAATCTACATGCGGAATATCTACACCACGGGCGCTCACATCGGTTGCAATCAGCAATTTTACGTTTCCGTTTCCGAATTCCGCCATCACTTTCAGGCGGTTGTCTTGGTCTTTGCCGCCGTGCATGGTCAGGCTGTCTATCTTCACTCGCTTCATCGCCTCATGCACACGTTCGGCACGAACCTTGGTTCTTACAAATACAAGTATCTTACTTTCTGGATGCTCGTTCACTATACGCTCCAGAAAAAAGCGTTTATCATCCATCGACACAAATAAAACCGAATGTTTTACGTTTTTTGATACGGGATCTTTTGGTGAGATCTGGATGCGGATCGCATTGTGTACAAGCGAATAGGCCAGTTTTTTTATTTTCTCGTTGATCGTAGCTGAAAAGAAGAGCGTTTGCCTCCGGCGAGGCAGGTAACGGATAAGATCCTGGATATCGTTGTAGAAACCGAGGTCGAGCATGAGATCTGCTTCATCAAGCACAAGTACTTTGATATCACGAAGATCGATGTAACGCTGGCTCACCAGATCAAAAAGCCTTCCTGGTGTGGCCACCAGCACGTCAACTCCCTGCTGCAGTTCCTCTATCTGCGGGTCCTGATCCACACCACCGAAAACGGCCAGCGTCTTTACATCGGTATATCTACCAATGGTATCAAACACTGATGCAATTTGTATAGCAAGTTCGTGTGTAGGCACCATCACAATGGCACGGATGCCCTGCCCTACGCCGGCCTTGGTTATCAGGTGCAGGATTGGAATAGCAAATGCAGCCGTTTTACCCGTGCCGGTTTGGGCAATGGCCAGCACGTCTTCGCCGTTCAATATATTTGGAATAGCTTTGAATTGAATGTCGGTAGGGCGTTTGAAACCGGCCTCTTCAAGACTTTGCTTGATTTCAGGAATAATATGGTATTCAGAAAATTTCATGGTTATAGTGCTGCAAAGGTAATATAATAAACCAAGCCTTTCTGTAAAACCTCTTGGCTCTGTAATAGCAGGCTTGCCAAAGGCTTTGAAACCCCTTCTGACTATTGCACTTTTGGCAAAAAGTGCTATATTTGATAATCTGATAAATACGTTAGCCAATGCGCCACATAGCCAAAAAAACGGGTTTTCTTTTTTTACTGGGGTTTGTTGTTACTGTTGCCGATGCGCAATGCTACCGCAAAGGCTCTTTGCTGATTAGCCTTTCCGAAGGCTCAACGTTTGCCAATTACAGTACAAGTGATGTCAGCGGCAACAAACCAGTGCTTAAGTCTTCAGCTTTTATGTGTGGCGACCGCGATCCTTTGATCCTGGAGTATGCCCTCACCTCGCGCCTGGGGCTTGGCCTTAGCGCAGGAACAGATATTTATAGCGTCAATGCCTCACAATTTTATGACAATGCCGCCGCCGGAAACACCATGAAATGTTTTGCCAATGAGTTGACTTTTGATGTCAACTACCACGTTTTTATCAATAAGCGTCTTGATCTTTCCGTATTTCTTTCCTCAGGGCTATTTACAGTAAATTACCGCAAGCAGGAAAGTGACGTCTCACAACAGTATGATGCGTCGGGCAATATCCTTAGATTCGGTACCAAGGCTCGTTACTATTTCTGGAAACGCCTTGGCGCATTCGGCATGATCAGCTCATATGCTGGCACCGCATCGCCTAAGCACATGGAGACCAACACGGTAGGGCAAGATTACGCAACCTCTGTAAACGGGATGGCTATTGAAGCCGGCCTCTGTTTCAGAATTTTAAAATAAAAGAGAGGGCTTGTTAGCCGACTACCTTAACGATCTTGATCGGCAGGTTGATGATAGACTGAAAATTATTTCCTGCTGCCAACGAATCCTCGTCCTCTTCCTCATAGCGCCATTCGATGGCGATTTCCGGAACCACCGACTTCAAAGCATCAAGTTTTTTGAATAGATTGAGAATGCAGACTGATGAGCTGCTATTGTAATATTCGAGCTGAATTAATACCTGCATGCGCTTGGCAGGGCTTTTAGCATATTCATTGAGAGCATCGAAAAGGGGTTTATAAAACGCAACCGAGTTTTCGGGAATTGAGCGGCCAATAATATCGAGACGACCTGTGGCGGGATCAAAGTAAATAGAGGGTGTAGATTGGGTGGCTTCGATCGTATAAATCTTCATGCTTGCATCCGGTAAAAGGTTATCAACCAAATATAGATTTATTTTACCAAACTTCAAACCACAAGTACTAAAATCAGACTGGCAACTGATTGTTCTCAGGGCTTTCGTAGCCTGGCAATAACGCCATTTCCTCATTCGTCAGATCACGCCATTCGCCCGTCGTTAATTTTCCAAGCGTCACGTGCATTATACGTACCCGCTGCAATTTTATCACCTGGTAGTTGAATGCATTACACATGCGCCTGATCTGGCGGTTCATGCCCTGTGTGAGAACAATCCGGAAAACGCGCTTGGTTCCAGGCTCCAAACTCACGCGACAAGGCCTGGTTTTTTGTCCCAGTATTTCTATTCCTTGCGAAATAGCGTCGAGAAAGGCCTTCCGAACCGGCAGATTGAGCGTCACGATGTATTCTTTTTCGTGTCCTGCGTCGGCATGTGCAATGGCGTTAATCAGGCCGGCATGATTGGTCAGGAGGATCAATCCTTCCGAATCCTTATCCAGGCGCCCCACCGGATATATCGTTTGTGGATGGTTGATGGCATCGATGATGTTATTCGGAATTTTTTCGGTAGTGCATTCGATGCCTTTTGGTTTATGATAAGCAATGCAGGTAGGCACAAATGGCTTGGCTTTCACCGCAACCCCGTCAACTGTTACCACATCGTTTTCTCCTACTTCGGTTTTGTAAGTAGCCGTTTTGTCATTCACTTTCACCCGCTTTTCTTCAATGAGAATCAAGGCCTTGCGCCTTGAAGCAAATCCACACCGTGCCAGATACTTATCTACTTTCACTGTATTTAACAATATAAATGATGTTGGAAGTGAGCTTGGTATTATCCACCACATTGAGCGACAAATGTGGAAAAGCAGCAATCGTATCTTTGATCAGCGTTCCGCTTACAAAATGCAACCCATCACTTTGTGTTTTGTTGAAACCGAACACTTTGGTACTCATAAACTCGGTGTACCAGGTTCCCTTTTGGCGGGTGGCGATGTCTTTATCAGCATCGCGAATCACCATGACGCCGCCCGGGCGCAACCTGGCCACACAATTACGGATTACCTGCACTTGCTGGTCGGCTTGCAGGTAGTGCAGCACATCGGAGATGATAAACCCGTCCGCCTCAGGAAACTCGAAAACCGTTACATCACCCACTGCAAACGACAACTTCTCTGATTTATCAACGCAATTGTCGGCAACAGCAATTTTATCATCGTCGTAGTCAACGCCTAGAATATGTCTTTCGCGCCCCTTATACATCAGCATGTATGGCAAAAAGCCATAACCACAGCCTACATCCACAATCATTCCTTTCTTCGGCATCAGGCTTTCGAACAAGGCATAATTCCCTTCGAGTGCGGTTTTAATACGGCAATACCATTCCAGTACCGGCCCTTTATAAATATAATTGCGGATAAGGCGTGATCGGTAATACTCCACGGGCTCGCGTTCCTCGCACAAACGCGCGTATTCCTTCCGCATGTATGCGCATATTTGTTTGGTTCGGTCCTGGTATGTGGCGCCGTAGGCAGTATTGCCCGGTTCGATGCGTGGAAGTATTTTCACGGTGAGCGCTCCGTCTTTGAAATGAAAATCGTTTTTGGTAACAGCGTCGCCGGCACCGTGAATAAGCAGTGGAATGATATCCAACTGTAGTTTTTCGGCCAGCAGAAACGCGCCTTTATGAAAGCGATGAATATGACCATCAATACTCCGTGTGCCTTCCGGAAAAATCAAAATCGAATAGCCTTCCTTTACAAGAGCTTCGAGTTTTAACAAGCTATTCTCATAGCCTTCAGAAGCCGGATAATAATCGGCCAGCCTCACAATCCATCCGTAAAAGGGCGAATGATAGACCCAATCGTTTGTAAAAACGATCATCTTCGGGTAAAGCTGTAACGTCAGTGCCAGATCGATATGCGATTGATGGTTGGCAACGATCACGGCTGGCTTACGGAATGTTTCGCCAGGTTCGTTAATAATCGTTTTTTTAACGTTGACAAACGACGCCAACACCGCCCTGAATACCATGACGATGATGGTATGAAAAATAAGTTTACGCGTGGACCGCTTTGCCGGGAAAATTGTAAAAATGAATAAGCCGCAAATAGTGATAAACAACGAACCCACCACAAAACCCAGGAAACCAATGAAAGTGATGAGCAGATTTTTGGCGGTGTACGGGAGCTTGCCTTTGTGCCGGCGGTTAAGCACCATCCAGTTAAACAACAGTGGCTGTGCGATGAACGAAATAAAAACCACGCATACCATGCCGATAATGGTGATCAGCGCAATTGATTTCAGAGCCGGGTGTTTGGCAAATACCATAACACCGATGCCGATAATGGTGATAAGTGCCGATAACAAAATGGACGACTTATAGGAATCAAGGTTCTTTTTACCATACTTATACTCCGTAAGCAAACCATCCATGATAAATATGCTGTAGTCGTCGCCAAGGCCGAAAATAAATGTAGAGATGATGATGTTGATAATATTAAACTGTATGCCGAAAAGTGCCATGATGCCGAGAATCCAGAGCCAGCTGATAAACATGGGCAAAAAATTGATTACGGCCAACTCGATACGCCCGTGATTCAATAACATGAACCCGAAAACCAGCATCGACGTAAGCAACAAAATGGTATTGAAATCGGAACTGATCACGTCCACAAATTTGGCGGTGAGGTTCTGTTTGTCGAACACGACTGTTTGCGGATCGTTTTCGAAGGCTTCATAAATGAGGTGGCGGTTGGCAGCACTTACCTTCACGTGATTAATGATCGTAGGCTTTCCATTCACATCTCCAACCCATTCTTTGAATAAGAGTTTTGATAATGTATCGGCATCGTTGGCCGGGAGCGGCGCAGGGGCCGAATCAAGCAATTCGTAGAAAGATGTAAATGCAGACTCTTTGAACTTGTAGGCCAGGCCAGCCTGGCTTAACTGTTGTTTAAGAGAATCACGCCTGGCTGGCGTAAAAAATGCATTCCAGCGATCGATGCGCTTTTGCTGCTCGCTGGCTGACATGAACAAGGCACTGACAGATGCATACTTTTTAACGAGGCCGCGGTCTTTCAGTCCCTGTAAAACAGCCGATACGCGCTGATTGTGATCGAGGGCTTCGTTGAGGGTGGCGCCATTGCTGAAAACATACACCGAGCGGGCCGCAAAATGATTTACATCGTCGAGATTTTTTTCTGCAGCTCGCAACTCATCCGTCATAAAACTCATGCGATTCATATCGCTGTCGAATGTAACAGAACGCGAAAACCAGGCAAACACAAGCGTGAGCATAAAAGCTGAGACAACTATAGCCTTATTTTTATCATAACGGTAAGAAGTAATGCGGTCGATGAGGCCGTGATGCTTGCCTTCCTCCTCCGTAGTTTCTGCTGCTTCGCTACGGAAACTCACGCGCAGAAGATGCGGCAAAACGATGATGGAAAACAGCATGGCTCCCACCAGCGAAAACGCCGCAAACAAGCCAAAGTCGTGCAGCGCTTCCGACTTTGCAAAAAGGAGGCCCAGGAATGCACCAACCGTTGTCACACAGCCCAACAACATCGGAAGCGTCAGGTCCTTCAGCACCGTTTTCACATCGCGCGTGTGTTTGTAATGTGTAAAAAAATGCAGGGAATAATTAATGGCAATACCCAATACCACGGCACCGGCTCCGATGGCAATCGCCGAAACAACGCCTTTGAACAGAAAAAGCAGGCCAAGCGAAAACACCATACCGAAGCCTACCGGAAGTAAGATAAACAGCGTAACCAGCGGATTTTTAAAGTAAAGCCCGAGCATCAACGCAATGAGCACCACGGCTATGCCTGTCGTATAAAGGCTGTCCTTCCGAAGCTGACTGGCGTTTCCGGCCGACACCATGGCTGCGCCGAAAACTTCGGTACGAATGTCAGAAAAAGCGGCATTGGCCTCTGCCACTACACGCTGCGCTACCTCAATAAGATGTGCATTGCCTTTGGTATCATTCGGCAAATGAGCCGGAGTAATAAACAGGAGAAGGTGCCGGTGATCTTTGGTAACAATATGCCCGTTATAGGTTTCGAAATTATCGTCGAGTTGAATTCCCTGCAATTTTTTCAAAACGATCGGCGTAAAGCTCAGGGGATCACGACGGATGTATTTTCCGAGAACCAGGCCGGAAGGCGAAAGCAGTACCTCGTAGTCTTTTTGCAAGCTGGCAGCTATGCTATCGGGCTGTATCATGCCCGCAATCCGCGGGTAATCAGAAGCCTCCAGAAACAGCGGCAAATTGCGGTAAAACAGATCATAAACCTGCTGCATGCGGTCGTCTTCGATCTTAAACGTAATGTCTTTATAATCCGACGGCTTAAGCTGTTTTGTCAATGCACTGTAAACAGAGTCGGCAACTTCCGACAGAAGATCTGCCTTTGCTTCAGATGGTACCGACAGGTGAACAATGAGTTTGTCCTTCGATTTCAGATTTTCGAGGATGGAGTTGATCGAGCGCGAATTTTTATCGGATGGCACGAAGCGTGTAATATCCTCTTCCAGTTTTATATTGGATGCCAGAAAGCCAAGTACTCCACAGCATACCAGCACCAGAATAATAAATGCCACTTTGCGTTTATGAAAGAAACGGTACAACAAATAGGACAAATTAAACATAGGGGTTAAAGATAATAAAAAAGACCCGCGTGACTGAATACCCCTATAAATTTTGTACCGGGCCCGTGAACGAAAAATTGCTATATTTACTGTTATGTTCGGCAAAAGTTTGCCCGGGCTTAACACCAACAGATGTATGAAAGGTTTGCTGCTTTCCTTTTTATTTTTCACCTCCAGCCTGCTTTGCTCCCAGATCTCTGTTTGCAAAGACGGCATTACTAAATTTACCTCCGAAGCTCCGCTTGAACTCATTAAAGCCCAATCCGATAAAACCAGCGGTGTGATCGACCCGGCAAGCAAAAGTGTAGCTTTTTCGGTGGCGGTAGAAAGTTTCGAAGGATTCAACAGCGGTTTGCAACGCGAGCATTTCCAAGAAAACTACATGGAAACGAGCAAATACAAAACAGCAACTTTCAAAGGAAAAATCATCGAGGATATTGACTTCACGAAAAACGGCACCTACCCTATTCGCGTAAAAGGCACATTTAATATTCACGGTACCGAAAAAGAAAAGATCATCAAAGGCAAAATAACCGTGCGCGACAAAGAACTGCTGATCGAATCGTCATTTGAAGTGCCGCTAGAAGACCACAATATCAGCATCCCGAAGGTGGTAAACCAGAAAATAGCCTCCGTGATCAAGGTAGAAGTAAAAGCAACACTGAAGCCAAAAGTCTGAGCCGATGTTACGACATGTTTGTTTCCTGGCCTGGGCCGTTTTTCTGTTTCTTTTCATGCCGGCGCAGCTCCAGGTTAAGAACTATTTTTCGTTTACCGGCAAAAAAGACATTGCTGTAAATGCCATTTGCCAGGACCAGGTAGGATGCCTGTGGATCGGAACCGCCAACGGCCTGTACCGTTTCGATGGGAAAACCGGTGTATTGCAGGAACCGTTTGCTAAAAAAGAGATCACCGCCGTTTTTACATCACCGGATGGCACCCTTTGGGTGGGAACAAAGAACGGCCGGGTATTTTCCCGCCACAGGAATCTCCTGGATTCGCTTTTGCTGAATAATACGGAAAAGATCACCTCCTTTTGCGAGCTAAACGGCACGTTATACATTGGCACTTATGGTAATGGCATTTTTTGCCATCGCCCGGGCGAAACACCTCCCAAACATTACACCACAGAAAACGGGCTTGCCGACAATGTCATTTATGCCCTCACCTGCGACAAGTCTAAAAGAATATGGTGCTGCTCCGACGGCGGCATTACCGAGCTGACCATTAACGCCAAACAACCTCAATTTACCATAATTTCTGACAAGACCGGGCTGCCCGACAACATCGTGAGATCGGTCAGCCTCTGTGACAACAAACTTGTGATCGCCATGCAGGACTCTGGCGTTTGTTATTACAACCTGGCCAGTAACCGTATCGAGCGCATCCCATTTTTTAATAACTGGTTGCTCGGTACTGTGCTAAGTGCCAGGTCTGAAATTCCGGAAAAACTGACTACCGTTACTGAACGCAATGGCCTTATCACCATCAGCGACGGCAAATTTTCGGTTTACGAGTATGATAAGCTCATCCAGAGCCAGTCCGTCAACATGGTTTTCTTTGATAAGGGCAACCAGGTGTGGCTCGGATCCAAAAAAGGCCTGAGCCAATTGTACACCAGGCGCTATGATTTCATCAACATGGCAAAGGGCCTTTCCGACGACAAGGTACTTGCACTAGCGGTAGATAACGACCACTCCGTTTGGATCGGCACCAATAATGGCATTTCCCGCATCATGACCACCGGCGAAGGCCATTTTGTTGTGGAAAAGATACAGGACATGACCAAATACACCATCTCCTGCGCTACAAAAGCTCCTGACGGCAACATCTGGTTTGGCACATACGGAACCGGCATTGTGGTGGTAGATCCTAAAAACAAACAACGGGTATTTATCAATGCTGAGAAAGATGGCCTGCCAAACGATAATATTTCGGGCATTCATTTTGCCGGGAATCAAACGGTTTATATCTCCACGCTCGGCGGAGGTCTTTGCAAAGCCACGCTTAAACCCGACGGTGCATTCGGCCAGTTTAAACCTGAACGTACCTATCGGCAAACCGATGGACTGGGCAGCGACTATGTGTATGCTTCCATTACCGATAAAAGTGGCAAGCTATATGCTGCCACTGACGGCGGCGGCCTCCAGAAGCTCGATGGCCAAACCTTTGCAAACATTACCCAGGAACATAAACTCAGTTCGATGACTGTGTTCTCTCTTTGCAGAGATGAGTATGACCAGATATGGGCTACGACCAATGCAGATGGCGTCATTGTTTACGACGGTAAAAACCTATCCGTATTGAATGCTAAAAACGGGTTGCGCGATATGCAGCCCCAACAACTGGTAGCATACAACCAAACGATTTTTGCCATTAACGACAAAGGCGTGGACAAAATCGATTGCCGGACCCATCAGGTAACTTATTATGATGTATTCGATGCCGACCTTGAGCCGAACCTCAACGCCGTTTTTCTGAGTGGAAATACGTTCTATAGCGGCACCAACAATGGCGTACTCATGTACCGCGCCAGCAGCAATGCCATGGATTCGTTGAAGCCGGGTATTTTTATCAAGTCTTTACAGGTCAATTACAAACCGGTATCACTAGACTCTGCCGCGGAATTTCACTACAATCAGAACAACATGACCTTCGATTTCGTTGGAATATGGCTCAAAAATCCAGATAAACTTAGCTACCGCTACATGCTTAAAGGGTTTGATGAAAGCTGGAACTACGCGAACGAGGGAAAAGTAGTTAATTACAACAACCTTTCTCCTGGAAACTACCGCTTTATTGTGCAGTCAAAAAATGAAGAAGAAGTATGGAGCGACGAAACAGCCTATGGATTCACAATACTGCCGCCTCTGTGGAAACGTTGGTGGTTTTGGTTGCTGGTACTCGCCACTGGCGCATTTCTCATCTATTCTTTCGTAAGATACCGCCTACGCTCCCTGCAAAAAGAAAACCTTTTGCTGGAACAGCGGGTCAATGAGCGGACATCAGAAATCGAAGCCCAGGCCAGGATCATCGAAAGCAAAAATGCAGAACTCGAACGCTTGTCGCTGGTAGCCAGCCGAACCGACAATGTGGTACTGATTCTGGATGCTGACGGCCGTCTGGAATATGTCAACGAGAGTTTTGTACGTCTAAACCGCATCACGCTCGAAGAGTTAAAGCGCAACGTGGGCGAAACGATCTTCGAGATCAGCAATAATCCCAACATTGAGGCTATCGTCGCGGAAGCCGTTTCGCAAAGAAAATCGGTAAATTACGAAGCCCTCAACCGCCTCGACGACGGTACCGAAATATGGGAATCGTCGATGCTCACACCTATTTTTGACGAGGCAGGTATCCTCCGCAAAATCATCATCATTGATTCCGATGTAACTGAACGTAAAAAACAGGAACAGATCATTTACCAGAAAAACAAAGATATTACGGACAGTATATCTTATGCCCGAAAGATACAGCACGCCATTTTACCAACCGAGGACCTCATCAAACGCCATCTCCCCGACTCTTTTATTTTTTACCTCACGAAAGACATTGTTAGCGGAGACTTTTACTGGTTTGCACACCTCAGCGGCATTAGTGTGATTGCAGCAGTAGATTGTACCGGCCACGGTGTGCCCGGCGCCTTCATGAGCCTCATCGGCTACAATATCCTGAACCGCATCGTCAATGAGCAAAAAATAACCGACCCGAGCCAGATCCTGGCGAAGCTCAACGAAGGCGTTCTGGAAGTGCTTTACAAAAACGAATCGGAATCGAAAGACGGCATGGACATTGCCATTTGCCGCATCGACCACACACACCGTACGATCGACTATGCCGGTGCCATGCGGCCGCTTTGGATAGCAAGCAATGGCGTGCTCAGCGAAATAAAAGGCGACAAATTCCCGATTGGCACACGGCCTGCCGACAGGCAGGAAACGATCGCTTACACCACCCACACCGTGCAAGCAGGAACTAACGACGTATTCTATATTTTCACAGATGGGTACGCCGATCAATTTGGCGGCACAAATAATAAAAAGTATTCTACCAGGCGTTTCAAAGAATTGATTGTAAAAAATTCTGCCGAAAACTTCGCCATACAGGAAAATAATATTAAACTTGAGCATAACCAATGGAAGGGATTGAACGAACAGGTGGACGACATTCTCGTGATTGGTTTCAGAATATAAACGCGCATTTATTACATGGCTATACTTATCGCCGACAGCGGCTCTACGAAAACAGATTGGGTTCTTATCAAAAACAAAAACATTGTCCTGCAGTATCAAACCATTGGTTTCAATCCTTATTTTCAGAGCAGCGACGACATTTATAACGAGATAAAAAATGTGCTGGTTCCTGTGTTACAGGATCAGCTTTACGACATCCAGCATATTGCATATTATGGCGCCGGCTGCTCTACACCCGATAAGGTTCAGGTTGTCAAACAGGGATTATATCTGGCTTTCGGCAATATTTTATCAGAGGTAAACCACGATTTGCTGGCAGCCGCAAGGGCGCTGTTCGGCAAGAAAAAAGGCATTGCCTGCATATTGGGCACGGGCAGCAACAGTTGCCTCTATGACGGGAAAACCGTCGTAGAAAATATCCCGTCGGTAGGTTACCTTTTTGGCGACCACGGTAGCGGCGCCACCATTGGCCGCACATTTATCCAGCGTTATTTCGATGGGGAATTGCCCCAACACCTGGTAGCAGCTTTCGAAAAAGCAGGCTATCATCGCGAGGTAATCCTCGAAAATGTGTATAAACGGCCAATGCCGAGCAAATACCTGGCAAGCATAGTAGCCTTTTTATCGGTTTACAACAACGACAGCTATGTGAAAGAGATCATCAAAGCCTGTTTCAGGGATTTTTTCAAAGCACAGGTTTCCAAATACACCAATGCCAAACAATTGCCTGTCAATTCGGTAGGCTCTATTGGCTACCATTACCGCGATTTGCTCGAAGAGGTGGCCAAAGAACTGGGCTACACGGTTGGCAATATCATCAAGTCGCCAATGGAAGGGCTTATTAAATACCACAGCTAGACTACAAAGCGCATTTCAAAAATCCTTTACAGCCAACGGAATCCTAACAGCAGCATGTCGTCGATTTGCTCGAGTTTGCCTTTCCAGGTATTGATCGTATGAGACACCATGCGCTTCTGATCTTCGAACGGAAGGCGGTGAATCTCCATGAGCAACGCCTGTAGCTGCTTGTATTTGAATTTTTTTCCCTTTTCCCCGCCAAATTGGTCGGCATAACCGTCGGTAAACATGTAAACGACGTCTCCAGGCAACAATTGCACATAGTGGTTATGAAAAGGCTTCACGTTATCTTCAATAAAAGCTCCTACCGGCTGTTTGTCTGACGTCAGCTCTTCGAGCACAGCGTTACGTATCAAATAAATGGAGTTGAATGCACCGGCAAAGTTAAGTGTGCCGCTATGCTTGTCGATCACACAAAGTGAAAGGTCCATGCCATCGCGCACTGCCGACTCCTGGTAGCTTTGGTGAAGCGATTGGGTGAGCCAGCTGTTGATGCTGTCGAGGATCTTACCGGCATCAGAAAGGCCTTTTTCGAGCACGGCGCGGTTCAACAAATTGTAATTCACAATACTCATCAATGCTCCTGGCACACCATGCCCGGTACAATCGGCTGCGGCTACAAACACATGATCGGCTGTCTCCTCGATCCAGTAAAAATCGCCGCTGAGAATATCCTTGGGCTGATAAAAAACAAAAGAATTCGGCAAAATCGCTTTCCAGAGTTTCTCCGGCGGAAGAATAGCCGCTTGTATGCGCTCGGCATATTTTATACTGTCGGTAATATCTTTGTGTTGTTGTTCTACAATAATGTTTTTTTCTTCAATAATTTTGTTTTTCTCTTCGAGCGAGCGGTTGGCACGCTGTTTCTCTTTAAGACCACGGAAAATGAAGAAAGCCAGAACCGAAAGCAAGCCAATACCACCGAGGGCAAAATAGATTTGCATCGACTTGTTTTTAAGCCGTTCGTTAAGCAAATTGTTCTGTTCTTCCTTTTTTTCGTTTTGGTATTTCGCTTCTATCTCCGACAGATTCCTGATATTCTGTACATTGTTGAGCGAATCATTGAGGTTCACATACAGGTTCATGTATTCCATCGCTGATTTGTAGTCGCCCAGATCTTCGTATAGTTGCGCCAGATTAAAACTGGAGTAAAGGGCAAGCTCCGACTTGTTTTTTTGGTTACGCGACAGAAAATAGGCCTGGATCAGGTAGGGTTTTGCTTCCTGGTAGCGGTCCATTTCCATAAGCACCGTACCAATGTTGTTGGTTACTTCCGTCAATAGATCGGCATTGCCTGTTCGCGTGGCAATTTCAAATACCTGCTGATAATATTGTAGCGCGCGTTCCATGTTCGAAAGTTCATAATACACACCGGCAACAGCATTCAGCAACAAAGCCTTCCGCTGCTCGTCGTGAGTACGCTTGTTCACTTCGAGACCGCGTTCGAAGTACTCGATGGCCAAATCATTGTAAGACTTATTGGAATTATTGATACCAAGGTTCAGGTAACACGATTCGATGCCGTTCCAATTTTGCGTTTGACTGTATATTTTGAGTGCTTTATTAAAGTACGAGCTTGATTTTTCAATATCCTTTGCTTTCCGGAATAAATTGCCCAGTTTGGAATAGGCTGATCCCAACATATCCGGTTTTTTAAGTTCTTCAGCAATGGTTATCAGTTCTTTGCTTTGTTCAAAAGCCTGCTTCACTTTGTAGTTATTGATGAGTACGGTGGTTTTGAGTAGGAGTGCGTCGAACAATTTCTCGCGGTTGCCCAATTTGCGGTAATATTCTTCCGCAAGGGCTTCATAGCGCAAGGCCGAGTCGCTGGCTGATATCGTTTGGTATTCGCTGGCAAGTACCAGCGCTGCACGGGCAAGCAGGCTTTCTTCGCCCGACTCTTCTGCCAGCACATACATTTTATACGCCACAGGCAAGCATCCGGGTTTGCCCTGGTAAATTCCGGTTGTGCGGTAAAAAAGATCGTTTTTTCTGAAAACATCGGGTTCCCGCTCGGCCAGTTTCAGCACACTGTCGAGTTGGGCACACAACATTTCCGGCAGGATGAGCAGCAGCAATATCATCCGCCGGCTACCGGAAATAACGATATCGGGGAGCATGGTCATAAAACAAAGAAGCTGCCGTTTGGGCAGCTTCCGGGTCACAGGTCTTTATTGTACAGGAGAGAGGCTTACGGCGGTTAATACACCTTTAACATTTACAAGGGAGTATGTTGTTACCATCCCTTTGTCGAGTTTCAGCTCGCGGAGGTACGTTTGAAGGAAAGGGTATCTGACGCCCGATTCGGTTTCTTCAATGGTGCCGCTGCCCTGGTCGAAGTTAATATCGAGGATCGTGCCCTTTTCGATCGGATTTACCGAAACAGCCATCTGCTTGTCGCCAACAGACACAAGGTCGAAGTTCACCGTAGTATTGTCCCCAATACCCAATTCCTGGGAGAAAGGTTGGTGATACGCCACTTCGATTTTTTCACCTGACTCGTTTTTGTACTTCAACATGCCGTTGTCGCCTGGTTTGGTGACTTTGCCTTTAAGTTTTCCCATAACGTGTTTGTTAAAATTGTTATTTTCTCAAATTAATGGAATAAAAATCATTTTTCAAATGATTAACAATTAATTTTTTTAGATCAATAAACCCTTGTTTTAACAATTGTGGAGGGAAAAAGGCTTCATTTTGACGTATTAGCGCTGTTTTTTAACAGTTTTCAGTAAAGGAATCAGGAGTAGAAGGCCGAGGATTATTTACGCTCTTTCGGGACGAAAACAAGTGCGATAAATCCTATTACAAAAAAAGAAATCAGTGCCAATACAGAATTGCGAATTCCGCCAGTTGCTTCTTCAATGAAACCAAATGTAACTGTGCCGATAGCTAAGCCAATTTTTTCGCTAACATCATAAAAGCTAAAAAAACTAGTATTGTCCTGCGTTTCCGGGAGAAACTTCGAATAAGTTGACCTGGACAGCGCTTGAATTCCACCCATTACCAAGCCTACCGAAGCTGCTGTAAAGTAAAACGACAGGGGCGTGTAAACAAAGAAATACACCAAAACGCAGATTAAAACCCATAAAAAGATAACAAATGTCAGCGTTTTTAAATTACCGATTACTGCCGACAGCCTAGACATCAAGAAAGATCCGGCAATTCCTAAGAATTGGATTAATAATATGCTGACGATTAAATCGCTGTCTTTTAAACCTTTAATTTCTTTTGCTGCGAAAGGAACTGCCATAATCATTACAGTTTGCACACCCATATTATAGAAAAAATATGAGTAGAGAAATCGCTTTAGTCTAATCATTCCTTTGATTTCGGTAAAAACCTTTAACAACTCTTTAAATCCTTTGGAAAAAGGACTATCGATGTAATTTGTAGATGCTAACCCCTTTGGCATTCTGATAAGAGTGTATTGAGCAAAACCCAACCACCATATACCAACTAACAAAAAAGCATACTTGATAGGAAAATTAGCCATTTTGTTCAAGACCAAAATAAGAATTAAAAGTATTGAACTTCCCAAATATCCCATCGCAAAACCTTTCGCACTAACTTTATCTTGCTTTTCTTCGCTGGCAATTTCGGGCAGATACGCATTGTAGAAAACAAGGCTCCCCCAATACCCAACACTTGCCAGTAAAAGCGCCAGCATGCTTAATCCAATATAAGATGTATCGAAAAACGTCAAAGCCATTGAACTGATACCGCCCAGGAAACAGAAAATTCGCAAAAATCGCTTCTTATCTCCTGAGTAGTCTGCAACTCCGGAAAGCAAAGGAGAAGCAACGGCGACGATAATATAGGACAACGCGACCACGTAGGAATAGAATGCGGTATTGATAAACTCCATCCCCATGAACTTGACGACCCCTCCAAGTTCAGTCTGTGTTTTACGTTCATAAAATATCGGAAATATTGCCGACGAAATAATTAACGGATAAACCGAATTGGCCCAGTCGTAGAACGTCCAGGCTTTGATGGTTTGAGGATTGTCTTTTTGGATAGTCCGGGAAGTATTCATAAAGAAATGGTTGTCTTTTTTTGTTATTGTTTTTGTGAGTTCGAGCGCAGCCGGGAGGCAGGTTTAATGCAAAGAACGTTTGGCATGCCATCTTATGCGGTCATGCATCAGGGGTTCGTTTTAATGATCTCAAACTCTACGCGGCGGTTCTTCGCACGGTCGGCTTCAGTATCGTTACCGGCTACAGGCAGCGAACTGCCATAGCCTTTAAAGTACAATTTGTTCTGCACGCCTTTTTTAATGAGGTACTCGAAAACTTCGCGCGCCCTTAGCTCGGAGAGTTTTTGATTTTTTGACCTTGAACCCGAATTATCGGAGTGCCCATTGATTTGAACTTCCATTTTGGGGTTACGAATAAGGTACTGCGCGAGTTTATTGAGTTCGGCATAAGACTCCGGCAATAAATAATACCGGCCATTTTCGAAGAAAATATTTTTCAGCTGCACCTTCTCGCCTACCCTGATGTTTTTCTTTACCTGCAAAACCGAATCCTGCTCATCGACGCTGAACGACCCCACGATCTCCACTTTCACCTTCTCTACCGGTTCTTTGGCCCGTACCAACGACACATCATCGATAAAATAATATGCTTCCTTAAAACCGAACTTAAACACGTTCATGCGAGCCATATCGCGTTTAATAGCAGGGCTGAAATTGCCAATGGTAATGTATTTTTCACCGCCATCGGCCAGGTAGCGGCCCGACACACGGAACCACTGGTAATTGCCAATAAGGCTTCCTTTTTTAACAACGGTATCGATCATGGCTGTTTTAACCACATCTCCCTGGCTTTTATAACCGGCTTTTGTAAACAGGGCTCCAATGGATTTAAGGCTGGCATTGCTCCACCAGGCCAGGCGCACATACATTTCGAATTCGTATGTGCTGCCGCGGTGCAACGGTTCGGCCAACTTCACCTGCATGAACTCTTTGTACTTTTTTTGGTAGCGGAGCCCGGCGAAACAGGTTCCGGAGTGCGCACCTTTATGCGCAGACGTATCGTTGCTTAATGGCTCCTGGTAAAAATCGACGCTGGCAATTTGTTGCCAGGGAATGGCCTGGCGGATGCTCCCGGATTTTTTGCGGTAGTTCTCGAAACTGCCATTTGGCACCACATTCTTTTGTATATCGGCATTTTGCTGAGCCAGGCTACCCAGACAGCAACAAAACAATATTCCGGAATACAGGGCGGTTTTTGTCATAACGTGAATTCACAAAAATAACTTTTAACACCTATATCGTAAACATTTTGTTATAAACAGGCTTTCCGTGCCGACAAAAAACAAGCAAGTGCGTAGCAAGCCATAATATTTTTACAAGAAAAAGCGAAAAGATACTTGCAGTATTTAAAAAATGTGTATATTTGCCATCCAAAATTATAAAGAATAGAATTTTAAACTACAGATAATGGCAAACCATAAGTCGGCAATTAAAAGGATCAGAGCAAACAACGCTAAACGTTTACAAAACCGTTACTACGCGAAAACAACCCGCAATGCAGTAAAGAAATTACGTAATACTGATAACAAAAAAGATGCGGCAGCGTTATTGCCTAAAGTAGTGGCTATGCTTGACAAATTGGCTAAGAAAAATGTTATCCATAAAAACAAAGCCTCTAACCTGAAATCAAAACTCGCTAAAAAAGTAAACGCGATCAGCAAATAATATCGCTTTTAACTTTTACAAGATTTATACAAAATCCCATCTGTCGCACAACGGATGGGATTTTTTTTGCTTTTTTGCGCTAAAATTATTAGGCTTTAAGTAATAAATTCCTATTTTTGTCGAAAATCCATTCTAACCCTTAAAACATGAATACTAAAACTCTACGAAATTTAACACTTGCTGTCGGCGCCACTGCACTATTAGTTGGATGCAATGGTTTAGGAAAAATGATCAAAAAACAAAAGACCATTACCTATGACGTAAAACCTAATCCCCTGGAAATGCATGGAGATAGCGTAGTATTTACCGTAAGTGGTAAATATCCCGCTAAAGTTTTTGCCAAAAAAGCCACTGTAACTGTTACGCCGGTAGTAAAGTATTCTGGTGGTGAAAAAGCCATGAAGCCAGTCGTATTGGTTGGTGAAAAAGCAACAGGCTCAGGCCAAAAGATCAGCTACACCAATGGCGGCACATTCAGCTACACAACTGAAAAATTTGCTTACGAGCCAGGCATGAAAGTGGCAAAAGTAGAGTTACGTGCACAAGGCGCCGTGAAGAAAAAAACCAAAGATTTTACGCCGGTAGAAATTGCTGACGGAACTATCGTTACACCTTTATTAGTACGCAACGACGAGAAAGGTATTTATGCAAAAGACGCGTTTGTAAAAACAACACCTGCTAACCAAACGGCAAATATTTACTACGTGATCAACCAGTCTGTGGTTCGTCCTTCGGAGCTGAAAAGCGATGAAATGAAAAACCTCCAGTCGTTCATCAACACCAACATCAACAGCCAATGGTACGAGTTCAAAGGTATCAGCGTATCGGCTTATGCTTCTCCGGATGGTGAGTTGTCGCTGAACGAAAATCTGGCGAAAGACCGTGCTAAATCAGGTTCTAAAGCCTTAATGGGCGAGTTCAAAAAGAACAAAAATAAAGACCAGAAATTTGGTAAAGACGAAGCCAACTACTCTACCCAAACTACTGCCGAAGACTGGGATGGTTTCCAAACATTGATGCAGCAATCTAACATTGCTGACAAAGACCTCATCTTACGCGTGTTAACCATGTACAAAGACGGAGAACAACGCGAAAAAGAGATCAAAAACTTATCAAAAACTTACGTAGAAGTTGCTGAGAAAATTTTACCAAAACTGCGTCGTTCTGTGTTAACTGTAAACGTTGACAAAAAATCACGCACTGATGAAATGATCTCTAAATTGGCGACAACATCCCCTGACAGTTTATCAGTAGAAGAACTGTTGTACGCTACAACCTTAACAACTGATCAAAACACTCAAGTGCAAATTCTGCAAGCTGCTGAGAAAAAATATGCCAGCGATTGGAGGACATCAAACAACTTAGGTGTTGCTTTATTGATGCAAAACAAAGTTTCTGAAGCAGGCGAAGCCTTTAAACGTGCTGAAACCAGCGCCAACGGAAACCCTATCCTGATGAACAACTTAGGTATTATCGCAGCTAAATCGGGCGACCGCAAAAAAGCAATGGAATACTACGACAAAGCATCTGGTGCCGGTAAAGAAGTGAATTACAACAAAGGAATCGTTAACGTTCGTGACGGCAAATATTCAGACGCTGTTTCTAACTTTGGCGACTACAAAGGCTTCAACAAAGCGCTGGCTGAATTGCTGAACGGTAACACTGGCGCTGTAGCTTCTACTATCGATGCAAGCACTGAAAAAGATATGGCTTGGTCTTACTACCTGAAAGCGGTAGCTGCTGCACGTTCAAACAACGCGGCCGACGTAAACGCTAACCTGAAAACGGCTATCGAAAAAGACGGTTCGTTAAAAGCAGCTGCGAAAGACGATGCTGAATTCATCAAATTACGCGACAACGCTGATTTCAAAGCGTTAGTAAACTAATCTGGAAAAGAATTGTATTTTTAAATCTCCTGCCTCTCCGGGCAGGAGATTTTTTTTGGGATCGTTTGGTCTATTCAAAACCATCGGCGCCATTCCAAAAAAATAGTATCTTTAAAGCATCAAGATATAAAGACACAGCACGACACCATACATGGCAAAAGTCATCCCATTCAGGGCCATTCGCCCGCAACATGATAAAGTGCACCTCGTTGCTTCACGATCTGTTGACGGCTACAACACTGCAGAATTGAGAGATAAGCTGGCCGGAAACCCCTACTCTTTTTTACACGTCATCAATCCTGATTTTGAAGATGGTGTGAAAACAAGACCCGGATCGCGTGAGCGACTTCAAAAAGTAAAAAGCCATTTCAAAAAATTTGTACGCGAAAAAATCTTCCTGCGCGACGACGCACCTTGCTACTACCTCTATCGCCAGATCAAAGACGGGAATGAATTTACGGGCATCATTGCCTGCACGAGTATCGACGATTATATGAACGGCGTGATCCGTGTACACGAGCAAACCCTTACGCAACGCGAAGAAAAGCTGAAAGATTACCTCGACGTCTGCGAATTCAATGCAGAACCGGTGCTTTTCTGCTACCCCAACGACCAGGTGATCGACTCCTTGTCTGACGAGATCAGCAACAGCCGGCCCGACTACGATTTTAGCACAACCGATAAAGTACGGCACACGGTATGGATCGTCAATAACCGGAAAACCGTTAAACAGATTGCCGAGCGATTCGACAGCATTCCGCACATTTACATAGCCGACGGGCACCACCGCTCAGCTTCCTCTGCCTTGCTCGGCCGTTTGCGCCGCAGCACCCGTAAATCATACACCGGGCAGGAAGCGTTTAACTATTATCTTGGCGTGTTCTTTCCGGAAAATCACCTCAAGATATACGACTACAACCGCATCGTAAAAGACCTGAATGACTTATCGGTAACTGAACTTCTCGATCGCCTTGAGTCGCACTTTATTGTCACGGCCCTTGCGGATGCTGATTTCAGACCACGTCGTAAACACGAGCTGTCGATGTACGTCAATAACACTTGGTACTCGCTACAGGTGCGCGAAGGCATCTATAATCCCGAAGATCCGATCGGAAGCCTGGATGCCGATATCCTTACCAAATACATCCTCTCCCCAATCTTCGACATCCACGATCTTAAAACTGACAAGCGCATCGGTTTTGTGCCCGGCGTAAAGGGAAGTATTGCCTTGAAACGGCAGGTGGACGAGGGCAAGGCCGCCGTGTCCTTTGGCTTGTATCCCGTAACCATGGAACACCTGAAATGGATTGCCGATACCAACAACATCATGCCGCCAAAATCAACCTGGGTAGAACCTAAAATGCGCAGCGGTTTGCTGATATACAGCCTGGAAGAATAATGCCTGCACATGCACCTCATATCCAACGGGCCGGCGTGGATGAGCTTGAGGCTCTGCAAACAATCAGTGTTCGCACATTTACCGAAACATTTGCAGCCTACAATACCAGCGAGGATATGCAGCAGTACCTCGACCAGAATTTCAGTCGATCCAGGCTCCTCGAAGAGTTAAATACGGCAGGTTCCTCCTTTTACTTGATGTATTCAGGAACCGAGTTGGCTGGCTATATGAAGTTAAATAGCGGCACAGCCCAAACGGTAACCGGAAAACAACACGCGATCGAAATAGAACGCATTTATGTTTTACAAGCCTTTCAGGGGCATAAACTCGGTAAAACCTTGCTAAGCCATGCCCTATCCATTGCCCGCGAAAAGAATTACAACAGCGTGTGGCTCGGTGTGTGGGAACACAACACCAAAGCCATAGGATTCTATGAGTACAACGGCTTTATTAAAACCGGATCGCACGAATTTATACTGGGTTCCGACGTTCAAACGGATTACCTGATGGAAAAACAACTCAACTGAAGAACAATGGCAGTGAAAGAAAATATTCTCCATTTTCGCTCCGCATTACCTGCCCACGTGTGCCTGGTGGCGGTTTCAAAAACAAAACCGGCAGCCATGCTGCAGGAAGCCTATGACGCCGGACAACGCGACTTCGGCGAAAATTATGTGCAGGAACTGGTAGAAAAGCAAGCCGGCCTACCGGCCGATATTCGCTGGCATTTTATTGGCCACCTCCAAAGCAATAAGGTAAAATACATTGCCCCATTTGTACACCTCATCCACGGTGTGGACAGCCTGAGCCTGCTAAAAGAGATCGACAAGCAAGGGCGTAAAAACAACCGCGTCATCCATTGCCTGATACAATTGCACATTGCCATGGAAGAAACAAAATTTGGCTTCAGCATTGCGGAAGCGACTGCCTTGCTCAATAGCAAAGAACTTGTGGCTTACCCAAACGTGGCGATCGACGGTTTTATGGCCATGGCCTCCAATACAAGCGACGAAGACAAAATCAGGGCCGAATTCAGGCAGGTAAAAAACCTTCGGGAGCAATTTCCGGCATACTCCGTACTGAGTTTTGGTATGAGCAGCGACTACCGTATTGCGATTGAAGAAGGCAGCACCATGGTTCGCATCGGCAGCAGTATTTTCGGGGAACGAAACTACAGCCTATCCTAAGGGCATAAATTGGATTATCTTACAATGCCAGGCCGATGCTTGGATCCCAAAATTTGGTTTTGAAATCAACCACACGATCGTTATCCACCTTTACTTTTTCTTTTTCCAGTAACTCCTGCATGGTAAAGGGCGTTGCAAAATGATGTTTTCCTGATAGAAGCCCGTTTCGGTTCACAACCCTGTGGGCAGGCACCTTTGGTTTTTGCGAACCCGCCGCATTCATGGCATAGCCCACCAGCCGAGCCGAACCTTTGGCGCCAAGATAGGCCGCAATTGCACCATAACTGGTGACACGCCCTTTTGGAATAAGGCGCACTACCTGATATACCTGATCGAAGAAATCTTTATCTGCCATAAGTTAACCTATCATTAAGTTACATCCCCTGAGGTCGCTGTTATCAAAACGCCCTAAAATTTCGAAACCTGACGCACCGTGGATTTTCCCAAGGTCTTTGGTTTCAATAAAAGAGCAGGAATACACATTGGCAAGATCAATGACGTTAATGCCGCCACTGCGGCCTGGCGCCAGGTAATGAAATGGGTCGTTGGCATCGCGCACCAGCACGCGCATCCAAGGCGGACACGAAAACAGGCCGTTAGCCGAAGAATAGGCTTGCGACAAAAGCTCTGTCATACCGTACTCGCTATGCACAGCCGCAATGCCGAACTTTTCTTTCAAAATAGCATGCACTTCTTCTTTCACCATTTCCTTACGCCGCCCTTTCATACCGCCGGTTTCCATCACGATAACCTGATCGTTGAGTGTAAGTCCGGTATCGGCAAGGTCGAGCAAGGCATACGTAACGCCAAGCAAGAGGATTTTTTGCTTTTTCTCTTGCTCGCGCTGCAATGTTACCATCAGGTCGTGGATATTGTGCAGGTAAAAACCACCTGATGGGTGGCCTGACCGGCGGATAAGCTCATCGAACATAAATACCAACGAAGAGCCGGTGCGTTCGAGGTAGTTAGGAAGCAAGGCCAGGATGCAATAGTCGCGGACATCGCCATACACACGTTCGAAGCCCTTTAAAAACGATTCTAAATAAAGTTCAGGATATTTCACGTAATGGCTGGACGTTGTTTGCCCCGTAGTGCCACTGCTTGTAAATATGGTTTCGGTGCCGGAAAGGGTACCACAAACAACCGGCAACGTTTTAAATAATTCTATGGGCAAAAAAGGAATGGCCTCATAATGCGTCACCGATGCCGGATCAATTTTTAAACTTTTAACAAACCTGGCATACACGGCATTCTGTTCGACCTGGAAGCGAAAAACCCGCAAGGCAAGGCTGTTAAAATCCGTTTCGCTGGCAATATGGAACAGGTTTTCGCGTATTTCTTTTTCGGGCAACAAAGCGTTGGGTTGAGATTTTTCGTAAATTTATGCTGATTTAATTATGTTGAAGGCTTTTTGGAAATATTTATTTTTTGCTGCATTACTGTCCTTTGCGCTCGCCTCATGCATCAAGAAAAAGACCTACCCGGTTGCTCCTGAAATCGAGTACAAAGAATTTATTCCTTACCAGGGCGACACGGCCGATCTGGTGATCAAATTTACCGATGGCGATGGCGACATTGGCGGCTCTGAAACGTCAGCAACCGAAAACCTGTTTGTAACCTATTATTACAAAGATGCGGTTACCGGTAAATACGTTGCCTACTATTCGCCCATGCTTAATGATACGGTGAGAACCGGATATATTGTAAGATCGCCCACCGATTCGTACAAGGGAAAACCGATTAGCGGCGAGTATAGCGTGCGTCTTCAGCAATACCGGCATACAACAGCTGTAAAGCAGCTTAAATATGTGATTGTGATGTATGATAACGCCGGCAATAAGAGTAATGTGCTCACGACGGACGAAATTACCGTCCCTTAATTTTTCGCGCTTTTACAGGCAGCCGGAGCAAAACCCTGATCCTGGGCTCAGACACCTTAATTTTTATTAACATTATTGCGCGGCAGGTTAAAATAATTAGCCTTTTTTAATTGCTTAACAGGGATTTAATCCTTAAAATTGCATCCTTAACAAACAAGATATTAGTTATGGCAGATATTCATTTATTGGGGATCAAATTTATTGAGCAGAATACACAGGACGGGCTTGATTTTACCTACAAGCCTGATGTTCCCAAACTGAAAGTGATTGGCACGATCCTGATTGCCGCAGAAGAGGAAGAAGATGAAGGTTGCGTGTTCCTCACGCAGAAGCAATTGAACCAGGTATTACTGAACAAGGAAATTGAGCTGAAACTGGTAGATGATACCTGGACTCCGGCCAAACCATTAAATAAAGACCAGATCCGCAAAATCGGGCTGGTTACTATAGAAGCTGAATACCTCGGAACGGCCGGCGAAGTAAGGTGTTATGAAGCCCTGAAAGTTTCCGAATAATCGATCATATTTTTAACAAACGTCCCTCTCGGCAGAGAGGGATTTTTTTATGGCATTAAATCTTAAAACACTAGGCACCCGCACGCTCACAGCTGCTGTATTTGTAGCAGTTCTACTGAGTGCAATCCTGTTTGGCTACCTGCCATTTGCCGCGCTTTTTGGCCTGGTATCTGTTTGGGGCCTTTACGAATATTATCAGCTAGCCGAAAAACTCGGTGCCAAGCCTTATAAAACCATCGGCCTGATCAGCGGCGCCCTGCTTTTTGCCTATGCCGCTCTTGCCACTGGCTTTGCCGGGACTTTCCTACACATACAGAACTATTTCCCGGCTGTTCTGGCGGTGGGTTTCGTTATTTTCATTGTGGCCCTTTTCGACGAAAATCCCCAAACCATTCTTAATTCTGCCTATACAGTTACCGGAATCATTTATGCAGTAGTACCGTTCACGCTATTGTTGCAAATTTCCTGTATAGGTTCTGCACCTTCAAGCACGGCAGAGTCTGGCTCATTCGCCCTTTCTTCGCCACCTTATAATTTCCATTACGTTCTGGGCATCATTCTGCTTATCTGGGCAAGCGATACCGGCGCCTACCTGGTGGGCAGCCTCATTGGCAAAAACAAACTCTACGAGCGAATTTCGCCGGGTAAAACCTGGGAAGGCTCAGTAGGCTCGGCTCTGCTTAATCTAGGCTGCGCTTACGTCATATCGCTTTGGTTTCCAGAACTACCTTTTGTGCACTGGGCTGTGGTATCGGTACTTGTAAGCATTTTTGGCACTATAGGCGACCTGGTGGAATCCATGCTCAAACGGCAAGCCGGCGTGAAAGATTCCGGAAAAATCATGCCTGGCCATGGTGGCATCCTTGATCGCTTCGACAGCTTGTTGTTCGTGTCACCATTTATTTATGCCTACCTGAAACTCGCGCTCTAAAACCTCTTTTTAACGATGCTGATCGTTGCTTCAAATGGCTTCAGCTATTCAAAACCACTTCTCCCCGATATTGGCCTTTTTACCAGACGAAACCGGTTGAAAACTAGCCTCTAATTTATTCCAAAACCTATACAATCATAGAAATTTTACTAATTTTGTAGCCCTAACTACTAAAAAAAATAACCCAAAACAAAACCCAATATGTCGACACAAACTGCACAGGAAACAGCTCATGAATCGATGTTCGAAGCCGTGTTAGCACGCCTGGACGTAGCTGCCAAATTGATGAATATGTCGGAAGACGTTGCCACCATATTACGCAATCCCATCAAGCAGGTTAAGGTAAGTTTACCAGTAATGATGGATAATGGCAAAATTCAGGTATTTGAAGGCTACCGCATCGTTCACTCTACCATCTTAGGTCCATCCAAAGGTGGCATCCGTTACGCAATGGATGTAAACCAGGACGAAGTGATGGCCCTGGCTGCCTGGATGACGTTTAAATGTGCAGTGGCTAACCTGCCGTATGGCGGTGCCAAAGGCGGTATCAAGTGCGATCCTCGCGCCATGAGCGTAGGAGAACTCGAGCGCCTTACCCGTGCGTATGCGCAATCCATGAAAGACGTATTTGGTGTTAACAAAGATATTCCTGCTCCGGATATGGGAACTGCCGGACGTGAAATGGCTTGGATCCTCGATGAGTTTAACAAGATCACTGGCGAAGATAACCCAGGTGTTATTACCGGTAAACCAATTGTTATTGGCGGCTCTCTTGGACGCGACGCAGCTACCGGCCGCGGCGTTATGGTAAATACCCTGGCGGCTCTTAAAAAAATGAACCTGAACCCAAAAGAAGTAACCGCTGCCGTGCAAGGTTTTGGTAACGTAGGTTCACATGCTGCCCGCTTATTGTCAGAGCAAGGCATTAAGATCGTTGCCATCGGCGATCACACTGCGACATTCTACAACGAAAAAGGCATCGACATTCAAGCTGCTTTGGATTATACCGCAAAAAACAACCGCGTGCTGAAAGGCTTTACCGGTGGTGCTGAAATTAAACCAAATGAAATCATTACGTGCAAATGCGACGTGCTCGTTCCCGCAGCTTTACAAAATGTAATTACTGAAGAACTGGCTCATAGCATTCAAGCCAAGTTGATCGTTGAAGGTGCCAACGGCCCAACCATGCCGGAAGCTGATTCTATCCTGCGCGAGAAAAACATTATTGTGGTTCCGGATATTCTCGCCAACTCTGGTGGTGTAACCGTTTCTTACTTCGAGTGGGTGCAAAATAAAGCTGGCTACTACTGGAGCGAAGAAGAAGTGAACACAAAACACGATGAAAAAATGGAAGTGGCATTTGCCCATGTATGGAAAAATGCGTCCGACTACAAAACGTCGATGCGTATTGCCGCTTACATCACTGCATTGCAAAAAATTGAGCAAGGTGTGACCCTTAAAGGAAACTACTAGTCGCTTCGCACTATCACTGAAAGCCCTGCTATTGCAGGGCTTTTTGTTTTAAAATACATTTTATGGAGAAAGTAAATATTGCCGAAAAACTTGCATTGTTCAACGACCATTGGAACCCGCGCATCGTTGGGGAACTTAACGGACAGCATGTGAAACTCGTGAAATTTAAAGGTGAGTTCGTGTGGCACCAGCACGCCGGGGAAGATGAAATGTTTCTGGTATTGGAAGGGAACTTCACGATGGAGTTCCGAGATCGCAGCGTGCAGCTAAGCAAAAACGATTTTTTGATCGTTCCGCGCGGCGTGGAACACCGGCCGGTGGCCAATGAAGAAGTTTCGGTGATGCTGTTTGAGCCGGCAAACACGATCAATACAGGCAATGTACAAAATGACTTTACCAAAGCCAGCCCCAGCCATATCTAATGACCAGGCAGGTGACAAAATTGAACTGAAAGAACACAAAAAAAGTCCTGGCAACAACCAGGACTTTTTCAATTGCTTGATCAGCTTATTATTTTTTGTTGGTGGTGAGTTTCTCGCGGATACGAGCAGCTTTACCAGTACGTGTGCGGATGTAGTACAGTTTTGCACGACGAACGATACCAACTTTGTTTAATTCGATTTTGTCGATGAATGGAGATGCAACCGGGAAGATACGCTCTACACCGATGCCATTAGAAATTTTGCGAACAGTAAAAGATGCTGTAGCAGGCTCGTTCTTGCGCTGGATAACCAGGCCAGAAAATTGCTGGATACGCTCTTTGTCACCCTCTTTAATTTTGTAGTGAACGGTAATCGTGTCACCAGCTTTAAATTTTGGATGCGCAACTTCTGGAGTTAATTGTTTTTTTACGTAATCTAATAATAAACTCATGTTCTTTATTTTTAAATTTTCATTTCTGGCATTCGCTGCACCGTGCAGCCAGAGGCTAAAAATTGGATGGCAAATGTAGGAAGATTCCTGTTGATTTGCAAAAATGCAACCAAAAAAAGCTGTTTTTCGGCAAAAAAACTTCAATTAAAACATTAGGCCGATCGTCATGGTGGCCTGCGCCGTGAAAAAATGATGACGTGCCTTGCCGTTGCCCTTGCCAAGCACCAGGCAAGTGGTATAATCGGCAAAGGAGCCTTTCCCTACAAACTCAAATACCCCGTGCTTCAGGAATTCTGCCCGGATGCCGCCTTCCACTCCAACGATCCAGCCAGCTACATGCCAGTTGTTGTTAAGCCGCGTGCCGTAAATGGTCACATCTGTTCTCGGAAATACGATACCAGCACCTGGTTTTGCCACCAGTCCCACATTGAATAATTTCGACGGATTATACACTTTCCAACGCTTGATAAAGTTGATCATCCAGAAATTGGCGCCATCGGTATGCTCGAAATGCACAAAATTTGTCGGATCCAAAATGGTGTCTTTATCAACATAGTTACCGTTAAAATCGCCTTTCACCCTTACTTTCTGGTAGTCGTCAACCACGTATTTGGTATGATCGTAATTGATCTCGATCCCAAAATCTTTTTTGTTGTTAAAATAATAACCTCCTCGCATTACAAACTGCGGGATTGTGATATTGATGATATCCGGGATCTGATCGAAATCGGGTCTATCATGCGCCTTGGCATCATATATCGTAAAATCGTAATTATGATAGCGGCCTGTTTCGGGATAATAAGTATTCGAGCGGTTCACGAAATGAATGGAGCTACGGCTGTATTCCGCACGGGTGTAACCGAACATCAGGTAAAAGTTACCTTTGATTTTCTTAGGCGATAAAGTTGCTGTAGGAACGGTGTTGTTTTGCGCATGATGCGCCAAAGCCGACACCAGAATGCATGCGAGAATAATGTAGCGCATATTAGCTGGAGATATGTTGCGCGCAAAGATAACGATTATTTTTATCGGTCTTTATGATTATGCTCAGTCCTCCGTCAATAAGCGGCAATGCGAGCTCAGGCCACTCAATGAACAGGTAGTGCCCGCTTTCCAGGTATTCTTCGAAACCGATATCCAATAGTTCAACCTCCGATTTCAGGCGATAAAGATCAAAGTGGTAAATTTTCCCGCCGCCGGCCATGTGATATTCGTTCACCACCGAATAGGTAGGGCTGCTCATGGTTCCCTGTACGCCCAACTCGCCGCAAAGCGCTTTGATAAACGTGGTTTTGCCGGCGCCCATTGGTGCCGTGAACAGAAATACGCGCTCATTTCCGCCAAACGCTAAAAGCTCGCGGGCCGCGGCAGCATGAGAGGCGGGAGACGAGATATCGATGCTTAAATCCATAGCGACGTGAGTTTGAGCGAAAGGGTCAACACGTTTCCGTTGTTGACGCGTTGCTTTTTGCCAGTTTGCAGATTCACCAAAAACCAATTTGAAGCACCGGTTACGAGCGCCATACGGCCTTTCAATGGATAAAAGTGCTCGCCTTCAACGCCAAATAAATCCTTGCTACCATTGCTTACCATGAACAGTTCTTTTGGCTCGAACAACCTGTACACAAATAATTTTTTGGCTGCAAACTCAATGTGATTTTTATTGCTGTACACCACATTGCCATCATAATCAAACACTTCATCGCTCAACCTCCGGTTGAAAACCGTACTACAGGTGTAAATCAAACTATCCTCGGTATTGATGTGGATCTGCCGTTTTTCGCAATTTACGATCTGTTTTCCACTCGTATCGATCAAGCCTTTCACCCGCACAATTTCCTTTTCCCATTCGTTGTAAGACTCGGTGATGTAGAAACGTTCGTCATCAGGCACAGCATAAATATCGTCGTAACCTCCCGAAAGTTGCCTGCCATTTTTAGCAAACAGCCACACTTTTTTTCCATACAAAACCTTAAAAACTGGCGCCATATAAAGGTAGTTGAGGCACAATTCCTGCTGATCGGGGAAAACCGATGTGCTATCTTTGCCAGCCACCAGCACCAGTTTGGCATTATCAGGGCGAATAAAGTAATAGTCGAACGATTGCTTTTCTTCGCCCGTCAGTGGGTCTATCTCCGTTCGGTCAACCCGGCGATTGCCTACCATGGCAAAAGCCCCGCCCGGCGCAAACGCAAAGGCAGTATCGTATTGCGGAGTGATGGTTGTATTACTGCCCAGGCGATATCCCCATTTACCACCCATGCGGTAAGGTTTCGGGAGTTGCGCGGCCAGGCTGCCTGCCAGGCTGCATAACACGACTATGAATGAAATCTGATTGATAAGCGGATTGTCAACTACGAAAATACGGATTATTTCAGGACTACTCCCTTAAACCGGATATTTTGTGATGCTTTGGAAGCGTTGGAGATGATCTCTACAATGCGGTCCTGCCGGTCGTAAACCGAATGCGTATCGAAGTGAACAATGATCGTATCCGTTTGCCCGGGTTTGATCATATACTTCGGATAATCAACACTGGTGCAGGAACATTCGGCCTTGGCATCAAGAATTTCCAGATCCTGATTACCTGTATTGCTAAACACAAACGCGACGTTGACCCTATCGCCTTTACGCACCATACCAAAAGATTTTTTGGAATCTTTGAAGGTTAGTTTGGCTTGCGCCTGCACCTGCAATGCGGCAAGTACCATCAGCGCCAAGCAAAAAACCCTCTGCCTGACGGGCAAAGGGCTTTTAAATAAATACAACAGGCGTTTCATTACGGAGCGGCTGGAGCAGGTGCTGCTTCGACAACACCTTTGATTTTAACAACTTTGCTCGGCTCTTTGGCGTTGGAAGTGATGGTGACATTCTTTTCGAAAGGGCCCGGGCGTTTGGTATCGTATTTCACACGGATCATAGCCGTTTTGCCTGGCAAAATAGGTTCTTGCGGCCAACCTGGTTTACCTTCGATGGTAGTAGAAGTACAACCGCATTGCCCTTGCACGTTTGTAATGGTTAAAGGCGACTTGCCGGTATTTTTCACCTTAAACTCTCTCACACCGTTGCCATCGAACTTAACGGTTCCATAGTCGAGTACTTCCGATTCGAACTGCATCACAGGAGCGTTCGGGTCGATGCTGGGAGTTACGGTTTCCTGGGCCTGAGTGCTGAACCCTACCCCTAAAACCAATGCGATGGCTGCAAATAACTTTTTCATGATCTGTTATTACTTTTTTAGAATTATTTGTTTACAGGAGCCCCTTGAGATGGCGCGTTTGTAGGAAATGCCTCTTCAACAGGCTTGGCGGCGATGTTGCCTTTGATCTGGATGGTTTGTACACCCGATTTGGCGTTTGATTGAACAGTTACTGATTTTGCGATAGGCCCTACACGTTGCGTATCGTATTTAACTTTGATCTCACCTGTTTTACCTGGAAGGATTGGATCTTTTGGACATTGAGGAACTGTACATCCGCAAGAACCCTGGCACATGGTAATGATAAGAGGCTCTTTGCCGGTATTTTTGAATTTAAAAACGCATTCACCATTATCGCCTTGTGTAATGTTGCCATAATCGTGAACGACCTTATCGAATTTGATGTCGGCATTGCTGGCCGGTTGAGCTGTAGCAGCTGGTGCTGCGCCATGATTATGTCCGTCATTTGCGCTGTGGGCTTCCTGCGCGAAAGACACGGTGCTTACTGAGGCTAAAAATCCGAGGGTAAAAATTAGTTTTTTCATTGTATGGGTTTTATGTTTTGTGTGTGTTTTAAAATTATTTCCAATATCGTGCCATAAAGATACTTGTGACCTAGTTTACTTTATGTATTTTTGCGAAATTTAACAAAAATATCAATACGACGCACATGGAAATCGACAAAACATATAATCCCGCCAAGGCAGAGCAGACCTGGTATAAATACTGGCTGGATAATCAATTTTTTAAATCAACACCCGATCATCGCCAACCCTACACCATTGTTATTCCTCCGCCCAACGTAACGGGCGTATTGCACATGGGCCACATGCTCAACAACACCATTCAGGATGTGTTGATACGCCGCGCGCGCATGCTTGGCTACAATGCCTGCTGGGTGCCGGGTACCGACCATGCCAGTATTGCCACAGAAGCCAAAGTTGTGGCCTTGCTGAAAGAAAAAGGCATTCAGAAAACGGATCTAAGCCGCGAAGATTTCCTATCGCACGCTTGGGAATGGAAAGAAAAATATGGTGGTATCATCCTCGAACAGCTCAAAAAACTAGGCGCAAGCTGCGACTGGGACCGCACGCGGTTTACAATGGACAGCGATATGAGCGAGGCGGTAATTGACGTGTTTATCGACCTGTACAACAAAGGCCAGATATACCGCGGTGTGCGCATGGTAAACTGGGACCCTCAGGGGCAAACGGCTGTGAGTGATGAAGAGGTAATTCACAAAGAGGCAACAGGAAAACTGGTGTATGTGAAATACCGCATCGAAGGCACCGAGGAATTTGTAACGGTGGCTACGACACGGCCGGAAACCATTATGGGCGACACGGCCGTGTGTGTGAACCCTCACGACGAGCGCTATACGCACCTCAAAGGCAAGCGCGTGATCGTGCCGGTTGTGAACCGAAGTGTGCCGATTATTTTCGATGAATATGTGGATAAAGATTTCGGCACCGGCGCGCTGAAAGTAACGCCTGCACACGACATCAACGACTTTAATCTGGGTCAAAAACACCAACTGGCTACGATCGATGCGCTGACAGCAGAAGGCAAGATCAGCGAAGCAGCAGGTGCTTATGTAGGCATGGATCGCTTTGCCGCGCGCAAACAGGTAATTGCCGATTTAACAGAGCAAGGACTGGTTGAAAAAGTAGAGGAAATTAAAAACAAAGTTGGCTACAGCGAACGCACAAATGCGGTGATAGAGCCAAGGCTGAGCTTACAGTGGTTCCTGAAAATGGATACCGTTAGCAAACCGGCGCTCGAAGCCGTGTTGAGCGGCGATGTGAAACTGATCCCTGAAAAATTCATCAATACATACAAGCACTGGATGGAAAACGTACACGACTGGTGCATTAGCCGCCAATTGTGGTGGGGCCAGCGGATACCGGCCTGGTACGATGGACAGGGAAATACGGTAGTAGCCAAAACGCGTGAGCAAGCCATTGAGTTGCTAAAAACAAAAAATGCATCGCTTGACCCTGCCTTGGTAAAACAGGATGATGATGTGCTCGACACCTGGTTTTCGTCGTGGCTTTGGCCGCTCACGGTCTTCGATCCAAAAATCATCCAGCATGGTTGGGAACAGGCAAACGAAGACCTGAAGTACTACTACCCTACCAACGATTTGGTAACAGCACCGGAAATCTTATTTTTCTGGGTGGCGCGTATGATTATTGCCGGCAAAGAATACACGGGGCTCAAGCCTTTCAATAATGTGTACCTAACGGGTATTGTACGTGATAAGATCGGGCGAAAAATGAGTAAGAGTCTTGGAAACTCTCCTGATCCACTCGACCTGATCGCTAAGTACGGTGCCGATGGCGTACGCGTAGGCATGTTACTGTCGTCGCCTGCGGGCAATGATTTGATGTTTGACGAAAGCTACTGCGAACAGGGACGTAATTTTGCAAATAAAATCTGGAATGCTTTCAGACTTATCAAAGGCTTTGCGGTGGGTAATGCAGAGCAGCCGCAATCTTCCAAGGCGGCCATCACCTGGTTCGACAATAAATTATCGGAGCAACTGGCGATCATCGATGATCATTACAGCAAATACCGCATGAGCGATGCGCTCATGACGACCTACAAACTGATCTGGGATGATTTCTGCGCTTATTACCTGGAAGCCATCAAACCGGATTTTGTGGATGGCAAGGCTTTACCGATCGATCAGACCACTTACGACGCCACGATCGCTTACCTGGAATCCATATTGAAGATCGTTCACCCATGGATGCCTTTCCTGGCGGAAGAGCTGTGGCACCTTATCAAAGAGCGCGACAAAAGAGATTGCGTAATCGTTGCGGAGTGGCCTAAAGCGAAAACAGATTTGGATCAGAAACAACTGGCGGAATTTGAAGTATGTAAGGAACTGGTAACGATGGTGCGAAACGTTCGTGCCCAAAAGCAGCTTTCGCCTAAAGAAAAGTTGGAAATCATCGAACGCTCGGATGCTACACGCTCCTATTTCGATAATACCATTATTAAACTGGCCAATTTATCAGCGTTCAATTACAGCAAAGACAAAATCGAAGGCGCTTTCTCTTTCCAGATCAAAACCACAGAATTCTTTATTCCACTGGCTAATAACCTCAATAAAGAAGAGGAAATGGCCCGTCTTACCAAAGACCTGGAATACAACAAAGGCTTTTTGAAATCGGTACAGGTGAAACTGGCAAACGAGAAATTTGTGGCTAATGCAAAACCCGAGGTTATTGCTTCAGAACGTAAGAAAGAGAGCGACGCATTGTTAAAAATTAAAACCATCGAGGAACAATTAAAAGCGCTTTAACACGTTTTATAGAAAGATGGTGATTAACTAAAACAAAACGCATTGGTCGAAAATGATAAAATATAAGTTCTTGGTTTTCAGAAACTTGTATTTTTTAAATAAATCTAAAATACTCATTTGTAGTGTTTGCGGGGCGGCGGAGAATTGTTAATTTCACAATTTGTTAACATTAGTTTTTATCCCCACGTTTTGCACGCCATAACATGAAGTATTTGTTGTCACTAAATCTTGTTGGGGAGCTTCTCATCATTACCTTAAGCCTGTTTTTTATCGGCGAGCTTTTTTGGCAAACCGATCTGGTCTTATTTTGTTTGGGTTTATGGCTCATCGGCAGTTTTGTTTCACAAAACTATTACATCAATCGCTTACCGGGTGTACTGATCAACATCATTAACCTGGCAAAGTTCTTCGCCATATACTACCTCATTATCTTTTTGTATGCGAAGTTGTTTCACGAAAGCGATTTCTCGAACTATGGTTTGATCCGTTTTTCATTATTGTTATTCATTTTCCTGCTTTGCTGGCGCACAATGGTGTTTTTTGTGATCAAGCAACTGTATAAAAACTCGAAGAAAAAACACAAGATGGTGATTGTTGGCGTAAGTGTAAACAGCATTCACCTGAAGGAGTTTATTGATACGCGTCCGCAATATGGCATTGATGTGGCTGGTTTCTTTTCGGAGAAACCCAATGAAAAGGTAAACATCATTGGTGGTTATGATGACGTGATGAGCTATTGTTTGAAGAACCGCGTGTCGGAAATTGTGTGCTCGATGGATAAGGTAAGCAAGGAATACCTGTCGGGCCTGATCGACTTTGCCGAGAACAACCTGATCGTGATCCGCGTAATTCCGGACTCTTCGGGTGTGTTTGGCCGTAATTTTGTGACCACATTCCTGGAGTATATTCCGTTATTGGCACTTCGTAAAAATCCATTTGACGAAGTCTCAAGCAAGCTCACTAAGCGCATTTTCGATATTGTATTTTCGCTGGGCGTCATTATTTTTATTTTATCCTGGCTGTTCCCGATCATCGCCTTGCTCATCATCCTGGATTCACGCGGACCGATACTGTTTGCCCAGGAGCGAACAGGTTTGTTGAATAAGCCTTTTAAATGCCTGAAGTTCCGCACGATGGTAGTGAATGCCAATGCCAATACGGCACAAGCGCAGCGTAACGACCCGCGGGTAACGAAAATCGGCGCTTTTTTGCGCAAAACCAGTCTTGATGAGCTTCCACAGTTCTTTAATGTTTTGTTCGGTACCATGTCGGTGGTAGGCCCTCGGCCGCACATGCTCAAACATACCGAAGAGTACTCGCAACTGGTAGATAAATACATGTTACGCCACCTCGTCAAACCGGGAATTACAGGTCTTTCGCAAGTAATGGGCTACCGCGGCGAAACGCAACACGACCTTTACCTGATGAAGATGCGGGTGCGCATGGATCGTTTTTACATCGAGAACTGGTCGTTTTACCTCGACCTGAAAGTGGTTTACGCCACGATATTTTCAGTGTTCGGGTCGAATAAGAATGTGTATTGATTTGGCGCGTGTGTTTTTCTCACAAAGAAACCCGTAAAACGGCGATTAATTCACCAGTAAAAAGGTATATTTTATTAAATTTGCCTGTTGCGTTGACACAAAACTATTAAACCAGGGCAATGATCCAATCATTATTCCATAAAAACGAAGTCGCGACTTATGCGAACATTATTGATCTACCCAAATTTGTAGACCCTAGAGGCAATTTGTCGTTTATAGAAGAGGAAAAACACATCCCGTTTAAAATCGAACGCGCTTATTGGATATATGATGTTCCGGGCGGCCAGATTCGTGGTGGACATGCTTTTCATGAACAACAGGAACTCATTGTTGCTCTTTCTGGTTCGTTTGATGTGTTGGTTGATAATGGCATCGAAAAAAAAGTGTATTCTCTGAACCGTTCTTACTACGGTCTGTATGTCCCGGCTGGTTTATGGCGACAGATGGAGAATTTTTCAACCAATTCGTTAGCCATGGTACTCAGCTCTACCAAATACAGTGAAGCTGATTACATACGGGATTACAACACTTTTATTAAGACGATTGCCTCATGAATGATGTAACAGTATTTGATTGCAGCGTTATCCAACTGCCAAAAATTCATAATCCGGCTGGCAATATAACCGTAGCCTCTAACTCTATTGACATTCCGTTTGAAATCAGGCGTGTGTTTTACATTTATGATATCCCAAGCGGGGAAGACCGTGGTGCTCACGCCCACCGGGAGTGTCACCAATTTTTAATTGCCGCCAGTGGGAGTTTCGAGATTGAACTTAACGACGGCAATGTAAAGCGCACCGTAATGCTAAACAGGCCTAACATGGGCTTACATATTCCTCCGGGAATCTGGGCTGCTGAAAAAGGTTTTTCGTCTGGCTCGATATGCCTGGTAATGGCGTCACATAAATACGATGAAGCAGATTACATCAGGAATTATGAAGATTTCTTAACCCTACGTTCAAAATGATACACACACTATCTGACGTGGCGAGCCCACATATTGGAGACGGTACCACAATATGGCAATATTGTGTTATTCTGCAGCAAGCGGTGATAGGCGAAAATTGTAATATATGCTGCAATGTATTTATTGAAAATGATGTGACGGTTGGAAATTATGTGACCATAAAGCCGGGCGTTCAGCTTTGGGATGGGGTCCGTATCGAAGACCATGTTTTTATCGGACCTAATGTAGCATTTACCAATGATTTGGTACCACGATCAAAGCAATATCCTTCTGAATTTGCCAAAACAGTGGTTTGTCAGGGAGCATCGATAGGTGCAAATGCAACGATTGTGGCGGGTATAACGATTGGGAAAAAGGCACTTATTGGCGCCGGTGCGGTGATCACTAAAAATGTGCCGCCTCACACGGTTTGGTATGGCAACCCTGCCACTCACAAAGGCTACATTACGGAAGAAAATGTACTGGTTGGACTCGACCTAAGAGATAAAGAACAAAATACATACACATTAATTAACGGAATTCCACAAAAAGCATGATCAAATTTCTTGACCTAAAAGCCATTAACGAAAGCTATGAGCCAGCCTTATCAGCAGCAATAACAAGTACCGTCCGGTCGGGATGGTACCTTTTAGGTGAGCAGGTAAAAACCTTTGAACAAGCATATGCTTCTTATACCGGCACAAAACACTGTATAGCAGTGGCAAATGGGTTGGATGCGTTGCGTCTTATTCTCAGAGCACATATAGAACTTGGGCAAATGGCCGAAGGCGACGAGATTATCGTTCCAGCCAATACATACATTGCATCCGTGTTGGCGATTACAGACAACAAACTAAAGCCGGTTTTTGTCGAACCTGACATTAACACCTATAACATCAACCCATTTCTGATTGAAGAAAAGATTACCAGCAAGACTAAAGGCATCATGCCGGTGCATCTTTACGGGCAAAATGCCATGCACGGGGAAATAGAACGGCTGGCACAAAAATACAAACTTAAAATTATCGAGGATAATGCCCAGGCTCAAGGCGCCTATTATAATTCCCAACGAACGGGAGCCATTGGCACGAGCGCCGGACACAGTTTCTACCCGGGAAAAAACTTGGGTGCGCTTGGCGATGCCGGTGCTGTAACGACGCATGATGACGAACTTGCGCATGTAATACGCTGCATTGCAAATTACGGTAGCAATCAAAAATATATTAACACATACCAAGGGCTAAATTCACGCCTTGATGAACTTCAAGCTGCTGCCCTTAGCGTAAAACTACCGAGACTTGACGCCGACAATGAGCGCCGCCGGCAAATTGCGGCTTTGTACCAAGAACACATCAACCTGCATGGCCTGGTTTTACCTTCATCTACAGTTGCCAAGGGGCATGTTTGGCATCTCTATGTGGTACGGCACCACCGCCGCGACGAGTTGCAAAATTACCTTACTGCCGGCGGTGTGCAAACACTTATCCATTATCCCATACCACCCCACAAACAACAGGCATACAGCGAATACAACCATTTAAGTTTCTCGATCACAGAACAGATTCACCAGGAAGTATTGAGTTTGCCGATAAGCCCCGTAATGACAGACACGGAGGTGAAACAAGTAGCAGACCTTGTAAACAAGTTCAAGTGATCAGGAACGTAAGCCATAAGCTCAGGCTTTTCAGAAAAACAGATTTATTTAAAACAAGTTTCTGGAACGGCATTGCAACGCTAATCAAAATGGCTGCAGGTATTGTCAGCAATAAGATTGTTGCTGTTTTCCTCGGACCATCCGGCGTAGCGCTCCTTGGACAGTTTGTTAGTTTCACAAGCATTATCTCTACCATTGCCAGTACCGGATCCGGATCTGGTATTACAAAATACATTGCTGAGTATCGTGACGATGAGGATCAGCGAAAGAAATTTATTAGCACGGGGTTTATCGCAACACTCGTGGTTACCCTTATTTGTTCTGCAATTGTTTTTGCCGGGGCCAACTATTTTTGCCTGCATACGCTAAACAACACAGCCTATCTTCCCGTATTTTATCTTTTCGGAGGAACCCTGCTCCTTTTCTCTCTCAATAGCTTTCTTATTTCGGTTCTCAACGGTTTCAAAGAATTTAAGAAGATCATCTGGATCAACGTTCTGTCGTCGCTATTTGGTCTGGCATTAACAATTTTTTTAACCATCCGTTATGGCATTTCAGGTACGTTAAGCGCCACCGTACTAAGCGTTTCGGTTATTGCATTGATCGCATTTTTATTCGTTTACCGTTCGAGCTGGTATCGTTTTGCAGATTTTATTGCTCATTTTGATCAAAATGCTTTCCGGAAACTGCTTAATTATATGTCCATGTCATTCGTGAGCATATTTGCCATCATGTATATCCAACTGGCGATACGCACCTACCTCATAGAGCATTTATCGATAACGGAAGCTGGTTACTGGCAGGGCATTGTTCGCATCAGCGAATTGTTCTTATCTCTAATAACCACTACCCTTGGCATTTATTACCTGCCTCGACTATCAGAAATCAAACATGACGATGAATTAAGAAAAGAGATCTTAAAAGGCTACCAGTTTTTACTTCCGGTAACTGTTATCGGCTCCATCGTTATATACCTATTGCGCGAATTCATTATCGACCTGCTTTTCACGGCCGACTTTAAACCGATGATGTCGCTTTTTTTCTGGCAATTGCTGGGAAATATTTTCAAAATTGCCAGCTGGCTGATTGCTTTTCTCATGCTTGCGCGTGCGATGACGCGCGTATATATTATTACAGAAATTCTTTTTGGCATTCTATTGTACACTTCCACGGTATTGCTTACAAAAATTTATGGTCTCGAGGGCGCAACTATTGCGTACTGCTTAAACTACTTCATCTATTTGCTGGTGATGATCTGGATTTTTCGTAAAATTCTTTTTAGAAAAAATTAGCAGGGTGAAGACGACGTTGATTATTTATAACCAGATGAACACCGGCGGCATTGAGACGCTTATTCTACGTTTTGCCAAATACGTTAAGGCCCGTGGTAACACATTACATGTATTACTGACCGTAGGTGGCGGATCGCTGATGAACGAGTTGCGCAAAGTAGCTGAAGTAAGAATTGCAAAGCCTTTTCCATTGACACTGAATCCGGACACGATACACAGCGACCTGTTTTATACACAATGCCAGGAATTGTTTGTTTTGTGCCCCGAAGGCAATCCGCTGGGCCTGAAAATAGCGCAGATACTGGATTTACCCTATAAAGTAGGCATATTTCATCCGGAAGACTATGGATTGCTTACCAGCAGGTTCTACAAACAATTGTTCGATGCCATACCCGATGGATGTAAACTTTTCATGAACGAAGATTGCCTTACAAATCATGAGAGAATTCTCAAAAGAAAAATAAACGGTGCTATCTGGCCTTTACCCGTTATAACCAAAAAAACACTAGACAATTCAAATACCCCGAAACCCAAGAAAAACCGGATTATCTCCATCGGGCGTTTCGACCCTTTCAAAACCTACAATTTAACAACAATCCAGGCTATTGCAAACCTCCGGGCAAAAGGAATTGACCTTCAATACGATCTGTACGGTTACGGTTTACTGGAAGGGCAAATGAGAACGTTAATCAGGACACTTCAACTTGAAGACAGGGTCTTTTTAAAAGGTATATTGAAATACGAAGACCTGGAAAAAACCGTAAGAGAAGCTTATGTCTTTGTTGGATGTGGTACAGCAGCAATAGAAGCGGCTCATGCAGGGGTGCCAACCATTATTGCCACGCTGGAAACCGACGGATTGTCAAACGGATTGTTTACAGACCCTATTGGATATAATATAGGTGAAAAATCGACTTTACTCCAAACGCAAAAAATTGAACGCCTTATTGAACAAATTCTGAACCTTCACGAAGACGAATACAACCAACTAAGCGCCCTGCATACCCTTGTTGCAGAGGAACGGTACGAGGCAGTTTCCGTTTTCGACAGCTATTTCAAATTGCCGGAAATATACATACATTTAAAGGGCAAACTAAAAAAAAGGTTCGTTAGGGCCTCTGTTTATTTCCTGGCATACAACAGTTATAAATGGGGAACAAAAACCTTTGGACTTCAACATTTAAAGAAAGTTGTAAAAAACACCTTCAAAGCATAACATCTGATTGAATTGGCTAAGAAATAGTTATCCATTGGTTCTGCGTTATTTCAGGAGCATCGATTTAACCGTGCTCACTTTCCTGATTCTGGTGCTTAATGTGAGCTTACCGCTTAAACTTGCGGCAGTGCTAATGACATATATATTAAACTTCAATGTATCATCGGTTATCACCCATCTGAAACAAGACAAAATACCCAGGTTCTATGCGATCATGGTTCTCTTATCAATCGTTGGCTTTTTATTGAACTATCATCTTTGGCAGCTCGACTACCTGATACTAACCTGTTTCGGTGCTGGTTTTTGGATAATTAGCCTTTTGATCGTTAACCGTCTTAAACTGATAACCGAACAGGTGGATCCCGAAAAACTACGCCGGACAGTCACACTCTTTTTTTTGCTCAATGCAGGCGTTAGCCTTTTTAATTTACTGCAAATCGTCCTTATAACAAAAAGCAATCCCTACACGTTTACAGGAATGGACCTTAAATACCACACATCTACCGGAGATAGCATTACGGGGTTGTTGTTCGATTTCTCTTCCACCAATGCCATCATTAATATATTCGGGATATTTTATTTTCTATTTAACCGCTCTTACCTAATTTCCTTTCTGTGTCTGGTTGTAAGTTTGCTAACAACCAGCAACACAAATACCATCCTGTTGATAGCGATTTTATTTTTGATGATCCTTTTTAGCCGGGGACGCTTTTACAGAACGATCGGCCTGTGTTATATTGCCACCATTGTCGTCTTTTTTGCCAGAGTATCTCCCTCTAATGTGGAGTATGTCACAAAGGAACTTGCCATGACCAAAGAACAGTTGCCGGCAAGCCGAACTGGTGGACCTGAGAAACACGTCTTAACTCCTGAAGAAATTAAAGAAAAACAACGCCAGGTTTTTCAGCGATATTATGTCTCAAAACTCCCTAAAAATCAAAAGCATAGCAAAGCTAACGACAGTTCTATTCGCAAAGCGCTGAGTAAAATTGAGATCAGGGAAAAAGCAAGGTCGAATACCGCCGATCCTAAATTTGAAAAGGAAATGAAAACGAAACGCGACCGGCTTGCACAAGATATCAAATTTTTCTATAACGATACAGTTGTGCCGATGCAGGAATTTTCAGGTAAACATTACCCTGGTAAACTGATGTCGGTGATACAAACGCTCAAGTACAGTGTGTCTGGTGTAAAGCCATTTTTGTTAGGAGCGGGCACCGGCATGTTCTCCTCGAAAACTGCCTTTAAAGCCTCTGGCATGGGCATATTTGGAAAATACCCTGAAAAGTTCGAGTATGTTTCGGCCACGTTCCGCGACAACAATTTGAAAGTTTATTGTTACTTTTTTAACATGCCTCTAAGCAAACATTCCGTAACAAATACACCTTTTTCGTCATACAACCAACTGCTGGGCGAATATGGATATATAGGTGTTTTTTGCTTTCTATTTTTTTACGTATGGTTCTTTCTCAAACGATTCAAGCAACTGAGCTACGGCCGCTATCTACTTCCTTTGTGCCTATTGTTTCTCATTTTTGATTATTGGTTTGAACATCTTTCGATCCTTATTATCTTTGAGCTAATGATGTTGATGGACCTGAAAACTAATTCCAACCTAAGCAAAAACGTGTCGAATCCAAATGAATAGGTTGCCCGATATCACCGTTTTGATGCCCGTATATAATGCGGGTAAATACTTGCGTGAGGCCATTGACAGCGTGCTTTGCCAAACCCTGACCAATTTTGAGTTTCTTATTGTTAATGATGGCTCTACTGATAATTCTGAAGATATTATTCGTTCCTACACAGATCCCCGCATCAAGCTGATCAATCAACCCAACGGCGGCGTTTCTGCAGCGTTAAATACTGGACTGTCGCAGGCAACCGGAAAATATATTGCACGTTTTGATGGCGATGACATCTGTTATCCGGAAAGGCTTGAAAAACAGTATGCTTTTATGCTGTCAAACCCGGATTATATTTTAATAGGCTGCGATGCCGATTACATGAGCGAAGACGGTGATTTTTTGTTTACCTACCGTAACACCGGACACAGTAATGAGGAAATACAGCAAAAAATTGATGTTTATTGTCCCTTTGTTCACAGTTCTGTCTTCTACCTGAAAGCTCCCGTAATAGAAGCTGGTGGCTATGAAGTGAAAGCGCATAGTTTTGAAGACTATTTTTTGTGGAAATTGCTTCTGGGAAAAGGAAAGGTCTGCAATTTTACAGAGCCCCTTATTAAAGTACGTTTTAATGCGGCTTCGGTAACAGTAGATGAAAAAGATCGTGATCCCTTATTTAATCGCCTTAAAAGTAAAGCATTAAAAACCGGAAAAATAAGCGACGAAGAGGGCGAACTGTTATTGAAAAGTATTCGACGTTTAAGTCCGCTTAAGAAAGAAAGTTCATACCACCGGATGCTCGGGAAGAAATACCTTTGGAACAATTACAAGCCGTCGTTTGCGAGAGATCATTTGCGAAAATCGATGCGCCTGGAACCGTTTAAGCCGGAGAGTTACTTGCTTTTCCTGATGTCATTTCTGCCGGAAAACACAATTAAACGTATCTATCAGCGAACCCGCGCATAATCTTATTAAATAATTGAAGTTAAATTTTACGACCACAGGCAATAGCCAGAATAACGCAGCCAAATAAACTGATTTTGTAATACCGTTTATATTTTGAACTCACTCACCGGAATAAAAATTTTTGTTGATGGACATTCTTTTGACAAAGAGTTTCAGGGTACCCGTACCTTCATTCGCGAACTGTATCATGAAATGTGCGCACAAGCACCCGGAACAGAATTTTACATTGGGGCAAACAACATAGAAACCCTTAGGAAAGAGTTCTCTTCGCTTACAAACATTCATTTTGTGCGGTACAAGTCGTCGTCTGCGATGGCAAGGTTAAACAGGGATATCCCACAGATCATAAAAAAATATGGCATTCATTTCGCTCATTTTCAGTACATAGCTCCATTTAGGAAACATTGCCGTTATATCGTTACAACACACGATATTCTTTTCAACGACTTTAAGAGCGAATTTTCTTTATCATACCGTTTTGTCAGGAATTTTCTTTTCAAGTATGGCATCAAACGGGCCAACATTAAAACAACAGTATCCAGTTACTCTCAGGAGCGCATCAGCTACTACTATAAAATACCAGCTTCAGAGATTCATGTAATTAAAAACGGAGTTAGCGATGTTTTTTTTATGGATTACGTCAAGCAGGATGAGGAAGCCTTTATTCAACAAAAGTATGGCATAGGGCCATACATTCTGTATGTAAGCAGGCTCGAACCAAGAAAAAATCATCTCCTGTTATTGAAGGCATTTATCGACAAAAAATTGTACCAAAATGATTTGAATCTCGTACTGATTGGAAAATCAAGCATCATAGATGCTGAATTTGAACAAACAGTATGTTCAATGCCGGCAGCGGCCAAAAATCATTTTTTCAGGATAGAACAAGTGGATAACGATACCCTTCTTAAATTTTACCGTGCCGCAAAGCTCTTTGTGTATCCTTCGAAAGCCGAAGGCTTTGGGATCCCGCCACTTGAAGCTGCCGCCATGAAAATTCCGGTGCTATGCTCCGATAAAACGGCAATGAGCGATTTCACGTTCTTTGACGATCGTTTTTTTGACCCACTCAACCAACAAGAATTTGAGAACAAGCTTACCGCGATGCTATCAGCTAAAGAAGACACTGTAAAGAACCAAGCTATTTCTGACGCCATCAAACAACAATACTCATGGCAATCAAGCGCCAAAACACTACTTTCGCTTATCAGCAATCATGTAACCGACCAACCAATATGAAAGTAGCGATCATCGGAACCAGAGGAATTCCCAATCATTATGGCGGATTTGAACAATTCGCTCAATTCCTGTCCGAAGGTCTCGTAGCAAAAGGCCACCAAGTGTTTGTTTACAATTCTCACAATCACCCCTATAGCAACAGCACCTGGAATGGCGTAAACATTATACATCGTTACGATCCTGAATATAAAATCGGAACAGCAGGTCAATTCCTATACGACCTCAACTGTATTTCTAACACACACAAACATCATTTCGACGTGATTCTAAACCTGGGCTACACCAGCAGCTCTATATGGAGCCGCCTGTTTCCCAAAAAGCCGGTACTAATTACCAACATGGACGGCTTGGAATGGAAAAGGACAAAATTCAGTAAAAACGTGCAACGGTTTTTGCGATATGCTGAAAAACTAGCTGTGAAGCATAGTGATGTACTGGTGGCAGACTCTAAGGCTATTAAAGACTATATTTTAAAGCGCTATGGCAACACGTCGCATTTTATTGCTTATGGCGCGCATATGTTCAATAAGCCCAATGAAGCTGCTTTGCAACAGCATGGACTCCTGGCTGGGGGCTACGACATTCTGGTGGCGCGCATGGAACCGGAAAACAATATTGAAACTATTCTTGACGGCGTAAAACAAGCGAAAACAACCACACCATGTTTGGTAATCGGTAACTACAAAAACAAATTCGGATCATACCTGGCTGAAAAATTCAAGAATGAGAAACGCATCATTTTCATGGGACCTATTTATGACCTCGACGCGTTAAATAACCTCAGATACTTCTGCCGTTATTATTTTCATGGGCATTCTGTTGGCGGTACAAATCCATCTTTGCTTGAAGCCATGGCCTGCCATTGCATGATCATTTCGCATCGCAACGAGTTCAATGAAAGTGTACTTGAACAAGATGCCTTGTATTTTAGCGCAGCCGGAGAAATAGCGAACATACTTGAACAACCGGTTGATTTTACCTTAAAAAAGCGTTGCATAGACAATAACCGGCGCAAAATAGAAACCACGTATGCCTGGCGAAATATTATTGATCAATATGAAACACTGATGCTAAATGCGATACAAGATCATGGATGATACTGCAACCTTGAATATGGAGACCAGGGATGAATTGAAATCAGAAAACCTACGTTTTTTATTGGTTTTGTTATTTGCTTTTTCATTGCCTTTCGACCGGTTCTATTCCACCATATTGCTGATGTTACTGATCGTTTGCACATTCGCAGGGCTTAATCGTAAAAAATGGAAACAGATTCCTCGTCAGATCTGGATCTTTCAAATGTTTTTTTTTCTCGCCTGCCTCGGCTATCCTTATTCGGCCGATAAACACGAAGCTGGCTTTATGATTGAAAAGCAATTGGCACTTTTAGCTTTTCCACTTATTCTCCCTCTTGCCATCAAATTTACAAAAGAGAGGGTGAGGTATTTGTTGATCGCACTTACATTGGGGTCGCTGGCAGCCTTGTTCTTCTTGTTTGCCAATGTGGCTAACGTGATAATTTTCGGACACCTACCCGTTTCATTGATTTTTTCGAAAGAGTTTTTCAACCACGGTTTTTCAGGTCCGCTTGCCATTCACGCGGGTTACCTGTCCCTTTACGTTTCGCTTTCCATTATCTTTTTAGCTACTGAACTAGCAAAACCATCTCGTTTAAATAGAAAACTTTTTCTGATTGCTTGTATTGGTTTTTTATCTGCCGGCTTATTTTTCCTGGCCTCCCGAAACTCAATCCTTACGACAACATTCATTATTTGCATTATTTACCCCTTATTTTATGTAAGAAAAAAAGTTATCTTTTTGGGAACAATTTTCATCTTATTTGCGGCAGCAATTTTCCTGGCAAATCAGGTTGGCTATTTTCACGATCGTTTTTCTTCGGATCTAATTACGGATATTAACGCCGGAGGTTATAATTTCGAGGGAGCCGAACCACGTGTAGAGCGCTGGAAAGCCGGCTTAGAGCTTGTCCCTCATTCGCCCATATTTGGTTACGGCACAGGCGATGAAGCAGGGATGCTAAAAACCAAATTTGTAGAAAAAGAACTTTTCATATCCTACCTCGAAGGCTTTAACGCCCACAACCAATACCTCTCTTACCTGCTTAAAAATGGGCTCATCGGCTTGATTATCTTTCTCGGCTGCTTGGTCTATTATCTGAAAATTGCCATCAAAGCCAAAAGTTTCATCTATTTGTCATTCCTCGTTTGCATGATAATTGGCTTTTTTACGGAAAACATCCTGGATGCAAACAAAGGCATCTATTACTTTGCCCTTTTTAATACTTTTTTGGGCTATACTTTTTTAAAGACCGATACAGATACCGTTCAGATACCTCAGCATTCTGTAAACGAGAAATAAAGAAAGATCACACCGCCTGCCCGTGTTTTTCGGGAATAGACAGAAGGGTGTCCCGTATTTCGTCGATGTGATCGGTGGTAACGAGTTTCATACGCGTTTCCTTGAAATGGTCGATCCCTTTGAAGTAATTGGTATAATGCGGGCGCATTTCCAACACACCCAGTTTCGGTCCTTTCCATTCGATAGACTTATTGAAGTGGGCAAGCGCCACCTCCACACGGTTTTCGAGCGTGGGTTTCGGCAAATGCACCCCTGTTTTCATAAAATGCTTGATCTCGTTAAAGATCCACGGATAACCGATGCTGGCCCGGCCAATCATGATCCCATCAACACCATAACGGTTCTTGTACTCTAATGCTTTTTCCGGCGTGGTAATGTCGCCATTACCAAATATAGGTATGTGGATCCTTGGATTGTTCTTCACGGCCGCTATCGGTTCCCAATTGGCGGAACCCTTGTACATCTGTGCGCGCGTGCGCCCATGTATAGTCAGTGCTTTGATGCCAACATCCTGCAACCTTTCGGCTACTTCCATGATGTTAATCATCGAATCGTCCCAGCCCAGCCGTGTTTTCACGGTTACGGGTAAACTGGTAGATCTCACAACGGCTTTGGTCAGGCGCACCATCAGGTCAACATCTTTCAACACGCCCGCCCCGGCTCCTTTGCAAACCACTTTCTTTACGGGGCAGCCAAAATTGATGTCGAGCAAATCGGGCTGGGTGGCGTCCACAATTTTGGCAGACAAAGCCATGGCCTCTTCATCCCCACCAAAGATCTGTATTCCAATGGGTTTTTCGTAATCGAAAATATCAAGTTTCTGACGGCTTTTAATCGCATCACGGATGAGCCCTTCACTGCTGATGAACTCCGTGTACATCAAATCAGCACCATATTTCTTGCAAACGTAACGAAACGGTGGATCGCTCACATCCTCCATCGGAGCAAGCAACAACGGAAATTCTCCCAATTCGATATCTGCAATTTTTACGATGGCGCAAAGGTAGCGCTTTTTTTCACAAGCCGCAATACAGAAAGCGGCCTCTATCCTACTCTTCCTCGGCCTCCGGTTTATAACTCTGCTGCAATGGACCGTCAACCGCGTTATATATCCGCCAGGTGGCATACACACTCCGGTTGAGCCGATTGCTGAGAACCACAATGGTTAGGCTATCCTTAAACCGACGGTGAAACGACGTGCGGTAGCCGTGCCACCAACCGTTGTGAAACACTTCCCGATCGGGCGCATTCAGATTCATGCGCCATCCCAGGCCATAATTGCCTAGCTTTTTCTCCGGGCTATACGCCGTGTAGGCTTTGTTTTGCATTTCTGCGCCGAGTAGTTTGTGTTGAAAAAGAGCATTGCTAAGCAAAAATAAGTCGTAAGTTGTGGTGTATATCCCTTTGTCGCCCAACACACCATCGTTCCGGTCGCTGCCTACCTCGCGATATTTTACCGTATAGCCATGGGTCATGCACGGTGTATTGGCGCTCAGGTTGTTTTTTGTAAAGGTGTGTTTCATCCCCAAGGGTATAAATATCTCGTCAGACAGGAACTGAGGATATGACTTCCCAGACACTTTTTCAATGATCAAAGCGAGAAGGGCGTAGTTGGTATTGCAGTAATTAAATCGCGTTTCGGGTTTAAGCCAGGCTTTCGGCTTATCGCGGATCATCACATCCAACACATCCTGTCCGGTAATCAGATCGGGTTTTTCAGGCAATAGCCCACCGCAAAAATAAAGGTAATTAGGCAACCCCGAACGATGGCATAGCAGCTGTTGCACTGTTACACCTTCGTAGGGAAACCCATTTAAAATGTCGCTTACCGGTGTTTCCAACTTCAATTTGCCCTGCTCCACCAAAATCAGGCTAGCAATGCCAGTGATGACTTTAGATACCGATGCAAGCTGAAACAGTGAAGAATCACTGAGTTTTTGATTGCGCTCCTTGATCGCATACCCGAACGATTTGCGGTAAATGATCGTATGTCCTTTCGCCACAAGTACGTTACCGTTAAACGCATCCGCATTATACAACGCCTGAAACAAGGTGTCGAGCCGGTAAGCCTCGGCTTTATATCTTACAGAATCCGGAAGTAGTGGCTCACTGGGTTTCTCCGCGGGTGAGGCTTTGGATTCCTCCGTTTGGTTACAGGTAACGATCAGAAATGAAAATACGATGAGTGATAACAGGTACTTCATGAAAATGAATGCTTGTAGATAATTAGTTGCGGGCCGGAACTTCTTTCTCCTCGTCGTCCTTATACTTGTTGTAGTCGAGCTTGTTCCCCCAAAAGTTCATCTGCTGTTTGATCCAGGCTTTGCGGCCTGTAATATACGTACTAGGCGGATTTGCTTTATACTGTAACGGATTGGGCAGTATAGCTGCTATGGCCGCTGATTCGTCTTTGGTGAGGGCCTTGGCTGATTTATGAAACCAATGCTGACTTGCCGCTTCGGCACCATATACTCCTTTGCCCATTTCGATACTATTGAGATATACTTCCATGATGCGTTCTTTGTTCCAGAACGTTTCGATGAGCAAAGTGAACCATACTTCGAGCGCCTTTCGAAGGTAGCTGCGACCGGGCCACAAGAACACATTTTTGGCAGTTTGCTGGCTGATGGTGCTGGCTCCGCGTACCCGCTTTCCCTTTTCGTTCTCTTTCATCGCCTTTTCAATGGCGCCGAAATCAAGCCCGTAATGCTTCAGGTAGTTCTGATCTTCGCTGCACACCACGGCTAGCTGCAATTTAGGTGAAATATCCTCGAGCGGCACCCAGTCATGCTTCATCACTACACCTTTATTAGATCCCATCTGCTCTACATTTCGAATAAGCATCAAAGGCGTTAGCGGTATCGGTACCCAGCGAAACACAACAACGGATACCACAGAAAGAATAACAAATGCCACGCAGGTCTTCCAAAAGATCGTCCAGGTTTTGATCAATATTTTTCTGAGCATACGGTAAAACTATTCTATAAATTTACTGTAAGTTTACAATCGGGATTTTTTTAAGAACAATTCCGTTTTAATAACATGAAAGCGAAACAAATTTATATTATTTTGATCCTGGCAGCCCTTTCTGCACTCGGTTTTTACTTCTATCAAAAATATAAAGTCGCACCATCCATCGATATTTCTAAAATCGAGGTTGTGGACCGCGACACGAACCGTTTCGACATTTCATCGTTAAAGGGCCGAAAGGTAATCGTGAGTTTTTATGCCAGTTGGTGCCCAAATTGCCTGGTGGAATTAAAAGAGATCAATGCGGTGAAAGACAGCCGCCTCGCCGACGTAACAATACTTTGTGTAACCGACGAAAGCATCGAAAAAATGGTGTCGTTCCAGGAACGCACAGGCTACCCATTCACCTTCGTGACGCTCGTGAGCAATTTTCAGGCCTATGGCATCCACTCTATTCCTACGACTTATTTACTCAATACAAAAGGCGAAGTGGTGTATGACAACGTGGGCTATATCGACTGGAAAGATGAATCGACCTGCGAGCACCTGAAAAGCATCATGCAATAATTACCGTTAAAAAACGCGTCTTTAAGCATTTTTTCCTTTATATTTAAACCTATTTTTCAAGAGAGAGAGGACTATGACAAAACTAAAATTCGGAACCGACGGTTGGAGGGCTATCATCGCCAAAGACTTTACAGTAGAAAATGTAGCAAGGGTAACGGAAGCAACTGCTTCCTGGATCAAGCAAAACTTTAAAGAGCCAAGTGCCGTGGTAGGACACGATTGCCGGTTTGCAGGCGAATTGTTTGCCGAAACAACTGCTAAAGTATTTATTGCCAATGGCGTGAAAGTGTATCTGGCAAAAGATTATGTTTCTACGCCGATGATCTCGTTAGGAGCCCTGAAACTAAATACCTCATTAGGCATTATTATTACTGCCAGCCACAATCCGCCGTCCTACAATGGTTATAAACTCAAAGGGCATTACGGCGGTCCACTGGTTCCGGAAAAGATCCAGGAAATTGAGGATATCATTCCCGATAAAGCGAATCCAAACTACGAGTCAATAGATCTCAAGGATGCCGAAACGAAAGGCATGCTGGTTTACGCAAACCTCGAAGACATGTACCTGAAGCATGTGGAAGAGTCGTTTGACCTGAAAGCCATTAAATCGTCGGGCCTCAACCTGGCGTACGATAGTATGTTTGGTGCGGGTAAACGCATCATGAAGCGTTTGTTCCCGGAAATCATTCACCTGCATGATGACGACAACCCTGGTTTCCACGGGCAAGCGCCAGAGCCGATCCATAAAAACCTGCTGGAATTTAGTGAATTAATCAAGAAAAACGGCAATATCAGTTGCGGGCTTTGCACCGACGGTGACGCTGATCGCATTGGCCTGTACGACAGTAAAGGAAATTTTGTGGATTCGCACCACATTATCCTGTTGCTGGTGAAATACCTGGTTGAAGAAAAGAAATTCGGCGGAAAAATTGTAGCCGCTTTCTCAGTGACGCCGCGCATACACAAGTTGGCCGAACTTTACCAATTGCCGATCGTGATTACCCAGATCGGCTTTAAGCACATTGCCGGATATATGATTAACGAAGATGTGATCATGGGAGGCGAAGAAAGCGGTGGCATTGCCATCAAAGGCCATATCCCGGAGCGCGATGGCATTTGGATGGGCCTTACCATCTGGGAATACATGGCCAAATCAGGCAAAAGCCTCGAACAGCTCATTGCCGATCTTTACAAATTAACCGGTGCTTTCGTGTACGAACGTAACGATTTGCACCTGACAGAAGATGTAAAACAACGCGTCATCAAAAGCTGTAAAGAAGACGCTTTCAAAGCGTTCGGACCGTATAAGGTAGAACGTGTGGAAACGATCGACGGCTGGAAATACCATTTTGAAAACGGCCAATGGCTCATGATACGCGCCAGTGGCACTGAACCGGTACTGCGCTTATATGGCGAAAGCGACACATTAGAAAATACCCGCAAACTTTTAAAAGCAGCCCAGGATACATTATTGGCCTGAAAATTTGCAAATCCGGGCTTCAGTATCAACAACGTTAAATAACCTGATACACCTCTATGAAACGGGACTGGCCTAGCCAGTTCCGTTTCAGCAATCTTAGCCGATATGAAACCATTGATCGTGTTTTTTTGTGTCGCAGTCATTTCAACAACTGTGGTAGCGCAGGGTTTAAAGCCCGAAATCAAAACAGGGAATAGCGGCACCACCTATACATTCTTTAAAAAGCAAGGCTATAAACTGGAATTTACAGACAAGCGTCCTGATATAGCCGATGCCTCAGTGATGCTCTGCATACCGGCAGCCTTTACCAACGTTGGCAATAACCGCGTTGATGGCATTTATGCCGTGAGTGGCACAATTGCTCATCCGGTTGTGATTAACAAAACGCTTGGCGGTATCTGTTATATTGAAAAAGGAAATTGTCGTATTTTTCAGTCTGCCCAGGGTCGTCTTTTCGGAGATAGCCTTTACCATGCCGTAAAAATGGCCAAAGCCTCTTTCTTTCAGCAAATTCAATGCATTGAGCACGGCAAAGCCGCAGGCTTTAAAGACAAAAAACTATTTCAGCGCCGTGGCATTGCCATTTTAAAAGACCATTCGATAGCTGTTATTGAAAGCCAGGAGCCCATCACCTTGAAAGTATTTGCCGAAGACCTTGTAGAACTTGGCGTAATAGACCTCATTTACACAGATATGGGCGCATGGGACGAGGGCTGGTACCGCCCAACGGAAAAAGCGAGCCCCAAAACCCTCGGCACAGATTTATCCCAAACCGCCCGCCAAAGCAACTGGATTATTTACCGCAAATAAGCATCCCAAAAGAGCACCCTACGTTTTTATTGGCGCAGTTGCTCTACTCTTTCCGCACAGTCCGTTAATTTTACCTAATTTCTTCATCTTTTGCGAAATTTCATTATGTTTGTAATCTGTCAATGTCACTAGAAGACAACATCAAAGCCGCCATCAGGGATATTCCTGACTTTCCAAAACCGGGCATTCTGTTTAAGGATATTACGCCTGTATTTGAAAACCAAGCTTTGTGTAACGACATTGTCGATGGCTTTATCGACCGCATGGAGAAAAGGCCCGACGCGATCGTGGGTATCGAAAGCCGTGGTTTTTTATTCGGGATTCTGCTTGCCAATAAACTCAATATTCCCTTTGTGCTTGTGCGAAAAGCCGGCAAGTTACCCTACAAAACCATCAGCTACGAATATGCGTTGGAGTATGGTACCTCTAAAGTGGAAATGCACATTGGCAGTATTCAGCCAGGATGGAACGTGATGATCCACGACGATTTACTGGCTACCGGAGGAACCGCTGCTGCCGCTAACCTGGTAGAACAGCAGGGAGCGAGCGTCAGCGCCTTCAGCTTTGTCATCGAACTGGCTTTTTTAAATGGAAAACAAAAACTAAATATACACTCAAAAAATATCACATGTCTAGCGCAGTATTAGAAAACCAGATTGGAATGAGTTTCCAGACCAATGAAAATCAGCAAATGATTGCTGATATGATCCGTAAATTCGGGAAAGAGCATATCTTACCGAAGATGATGGAATGGGACGAGGCACAGACCTTTCCTGTAGAAGTATTCAAAAAATTAGGCGAACTCGGCCTGATGGGTGTTCTTGTTCCTACTGAATACGGTGGTTCGGGTTTTAGCTATACCGAATATGTAACAGCTATCATCGAATTGAGCAAGATCTGCGGCTCTATTGGTCTGTCCATGGCTGCTCACAACTCGCTTTGCACAGGACACATTCTGGCCTTTGGTAACGAGGAGCAAAAAGCAAAATATTTACCGAAATTGGCTACTGCTGAATGGATCGGTGCCTGGGGTTTAACCGAAACCGGAACCGGTTCTGATGCCGGCGGCATGGCAACAACCGCTGTAAAAGACGGCGATTATTATGTTCTGAACGGTTCTAAAAACTTCATTACCCACGCCATTTCCGGCAATGTAGCCGTTGTAATTGCCCGCACCGGTGCCAAAGGCGATAGCCACGGCATGAGCGCGTTCATCATCGAAAAAGGAACTCCTGGTTTCAAATCAGGAAAAAAAGAAAACAAGCTGGGCATGCGCGCCAGCGAAACAGCCGAGCTGATTTTTGAAAACTGCCGCGTCCACAAAGACCAGATGATGGGCAAGGAAGGCGACGGATTTATCCAGGCGATGAAGGTGTTGGATGGTGGGCGCATCTCTATTGCTGCGCTGAGCTGCGGTATTGCCCGTGGTGCTTACGAGTGCGCTTTGAAATATTCAAAAGAACGTGAGCAGTTTGGCAAGCCGATCTCTGCTTTCCAGGCTATCAGTTTCAAACTGGCGGATATGGCAACCGAACTGGAAGCGGCTGAGCTCCTTACCTTTAAAGCGGCTGATCTGAAAAACCGAGGCCAAAAAATGACCAAAGAAGGAGCATTTGCCAAATATTACGCGTCGGAAGTGTGTGTGAAAAACAGCACGGAAGCCGTTCAGATCTTCGGAGGTTACGGATTCACCAAAGACTTCCCTGCCGAAAAATACTACCGCGATAGTAAACTCTGCACCATCGGCGAAGGTACCAGCGAAATCCAGAAGGTGGTAATTGCAAGGGAACTACTGAAAGAATAAACGTAATTGTTTTAAAGACCCATCATACAAAAGCCCGGCTGTCACCGGGCTTTGTTTTTCATAACATTTTCCTATTCCGAAGCGTTTATTCTACTACAACCAGTTTTTGGCTCGTCATGGCATCTGCTTGCTGTATCACAACTGTATAAATGCCGGCGGGAACATCGCTAAGATGCAAATCGGCAACACCATCAACGATTTTCTGAACTAATACTGTTTGCCCAACGGCATTTCGTACCGTAATTATTCCAGGCACGCCGGCTACAACGTTCACGATACCGGGCCTTGTTGGATTTGGGTATAGTGTAACAGTGGTGTTAACTGACCTCAATACCGATTGTATCGGCGAATAGCGCTGGCTGCCATCGACATCGGTTTGCCTGAGGCGATAGTACGCCAAACCTTCCAGGGGCTGCAGGTCTTCAGTTGTATAATCCGTTTTCTCTGTCAAACGTCCGGCGCTTTTCACCTGCACCAGCGGCTCAAAAAAAATCCCATCGCTGCTGCGTTCTACGGTAAAATGGCTGCAATTGGCTTCGGCGGCTGTGGCCCAGCTTAACACAACATGTTGTCCATTATCTTTTGCCTGAAAATACAGCAATTCTACCGGCAAAAAAACGGCACAGGTTCCACCGGTCATGTCAAATGCCACTTCTATGTCGTCAATTGCCATGTGATGATCGTTTCCGCTATCGTCAACATCACGCCAACGGAGCAAAAGGTAACTGTTATTGGCAATGGTTACAGGAATGCACTCCGAAAGTGAGCGACTCTGTGTACACGGAAACCAGTTGAGCTGGCTTCCCCCGGAGGTCGATGAGTTTTGCAATTGCTGGAAATTCAGACCTGGAACAGACGTCCCGCCACTTGCCGTAATGCTTGGCGCAGACGTTGATACGATGTAATCGAACGCAATGGTGTTTATGTTGTTACCGTTGGTAGCCAGGCTCATCTGATAACCTGTATAGGACACGCGAATACTGCGTATGGTTTGCCCGGTTGTGTTGCGCAATACAACACCATAATACAAGTTAGAAGCGCTCCCGCTGGCACGCGACCCTATCTTTGAGTCACTGCCACAATTGTAGGCATAAAATCCTCCTGCATTGAACGAATTGGCGGATCCCGACAGGTTAGCATTTCCCTGAAACGTACCGCTGATATACCAGCCCGGAAAGGTGGAATTATTTGTCCAGGAACTGATGGTTGCAGTTCCGAAATCCTGAAAATAACTACCACTGCTTATATTCACCTGGGCTTGGGAGATCGCCGGAAAGAGGAAAGCGGCAAAAAAGATACGGTACGGTTTCATTTTAAAAAGGCTTAAAGAAAATGAAAGTGGTTTGAGCCAAATGCCTGGAACATGAAGCCTGTAGGATGTTCACTTTTTTACTAACAAAACTAGAAGAGGAATGAAAACTTAAGATTGCGGCTGTATTAAATTAAAAAGAATTCAAAAAAACAGTTTCAGGTGAACAGCTTGCCGGTTTTAAATGGCAATTATCGCCCTTACAAAATTCGTGTTATGCGGTGTATTTTAAGGTTAACGCACATCCGCATAATACTGTGCTGTAGCTATACCGTCAAACCATAAAAAAAATAAGTAATTAAATATCAGAAACATAGAATCAGCCTATTAGTGTAACATTGTCGAAAAAAGCAACAGTTTCTTAATATTTCAGAAATATGCGGTGTATCTAAATTGCCTACCTTTGTATCGATTAAGCGAACATCCTACAAGAGTTTTGACTGTTCCCAACAAGGGCAAAATATTCCGAAACCGCTTACACCAAGATCTTAACTCTTAGCACCATGAAGACTGTTGTCTTGATCCTGTTCCTGATTTTTCAGTTGGCACTGCGGGCGCAGGTATCTGTTTCTTCGGGTTCCTATTTCCAGGACTTCGGTACCATCGACATCACTTCGTGGACGAATAACGTAACCTACCCGGGTTGGTATATGGCGGGTACCTTTCAGTCGCATCAGGATATTACGACCGCCGTACCAAGCAATAGTGGTGGTTTTTATACATACGAGTGTAATGGTAATAACGATCAGAAAATAGGTTCGAGAGCAAGCGGCGGATCCGGAACCTTACGATACGGGGTTGTTCTTCAAAACACCACCGGTTCGGCCATTAGCCACGTGCGGGTTGCATACAAAGGTTATCAACTTTCGCTTGCACAAAATGGCGCCATTAATACCATCGCATTCGACTATGTTGTTGGCAGTACGGCACCCGCTATAGGCGCTACCGGTGGCACTGCTGTTCCGGCGCTAAATTTTACGCAGTTGCAGAGCAATGCAACTAGCGGAAGCAACCAGGTAATGGGTTATCCCTGTACCCAAATGACAACGCTCTCGTCCTGTATCACCGTCAATATTCCAAATAACAGTTACATCCTTTTACGCTGGACCGATGTTGACGATGCGGGCAACGATCATCACATGGCTGTTGATGATATTGATGTGCAGTTTTTGGCTACCAACCTGACGGTGAATTCAGCCACTATTTGCAACACACAAACCGCTACCTTAACAGCTTCCGGCGCTTCTACCTATTCGTGGAGCCCGGGCACTGGTTTAAGCGCGACATCTGGCAGCGTTGTTTCCGCAAATCCGTCTTCCTCTACGGTTTATACGATTACGGGAACCGTGCCTTCGTGTCCCTCAAAAACAGTGAGTTCTACCGTAACTGTGAACGCCGCAACCTCTATTACTGTTAGCTCACAAACGGTATGTAGTGGCGGTACAGCAACACTTTCCGCGTCCGGAGCTTCGTCGTATAGCTGGAGTCCGGCTACCGGCCTTTCATCCACCACAGGCGCTACAGTCTTTGCAAACCCCGCTTCTACCACTGTTTATACTGTAAACGGCCCGGGAGGCGCCTGTCCTGCAATTCCTGGTATTGCTACCGTAAACATCATTCCTTCCGCTGCTATCAGTGCCCCCTCGCAAACGATATGCAGCATGGCACAAGCCACACTAACGGCAAGCGGCGCGAACAGCTATACCTGGAGTCCTGGCGCAAGCCTGTCTTCTGTATATGGCAGTTCGGTAATTGCAAACCCTTCTAGCAGCACGATATATACCATTCAGGCTACAAGCGGCACCTGCCCTGTAACCACGCATACACTTAGCCTGACCGTTGTTCCAATTCCCGTAATCACCGTTAATTCTGCAACTGTATGTGCTACAACGGCTGCCACACTTATCGCTTCGGGCGCCACGACGTACACCTGGACGCCGGCAGCGACACTGTCATCAGTAAATGGCAACCAGGTACTCGCCTATCCTCTTGTAACCACCGTTTATACGGTTTCCGGTTCGGTATCGTCGTGTCCGCCATCTACAGCGAGTACCACGGTAACAGTACTGCCTGCGCCTTCGATATCGGTTAGCCAGGCAAGTATTTGTGCTTCAGGCGCTGCCTTGCTCACCGCCAGCGGAGCCAACAGTTACAGTTGGAGTCCGGCAGTTTCGCTAAGTGCAGCCACGGGCGCCACCGTAAACGCAAACCCGGGAAGCTCGACGATCTACACTGTTACCGGAACGATCGGCACGTGTACGGCACAGGCTACCAGCACCCTTACCGTTGTCCCTCTCCAGAGTGCCGCCTTTAGCTACCCAAGCACCAATTATTGCAATTCGTCGTCAACCAACCCAGCGCCTAGTATTACCGGCGCTTCCGGTGGTCTATTTACCTCGTCTTCACCCGATCTTTCCATCAATGGCTCTTCGGGAATCATTAATCTTAGCCTGACGGTTCCTAAAACCTATACTGTTAGCTACACGACTCAGGGCAATTGCCCCGATCAGCAACAGGTGATCCTAACTATTAGCCCGGCACCAAGCCTGACGGTTGCCTCCGCAACGGTCTGCCAGGGTCAAAACGTGCTTCTTTCAGCGGCAACATCGCCTGGAGGCGGAACGTTTCAATGGCTGCCGGGCAATCAAACCGGGCCGTCTGTGAGTCTGCTGCCGACTGCATCTACTAATTATACTGTAAACTACTCACTCAACGGCTGCAAACAAACAACCGTGGCAAGCGTTACGGTGATACCACCGCCAACAGTCGCGCTTATTCCTTCTGCTTCGCCCGTCATGGAAGGCCAACCTCTGTCGGTGAGCGCTACGGGCGGTGGCAATTATATGTGGGACAACGGCACCACGGGAAGCACCCTGAACCTAATGCCACAGGAAACTGCCGATTACTGTGTAACGGTCACCAATAGCGAGGGCTGCCGGGCGCATGCCTGTATTACGGTTGAGCTGCTGCGTGAATCGACATTATATATTCCGAATACGTTTACGCCTAACGGTGATGGTCTCAACGATTTGTTCGACATTCCACAAACGAACATGACTGCTTTCCATATTCGCATTTTCAACCGTTGGGGAGCATTGCTGTTTGAATCAGACGCTGAAACTACACGTTGGGATGGCACGTACAAAGGCGCGGCGGTTGCTGAAGACGTTTACGTTTACACGATCACAGCTACGGATGCCAACCACAAAGAGTACGTGTGGCGCGGTCATGTCACCGTAATGAGATAGCCGTCAAAAAAACTATCTTGGTTAAAAGGTAACCCGATAAACATCCAAGTTATTCCGGGAGATATTGCGAGCCTCGAAACCACCATCGAACGGTATTTCTTCGATGAGATCGAATACCTGACAACCTTTGCTTAGTCCTTCAAAAATTAAGGTAAAGCCTTTGCCATCACTCAACGTCCACTGAGGAGCAAACGAGATATTGAAGGCGGTAATGAGTTTTGCTTTGCGCCCGGTGCCATGCTCGACGAGGTAAGTCGTTGGCCAAATGCGGTACGCATCGTCACTTCCACAGGTACAGTGAACAATTGTTTGTCGTTCTTCGCTTTCCAGCGTTTTGATGTCGGTTTCGGTTTTCTCTTCAGTTATTTCCTGTGTTTGAGGCATAATGCAAAGATAGCGGTTTTTGATTTAAACATGGCTATATCTTTACCTGCATGCCAACCTGCACCCCCCAAGCGTCTTACTTTTTATCGAAAGACTGGTACATGGCATCGTTTTCCATTTCCTGTTGCTTTTGTTGTTCCAATTCGGCAAATTTCTTATCGAAATCCCCTTTGAAATTATCTTTCAGCTTTTTTACACCGAGTTTCTCGAGACTGTAAAAATACCGCACAATGGCGTCTTCCCTTGCGTCGTCGTAAGTAATAGATAGCCAGAAAAGCTGCGCGGCAAAATCGTACACACCGAGGTCGAGCGCAATGTCGGCATACGCGTAAAGATCGTGGAGAACCTGTTTGTCGTCCTTAAACAACTGTTGAATGGCCTGCCTTCTCGACAACAGGTACATTTCCCTGCCATTACTTGCCCTCACATCCATAGGGTACAAGGGATTGCTTTGGTAAATAGAGGGTTTCGATTTGTCCCACAACATGCGGCTGTCTGTTGTTACCGAGCCCTTCTTTAGATCCAGCGCGTTCTGCGAAAAAAACAACTCATACTTTGCGGCTGCTGAATTTGGGTAGCTTGCGAGAATGCTCCTATAAATAGCGATCGCCTTTTCATAGTTCCCATGGTCGTGTTCCTCAATGCCTTTGTTTATTTCAAGCTGGAGGTCTTTTGAAAATGCCTCCAGGCGCCACGACATTTCGTTCAGGTAAGTTGTTGCGGCTGATTTCGGCGAGGCAACCAATTGCATCATTTCAAGGTATTTAGAAGCATGATCCAATTCGCCCTGCGACACCAGCATCGCTATTTTAGTAGCCGGTATCAATTGATTGCCAACCGACATTTCCATGCAGGCCTGCCAGTAATCGGGGTTACGCCCGGTAAGCGCGTCGATGTTTTGCGTTTTCTTAAAATCTTTTTGTTGTACGGCCGTTCCAAAACCTTTTACGCCTCCAAATTTCTCATCGACAATTACCTCGAAAGCAGAAAGCACTGGCAAAACTTCCTCGCAAGCGTATGTTTTACAAAGCGCCAATTTTTCAACTAACGGTGCTTTTTGGTAGGCTTCCCGGCGTTTCTCAGACGGCAATATCAGCTGCTTAAAATCGTCCGACAAATGTTCTATATCTGCGTGAACCAGCAAAAGAAGTGGAAAATCAACCAGTTTGGTGTTAGGGATCACGAGGCGTCGCAGCGCTTGGAGGTAGGCCTTTTCCTTTTCGGGACTAAGAGCCGGGGTAGCATGTACCTCGAAATCAACTTTCCCTTGTTTATGCACAACCATCAGCAAAGCTAACTTCTGATCTTCAGGCAAGTGCTTAAACTCTTGGCTCGTCAGCTCCGTTACCTGGCCGATCCCTTTCACAAAAGGATCCTGATCGATATTCACTTCGGCAATTAAATCCTGGCCGAGTAACGAGATGCTCATCTTCAACTCGTCTTGAGCAGGCAGGAAGATTGACAGAAACATACATGCCGTAACGGTCAGGCGGTGCGCAATGGTCATAAAAAATTACAGTTAGATAATCCTGCAAATATATTGGAAAACCATCAGAAAGCGAGGCATTTGTCGATTACAGTATGGCTTGCCGGATAAACCATACACCCTTACCTGGTACTTCTCCCTTTGGCTACCGGTTTGGCATTCCACGGATCGTCGGGCCAGGCATGCTTGGGATAACGGCGCTGGAGTTCTTTTTTAACCTCAAAATAGGTATTGTTCCAGAAACTGCGCAAATCGGCAGTTACCTGTACGGGTTTGTAGCCTGGCGATAGCAGATGAAGTACCAGGGGATTTTTTCCATGGTTTACAGCCGGCGTGTCGCTCATGCCAAATACTTCCTGCAGGCGCACAGAGAGCACTGGTGTGGCGCCGTTGGCAAAATACTCGATCTTTATTTTTGAACCGGTCGGTACTTCGAGCCTGGCCGGCGCCAGTTCGTCGAGTGCCTGCTGCTGCTCCCAGCTAAGCCAGCTGCGCAAGCATTCAGCCAGGTCGAGGCGCTTAAGTTCTTCTGTCTTTCTAACGTTAACAAGGTAAGGCGCCAACCAGGTTCCGGCTTCCGCCAACAGCCAAGCGGTTGTGGTTTCCGGCCATTCTTGGTCCGGGTTCCAACGGCGTAAACTTGCAATGCGGTGTTGCAATTGCACAAAATCATCGGCCTGGAGATCGAGTAAACTTTCGCCTTCGAGACGGATAGCCTGGCAGATGGCATCCAGTACCAGGTTTTCGTCGGGATTGGCAATGGGTACCGACTTTAATACGATGCTGCCGATCTTCAGCTCTTTGACACTGATCAGTCCACCTTTCCGCGTATCCCAGCTGATGTTTTGCTTTTCTTTTACTAAATGAACCAGGTCCGCAGGATTGAGTGGCGCTGCCAGAAAAATCTTTCCGAGCCCATCACGCAGGTCCATATTGGCTACCGCCAGCCAGGCTTCATGAGCCAGATCGTCTTTATGGCCGGCAGCGGCGAGTTTACCGTTGGCCAGTTGAAACTGCGCATTATTTCCCGGACGGGCAGAAGCAATCCGCTCCGGGTAAGCATAAGCCAACAACAGGCCGGTTTCGTAGGGGTCTATGGGATCGTTACCTGCGTCGATATCAAGCAACCGGCGATAGCTGGCAGCGTTTTTTTCGATGCGGGCGAACTTGTTACCTGCTCCATGGTACTGCCGTGCCCGGCGCAAAGCCTCGATGCGTAAATTAAGATCAATGCCGGTATCCTTTGGCAATGGATCGCGCTCTTCGAGCACTGCCGCGATGTCGCAGGCCAATTGCCTGGCATTTTCTGTGTCTGCCATTAACAGCATGTGGGCGATGCGCGGATGGCAGGCCAGCTGATGGATTTGCTTTCCGTGGGAAGTGATTTTTCCATCCTCGAGCGCCCCGAGCTGATGCAGGGTATCGTAAGCCTGCTGTAGTGAACTCCTGGGCGGCATGGTCAGCCAGCAGAGTTGGGTGACATCGTCGCACCCCCATTTCGACAGCTCGAGCACCAGCGAACAAAGATCTGCCTCCATGATCTCCGGCACGCGATGCGCGGCCATTCGTTCGTGAGTCGCTTTGGTCCATAAGCGATAACATACACCGCTGCTAAGGCGTCCTGCCCTGCCCGCCCGCTGGTCGGCAGCATCGCGCGAAATACGCAGCGTTTCGAGGCGCGACAAACCAGAGGCCGTATCGAAACGCGATGTACGACCAAAACCAGAATCAACAACGATGCGAATGCCTTCGATGGTGAGACTGGTTTCGGCAATGGAGGTTGCCAGCACGATCTTCCGCCGCCCATGGCGATCGGGCATCATGGCGGCGTATTGCGCTTTTTGCGGCAGCATGCCATACAAGGGATGAATGCTAAACTCTGGCAGGCTGCTTTCCAGCATATCGGCACACTGACGGATCTCGCCCTCGCCGGGAAGGAAAGCCAGGAGATCGCCTTCCTGCTCTTTTACAGCCCTCGCCACCGCCTGGGCCATCAATTCCGGAAGCAGGAACTCGTCGGCATCAGTTGTATAAATAACATCTACCGGAAACTGCCTGCCCTGGCTTTCCACCACTGGGGCTTTCAAGAGTTGTTGCAATTGTGGGATGTTGAGCGTGGCCGACATTACCATTAACCTCAGTTCGGGTCGCAATACCTGCTGCGCTTCCCGGCAAAGTGCCAGCGCGAGGTCTGCTTGCAAATTGCGTTCGTGAAACTCGTCGAAGATAACCAACCCGGCCTGCTCCAAGGCATTGTCGTTTTGCAGCATGCGTGTGAGAATGCCTTCTGTCACCACTTCAATGCGTGTCTTTTTTCCGATGCACTGTTCGAAGCGGATGCGGTAGCCGACGGTTTCGCCAACGTTTTCGCCTAATAAATCAGCCATGCGCATGGCAATGCTTCGGGCTGCGAGCCGGCGCGGTTCCAGCATAATGATCTTCCGATCTTGCAGCCACTCCTCGTTCAACAAAGCCAGCGGAAGCAAGGTACTTTTTCCGGCACCGGGCGGCGCGGCAATAATGAGCGTGGGCTCTGCCATCAGGCTCTCGCGCACACGCGGGATAATATCGGCTACTGGAAGCCCTGTTTCAAACGGATCAAACGGCATGAGTGACGGCAAAGGTAATCGAAATGTGTATTGTAAGCCTCATCAGAAATGCAATACAATGAATTTTCTTTTATCAAACTACTAAATGGCGAGGACTTCACCACCCAAGCAGGCCAATAGTCCAAGATCGGAAATAACTTTTAGTGCGAAGAAAAACAATTGATAATTTTGAAAATGGATCGAAAATAGAGCAAGCTGACAACCTCTATAAATTAAAAAGCAAAGTTAAAAACTTCTCATTTATAATGTTTACTTTTTTCTATCGTGCGGGTTACAAACCCGCACCAGCAGAGAAGCGTTCCGAACCTGTCTAAACTTAAAATGCCCAGCTTTCAGCTGGGCATTTTTCATTTTTATTCCTTTGCGTATTCCTGCATGTAATAGGAAGATTTCGGGATTGGCTTACCTTCAAATATTTCTTCGACTTTGGACTTAGCGTTATCCTCTCCTAGTTCATAGGATTTTAATAAATAGTATAAAGCAAAGTTCTTATTTTTGGGATCTAAGTTCTTGAGTTCTGCACCTATCCGCCAACCATTTATAAGATTATAAACACAATAACATGCCTGGCTATTATTATACTTGTTTGCAACAGTTAAAGCTGTCCACAAAAATTCTTCCTGACGTTGCGCTCTGTAATAGTGTGCTTCTGCTAAAGCATAAGCTTTTTCATCCCCTTTCCAAATAGCACAAGCAATTAATGAATCCATATAGACCAAATTATCTATCGAATGACGAGGTTCAAACTCTTGCATTTTCTCTGGCTCCTGCTTTGCGATTGGCTTTTCCTGACAAGCAAGGATACAAAATACACACATCAGAATTAGTAATGCACTTTTCATTTTTCTTCAATTTTTAATTTAGACCCTTTTGTTGGAGCAGGAGTTCCGTTAAACGTATCTTGTTTTTTTCCAACTTTTTTTCCATTCTTATAAAATACCCAACCACCTTTACCCGTATTGACAGGCAGTTGACGAGTTGTTTGTCTTATTCCGACAACATCCATTTTTCCATTTTTTGGATCATATGCCACAAAACCATCAGGTGCTATTACTACCGAGTTAGAATTACTTTTTGAAAGTTCCGCTGAAGTCATTGACGCTATATTATCTTTTCTTTCAATGATATTTCCATTCCCATCAACATATTCGCCATCCGCCCCAGTGTTACAGACAATAAATTTTAATACAATTTTCTTTTTTTCTTCTATGTCTTCTGCAAATTCCGGACTACGTTTTGATAATAATTGGATTAATGAATATCCGCTTTCAGCTCTTGCAGCTTTTTGAGTATTTGGATTTTCATACTCCACTCCACTTAATCCTCCATGACCATAAACTAAAAATACACCGTCATTTACATTTGGATTTAACACATGATGATTATTTGCTGCCTCGCGATAACCTGCATCATCATATGAACCAAACAAATTGATTACAATCGTATCTCCCAACACATCTGTATTTCTAACCGGATTATTCCCCATACTACTGTAAGGTGTTTCAGATTGGTTCCATTTTGGATCTATTTGTTTCCACCTAGCAATGTCCACATCCAGTCCCCTAAAGTGCGTGTAATAATCATTGTTCCCTAATTCATCATTATGCTCCGAACCCTGGTAGCCGTATTTGTTGCCATTGTATGAGCGTAGAACTTTACCAAAAGCAAAATAATCGCTCATGCTGGCGAGGCGATACTCCGGTGCACTGCTGCAGCTGCTTACCACATTATACACCACCCGCACCGAGCCCAGGTGATCGTAGTTGAAATACCTGATCCCATTGCTGCCCTCCAGCTCGGCTACCCGCTCGCGGCCATAGGCATAATGTGTCCAGCTGTCATTATCCATGTCCCACTCTGCCAGCTCCCGGCCCGAGCCATCGCGCAGGTAATAGCTGCTGGCGCTGCTGCCGGTGCTGCTCACCATTTTCTTGTACACGCGGTCGTCGTGGTTGTTGTAGTCGTAATACAGGTCGCTGTAGGCAGCCTGCGTGGTATCGCGGCGGCCATACACATGCTTGGGCAGGTTGCTGCGCATGTAATCCGTGTTCAGCCTGCCCTTGCCAATGATCTGTATCGCCTGGTTGCCGTTCATATCATAGCGGTAGTTTCGTAAAGATACGGAATTCATGGTACTTACCGAATCGATCCCCACAAGACGGTTGCTATTGCCCTCGTAGGCATAGCTCCAGTTCTGCCTTGGCACTGTGGTGCCGGTGTACTTATACAGGGAACGGTCAAGATTGGTCATGTTACCCATTGGGTCGTAGGCCATTTGTTCGTCGCCCATGGCCAGCTTTGGCCCATACACCGGGGCGCCGGCCGAGGCATTGAGCACATTGAGCACCGAAGCATCTGCTTTTTGCAGGCGGTGGGCGCCATCGTAGGCATAGCCGTACACCGTGGAGCTGTCCATGACCCCGACCGTGCTGCCGTAGTTGGCAGCCCGGTAGGCGCGGTACAGGTGCTTCAGGCCGTTGATGTTGCCATTGAAATACGCACCCTGCGCCACGGCAAAGGCGGGCTGTGCCGTTTGCGGGCCATTGAGATCATAATACAGGTCTTCGCGGTACAGGGCTGCATTGAGCTGGGTGAGGCGGTTGCGGGCATCGTAGCGGTAGCTAAGCGTATCCACAGCCGGTGCGCAACCCAGGCGCGGATCGTAATACACCGTTTGGGTCAAAAGGCCCAGGGCATCGTCATAGACATAGCCGGCCAGGCGCACAGGCGTGGCTGTGCCAATGGCGGTACGCAGCTCACGCAGGCGGTTCCAGCCATCGTAGCCGTATTCGTAGTGGCGCTCGTCGGTGCCGTCGCCGTCCACATCCACATACTGGCTGGTGAGGCCGCCACGCAGGTTGTAGGCCGCATAGCGGATCAACGACGTGAGCGAGCCGCCGCCCGGCTTGTTGAACTGGATGCGCTCCTGGTCCAGCTGGCCGTCGCCGTTATAGCTGTACACACTCAGGCTGCTCACAACGCCGGCATGGGTATAGCTTTTGGCCAAACTCAGCCTGCCGTTGGTGTATTGCTGTGCCGGGCTGCCTTGCACATCGGCATCGGCCGAGGCGGCCGTGTGGTAGCGCCAGGCTTTTTCGTGCCCTGCCAGCGCCAGGCTGTCGTAGGGGTTCATGAGCAGATACACACAGCCGTCGCCTTCTTCGCCTCCACCAATAGGCGGCAGGATGGGCGGCCACCACGGAAATACCGGTCCGCTGGGGTTGGTGGGTGTAGGCCGGTAAACGTAATAACATTTTTTGTACATCCAGCCGGCCACAAAATCAAGCGAAGAGCCGTGGGTAAACTGATAGTATGCCTGCCCTGTTCCCGGTGTTCCGGCAGGGGCATAGCGCAACGGGTTAAAATCGGCATTGCACAGCATCCTGTCCTGCGCCACCAGGCGGTTGAATTTGTCGTAGGTATATTTCCTCAGGTAAGGCTGCCCGGCCTGATCGACGCCGTGAGCCGCGTTGGCGTCCATTTCAAGCACCACATTGCCACTCACATCGTAGAGGTAACGGCTGGTATCAGTGTCGTTCGTTACTTTCCGGAACAGGTTGCCGCAGAGGTTATATTCCCAGGTGCTGCTTTGGTTGCGCGGATCCACCACTTTCACCAGGTTGCCCGGCGAGTCGTACACAAACGCGGTGATCAGCTCTTCGGTTGGCTGGGCATACACCTTAGACGCTACTTTTTGCCCCAGCGCATTGGTATAAGTCACGGTCTTTTTGCCATCTTCGTCCATCACGGCCGTTTTCAGGTAGCGCTGTTGCGCAAGTTGCGCCTGTGTGGTGGTGCCGGTAATAGCGTTGAGAAAAACAAAGTAATACGGACCCAATTCCTGCGGCAGCGCGGTACCCTGGATGATCTGGTAAGTGCTGTTCACGGTATGGCCAAGCTGGATGCTTTCGCCGAACGGCGCCGCTTTCAGCACATTGCCCCGCTGGTTGGCTTCGTGCAGCTGTTCGGTATATAAGGCTGCAGCGCCATTGAAACGGGGCGCAAAGCCCACCGGCGCGCCGCCATTCACAAATTTAAACGGTTTGTACTGCTTCAGCGGGCGATCCCAGTTATCGTAAGTGGTCAGGCCGCTATGCACCATCAGGCTGTCGTAAGCCAGGGCATTGGTGTAATCGGCCGTTACCTGCGTTTGCACATCGTATTTGCGGCCCAGCGGATCCACGTAGGCCCGGCTGTGTTCGGCCTGCTTCGAGCCTTTGTCGAGTAGCAGGTACGATTCCACAAAATTCTGTGCCGCGCGTTGCGAAAAACTCAGCGTGGTATCGTTGAGCCACTGGCTATACGCTGTCAGGCTTAGGGTATCGTCATTGCGTCTTACCAGCCTCAGGCGCGAAAAAGCATCGTAGGCATAACTCATCACCAGGTTATTGGGATCGGTGATGCTGTCGATCGTGAAATCGGGGTTATACGCATAAAACGTCGTCAGCGAGTCGCTCTCGCCCGCCCCGGTGGTAATCGATACCGGAACGCCCTGGTCGCGGAGATCGAAAGCGCCACTGTTGTTGCAAGGGTTAGCCAGGTCGATGAACGCGGTGCTGTACATGGTGCGGTAATTATACCGTGTTTTCAACAGGCGTTCGTTCATATCGAGGCGCACGAATCCCATCGGCGTATGCTCGAGCGTGCGGTAGCTGGTTTTGGCGGCAAAGGGCTCGCGCCAGTTGTAGTCAAACCCCAGCAGGGCATTCCCGTTGCCCGGATCGGTAACGTTGAACTCATAAAAACGCAACAAGGGGTAATACCGCGTCGCAATATCACGGTCGGTTCTCAGGGTATCTACCTGCTCATCCACACGGCGCAGCAGCAATTTGGTACCAAGATCGGATGGCAGCACGAGGGGCCTGTTGCCGGTTCCGGGTTCGCTGATGGGATCAGGGCAATACATCCAACTGTTGGGCCCAACCTGCGTAAAGCTATAGCCTGCCGGTGGCGGCGAAAACGGACGTGGCACCGGCACGCAGCCTACAGTGGATATATCCGGCCCGTTGCCTGATGGCGGCTCAAAGGGCGGCGGGCAGGTATTAGGACCTGTGATATAGACGGTATCGTTTACAAAAGCCAGGTCAGTCTTGGTACGCGTATCGTACCAGGTATAGTGCGAGCGGCTCACTTCCGGTTGACCTGCCGCCTTGCTAATGGTCCGTATCTCATAGGGCAGGTTCCGGATCCCATATTTGTGAGAGTAATACAAGGCGTCGAAATTTTCGGGATGCGGGTAATCGGGGTTATTGGGATGAATATCCTGCTTCAGATCGTAGTAATAGTAATGTTCCGTGCTCCGGTAAGCGCCAGCCAGTTCGGGCGAGTATTTCCTTGTTCGGAACAATTCCCAGGAAGGTTCGAAGCGCAACCGTTGTCTCGAGGTCGTATCATCGGTGTTCAGCAATCTGCGGAAGCCTTCCGAGGTAGTCAGGCCTGTGGAATCGGCGTCCCAATAATCGTATTCAATTACCTCTGACAGTTGCATGCTACGTCCAAAATAAGCCGGCTTTTGCTGCTGCACCTCCAACTGTGCAAGACCAGCACGAATGGACGTTAAGCCCGAATACAGCTCGAGCGGCTGTCCGGCAACCCGGCGGGCCGCCATATTTCCTTCCTGCGGAGCAGGCACATTGGCCAACGCCCCCAGCTTTCCGCCGGGAATAAGTGGCAGCAAACCATGATCGAGCTCGCGCAGGGGCAGACTCGTCAATTTATCGGTTGTGTAATCATAATTCGTAGTCGTTTCTTTTACCAACCTGATAAAATAACAGTGTGTATAATGGCCGTAGCCCAAAGGCTTGAACGAACGGAACATATCCAGCTCTGCAAACGGGGTCGATTCGTAATCGGTTGTCAGGCTCAGTTCGCCCTGTTTGGAAGCGGCGATGGCATCGAGCGTGGCATTAGTGTGTGGATACGCAAAAGCGGAGCGATAAAGGTATTCGTCTTCCGTGTTGGTATATTCCGATACATAATACTGGTTATCCACCAGCGCAAAGTTGGCATAGGCCATGCTTTTCCGGTACTCACGGGCTTTTTGCTTGATGAGCCTGCCCTGCCCGTCGAATTGCGACACGTTTTTCAATTTGCCGAACAGCATGCCCGACATTTCATTGGTATAATGCGTATATACATCGTAAGGTGCGGCCACTCCCGTGCTCAACGGTGGATAAGTCACCGTTGTAATCCGGAAACCGAAATCGAAACTCACGTCATGAAACTTGTAGTTACTGAAGGCAGAGGTATTGGGAGGAAGTCCGTAAAAATGGACAGGCAGGCCAATCTCACAGCTACCGTTAGACAATCCGTCGGAATAGCTATAATTCCACGTTTTGGCGGGTAAGCCCGACGCAGGGTCATTATCATAACGCTTGCTCTTCACCGCCACCTGGAGCTTATACACATGAGGCCCGGGCAGGTTATAACGGAACTGGTAGGGCTGGCTGTTGTTAACCGCATACTCTTTATACAGATCCATCCAGCGGGTGTAGCGCGTGTCGTGGAGCGGATAATACTCATATTCGGTAACACCTCCCAACTGATCGGTAATCTGGCTAATGGCGTAAAGATTACCGGTAAAATCGTATTTACCTTTGTAACGCGACAAGCTATCGGCGTTGAGCTTATGGTAAGCGAAGTGGGTAGCCGGCATATCGGCTTCTGTAAAGCTGAAAGCAGCATTGCCTTCTGCGCCATTCACCGGGATTTGAGTCAGGCAGCTCAAAAGGTAGGTATTTTGAAAACCAACGAACTCTCTGCCTTTAAATTGGCGGATATTATGAATAACTGTTCCCGGCGAAGGGGCAAAATAGGAAACGCAACCGATCATCGTATCATGATTGATAGTCAGGTCGTCGTAACTGTATTGGTTGGTAAATAAACTATCCACGCGTACATCGTAACGAAGGTTGATCTGCGCCACCAGGTACTTGTTCTTCATCACCGCATCGTTGGTTGAATACCCGTTGTATTTATACTTTTTAACAGCCGCCAGCATCCATGGATTTTTGGAGTAGCGCACCAGTTCCAGGGCCGACAGGCTTACCTGGTCGTCGGCTGCTGTAGGCTGACCGGTATAAACAGTGACGCCGGATTCTACGCCCGAATCGTTGATATCGGCCCACCAGAAACGGTAGTTGGCATTCAACTCGTCACTTGAAGGCGAGCCGGATACATGCGAATAAAGTTCATTCATCATATACCAGGGCATGCCGATACCAAAATTGGCTGAGGGCTTATGATGCGGATTAGGTAGTATTTCGGTGGCATAGTGCTGTCCGTTGGGATGATCTTCCTGTATTTTCTTATAGGCCAGGTAAGCCGACCGGAGATAACTGCCACTCGTTCCGTTCACGTGGCCAATATAAGATAGCACCTGACTCTGATCGAGCGCATAGTCGATATCGGCATTGGCAGGCCCTACCTGAATATTGATGCCCCTATATTTTTTAGGCAGCGTAGGCATCATGAAAAAATTGGAGGTGTTTGTTACACCCACCATATCTGCCGGAATGCCCGCATTATCGGCTCCGCGGGTATTGGCATAACTCGTCCATTTCAGCGGATTTCCGAAAGTACTGAATACGTTAACACCGCGCGTTCCCGTTTCATAGTCGCTCTGGCTAACGGTATGAGAACCATCGCCGGCTTCCATAAAACCGCCGGCGGTGTACAACAGCGGGTAACCGCTCACAATGTTCACATCAAAATTACAGGCCCTTACCCGGTTTCCGGTAGCCGATACATTGTTATTACGAATGACGGAACGCAACTCGTAAATATCCCCTGGAATGATATCTTCCTCCACCCTCGGCGACTCCAGGAAACTGTGATTAAAAATCAGATCGTTGCTCACGGCATCCGGTGTCGCGGCATCGTATTTGTAAAACGGATCAGCCGCATTACTGCTATTGGCAAACAAAAACGGGTTGGATGTGTTGGCAAAAGCCGGATGGTGTTGGGTAAACCCGGAGGAAGGCTGCGCCACACGACCAATAGAGGCTGTACTTGCATCGCTCATCACATGATGATAGCGCCTCCAGTTGGCAAAACCGTCGTTCACCACATTCACTCCCGCATTAAAACTCAACCCGTTTTGAATATGACGATAGGCATTCGTGTTCAAAATCGCCGAATCACTTAGGGTATTCACACCCTGTGAGTACACAATGCGATAATTGTAAAGGGAATCCAGCCGTTGTACACTCGGCTCGGTGATCAGCAACATGTTTTTGGGAGAGGACGCTGCCGATGGATTGACGGTACGGTGAATCAACTCGATCTCTTCGATCATTCCCCGGTCCTGCCAATAAGCTGCCACACGTTCAAGCAGCACGTCGCGGGTGAATTTGAAAGCTGGAATGCTACCCTGAGCATTGATGTGGTAATCCACGCTCAGCTGCTGATTGAGAAATTTCTGATTAAAAACGCCGAAATAATCGAAGCCACCGTAGCCATAATAATGAAAACTGATCTGCTGCCCCATAGGCGCGTTCTTATTATAGATGTAGTTACAGTACCAGGTGTTGATCTCCTGCTTAGGCAACAAATTATCCTGCATGGCAAAAGAACCGGTGTTATATACCCGGTACACGATCACCAGTTTTCCGGTCGATGAAGTGTCGCGGCTCGTGATGCGTATATTGCCATTGGCTTTCAGCATCGACTCGATCGTGGCGGTTGATTGCTGCACATTCCAGGTTGTAGAATCGGTATAGGCTGAAAAAGAGGGAGGCGTCCTCATGGCATCTTCTGTAAAATTGAGCTGTTCGGCCTCGCGGTAACTGCTGCTGTAGGATGTAAAGCTATAAACATCGCCGTTATGATCCGTGACCTTCCAGTAACTACCGAATTTCATGCGGGCTTCGACATAGCTCTCCATCTTGTTCGGCACAAATACGGCCTCCTGGGTCGTTGGGTCAAATGCTTTAAATATAAAACGCTCGCTCACCACCCCGGGGATGTTAATCACTGGCGCATACCACGACAAATCGCCTTCCTTGCTAAATTCACTCACGGTGTAATCTGCGTATTGCTGGGGGTTGTTGTATGGATTCAACGAATTGGCAATTTGCTGGTCGCTATACTTGTGATAAGCCATGTTCGAAATCGTGATGGTAGGAATGTTGAGATTCCAGCCATCGCCATAGGGAATACCTGCTACCACGAGCGGCGTACTTCCTACTGATTTGACGGAAGAATGATGCAGCTGCAAGGCATAATGAAGGCCAGAAGGCGTGGATACAGAACCCAGATCGTAACTTGTAGCCATGGTGCCGTTAAACAAATTAACATCGGCCGTGTATGCGCCCTTTGTGAGATCGGAAGCCTTTACCTCACGCGGCGAAGCCTGCCCGCTATAATGCCCGCCAGCCATTTGTGCGACGCCCCGCATCGCCAACAGTTGTATAGCCACAAGGCCTGTTATTTTCAAAAAATATGTTTTCATAATTGTCATGTCAATTCGTTATTAATACGTATTGCCGTAAGAAGATACGCGTACCTTATTAGTGCGGCTGCCGGGTTTAAAAAGCGTATGCTCTACAATGAGCCGTGCCGGAGAAAACAGCTTGCTCACATACACAAGCGCGTAGGCCGACTTAGCATCAGGCCGCTGATAGTATTCTATTCCGGCCTTGGTGAGCCTGATCTTAAAGCCACTGTTCACCCCCGCTCTGCCAATCTCAAATTTGTTATAAAACCCATCGTTATCTGTTTCCACGACTGTTACCGTGCCATCTTCTACATATAAGCGATAATTCGAAACGGTAAGAGACGAATCGGAGAGCATCAGCAACGAGTCGCTGATCTGGCTTCTGAAGCCCAACATAAAAACAGAAGTGGTATCAGGGGTTTCGAAACTGAGCCAAAAATCGGTATCAGTAATCCGGAACGGCTCGGCTGTAGTAAGCACCGCGTTGGTCCACGAACTGTCGCTGGCTGTTTTCCAGGTATCGCCCACTGCATTTGTAGCAACGCCAGTATAGGGTACTTGCCATTTGGGACAATTTAAAATGGTGACCACCTGCGAATCGACAAGATTCTGGGCGTCTTTAACCTTTATCTCATAACTGCCCGCCGCCAGATTTGATTGTACATATGTATTTGTAAACGCTGAGCTACCGAAAGCGACCAAATAGGGCGGCACACCGCCCTGCGGTGTTACGGTAATCGACCCATTGGTATTTAAGATACAATTGGCGTCCTGTTGACTATGGGCAGCATGCAGCGGTGAAATGTAATAAAAACTACAACCTGTATTTGCCAACACGGCGTCAGACGAAAGCAAAGTACCTTTCACCCGCCAGGCTTTTCCTGCGCCCGCAGCATCATACGTTTCCGAAACCACGATACCGTTCACATGCATGCGGATTGTATCGCCCTTTCGCTCCACACGCAATACCATACCGCGTGTGTAGGCACTGTGAACCAGTGTCCAATTGCCGTTGGCAATGGTGTATAAATAACCGTTGCCCTGGCAATAGAAACCATAATCCAGGTCGCCCACGTCGCCCGGATCTGGCGCAAGGCTATCGATGAAGCCAATAAACTTAACGTCGGAAAGCCCATCGATGACGTATTCAAACCATCCGTCTATCCCTGCTTCCAGCACATTTTTGCTCACGGCCCTGCCACTAGCATAAGGTCCGTCGGTAGAAAGGGTATCTGGCCGGGTCACCGTGCCCCGCAACGAATCCCAAACCAATTTGTAACCAAGGTTATACGAACAGCTGCTTCGGTGTCCGATTGCATCTTCGGCCAAAACAACATACTGCCCGGGCGCCTGGCCATCAATTACAGCCGAATTAAAATTACCCGGCTGCCATGTAAATGTGCAGGTACTTCCATAACGTGCCGACACAGAAATACGACCATCGGTAAAGCCAAGTCCACTGCAATGCATTACTGTAGGAGAAAAAGAGAAATAGCCCGGAAAAAAAACATGACCTGTTTCTGCAAAACTACAGCCTGCATTGGCTATCACCGAACCATTGTAGTTTACCAAAAAGGCTTTGATTTTCCAGGCACGCTGCGCTGCCACTGCATCAATATACGTAAGAACCCTTGTTTGTCCGATCTCAAAATAAACCGTGTCTCCTGCACGCCCTATCACAAGATTTTTTTCGCGATCGATCCCTGTTTCCAAAAGCACATAGGCATTCCCTAAAAAAGCGTACAAACTCCCCGAACTTCCATCGTAATAGTATGCATAATCCATATCGCCCGGGTTTTGCTTGTCGATAGACAAACTGTCGATAAAACCAAAGTAGTTGATTTGACCAAGCTCTTTCAGGTTATATTCAAACCATCCATCGATCCCGCCCGCCAGCGTATTTTTACTGATAGCTTGTCCGAGGTTGGCAAGTGAATCGATTTGCAGGCCGTCGCTTGTCAACGAACTGGCATGCAGCTGGTCCCAGGCTACCGTATAGCCCAGCCTGCAGACATACCTTGCTGTATCGGCATTGGCATCTGTAACTGCCATTGAATACGTTCCTATTGGCAAGTTTGAAATCACCGTATTTGTATAGGCGCCCGGCGTGCAGAGGTAAGTGTAAGGGGCCTGTCCGCCTTGTGCCGACATCATGATACTTCCGGTAGCCGTTGTAGCTCCTGCTACCGCATGAATCGCATCTACCTGCAAGGCCAATTGCGCATTGATCCCAATCGGAATTAACAATAAACTCAGTATTTTAACTATTTTCATACGCATTGTAACTAATAAATTATTGAACAGAAATCCATACTGGACCCGGTTTTGCTTGTTCATTTTCAACGGTTAACTCGTAAATAAAGGGCTTCAGGGCAAGAGGAAACGGATTGGTGATCAGTAAATTATTCCCCTGTTTCCTGAATAAAACAATTCCATCAGTAACCAAATCCGGAGAAACAAGATCGTATCTAACCTCATATAGGAGTGTTTGCGTTTGCTTATCTTTCATCCGCAACACAATGCCGCTGGCAAGGGAATCATTTTTTAACAACACCTGTACCTGAGCCCTTACCATGGGCGAAGCCGCAACAGGCTGTGTAGATCCCACGCCAAGAGGCCTATAGCTGGCCTTTACCGACTCTATGGACGGATGCGTTGGCATTTGTGCCATAGCATCAATAAACGACAAGACGGCCAATACCGCCAAAAATACATGCTTGCTCATTGTGATCGTAAAATTAAATGTGTTCTGGGGAGCAGATTATTGTAACAAATGTAGATGATGTTATGAATAAATTCTCGCCATGTTAATCAAATTTTAATAACTCACCCAAATACCCAAACAGTGCCTCGTCACACAGCGCCACTTCCCTACCCGATCCTTCCCTAAATTTTCTTTTTTTAACGTTGGAGAGCAGGCAATAAAAAGTATATTTGTTTGTTAAACACAACATGTCGATCTCATGAGTAAATTCCTCCAATTCGCCCTCGTAGGCCTGTCTTTTTCTGCAATGGCCCAAAAACCGGTAAATTTCACCATTAGCGGAACACTTCGCCAGGTGAAAGGCGACTACGCCTACCTGCATCACAAATGGGCCAATAAAGATATAACCGATAGTGTGAAAGTGAAGAACGGTGCATTTATGTTCAATGGCAAGACCAATGAGCCCAATATGTATTGGATCACCAAAGGACGCAATGTAGGCGAACAACCCAACCTGGTATTCTTTGTGGATGGTGGAAAAACAACCATAAATGCCTCGGCAGACAGCCTTCCTTACGGAAAAGTACAAGGTGGGAAAACCCAGGCCGATTACCAGGAATATAACACCATGATGATGGGCTTTGGCCAGCGGCAGCAGGATATGGTAAACCGCTACAACGAAGCCCGTAACCGCGGCGACGCCACCACGATGAATGCTGTGCAAAACGAATACCAGGCCATGGAACAGGAAGTAAGAAATTCGCTCGATAATTTCATCAAGGCGCATTCCAAATCTGCGGTGAGTGGCTATGCGATCTATTTCAATTACCAAAACAGCAATGTGCCGCCCGAAGAACTGGAACGCGTGGTGGGCCAACTCGATAAATCCATTCTCGACACCAAATACGGGCAGCTGGCACAGGAAAAACTGAAGCAAATGCGTGGCACTACCATTGGCTATCCGGCACTGAATTTTGCCCAGGCCGACCCTGAAGGAAAAATGGTGAACCTTACCGACCTCAGGGGAAAATATGTGCTTGTCGATTTCTGGGCCAGTTGGTGTGGTCCGTGCCGTGCCGAAAACCCGAACGTGGTAAACGCTTTCAATAAGTACAAAGACAAAGGCTTTACCGTGCTCGGCGTTTCGTTTGATCAGAACCGCGAAAAATGGCTGCAGGCTGTGCAGGCCGATAAACTGACCTGGACACAGGTGAGCGATCTCAAAGGCTGGGGCAACGAAGCCGGCAAATTATACGGCATCAGCAGCATTCCTCAAAACCTGCTACTCGACAAAGAAGGAAAAATCATTGCAAAAAACCTGCGCGGGCCGGAGCTCGACGCCAAGCTCGAAGAGGTTTTTAAATAAAAATAAGTTACTATTTACCAACAACTTAAGATCCACTACCCGATCAAAAAATTGAAAACAGGAAACTATTAAAACAAATGATAAATTTGTCCAGCAAAAAACCACTTACTTTATGAAAAAACGCACGTTAGGACTGTTAGCCCTTTCTACTTTAAGCCTGGCTGCCCTGGCCCAGACAGCCTCCACGGATCCGGTAATCATGACCATAAACGGCAAACCGGTTTATAAAAGCGAATTTGAGAATGTTTACAAAAAAAACAGCGGCAAAGAAATCAACAAGGAAACCAAATCGGTAAAGGAATATGTTGACCTTTTCTCGACCTTCAAAATGAAAGTATTTGAAGCCGAGGCCAACGGACTTGACACTAATATCACGTTTAAAACCGAGCTGGCAGGCTACCGTCGCCAACTCGCGTCGCCGTACCTTACCGATAAAAATGTAACCGATGCTTTGCTGCACGAGGCCTACGAGCGTATGAAAACCGAGGTGAAAGCCTCTCACATTCTTGTGCGTATTGCCGAAGACGCGTTACCGAAAGATACCATCGAAGCCTATACACGCATCCTAATCATTCGCGATGCGACCATGGGAAAAGCTCCCAGTGCTGCGAAGATCGCAGAATACGAAGCTATCCTGAAAAAAAGCTCTTCAGGCCTCAACAAAAACTCGACAGCGGCCGATAGCGCGGAGTTCCGCAGAAAACTCGACGCCATCAAAGGCCTTGCTGCCGCAGCCAATGCCGCCGGCGATAAGTTTGAAGCAGCCGCTAAACGCGCATCCGAAGATCCTTCGGCAAAAGATAATGGCGGCGACCTGGGCTATTTTACATCCCTGCAAATGGTTTACCCTTTCGAAAATGCAGCTTACACAACCAAAGTAGGTGAAGAAGGCATGCCAATCCGCACCCGTTTCGGATACCATATTCTGAAAGTGTATGATAAACGCCCAAGCCAGGGTGAGATCCTCACAGCCCACATCATGGTGAAATTCCCGAAAGATGCCGGTGAGAAAGAAAAAGCCGAACTAAGAAGCAAAATCGATGAAATTTACGGAAAATTACAGGCTGGTGCTAAATTCGACGACCTTGCCCGCCAATATTCCGACGATAAACCGAGCGCTGAAAAAGGCGGTCAACTTCAATGGTTTGGCAGCAGCCGCATGCCGATCGAATTTGAAAAAGCAGCCTTTGCGCTTCAGAACAATGGCGACTACAGCAAACCGTTTGAAACCAAATATGGCTGGCACATCGTAAAACGCCTCGATAAAAAAGGCCTGATGTCTTTCGACGAAATGAAGGGCGATCTGAAACAACGGATCAACAAAGACAGCCGCACACAAGCCGGACAAACTTCACTGATCGAAAAGCTGAAAAAAGAATACAATTTCAAAGAAAATATGGTTAACCGCAGGGAATTGCTGAAAGTGCTCGACAGCACGGTATATCAAGGAAAATGGGAAGCTAACAAAGCACAGAAACTAGGCCGCAAGGAAATTTTCCGCCTTACCAGCATGCAGGACAAAGCCGTTAGCAAACAAGTAATTTACGGCACCGACGACCTGGCGCGCTACATTGAATCGCACCAAACAGCCCGTCCTGCAATGGATTATAACATGTTCCTTCAACAATCCTATAAGCAAATGGTCAATGAGGCGATAATTGCGTTCGAAGACTCACTGCTGGAACAAAAATATCCTGAATTCAAAGCACTATTGAAAGAATACCGCGACGGTATCTTGCTGTTTGATCTTACTGACCAGAAAGTGTGGAGCAAAGCCGTAAAAGATACTGCAGGGCTGCGCGAATTTTACAATGCTAACAAAAATAATTACCTGTGGGGCGAGCGCGCCGATGTAACCATCTATAACTGCGCCGATGAAAAAGTAGTTAAAGAAGTACGCGCCCTTCTCAAGAAAAAGAAAAGCGAAAAAGAAATTACTGAAACCGTAAATAAAACATCGCAACTGAACGTTTCGGTTGAAAACATTACCTACCTGAAGGGCGAAAACAAAGATGTAGATGCCAACTGGAAAGAAGGCGTGGTAGCTAACGATATCAAAAGAGACAACGGCGTACAGATACAGGTATTGGTGATAAATAAAGTAATGGGTAAAACACCGAAAACCATTCCGGAAGCCAAAGGCATGATCACTGCCGATTACCAGAACTACCTCGAAAAAGAGTGGTTGGCCTACCTGAAAAATAAATACTCGGTGAAAGTAAACGAAGACGTTCTGAATACCGTAAAATAAAAAGAAAATACCAGGTAAGAGGCTGTAACACGTTCATGGTACAGCCTCTTCCGTTTATACAGCCAATATGCCCGCCGCTTTTCTATACCGTTATTGCTTCCTGGTGCCCGGAGTGGTTATGCTACTGGCATCCTGTGGCAGCGAGCCTTCGGCAACGGCTACACAAGGAAAGGTTGTTGCAAAGATGAATACGGCTGTGTTAACGGATAAAGAAACGGAACACGTGGTGCCGGCGGGACTTAGCCGTGCCGATAGCCTGGCGTTTCTGCAAAGCTACGTCAACAAATGGGCATACCGCGAAGCCTTCTACCAACAGGCACTGAATTATTTGAGCGACGAAGAACAGGATATCAGCAAAGAGGTAGAAGAGTTTAAAAAAGAGCTGATGAGCTATCGTTTCGAAAAGAAACTGATCAATGAAAAATTAGACACCAACGTTACCGATGCCGAGATAGAAACGTACTACAATGCCAATGCAGACAACTTTTTGCTGAAAAGTAATATTGTCAAAGTGCTCTACATCAAAACGCCGGTATCGATCCCTAATCTCGATAAATTCAAAAAGCTCTGCTACTCGTCTAACCCCAAAGATGCCGAACAACTAAAGAACCTGTGCATCCAGTATGCCAATAACTATTACATGAACGACGATACCTGGCTGATGTTCGACGACCTGAAAAAAGAAATGGCACAATTGAACGACGTACCCGAATACACGGTGCAGCAAGGAAAAACATTCGAATTCACGGATGTGGCAAGTTTCTATTTCCTGAAGATCCTCGATGTAAAATCGAAGAACACACTCTCGCCGCTCAACTTCGAAAAGAACAATATCCGCAACATGCTCATTAATCAACGGAAGCAGAAACTCATCAATACCATCAAAAAGGACTTTTTCGACAAAGCCAAAAGCAGTGGCGAATTGGAAATTTATAACTAACTTCGTGAGGCTCCAAAACCCGCGTCAAACAAAGAAAAGAGAAACCATAGTACCCATGAAACTTAAACTCATCGCCATCCTTATTGCCCTTGCATCGGTGTGCAACGCACAACCGCAGGTGCTTGACAAGGTGGTAGCCATTATCGGCAAAAATCCGCTCCTGCTTTCGGAGGTAGAAACCAACCTTTTGCAAGAGAAAGAAAAAGGCAGCGAGATCACCCCGCAGATGCGGTGCCGCGTGTTCGAAGACCTGATGTTCCAAAAATTATTGCTATCGCAGGCCGACCGCGACAGTATTACCGTAGCCGATGCAGAACTGGATGCGGAACTCAGCAAACGGATCAACTATTATGTGGGTATGCTCGGCAGCGAAGAAAAATTTGAAGCCTTTTATGGCAAGCGCATCAGCGTATTCAAAGAAGAACTGCGCGACGACGTGAAAAACCAATTACTCGCCCAAAAAATGCAGCAGAAAGTTACCGGCGATGTAAAACTAACGCCGAGCGAAGTCCGCAATTACTTCAACACACTCAACGTGGACAGCTTCCCGTTAATTAACTCTGAATTGGAGATCAGCCACCTCGTGAAAAAACCGCCGGTGTCGGATGAAGCCAAAGCCGAAGTACGCTCTCAGCTCGAAAAATACCGTCAGCGGGTACTAAACGGCGAGAGCATGAGCGTGATCTGCGCCCTCTACAGCGAAGATCCAGGCTCTGCCAGAAACGGCGGCCGGTACGAAGCGGTGATGCGCGGCACCATGGTGCCGGAGTTTGAAGCAGTGGCGTTCCGTCTGAAGCCGGGCGAGGTGTCGGAGATCTTTCAAACAACGTATGGCCTGCATTTCATACAACTCATCTCGCGCAAAGGCGAAGTACTCGATCTGCGCCACATCCTGATGTCTCCGAAAATTTCTCAGATCGACATTTTTTCGGCCAAACAAAAACTCGACAGCATTCGAAACCTCATTACCGAAGGGCAAATCAGCTTTGCAGATGCGGTTTACAAATACAGCGACGATGCCGAGACGCGCCAGAATGGCGGCGCCATTGTAAACCCAAACTCAGCCAGCACCAAGTGGCAGCTCGAAGAACTGGCTCAACTCGATCAAAACCTGGTATTTATGCTCGAAAATCAGATGAAAGTAGGCGATGTAAGCCCGGTGATCCAATACGTAGGACCCGATGCAAAACAAGGCTGGCGTATTGTTTTCCTCAAAACCCGCTCCGAGCCACACCAGATCAATTTTAAAGACGATTACACCAAACTGCTGAGCATGGCTACTTACGACCGTCAGAAAAGCCTGATCACTGCCTGGATCGCTAAAAAATCGAAAACGACTTATATCAAGCCAAGCGACGAATTTAATAGTTGTAAACTCGAATACAATTGGACTATTACACCCTAAACCAAAGGCGCTAACAACCAAAGTAAGAAACCTGATACCTAGCCTATGAACTATAAAAATGATGTAGAAGCGATCGATGCCTTTGTGGTAAAATACAAGGAGCTGAATGCTGAAATCGCCAAGGTGATCGTTGGACAAAACGATACGGTTAAAAATGTACTGATATCGATTTTTTGCAAAGGCCATTGCCTCCTGGTAGGTGTTCCGGGACTGGCGAAAACGCTGTTGGTAAATACCATTTCCGATGTATTAGGGCTATCGTTCAACCGTATCCAGTTTACACCCGATCTGATGCCGAGCGATATCGTAGGGTCTGAAATACTCGACGAACAACGCAATTTCAAGTTCATCAAAGGGCCTTTGTTCGCCAATATTGTATTGGCCGATGAGATCAACCGGACACCTCCAAAAACACAGGCGGCCTTGTTGGAAGCCATGCAGGAGCGAACAGTAACGGCAGCCGGCAAAAAGTACGAGCTTGGCAACCCATTCTTTGTGCTTGCCACACAAAACCCCATTGAGCAGGAAGGCACTTATCCGCTGCCCGAAGCCCAGCTCGACCGCTTTATGTTCAATGTTTGGCTCGATTACCCGAGCTTCGAAGAAGAACTGAGCGTGGTAAAGAACACAACGACCGACCGCAAAACGGAATTGAACAAGATCATTTCGGCCGATGAGATTATCTACTTCCAGAACCTGATCCGTAAAATTCCGGTGGCTGATAATGTGCTGGAATACGCGGTGAAGCTGGTTAATAAAACTCGTTTGAATTCGGAATTCAGCGCCGACATTACCAAAAAGTACCTCGCCTGGGGTGCCGGCCCGCGGGCTTCACAATACCTGGTATTGGGCGCCAAATGCCATGCTGCCATCAACGGTAAATATAGCCCCGACATTGAAGATGTGAAAGCCGTGGCGAACCCGATCCTGCGACACCGCATCATCCGCAATTACAAAGCAGAAGCCGATGGCGTGAGTATCGAGAACATCATCGAACAACTGAAATAACAACGCTGTGTCAGACACACGAAAACAGCCAAATACGACATTTATTTTTTGATTATATGAGCAAACTTATCCTCGCCAACGACGGCATCGATGCCGTTGGAAAAAGCATCCTGGAGAAAACCGGTTTTACGGTAGTTACCGAAAAAGTCGCCCAGGAAAACCTCGCTAACGAAATTAACGCCAAAGGCTATGTGGCCCTGACGGTGCGCAGCGCCACCAAGGTGCGCAAGGACGTGATCGATGCCTGCCCGGGCCTGAAGGTGATTGGGCGCGGCGGCGTGGGCATGGATAATATTGATGTGGAGTATGCCCGCTCCAAAGGCATCCAGGTAACCAACACGCCAGCTGCGTCCAGCAATTCGGTGGCCGAGTTGGTATTTGCGCACCTTTTCAACGCAGTGCGTTTTGTGTACGATAGCAACCGCCAGATGCCGGAACATGGAGGAAGTAAGTTCGAAGAATTGAAAAAGAAATACGCTAAAGGTATTGAGTTGCGCGACAAAACGATGGGTATCATTGGCTTTGGCCGCATTGGGCAGTACACGGCAAAAATTGCCTTGGGTTGCGGCATGAAAGTACTGGCCTACGATCCATTCGTGAAAGAAGCCAGCCTTCACCTCGACATTCATGGCACCAGTGGCATCGACGTGAAAATAGAAACCGTGAGCCTCGAAACGCTGATTGCGCAAGCCGACATGATCTCGCTGCACGTACCTGGCGGAAAAATGATCACGGCCAAAGAAATTGCACAGATGAAACCGGGCGTGATCCTGGTAAATGCAGCTCGCGGTGGCGTGATTGACGAAAACGACCTCGTGGAAGGACTCAATTCAGGTCAAATTGCCCATGCCTGCCTCGATGTGTTTGAAAACGAACCAACGCCAAGCCAAAGCCTGCTGACGCATCCGAAAATATCGCTAACCCCGCACATCGGTGCCGCTACAAACGAAGCACAGGAACGCATTGGCGTAGAGCTCGCCGAGAAACTGATTGATGCCTTGAAATAATAGCTAAGGGTTCTGCGTAAACGCATCGGAAGGCACAATACCCTACCCTTTCCGGGCGTTTTTGAAGCCAACATTCTTTAACAATAATGCATCGTCATTCCCGTTAAATCCATTATCTTTGTCAGCCTTGAAAAAACTTTCAGTTTATATTCTTCTGCTTGCGGCGCTCGGTTTTGCGTCGTGCGACGGCTACAACAAATTGCTGAAAAGCAAAAATTACGAGCTTAAGCTGGAACGTGCCAATGAATACTACAACAAGGGCAACTACGTGAAAGCAAGTGCTTTGTATGAAGAATTGATCCCGGTGTATAAAGGCGATGCCAAAGCAGAAGAGATTTACTACTACTTTGCCTACTGCACTTACTACCAGGGCGATTATGCACTTGCACAGTATCATTTCAAGAATTATTACCGTAGTTTCCCAGCGGGTAAGCATGCCGAAGAGGCCTTGTTTATGAATGCCTATTGCTACTACCTCAATTCGCCGATATACAAACTCGACCAAACGGACACCAAAAATGCGATGGCCGAACTGCAAAATTTCGTGGACCAGTTCCCCGAAAGCAGCCGCATCGACTCCTGCAATAAGATCTCCGACCTGTTGCGTGGCAAACTTGAGCATAAAGAATACGATATTACCAAGCAGTACTTCAACATCAGCGACTATAAGGCAGCGGTGGTATCGGCTAAAAACTTCATTAAAGATTTCCCGGAATCACGCAATATCGACGAAATGTTCTTCCTTACCATCGAGTCGTATTACCTGTTGGCAGTTAACAGTCTGGAAACCAAAAAAGTAGAAAGATTGGATTTGGCTATGGAAACTTATTTAAAATTGTTAGATTTGTACCCCAATAGTAGCTACCTGGCAAGAGCAGAAAGTATTTACGAAAGCTGCCAGAAAATGAAACGTAACGCAAATAAACTATAATCATAACGATGGATTTCAAAAAAACAAACGCAGAATCGAGCACGGTAACCCGCGACATCAGGAAATTTGACGGCCCTACAGGCAACATTTACGAGGCAGTAGCCATCATCTCCAAGCGCGCCAACCAGATCAGCTCCGAAATGAAAGAAGAGTTGTCTTCTAAGTTAGCTGAATTTGCGAGCCATTCTGATAACCTCGAAGAGATTTTCGAAAACCGCGAGCAGATCGAGATTTCCAAATTTTATGAGAAACTCCCGAAACCATCCCTGATTGCCGTTCAGGAATTTCTGGAAGACAAAACGTACTACCGTAATCCGGTAAAAGACTAACTACGGCCAGAACCGTCTTAAACCCAAATACGCCTGGTATTTGGGTTTTTGTGTTATTTAACGGCCACTGCATTGGTGCCGGTTTCGGCAAAAGACTAAAAAAATCCCGAACCTGATTTCGGTATGATGACATTAAAACATAAACATATACTGTTGGGAATTACCGGTGGGATTGCCGCCTACAAATGCGCCAACCTGGTGCGCCTGCTCATTAAAGAAGGCGCCTCCGTGAAAGTAGTCATGACAGATGCAGCAACGGAGTTTGTAACCGCACGCACGCTTTCGGTGCTAAGCAAGCAGGAAGTAATAACCGGCTTTTTTGATGCTAACAATAATTGGAACAACCATGTGGCGCTGGCGGAATGGGCCGACGCGATGATTGTGGCACCGCTTACAGCCAATAGCCTGGCCAAATTTGCGCATGGTTTGTGCGACAATATCGTTACTGCGTGTTACCTTTCGGCGCGAAGCAAGGTATTTGTAGCGCCAGCTATGGATCTCGACATGTACTTACATCCTACTACCGCTAATAACCTCGAATTGCTGCGCCGCAACGGCAACCTGGTAATACCTGCTGAAAATGGCGAACTGGCCAGTGGTCTTCATGGTGAAGGGCGCATGGCCGAGCCGGAACATATCGTTGCATTTGTGAAACAGGCCTTGCACGTTAACCTTCCTCTCAGCGGCAAACGCGTGCTGATCAATGCCGGACCAACCTATGAAGCCATCGACCCGGTGCGATTCATTGGCAACCGCTCTTCCGGAAAAATGGGTGTAGCGCTCGCTGATGCATTTGCCAAAGCCGGCGCCGATGTTGACCTGGTGTTGGGACCTTCGCACGAGTGGCCAAAAGAAAAGAACGTAACGGTGACGCGTGTAGAAAGTGCCGAAGACATGTTTGAGGCATGCGTTCGTTTTTTTCCGAACGCAGATATTGCGGTGCTTTCGGCGGCCGTAGCCGACTACAGGCCTGAAACCGCAGCGACGTCCAAGATCAAAAAACAGGATGCCGGCCTGGTACTAAACCTGGTGAAAACAACCGATATCCTGGAAACCCTCGGGAACCAAAAAAAACATCAGCTATTGGGCGGTTTTGCCCTCGAAACCGATAAGGTTATCGCTTACGCCCAGGAAAAGATCCGCAAGAAAAACCTCGACTTTATCGTTGCCAATTCGGCCGTAGAAACCGGTGCTGGTTTTGGTACCGATACCAACCGCGTTGCCATCATTGATAAACACAATAAAATCACTAATTTTGAGTTAAAAAGTAAGCAGGACGTGGCGAAAGACATCGCTGAGTTTGCAATCAAACTATTACAACAGGATGCATAAGTATTTTTTATTGTTGATGGGCGTTCTTATACTGCGCCAGGGAACGGCACAGGAACTGAATTGCCAGGTAAGTGTGAACTCCAACCAGGTACAAGGCACGCAAGAGAAAGTGATCTTCGAACAGTTGCAGAAAGCCATTTTCGAGTTCATGAACAACACCAAATGGACGCGGGACAACTATACCACCAACGAACGCATCGATTGCTCTATTTTGATTAACGTAACCAACAAACTCGGAACCGACGACTACCAGGCGACCATACAGGTACAAAGCCGCCGTCCGGTGTTTAAAAGCTCTTATAACTCACCGGTTTTTAATTATTTCGACGAGAATTTCACGTTTAAATACGGCCAGTACCAACAACTGGAATTCAACATCAACACCTATGCGAACAACCTCACCTCGGTATTGGCTTATTATGCTTACATCATTATTGCCAATGATTACGACACGTTTTCTAAACTAGGAGGAACGGAATATTACCAGAAAGCACAAACTATCGTTTCCAATGCACAATCGGCCGGTGAGACGGGATGGAAATCGTTTGAAAGCAACAAAAACCGTTACTGGATCGTTGAAAATGCTCTTCAGCCTGTGTTTCAGCCCATCAGGGAGTGCCTGTATCAATATCACCGCAACGGTCTGGACATCATGAGCGATAAAGCCGACGACGGACGTAAAGCCATTTTGAACTCGACCGACCTGCTCGTGAGGGTTTATAATGATCGCCCGGCATCTTTTATCATGGAATTATTTTTTAATGCAAAAGCCGACGAACTGGTAAATATCTTCTCAAAAGGGCTCCCCGACGAAAAAAACAAGGCTTTGGAGAATTTAACCAAGGTAAACCCGACCAATTCTACCAAATACTCGAAAATTCAAGGAAACTAAACACGTGTTAATTTTTGGCATAAAGATTGTTTTCGCTTAGCTTTGCGGAAAAAATTCAACACTTTTTATGAAAAAACACGTAACATTTCTTGTGGCCCTCATTTCTATCGGGATATCGGCATTAGCACAGGACGTTCGAAAAGATGAGGCAGCCAAGTTACAACTGGAGGCCGAAAAAATCAAAGGCTTATCGGTCGATAGTGCTAAAAACTGGAAATTCGGTGGCGTTATATCTGTCAGTGGTCAACAGGTATCGCTTACCAACTGGGCTGCTGGTGGTAGTAACTCCATTTCATTTGGCGGCATCATTTCTGGCTATGCTCGCTACAAAAAAGGACGAGTAACCTGGGATAACAGCGTAGATTTGGGCTACGGTGTGATCAAGCAAGGTACCAACAAAAACTGGTGGAAAACCGACGATAAGATCCAAATTACTTCCAAATACGGCCGCCAGGCGTTCAAAAAATGGTACTACACTGCCTTAGCCGATTTCAAAACGCAATTTACAGAAGGTTTCAACTACCCGAATGATTCGGTTTATATTTCCCGCTTCATGGCACCAGGCTACCTGGTTACGGCCATCGGTCTCGACTATAAACCAAACGATAAATTCTCGTTGTTCATTGCCCCAATTACCGGCAAGTTTACGTTTGTGAACGACGACAGCCTGGCGCGTTATGGCGCTTACGGCGTTCGCCCTGAGATCAGGGATCCATACAATGGCGGCAAAGTTGTTCAGAATTACCTCACCCACCGCGAAGAGTTTGGTGCTTACCTTAAAATGCAATACCAAACCAAACTGATGGACAATATCACTTTCCAAACCATGCTCGAACTGTTCTCTAATTACCTCGAGCATCCTGAGAATATTGATGTTAACTGGACAACCTTAACAACATTTAAAGTCAACAAATTTATCTCGGCTACTATCACGACGCAACTCATTTACGACGACGATATTAAGTTGTTGCGTACTGCAGGCGACAAAAAAGGAACGATGGGACCTGACGTGCAGTTCAAAGAAGTGCTTGGCGTTGGCTTCAACTACAAATTCTAATATCCAAAAACCAATAAAAAAATCCCTCTTCGCATACGCTGAGAGGGATTTTTTTTTGGTTACAAAACCGCTTTATTTCGCACTGAGTGTAACGTAAGGAATGATCATTTCTTCCAGGCTTACGCCGCCGTGCTGAAAGGTATTCCGGTAGTAATTCACATAATGATTATAGTTGTTGGGATACGCAAAGAACTTATCCTCGCGGGCAAAGATATACCGCGTACTTACGTTTTGCTTCGGTAAAAATGCATCTGCCGGGTTTTTGATCTCGAACACTTCTTTAGGATTGTAGTCGAGGGCTTTGCCTTGCTTGTAGCGGAGGTTGGTATTTACATTTTTATCGCCCACCACTTTGCTAGGCTCTTTCACGTGCACCGTGCCATGATCGGTGGTAATTACCAATTTGGCATTTTTAGACGCAATAAACCGGATCATATCCAATAATGGCGAATGTTCGAACCAGGACACAGTAAGGCTGCGGTAGGCCGGCTCATCATCGGCCAGCTCGCGGATCATTTCCAGCTCGGTGCGGGCGTGGCTCAGCATGTCCACAAAATTGTAAACAATAACATTGAGCTTGTTTTGCATCAGGTTCGACATGTTTTCAGATAGCTTTTTCCCCGCGGCAAAATTGGTGATCTTGTTGTAGCTCATTTTCACATCTTTTCCCAAACGCTTGAGCTGCGCTGCCAGGAACTCCTCTTCGTGCATGTTCTTTCCACCTTCGTCTTCATCGTTCTTCCACCAGTCAGGATGCCGTTTTTCCATTTCGCTTGGCAATAAGCCGGAAAATAAGGCATTGCGTGCATATTGGGTAGCTGATGGCAAAATGCTGAAAAAGAGCTCCTCGCTTTCTACCTTAAAGTAATCCTGGATGATCGGCTGAATCATCTTCCATTGATCGTAGCGCAGGTTATCAATTACCAGCAGAAATGTACAGGCATTGGCATCGAGGTTGGCAAAAAACTTATTTTTCAATAAGGTATGGCTCATGGTTGGAATATTGCTATCCGATCCATTTAACCAGCCGATGTATTTTTTCTCAATGAATTTAAAGAATTGGAGGTTTGCATCGGCTTTCTGCATGCGCAACACATCGAGCATGCCTTTATCCTGTGCCTGATCCATCTCTAGTTCCCAATACACAATCTTTTTAAAAACCTCCTGCCATTCCTGCCAGCTGAGGTTATCGGAAATCGTCATGCCGATCTGTCCGAATTCTTTACGATAGCCGGTATTGGTTTTTTCGGACACCAGGCGCTTGTTATCAAGCGTTTTTTTCAGAGAGAGCAGGATCTGGTTCGGGTTAACGGGTTTGATCAGGTAATCGGCAATTTTACTGCCAATGGCGTCTTCCATGATGTATTCTTCTTCACTTTTGGTGATCATGATCACCGGAAGCTCCGATTTGATCTGCTTGATGCGTGTAAGCGCTTCAAGGCCTGTAATGCCAGGCATGTTCTCATCCAGAAGCACCGCTGCAATATCATTGTTTTCTTTCACGGCATCAATAGCTTCGTCACCACTGAGTGCGGTAATGATCTCATAACCTTTCTGGTTTAAAAATAAAATATGAGGCTTAAGCAGTTCTATTTCGTCGTCGGCCCAGAGAATGGTTATTTTTTCCATAATGATGTTTTTTTGATATACGCTATAATCAGCGGGATATTGCGTGGTTACAAAGTAAAAGATTAAGCGCCTGATTTAAGGGTTGGCTGCTTACAAAAAACGTTAAGAGCCAAGTACCGAGAGCGCCGCAACAGCATAGAGCGCCGCTGTTTCGGTACGAAGCCGCGTATCGCCCAGGCTCACCGGTTTGAAGCCGGCCTCCAGGGCTTGCCTGATCTCATCGGCAGTAAAATCGCCCTCGGGCCCGATGAGTACGCAATACGAGGTGCCTGTAGCCGCGTATTCACGTATGTGTTTCTTAAGGTCTTTTTCGCAATGCGCCACGAGCTTTACATCGGCAGTAGCCTGTTTAATAAACTCGCGGAAATCGGTAAGTGCGGTTATTTCCGGAAGATAGGCTTGTTGACTCTGTTTCACAGCACTCTCAGCTACTTTCCGCAAGCGCTCTTCTTTCACCACAGTTCGTTCAGAATTTTTGCAGCGTATCGGTACAATGCGGTCCACGCCTATCTCCACGGCTTTCTCAGTAAACCACTCCGTACGCTCGATGTTTTTTGTAGGCGCCACTGCTACACATAGGTTATAGCTCCTGGTTTTGGCGACTGTTTCCTTGTTGCTGAGCGACACCGCACACTGCTTGGCATGAGCGGCTTCGATACGGCCAATGGCGCGCGTGCCTTTTCCGTCGATTACCTGGATCGTATCGCCTACCTTGTGCCGTAGTACTTTCACACAGTGCAGCGACTCGTCTTCGTTGAGGATAGCCGCGTTGTTTTGAATGATGCCGAAAAACGTATTCATAATAAGCGATCGCAATTGGTGAGGCACGAATATACGAATCATGCATGAGTCAATCGGCGTAAATTCCTATCTTTAACGCCTGATCCCTTGAATTACCTTGCCCATAGCTATCTTTCGTTCGGGAACCCGGAACTTATCGTTGGCAATTTTATTGCCGATTCCATGCACGGCAATAATTTCAGTGGATTACCGCCGGGAATCGTCAGCGGCATTATGCTCCACCGTAAAATTGATACTTTCACCGATTCGCATCCGGTCTATCTTTCGAGCAAACACCGGTTCAGCAAACAGTTCGACAAATACAGCGGTGTATTGATGGACATCATTTACGATCATTTCCTGGCGAAAAATTTCGCGCGCTATTCAGAAGTGTCGCTACAGGAACATGCCAGCGAAATTTACAGTGTCCTTCACCGGCATTTTGGTTTTTTACCCGAACATGCCAGGCGTTTTTACGGTTATATGACCGAGCGCAATATCCTGTTCCACTACGGTAGCCTCGAGGGCATTGAAACGGTGCTCACCCATCTGAGCCACCGCATCAAGCACCGTTTCGAATTGCAACTGGCCGTACCCATCCTGGAGGAGCAATATGAAGCGATCGAAGGCGAGTTCTTTGTGTTCTTCGATGCGCTGTGCGCGTATTGCAAAGCGCTGCCGGAGCTGGCAGATTAGAAACACACAGCATTCGCTTTTGGGCGCCTCCCTGCGGGCCGGGCCATCGCTACTCGCTTCCCGCAGACGCTGGCGGGAGAGCTCGAACAGGCCGCTCTGTCCCTGGCGCAAACCTCCACTTTGCAATAAAACGTTACGCCCGATGTGCACGGATACTGCGCCAGCGATTGCAGCGAAAATCCTTTTTGCCGGCTCCCGCTGGCTGAGGCCCTCGAAGCCAGGCAAAAAGATTGGCGTGTAAAGCGCGCCCGGGCGCCCAATTCACCACTATTTGCTAGCCGCCTGGCCAAAGCCTTTGGTATCGTAATTTGTCGGGGGACGAATCACCTGTATTTTCGGCGGCGCTTCGCGTAAAAACGGTAGAAGGAAAACTGCGTAAAATTGCCCATAAATTCGTAAATTTGCCGAAATTTTCTCGAATTTATGATTACAACAGATTTAGCGATTATTGGTGCCGGTCCTGTGGGCTTATTCGCCATTTTTGAGGCAGGTTTATTGAAAATGCGTTGCCATTTGATCGATTACCTGCCGCAAGCCGGGGGCCAGCTATCCGAAATATATCCCAAAAAACCCATTTACGACATTCCGGGCTACCCTACCGTATTGGCACAGGAGCTGGTGGACAATCTCCTCAAACAGGCCGAGCCTTTTCATCCGACCTATACATTTGGCGAACGCGTCGAAACACTTGAAAAGCGTGGCGAAGCCGACTTTGTGCTGGTGACCAACATGGGCACAGAGGTACATGCGAAGGTAGTGGTGATTGCCGGTGGACTGGGTTGCTTTGAGCCTCGCAAACCTGAGGTGGAAGGCTTGACGAGGTTCGAAAACGGCAAAGGCATCAATTACATGATCCTTGATCCGGAGAAATACCGCGGCCAGCGCATGGTAATTGCCGGCGGCGGCGACAGCGCCCTCGACTGGTCGATTTTCCTGAGCGATATCTGCTCGGAACTAACGCTGGTGCACCGAAGCGAGTCGTTCAGAGGTGCGCCCGACAGCGTGAACAAAGTAATGAAACTGGCCGAGGAAGGCCGCATTAAGTTGCTCCTGAATACAAACCTAACGGCGGTAGATGGCAGTGAGCGTTTGGAATCGGTGTCGATGATCAACGCGAAAACCCAGGAAAAAACAGCTATTGCGACCGATCACCTGATCCCTCTTTTTGGTTTAAGTCCGAAACTCGGCCCTATTGAAAAATGGAACCTCAACATTGACAAGAACGCGATTGAGGTGAATACTGACGATTACTCCACGAATATTCCCGGCGTGTATGCCATCGGCGATATCAATACTTACAAAAACAAATTAAAACTTATCCTGTGCGGTTTCCATGAAGCGGCCCTGATGAGCCACAGCGCTTACAAATACATGAACCCTGGCGTGAAATACACAATGAAGTACACGACTGTAAACGGGGTGAACGAATTTTAAGCCTGCATTTCTTCTTTCTGATGCCTGCAATTGCAAAGAAAATCAGGAAAATGTGATTGGTATTTTTTTAATGGATTATGTATTTTTGAAACCATGGTAGATATAAAGATCAACGTACAAAACAGCGACAATTCTGTTACAACGCTCGAAGCGCCTACAGATATGGGCATCAGTTTGATGGAATTCCTGAAAGGCAACGACTACGACATTCTCGCTACCTGTGGCGGCATGGCCCTTTGTGCCACCTGCCATGTGAGCGTGTTGCAAGGGTTCGACGCTTTGCCTCCAATTACCGACGATGAGTATGCAATGCTCGATACCCTGCCGAATATTACCGATACTTCTCGCCTGGCCTGCCAGTTGAAATTGCATCCAGAAATGGATAACATTACTGTGAAGATTATGGGTGACGGAAACTAAACGTCCCGCCCAAAAAAACGATGCAAAAAAAGGACTGCACAAAGGCAGTCCTTTTCTTTTGGAATCTGCTGATCAACCCAGGTTTAATACAAGTACCCCTCGTTGAAACCGTTGCGCCGTTGATAGCTGTTTTGGCGTGAGCGCTCCATGGATTTGCCCTCATCGCGGCGATAGTACCTGCGCTCATCTCTTTCTGGATCCTGCCGGTTATACCAACCGCGGAAATCATCGCCATCGTCGTGCCGGCTCTCGTATGCGCCGTTTCCGTAATGTTGGCGGTTGTAATAGGCAGAATTTTCCGAACCGTAAAGGCTGTATTGCGGATCGTTACCATAACGGCCGCCTTCGCGGTAGGACGTAAAATACTCACGATCCCTTTCGCTGCTGCGACGCCCGCCGCGGAATACATCACGCAGCGATTGCCCGCGTGCTTCGTCGCTCCGGTCGTTTTGAGGGCCGTTGTCGTAGTAATAATTGCGTTGCTCGTTGTAACGGGTATCAAAATCCCCACGGCGTGGCGAATGGTCGTCGTAAATATTACTGAACGGGCCGTAATCACTTTCTTCCGCTTCACGGCCGTCGCGGTATCTGCGATCATCTTGGTGGTAGTAACGATTGTTGTTTCCGTAAGAATAGTTGTCATCGCGGTTTTGGCCGCGATCACCACGGTAGTAAGCACTGTTACGGCCTCTGCGGTAGTTATCTTTGTCGTTATACATGGCTTTATTGGTTAATGGTTCTCTTTAGTGATACTTCCAATAAGATGCCAGCAGGCGATCGTTTCCGATTGATACCAAATAAAAAAAGAAGCCCTGCAACATCGCATTGCAGGGCTTCCTCTTCACTTATTCACACTTACTTCTATCCAAGATGTTTTTGAGCTTTCCCCTTGTAGTTGCCATTCGGCAATATTTCAAGGTAGTGCTTTGCCCAGCGCGCTTTATCATGATCGCGTTGCATCAACTTCTCGCAGGCTTCCCAGATGTTATCGTCGGCCATGGAGCGGTCGAAACCATTCTTGATCGAGTTTGCATAAGCCTCGATGGCTTTTTCAAAATCATTCATAAAGAAATGACATACCCCAATTTGATTGTCGCAGTTGCCTTTTTGATGGGCATCTGCGGTATTGGCCTTTACGTTTTCAAACATGGCCAAAGCCTCGGCGTATTGGCCTTTCGGAACCAGCCGGCAAGCCTGGTTAAAGGTGTTGTTGTAAACACTTTCATCCATTTTACCTTGCAGCGAATTCTGGATCTTTTCCATGTCCTGCATGGATACATCATTGGTGTGTGCTACCAAATCGTCTTTTTTCTTTCTGAAAATTGAATCAAAAATGCCCATGTGTGGTGTTTTAATTTATTTTGCAACCGTTGTTTTAGCAGCTTCGTACATCACGTTTATGTCGTCGTTGCTGTAATCGGTAAACTGATCCGGTGAAATATCATAAGGCATGCCTTCGGAGATAATCACTGTTTTATCACCTGCCTGCACAAATTGTCGGAACGATACTTTACCATCTTTATCCGATTTCATAAACCCGTTAGCGTCTTCGGCTTCTATTTTGCCGAAGCTCGGGTTAAGGTCTTTATCGGTGATCATCGCCTTGATCATGTCCATGTTATCGGCAACCGCTCCATCCATTTGCGAGAACGTCAATTTGAAAAATTTGCCGCCGTACACGCATACATCGCCATTGGTTTTATAAACCATCACCTGGGCGTTTTTTGGCGCTTTTACAGTTACCGGAATTCCATTAGCACTCAGGTCGAGGTCTGTAAGATCGGCAACGGTAAAATGGGTTTCGTTGATAGCAGGCTCAGACGCAACTTCAGTGGCAGCGCCCTGGGTATCCGCTTTATGTTCGGAGCTTCCGCAGGCCGCCATCATCATACCAACGGTAATGCAGCTTACGAAGATCATTTTCGAGTTTGTAAAAGGTTTGTTCATGCTCAGTTTCATAGTCATTCTGTTTTTTTGTAGTTAAAGTTCGATGCAAAACTAAGGCAAACTAAACTAGCATTTTCAATGAATGGTTATTCGCTACGGTTGAGTGTATATCCGATCACATCCGGCGAGCATTCGCCGCCAAGTACATCAAAAAAATCAGTTAAGTAGCTGTGTAAGCGGGTTAACCCGCTTTAGCGGCCGTACATGAGTGCCATGAACTCTTCCCGTTTGCGGCTTGCCAGCGGTATTTTGGTACCGTTTTTCATCACAATGGTGCCGCCATCTGCTTTTATCAGATGATCGAAATAGTGCATGTTGATGAGGTGTGATTGATGAGGCCTGAAAAAGCCGGAAGGTGTCAGCATGGCTTCGTACTCTTTGAGAGTGATGGAAACCATTAATCTGGAGCCATTCAGCAAATGAAATGTGGTATAGTTGCTTTCAGCTTCGCAATGAAGAATATCGTTGATATCAATCGAATAAAGCTTCTCTGTTGTTTTAAGAACAATTTTTTGAGGACTTTTAACCTGACCGACATGCGAAAAAAGTGCCGTCAGTTTGAGTTCCAGGTTTTCTTTGCCCATGGCATCTTCCGCTTTCTTTACGGCTTCCATCAATTCTCCGGGATCAATCGGTTTCAGCAGGTAGTCGATGGCACTGAAACGGAACGCCCTGATCGCGAAATCCTGAAAACCGGTAATGAAGATCACCTTGAACTGAATGGGCTCGAGTTGCTGCAAAAGGTCGAATCCTGTGCCATCGGGCATTTCCACATCAAGGAAAACAAGATCGGGCAAATACTTTCGGATCACCTCTACTCCCGACTTTACATCCGAGGCCTCGGCCATCACCGTAACCTGTGGGCAATACTCCCGGATCAGCTCCAGGTTTTTGCTCCGGATAGTATCTATGTCGTCGATTATAACTGCTCTCATCATGTGGCGCTCTTATCGGGCTCGTAAAGATAAGGTATTTCGAACCATGTTCGCGCCCCGGAAATGGCGTTATTTTCGGTGAGATTCTCAAGCTGAACCTGGATTTTCCGTTTACTTTTACTGGCGGCGAGCCTTTCGTTCACAATATGCAGCGACATCGAGCGGTGCTTGCCCGACAGATCCGGTTGTCCGATACCAGAGCCATTGTCGCGCACTTCAAAGAAAAGTGCCTCGCCCTCCTGGTAAAAACGCACATGCACTTCGCCTCCTCCGATCTGGTTTTTCAAGCCATGTTTGATCGCATTTTCGATGAACGGTTGGGTAAGCATCGGAGGAATTTGCGTGTTTTCGCGGTCAATGGCTTCGTCTGCCAATATGGTATAGGTAAATTTATTGTTGTAAAGCAGTTGTTGGATCTTTAGATAGTTCTCTATCATTTCCAGTTCTTCGTCGAGGGTGATGTAGTTCTCGTTAGAGTTTTCGAGTATCTGGCGGGTGAGTTTGGAAAACTTACTGAGGTAGCTGATAGCTTCTGTTCCCTTTCCGCTGTATATCAGGCTCTGTATATTGTCAACCGAGTTAAAAATAAAATGAGGGTTCATTTGGGTACGCAGAAGTTTTTGCTTGAGCTCATTGGCTTTGTTAGCCGTGATTATATTCTTTTGCTTAAAAAAATTAACCAAATAAAAAATGCTTAGGCCAAGCATAATTGTCAGAAATAGCAGACCATATAAAATTTTATTCTTTCTGGTATGGTTACGCTCATTTTCAAACCTAAGATCAGATAGTTTCTTTTCCTGATCTAACGTTGCCTGCAATTCCTTTTTTTCGTAGTCATATTTTAACTGCTTTTGCGCTAATGCATTTTTATAAGACTCACTATTATTCGATTTCTGCAAATCGGCATATAGCTCAAACATCTGTAACGACTTGTTTAACTTACCAGTAGCTTTATACGCCTTATACAAATTAAAATAAACATATTCCAACAATTCCAAATCTTTGGCGGCATTTATATGCGTCAACGATTTAGTAAGATACGCAATAGCTTCCTGATAGTTTTTTTTCTCCAGATAAAATCCGCCTAAATCATTCAACAGCATTCCTTTGGCTCTGTCGTTTTTAGCATAAGAAAGACCTTGTTCATAAAACATCAATGCTTCATCCGGTTTGTTTTCCTCGATACTGATGTCGGCCAGGCGATCGTATGCAAAACTCATGTTATCCCAAAAGCTGTTTTCTTTTTCAATGGCAAGTGCCTGTAATATATACATTCTGGCCTTGGCATTATTTTTTAAACAATGATAACACACGCCCAGATTGAAATTTATAATAGCTTTTTCATATAAATCCTTATTTTCAGGTTGCCTGATAGAATCAAAATAGTTGAGTGCTTTATTATAAAAGGAAATTGCTTCGTTAAATTTATTCTGGTTCAAGTACACCGATCCTATAGAACTATTTGATGCCGCGACACCCAGCTTGTTTTTCTTTAGCTCATTGTATTTCAACGCATCAAAAAAACAGGCAAGTGCTTTTTCATACTCTGCTATTTTTATCAATGCATTTCCTTTGTTATTGATCGTCAACCAGTATTCATCAGGCATATTCAGATAGTTAAAGATAGCAGCAGACTTATCTAAATAAGCAATTGTTTCAGGGCTTGATTTTTTTGAAGACAAAATAACTGCCTGGTCAGCATACCAGTATGCCAGGTAGTACAGATAGGTGTTTCTTAATTTATAATCTAATTCTTTTAATTGCAGATTCCTGGTAATGATGGCAATGACTTGCTTGTTATAGTAAATGCTAATTGAATCCCGCTGGTTTTCATTCTCCAGTATAACACCAATGGTTCTTAATCTTGTCGTATCATGCATTTCAGTAGCAAGTACTTTTTTTATCGAGTCCAGGGAATAATTCTGGGAATATCCAGTAATACAACCAAATAAAAAAAGCAGGGGTAATAAAAGCAGATACTTTGGAACCTTAACCAATGCTAAAATCATGCTATTTAAAATTAGACCTGTATAATCAAACAAAACTGATTTAAAGATCTTTCATCAAGGCTTTATACAAGGCAATCATCCCTTCAATATCTTTCTTATGCACTTTTTCATCTGGCGTGTGCACAAACTGTTCCGCTGCGCCTACGAAGCACCAGTCCCAGGCATATTCAGCCATTTGCAGTTCTTTGGCATCACTTCCACCCGAGCCTTCCACTTCGAGCTGAAAGGGCAGCTTATGGTCTTTGGCAATCGCAATGATGCGGTTGATGTAACTGCGGCGTGGAATAAGACTGTCGCGCAGACTAATCACCGGGCCTTTGGCAGGAAAAACACCATCGGAAATCCAGGAGATGTCGGAAATAAGCGCTTGCGACACCTGGTAATTTTCGGCAATGTATTTTTGAAGATACGATACACTTCCACCGCCATGCTCTTCCCAGGTGCTGAAGACGATAATGCCGTCTTTCAGCGTTTCGGCTACTTTAAGCGCATTATAGCAGCCCAAACGGTTATCCATATAACAGCATTGCACAAAGTCCTTATCCTCGCGCCAGTTGGCTTTAAACACCAGTTCGGTGCCCGTATCGAAATTACGCCGGGCTTTGTATTCTAGCGTGTCTTTCACAATATTAAGGCTTGCCTCGCAAACACCCTGGCTGTCGGCACCTACAAGCTCATACCCTTTTTCGAGGCGCGGCCCGCCTATTTTCACTAATTGTTTGCCATAACGCACTGTAAACCCAATGCTATCGGTATGAGCAAAAATAGCGGTGCGCGGCTTCCCGAACACAAGCATCACATTATCCTGAAAGCCCTTCCCATGAATCACCTTGGGCTTGTGTTTCCAATTCTTCGATTCTTTTTTGATGTATGAAAGCAGAAAGTCTTTCATGGCTGTTTCGTTACCGCTCGGCGCATGTATCGCGCACATGGTTTTAAGTAATGCAAGGTCTTTCATAAAATGCCGGATATGATTGGGTTTGGAAAATAATATTTTGACGTTTTGGGCAGATGCCACTTTAGCAAATAACGCAAAAAATAGGGAAATAACCGCTGCTTACCCATAATACTTTGCAGCCCGATGGCAAATAAACGCGGCATGCATAGGCATAAATCCTATCTTTACCGTTTAAGTATTTACACGATATAACCGATCACCATGTCATTTGCCAACCTTGGATTAAGCGAGCCCTTGTTACGGGCTCTCAGCGACAAAAAATACACCCAGCCCTATCCGATCCAGCAGCAGGCCATTCCGGCCATCCTCGCTGGGAAAGATGTATTGGGAATTGCGCAAACGGGTTCCGGCAAAACCGCTGGGTTTGCCTTACCTGTTCTTCGTCAATTCCAGGATTGGGGTTTTAAGGACAAGCGGCATATCAAATCGCTGGTGTTGGTTCCTACGCGTGAGCTGGCGGTGCAGGTAAGCATGGTATTCCAGGAACTGAGTGCCCATATTCCGGAAGGCATTACGGTAACGCCAGTGTATGGCGGCGTGGCAGTAAATCCGCAAATGATCGACGTGCACGGTACCGACATCCTGGTAGCAACGCCGGGCCGTTTGCTCGAGCTCATCGATAAAAATGCGCTGTCTTTATCGGCCGTAAAAATCCTGGTGCTTGATGAAGCCGATAAGATGCTCAACCTGGGCTTCAAAGACGAGATGGACCGCATTTTTTCCCTGCTTCCAAAAAAAAGGCAAAACCTCTTGTTTTCGGCCACATTGAGCGACGACCTGAACACGATCAACAAGAGCCTGTTACGCAATCCTGCGGTTGTAAAGGTTGAAGAAAAAGTTGAGAACATCGACCTCATTCGACAGTTCGCTTACAAAATAGCTGAAGAAAAAAAAGGCCCGCTGTTGCGCTACCTCATCCGAAAACAAGCCATGAAACAAGTGCTGATCTTTACGTCGTCCACGCACCGCGCCGATGCCGTGGCCCAAAAGCTGAGCCAGAACGGTGTCGAAGCCTTTGCCATCCACAGTAAAAAAACGCAGGCGGCGCGCGAACAGGCACTCGACTTTTTTAAACGCGGAAAGGTACGTGCCCTGGTGGCTACAGATCTCATTGCCCGTGGTATCGACATCGAAAACCTGCCGTTTGTGATCAATTACGAGCTACCACGCTCACCCAAAGATTATATTCACCGCATTGGCCGCACAGGCCGCGCTGGAACAACTGGCGAAGCTATTTCGCTGATAAGCCCGGAAGAAGAACACCATTTTAAGGTGATCCAGAAAAAAATGAAAAAGCATGTAACCCAGTCAGATGGAAATGCGCTCGACCTGAAAGGGTTTTAGGTAAACGTTACGGTTCAGCGAAAGCGATTGTAAAGCGCCTGGCAATTGCGGCTTCAGGACGGTCAATAAGCCAGTTTCTTCAATTTAGCTTTTACAGTATCGTTTGGTTCCACCAGCGGAAGGCGCACAGCAGGGCCGGTGATTTTTTTCAACGAAAGCAAGTATTTGACTCCTCCCGGATTACCGTCAGCAAACAGCTGTTCGGTAATTTCCATGAGCTTGTAATGCAATTTCTGCGCTGTTTTGAGGTCGTGGATGAGCGCGTGACGCACCATGTCACTAAAATCGGCAGGATACGCATTGGCAATCACGGAAATAACGCCGTCGCCGCCACTGGCTATCAGTGGCAGTGTAAGGTTATCGTCGCCGCTGATGATGAGAAAATTGTCCGGCCGGTATTTAATGATCTTCATGCACTGCTCTACATTTCCACTGGCTTCTTTGATGGCAACAATGTTCTTGAAGTCGTTAGCCAAACGAATCGTTGTATCCCAGGCGATGTTCGATGAAGTGCGCCCCGGAACATTATATAAAATAATGGGCAGCGGGCTTGCCTTGGCAATGGCTTTATAATGCTGGTAAATACCTTCCTGCGAAGGCTTATTGTAGTATGGCGACACCGAAAGAATTGCCGAAAAATCCGACAAGTCATCTTTTTTCAGCGTTTCCACAATTTCGGCAGTGTTATTTCCACCAACACCCAATACCAGCGGCAAACGTTTCTTATTCACTTTCACCACATGATCGATCACGGCCTTTTTTTCTTCTTTCGAAAGTGTTGCCGATTCGCCGGTAGTACCCATTACTACCAGGTATTCAACACGGCCTTTGATGAGGTGCTCTACCAGTTTGGTCAATGCCGGAAAATCGACGGCTCCTTTGCTGGTAAATGGCGTAACGATGGCGACACCAGTGCCGGTAAAATTGAGTGATTGTTTCATACGGTTGTGCTTGGGTTAATCATGTTCAAATATACAACTACTTGCTTTAAGTATTCGGAAATGTGCAGGTTTTTATCGCTGTCGATGCTCAGGTCGAAGATGGCATCCTGGAAACTGCTTACCTTGCATTTGGCGGGCAAGAGTTTACTGAGGGCGAGGGCTTTTAGTTGCGTAGCGCTCCCAAGGTTGATCAACACGTCATAGGAGGTGCCACTCAATTGACTGAGGCAAGCCTCCGTTGGCAAGCCCAGAAAACTAAACTGTTTTTTATCCAAGATCACGTGGTCGAAATGAGGCTTCGGCGCATGCTCTGCTTTGCCCTGGTATAAAATAGCTACCATCACACGGATAGAATCCTGCTTGCAGCGGTTAACAAACTCAACAATGTCGGCCAGCTGATTGTCGTGGGCAATCACCAAGACGTGTTTTACCTGTTTCCAGTTCAGAAATTCTTTCCGGCCACCAGGCATGGGTTTACCGGAAATCAGTTTTAATGCAATATGATGAACGATAGACACGTGTTGTTATGTTAATTGTGCTTTATCCCGGAAAAAAAAATTGAGTGTATTGTTTTGAACCACCAAAGTACCCGATACTACCAGCGGAAACCTTGTTTGTCGGATGATAGTACTCGGCCTAACTTCCGTTTCGCTCGTGCTGCTTGGCTTCGTTCCAAAAGACATCCATGTCTTCAAGGCTCGAATCCGCCAGGCTTTTTCCCTGTTCTTTTATTTTGGATTCCATGTAATTGAATCGGGAAATGAATTTTTTATTGGTGCGCTCGAGCGCGTCTTCTGGGTTTATTTTCAAATAACGGGCGTAGTTGATCAGGGAAAATAACACATCCCCAAATTCGGCTTCTAGTTTTTCACGATCACCGGTTTCCACTTCCTGCTTAAACTCCGTGAGTTCCTCCTGTACTTTTTCCCAAACCTGCTCGGGCTTGTCCCAATCGAATCCTACCGCACGGGCCTTATCTTGTATGCGAAGGGCTTTCAATAACGATGGCATGCTGTTGGGCACGCCCGAAAGCGCTCCTTTATTGCCTTCTTTCTGTTTCAGCTTCTCCCAGTTTTGCGTTACCTGCTCGGCATTATCAACCTTTACCTCACCGTAAATATGCGGATGCCGAAAAATCATTTTTTCGCACAAGGCATTGATCACGTCCGTAATCGTAAAGTCGTTGGTTTCGCTTCCTATTTTAGCATAAAACACCAGGTGAAGCAGAATATCGCCGATCTCTTTTTTGATCTCGTTCTTATCATTTTTCAGGATGGCATCACTCAACTCATACGTCTCCTCAATGGTAAGGTGCCGCAGCGACTCCATGGTTTGTTTCTGGTCCCAGGGGCATTTAGCCCTCAGGTCGTCCATAATATTAAGTAGCCGCTCAAAAGCCACTAAGCGTTCGTCTGTCATAAATTTGTCTGTTGTGGTACAAGCATACTCGCCAATGATGTTTACGAATGGTTCTGTTTATTCCGGCATCCGGTTGGGCTTTCTGCTATATTATAAAAAGCAAAATAACGCATTAATTGCTTAGATCAAATCATAAACAATCTAAAATTATTTACTCGAGGTTCTGGATGTCACTGTCAGAAAACCTGGCTCGACGACGGCTACCGCTGCCAATTACACCAAATTTAGAATAGCGTTTTCTACCTCCTGGCTGTCCCAGTTGTTTTCAATATCAGGCATTGCCATGATGCGATCCATGATGGCCTGCTGCCGTTGCCCGTTTCTCAGCGCCTCGCTGTAGCGGATATCAGGCGAATACGTCACCATCGAATACAGCGGGATCCATTTTTCAGGATATTTTTCGCTAAACCGGGCCTCAATTTTTTTCTGCAAAAGAAACGTTTTGTCGGCGGTTTTATCGCGCATTTCAATAAAATTGTCCAGCGCCAGGTCGGCAATCGCGTCGGCATCTGGCTTCCGCAAGGCCTGGTACTCGTCAAGGCAGGCGCCGTTTAGGTCGCCGTATTTATCGATCAGTCCATCGAGCACCACGCAATCTTCAAACCCGCAGTTCATGCCCTGCCCGTAGAAAGGCACAATGGCGTGGGCCGCATCGCCAATCAGCGCGATCTTCTCGTCCCATACCCAGGGCTTGCATTTCACGGTCACCAGGCTCGAGGTTGGATTCTGGAACCAGTCGTCGAGGTACGTCGGCATAAGCGGCACAGCGTCAGGGAATTCACTTTCAAAAAACGCTTTCACTTTTTCCCTTGTTTTTAAGCCATCGAACGACAATTTCCCTTCCATTTGGAAGAAAACGGTACAAGTAAAACTGCCGTCCATATTCGGAAGGGCAATCATCATGAAACTTCCGCGTGGCCAAATGTGCAGGGCATTCTTTTCAATGGCATGTTCGCCGTTTTTCCCCGCAGGAATCGTCAGCTCTTTGTAACCGCAGTCGATATAGAACTGCTGGTAATCGAACCGATCTGAATGCAACTGCATGTGTGTACGCACGGCGCTGAAAGCGCCATCCGCTCCCAATATAAAGTCACTGCGATGTTCTGTACTCTTTCCGCTTTCTGTATTATGAAAATGCAAGGTGTTGGTTTTCCGATCGATGGCCTCGCAGCGTTCACTGAAATGAATGCTGACATTAGGCTGTTGCTCAGCCAGGTCAATGAGGCGCATGTTGATGCCGCCACGCGACACAGAATAAATGGCGTGATTATCTTTTCCGTACTTCTGGTAAGCCGAAGTACCATCTTTCAGATGGATTGAGCGCCCGTACATCGGTATGGCTATCTTGCGGATCTCATCGGCGATACCCACGCCCTCCAAACCTCGCCAGCCGCGATCGCTAAGCGCCAAGTTGATCGACCGGCCGGCTGCAATGGTTTCCTTGCGCATATCGGGTCGGCGCTCGTATATTGAAACTTTATGCCCGCGCTTGGCCAGGTATATCGACATCAGCGAGCCTACCAAACCGGCTCCAACAACAGTTATATGCTTTTGAGTACTCATCTATTTCAGTTTTTTTCACGGCTAATGTAATTATTTCCAAGATCATTTCCCGTCATTTCGCCACATGTTTTACTGATTTTCGACAGCCTTTGCAGCCTGGCGTAACAGCAACCCGTTTGCCGTCAACGCAGGCTTTTTAGCGTAAAAACCACTTCAAACCCGACAGCCATGGCAGTACAATCTGAAGCCGTTTTGGCAACACCATAAAAAAGAAAACTGAAAATTAATCGAGTTTAAAATAGGCTTTTGCCATGGTGGCAATTTCCTCTCCATAAGCCAAGGATGCTGTCGCCGCCGGCGATGGCGAATTGATCACGTGCATAGAATTGCCCTGGTATTCGATTTTAAAATCGTCGAGCATTTCACCATCAGGACCCAGGGCCATGGCCCTTACGCCGCAGCGAGCCGGCTCTATATCGTCCATTTGCAGATCAGGAATGAGTTTACGCAAGCGGTTCAGGAAATAGGTTTTGCTGAATGCACCGCGGTATTCATCGAGTCCGAAACGCCAATGCTTGCCGAAAAATTTCCAGGTGCCTTTATAGCCAAATGCCTCAGTAGTATCCCGGAGACTAAATGCTGTTTTACTGTAGCCTTCGCGCTTAAACACAAATACGGCATTAGGTCCACATTCTACGCCGCCCTTGATCATGCGCGTAAAATGTACTCCCAGGAAAGGGAATTTGGGATTAGGAACCGGATAGATCAGGTTTTTCACCTTGCTCCTGCCCTTTTCGGTAAGATCGTAATAATCGCCTCGGAAGCCTACGATGGCGGAATCCGTTTTCACCTGGTCTTTTTTAGTGATACGGTCGGCGTGGAGGCCGGCGCAGGAGATAATGTATTTTCCATTAAACGTACCGCGTGGCGTTACCACATCAGTGCTATCACCTTTTTTCTCGAAACCGGTCACTAAATGGTCGGTAAGCACCCGGCTACCGTTGTTTTTGGCATGAATGAGTTCCACATATTTCCGGGCGACGTCGGTATAGTCGATGATGCCAGTGCAAGGCACCCAAATACCGGAAATACCCTGGCAATGCGGTTCAATTTCGCGGATCTTGGCCGCATCGATCATTTCGATACCTTCTACGTCGTTGGCAACTCCGTTGTTGAACACTTTATTCATGTGGGCCAGCTCACTTTCGTCGGTGGCCACAATGATTTTACCGCAAATGTCGTGTGGAATGTGATGATCTTTTACAAATTGTACCAGTTCCCGGCGCCCTTTCACGCAATTTACCGCTTTGTAAGAACCCGGTTTATAATAAATCCCCGAATGGATCACTCCCGAATTATGACCGGTTTGGTGGGCAGCTACTTCCTTTTCTTTCTCTAATACCAGAATGGTTTTATTGGGATTTTGCAGGGTGAGCTTGTATGCTGTTGCCAGGCCTACGATGCCGCCCCCAATCACGATGATGTCGTATTTGGTGGAGTTCATGGATTACTCTTGTAAATTTGCGCCAAATATACCAATTTAGCTGTGAATTTAGTTTTTACTCATCTATTTTTATGGCCTGCACCAAATGTCCTGTTGTGAACAGAAAATGCCGTAGAAAAAAACGCTTTATTTAACTTAACACATCCATGAAGATTATCTGCATCGGACGAAATTACGCCGAACACGCCAAAGAACTTAAAAACGACATTCCTACCGAACCTGTCTTTTTCATGAAACCCGACACTGCCTTACTGAAAGACGGCGAGCCTTTCTACTATCCGGCGTTTACCAACGACCTGCACCACGAGATCGAGATCGTGCTTAAGATCAATAAAGTTGGAAAACACATCGAGGAGCAGTTTGCTCACAAATATTACGAGGAAATTGGACTTGGTATCGACTTTACCGCCCGCGACCTGCAAACGAAAGCGAAAGAAAAAGGTCTGCCCTGGGAAAAAGCCAAAGCGTTCGACGGCTCGGCGCCTCTCGGTAAATTCATCTCCAAAACGCAGATACAAAACCTGGCTGACATCGGCTTCGAGTTGAAAGTGAATGGCGAAACCCGTCAGAAAGGCAATACATCCGATCTGCTTTTCAGCTTTGACCAAATTATTGCCTACGTTTCCAAATTCGTAACGCTCAAAGTGGGCGATCTGATTTATACCGGTACACCTGAAGGTGTAGGCCCGGTAGCCATTGGCGACAAATTACAAGGATACATAGGCAATGAGCTTATGCTGGCATTTGAGGTAAAATAAACACGGACGCTTATTTCTTCAATTCGTCTGGAAAACCATGTGTTTTATTAAACACAAATTCCCGATCGGAAAGCGTCAGCAAAAACGCGATCAGATCGACCTTTTCATTAGAATGTAGCTCGATTCTTCTTCGCAACTCGGGCGCCAGCGTATTGCTTGCCTGAATGCCGCTCGTGTAGTGATCGAGTACCTGCGACAATGTTTTGAAACGGCCATCGTGCATGTACGGATAGGTGTATGCAATATTTCGCAGGGTAGGGATTTTAAATTTCAATGAATCGGATGCCCGGTGGCTAAGACGCATGCGACCGCTATCATTCAGCACCGTATCGACTGGTAAACCATTGTTAGCAAAGCTATATGTGGTAAATAAAGGCTCACGATGACAGGAACTGCAATGCTTGACAAATAAGTGATATCCGTTTTCTTCTTGTGTGGAAAAATGCTCAATTCCTGATTTTATTCGGTCGTATTTGGCGTTGGCACTTACCAGCGAAAGCATAAACTGCGATAAGGCTTTTAGCGTGTGTTCGCCGGTAGCCAGGCTGTCGCCAAAAGCATTGCTGAACAAGCCCCGGTAAAGTTGCTTTTCGCGCAGTTTTGTTACCACGTCCTGGATATTACTTCCCATTTCGCCCGGATGAGAAATAGGTGCGAGTGCCTGCATGTCGAGGTTATTGATAGCGCCATCCCACATAAATACCGGCTGCCAGGCTAGATTCATCAAAGCAGGTGCATTGCGCGTACCGATACTGTCGGCGATGCCATGACTAAGCGCATGATCGGTATGGGCAAACGCAGAAAACGGCGAGTGGCAGGATGCGCAGGACACTTGTCCATTTCCGGACAACGCAGGGTCGTAAAACAACACACGGCCCAAACGGACCTTTGCTGCATCGGGGGGATTACCACTAAATTTATACACGGGCTCGGGCCAGGACGCCGGCTTTTCGAAGAGCGATACCACCGGCGCTACACTTAACAGACCGGTCAGTAAAATCGCTATGCCCAGGATTCGTTTCATGGCCTATGCGTAAAGAAACAAGTTGCCATTATACGCGATAAAAGAACAGCCTCCGGACAAGGAGACATGATGTGGGAACGCCTGGCAATATCTGCCGCGTTCATTAAACGTTCAACATCGAAAAACACACGTAACGTCTGCTCGGCACGACCGACGGCCAGATCTATTTTTTGTAACGTATTGTAAGGTGTTTCGTACCCGCCCAGGTGCAGCTGAAATTCTTTCTTTGGATGCCTGCTGCTTTGGCAACGGCCTTCCATCTTAAAATTAATGTAACCGCTTTGCCAGGTCCAGTACATGCCGTTTACCGGATCGAGCGCGCCGCCCATGGCACCGGAAACGTTGGTGATGCTGTCAACTCCCACGTAAAAACTTATGCGGCTGCATAACGTTCCCGCGGGCAATACCAAATTGATGGTTTCGGGATTCTCACTATCATATAAATGGTAACTGTCAGGCTCGCTCCAAACGAGCGTGTCGGCGTTGAACAAGCTGATACCGGAAACATAAAACCGCAAAGTTTCCAAAACAGCCCGGTCTGCCTCCCCTAGGGGGAACGTGTCGTGCAAAGAAAGAATGTTACCTCTGCTTTCGGGAATAAACTGAAGCTGAAAGTTTCGCGGCTGCGACAAAGCAACAGCACTGTATAGCAGGCCAAGCCACCAAAACTGTTTCATTGCGTTTTTGTTTTTCAGTGCAATATACCGTATTATCAGGGTTAAAAACCAACCGCCCGAAAACCGATCTTTACCAAACAGGCCCCTACTTTACCACCGATACTTTGCGGGTAATACGGTGGCCGCTGTTGTCACTCAAGGTCACGATGTAGTCGCCGCTATACAAGGTTCTGGTGTCGAAATACACGATGGTGCTTCCCTGGTAAAGGTAAGTTTTGTCAACCAATCGCCCGGCCATGTCGTAAAGCGCCACTTCATAACTTTCCTGCACGAGATCCTTTACCTGAACGGCAATCAGTTCGCTCGACGGATTTGGAAACACTGCAACATTCATCACCTCAGTCCGGTTGTCGTGCAGGCCGGTGGCTGATGTATAGGTGGTGGTTGGCTCCGTAACCGAGGTTACTTTGGCTGCTGTTTTATTTCCATAAAATGTTGGTCCTACCAGGTAAGGATAGGCCGAGTTCCAATTGGCATCTACGGTTGCAAAATAGCAGTAAGTACCGTTGGGGTATTCGGGTGTTACACAAAAACGGCCATTATGCTCATCAAGGTAGTCGGGTGTAGCTGCGCTGGTGGCAACGTATTCGTAATCTTCGCGGAACGTGCCGAGCGGGTAAGTCGCATTTACCGGGGGGCCTGGTGTTACCGTAGCGCCTGTATATAGTGTTGTACGGGTGCTGATGTTACGCAATACCCAACTCGATTTCATGCGCACGATACCGCCCGTGCCATCGGCATTTTTATAGCCATAGGCGCCATATACCGGAAAGCCGTCGTAAGCAAAGCCGATGAGTGGCGAATGCGTATTAGCATCGATGGCATAAAGGCCGTCGGCATCGTAGAGGTTACATACTGTGGACACGACATTGACATCGAGGTCGAAAGCACTTGGGTTTTGGTGATGATGGTAATTCCCCATCGCCGGATGGCCCTTGGAACAATCGAACCCATTTCGCTCGGCCACTACCGCATCGCGGTTCCAAACGCCATCGCCATTGCCACCCAATGGACCGCCAGCTAACGCATTGGTCGAATTTTTCCAGGAAACACCATCGCGGTAGTCAAACATGGCTACGCCATTGATGAACACGCCGATGTTGCCGCCGGTAGTGGGTGAAAGTGAACCTGTGTTTTGAGCCGGTGCCAGGGGAAATTTAAAAATGGCGTTCTGATTTGCAGCCTGCGACGGATTTCCATCGAGGAAAGGGCCGGTAACATATGCCGGAATTCCTTGCGTGGTAATATATACCGATGAAGACGAATACTGAACCTGTTGCACATTTGCAATCAGGGACGCATCGGTTATTGCCGTCGAATTACCCGACACATAATGGCGTCCGGTAATTGTTGTATTTTGAAGCCAGGAAGTAATGGCAGGGCTAAGTTGTGCCCTTACAACCATACATGAAAAGAATGATACCGAGAGAAACACTATTTTTTTCATAAATACCAGATTAGAATTTTGATTGAAAATACTCGAAAAAAAATGCGCTAACATAATTTATAGGTTAAGCGATAAATTTTAGAGGTATAATATGCATGTTTATGTAACTTTATGCTGAATTAAATTAACCCTGATTATGAAAAAGATAAACATTGCGATCAACGGCTTTGGAAGAATCGGACGCGTATTCTTCCGGAACGCGATCTTCAACCCACATATCAACATTGTTGGCATCAACGACATCACAGATGCGGCAACATTGGCTCACTTGCTCAAATACGATTCGGTGCACCGGAAGTTCGATGGTGAAGTAAAATTCGATAAAGACCATTTGTTTATCAACGGAAAAGAGATCCGCATTTTTGCATCGAAAGATCCTGAAAGTCTTCCCTGGAAATCCTTGGATGTGGACATTGTGATTGAATCTACCGGCTTGTTCCTCGACAAAGCCTCTGCCCAGAAACACCTGAATGCCGGGGCAAAAAAAATCATTCTGTCTGCCCCTGCAAAAGATGATGATATCAAAACGATTGTGATGGGTGTGAACGATCACCTGTTGAACGCGGAAGACACAATTGTTTCCAACGCGTCATGCACTACCAACTGCGCGGCCCCAATGCTTAAGGTATTGCAACAATGGGGCATTGAAGAAGCCTATGTCACAACGGTACATTCCTACACCGGCGATCAACGCCTGCATGATGCGCCACACAAAGATCTTCGCCGGGCAAGAGCTGCTGCGATGAGTATCATTCCCACCAGCACAGGAGCTGCGAAAGCCTTGGGCAAAATATTTCCCGATATGGAGGACAAACTTGGCGGCTGTGGCATGCGTGTCCCGGTGCCGGATGGCTCTCTTACCGATATTACCTGTGTGTTGACTCAGTATCCAAGTGTCGAACAGATTAACGAAGCATTTAAAAAAGCATCGGAATCCGACCTCAAGAACATCATGGAATACACCGAAGACCCTCTGGTATCAACCGATGTGATCGGAAACACGCATTCGGTGGTGTTCGACTCCGAATTTACCAGCGTAGTGGGCAACCTGGTTAAGATTATCGGCTGGTACGACAACGAGTTTGGCTACAGCAACAGGCTGGTAGATCTTGCGCTTCGCATGCAATCGCTTTAATTGCATAACGTGTACTGCAGGGAATAACAGATGAAACCCGGCAAGACCGCCTACGTGGCATTTTGATTGGTCCATTAAAACCGCGTTTCGGGGAAAGGCACCGGGTTTGCTTTGTGCAGGAGATACCTGACAAAAAGCAACATGACATCCCTGAAACCAAGTAATTTCGCGCCGCAAGAGGTCGTGATCGTTCGATTGATTGATGCGCCATTGATCGACGTATGGCAGGCGTGGGCAGACGCTTCCATACTACGCAAGTGGTGGGGATCTAAACACTGCTTCTGCACCTACGTTACCATTCATTTCACCCCAGGCGGGAAATATTTTGCCAACCGGCGATCGACGGAAGGCACAACCTGGTGGTCAACCGGCGAATACAAGGAAATTGTTTCCCGAAGAAAAATAGTAATGAGCGATCGTTTTGCGGACAGGCATGGTAATGTACTCACTGCCCGGCAAGCAGGTTGGGATGCAAGTTGGGAACATCAACGCCTGATCACCCTCGAGTTCAGTGAACATTCTGAACAAACCTTTTTGAAGCTGAGACATTCAGGGATTCCGGCCAACAAGCATCAGGCTTGCATTCAGTGCTGGGAAGAGGCACTCGATAAATTAGAAACTGTATTGCGCTCACCCTTGTAACTACAAGATTCTTAGATCACTGCTAACTTATTAAGATTTAATCTAAATTGAATTTACTTTAACCTTTTTTGTATCTTTTGACTAAACCCGCCGTTCATAAACTTTATTAATTTGCACGAGCCCGGATGATCATATGAAGTCAATATATACACTCTTTTTATTTTTCGCTGTTTCCTATTCGTTTTCACAGAAGTTGAATGTTTCGGGCAATGTGCAGGACACAGCTGCTAAACAGCCTCTGCCCTATGCCGTGGTGATGGCGGTGAAACTCATGGACTCGACTCTGGTGAGTTTCACACGAACAAAAGAAGACGGAACCTTTAAGCTCGAACCGTTACCGGTAGATACCTACCAGGTAATTATCTCGCATCCCAAATTTGCCGATCAGGCTTACTTTATCTTCGGCGATGCGAAAAACCTCGATTACGATTTTGGAAAGATCATTCTCCAGCCCAAAAATGTTTCGTTGGATGAAGTAACCATCTTCGCGTTTAAAGACCCGATCTACTACAAAGGCGATACGCTGGTATATACTGCTGATTCATTTAAAGTAAAGGCCAACGCCACTGTAGAAGACCTATTGAAAAAACTGCCCGGTTTGAAAGTGGATAAAGACGGCAAAATAACCTCACAAGGACAAGCCGTAGATAAAGTACTGGTGGACGGCGACGAATTCTTTGGCAGCGATCCAACCGTGGCTACCAAAAACCTGAATGCGAACGCTATTGAGTCGGTGCAAGTGTATGAGAAAAAAAGCGAAGATGCCTCTAACTCCAACACGGGTGAAGAGACCCAGAAAATTCTGAACCTGAAGCTGAAAGAAGAAGCTAAAAGAGGCTACTTTGGTAAATTGAGTGGGGCGAGCGATTTTCAAAAATTTTATGAAGGCGAAGCGCTGGCCAACTACTTCAAGAAAAAACTGAAGGTTTCGGTGTTTGGGTTGGCAAGTAATACGCCGCGGTCGAGTTTCGGCTGGAGCGACGTGTTTAAATACGGACTCAATAACGAAATGAACATGAGCTTCGGTGATGATGGCTCCACTTATTACTATTCTAATGACAACCAAAACCAAGGCATTCCTCAGACCCTGAAATCAGGTGTGTATTACTCCGATAAACTATCCAAAAAAACCAAGATCGGCTTTAACTATTCCTATAATTTCAATCAATTAAATGTCAGAACCTCCAACGCATCGCAGTACTTTCTGACAGACACCACGTACTCTACCGCCAATGTGAGCCAGTCGGTAAAAAAGAATGAAGCACATAGTGTTAACTTTACGCTCGAACAACAACTCGACTCGCTAACGGACTTAACAGTAAGTTCCAAACTCAAACTACTGAGCGATCGCGGCTCGAGCAAGGATGAAACCGATTTTATCCGTTCAGATAATGTACGCACGCGGAATACATTTATTTCTAATACCAGTAAGTCATCCGGCTACGAACTGAATAACACTCTACGCCTCAACAGGCGTTTCCGAAAAAAAGACCGGTTGCTAATGATCAGCTACAACAACCTGCTGTCGAATAACGAATCGGATGGCGTACTGCAAACCGACAACAGCTTTTACACCGATACCACCAGTTCGTTAAGCTCGGTAAACCAGAAAAAAACGAACCTGATAAACAACCAAAACCATTTTATCATGGGCTCATTTACCGAACCGCTGAGCAAAAAAGTAAAAGTCGAATTATCTTACGACCTGATGTACTACAAAAGCACGCAGGATAAAAAAGCCCTCAACAACATTGGTGGCGAATATTCGCTTTTAGATTCCAACTTTACCAATAACTTTCTGACGACCAAACAAATTAACCGCGCAGGCCTGAAGTTTACTTACGAAGTTAAAAAGATACGGGCATCTGCTGGTACCAAAGTCCGGAACGTGTTGGTGAACAATGACAATCTATTCCGCAATCAGCAGATTAAACAAAACATCAATAACGTGCTTCCGTTTGCTACCTTGCGTTACAAATTTTCGGATAACAAGAGCTTTGATTTCCGCTATACAACCAATTCGCAAAACCCAAGTGTAACGCAGCTGCAGCCGGTGCCAGACAACAGTAATCCGAACTTCATCCGGATTGGCAACCCTGCCCTGGTTCCTACCTTTAGCAATGATTTCAACGTGCATTTCAATTCCTGGAAACCGATCAGCGGAAAATACACCTGGTTTGGCATGAACTACAGCATCGTAAACAACGCTTTTTCAAATCGCACATACTACGACAGCATCGGCCGGAGTGTAAGCCAAACGATCAACGTGGATGGCAACAATTACGGCAGCTTCTTCTTCGGCACCAGCATCCCGTTCTTTTCCAAAAAGCTGGAATTGCAACCCAATGCCAACGGCTCGATCTCCAATAGCAAAACGGTGATCAATAACCTCGAAAACCGTACACAAGATTTAAGATCGAATATCGGACTGGAAATAGCACTCAATCTTGACAACGTAAGTGCCGGCCTCAAAGGTTACGTCGAGTACAACCAGTCATCGTCGTCGCTCAATACCAACAGTACGAAGCCATACACCGCACAGGGCATTATCGGAAACATTGCTGTCGATTTCCCTAAAAAAATACGACTCGAAAGTGATGCGACATACACCATGAACGGGCAACGGAGTAACGGCTATAACATCAACTACCTGGTGTGGAATGCTTCGTTGACGAAAACATTCTTTAAGCTCGAGAATTTTATTGTTGGCTTGTATGCCTACGATATGCTTAATCAGAATATCAGCGTCTCGCGCGACATTAATAGCAACATTATTTCCGACACCAAAACGAATATTATCTCACGTTACTTTTTGCTGAAAGCCACCTTCAAGTTCAACAGCAATAAAACCAAAGAAGAAGATGACTAAACTTTTTTTACTATTATGCCTGATGCTAGGCGCTTGTTTGACCCAGGCACAGATCGACTATGGGAAAATAACATATGAGCGCAAGACCAACTTGTACAAAAAATTTAAAAACAATGGCGACGTAAGAGAATGGCTCAGAGAAGAAGACAAAAACAAAGTGGATGTCTTCGAGCTGTATTTCAATGATTCATTGTCTGTTTTTAAACCGCAGGAAAGCGAACTGGTAGATCGCATGAGTTGGGCAACAAGCAAAAATGCGGTGTATCAAAATAAAAATGACCATAGCCGCCTTACCGAAAAGTCGATCTGGGGCGAAAAATTCCTGATCACGGATTCCATCCGGCATTTCACCTGGAAATTAACCGACAGCAAGCGTAAAATATGCGGCTATACCTGCCGCAAAGCCATTTGGCAGGCCAATGACAGCACTCGTTTATATGCCTGGTATTGCAATGAAATTATGCCTTCCATTGGTCCTGAAAGTTTTGTTGGACTTCCGGGCGCCATCCTGGGGCTTGCTACTGAAGATGGCGGGGTCATTTATTTTGCCAAAACCGTTGAAATCGTGAAACAGGATGCCGTTGCACTCCTGCCAAAAAAATCTAAACTAAAGCGCTACCAGGTGGGTGAGCTTCGCGCGCAATTGGAAAAGCAATACGGCAAGGAAAAATGGAGCAAAACATTTATCTACAACAACTTCGAGATCTGGTAAAAAATCACCTGACCGCCGCAAAAAATAGGCCTTACCCTTTTCTTTAATTATATTTGCGGAGATGACGCGCTCGTTTCTGATATGCTGCCTGCTGCTGATGCTCACCGGTTACGCTTCGGCGCAACTGGTAGCCGATGCCGGCCCTAACCGGAATATTTGCCCCGGCAAAACAATTTCGATCGGTGGTGCACCCTCGGCAAGCGGCGGTACGCCGCCCTACTCTTACAGCTGGCAGCCTTCTGCGTTCCTCAACTCTACAACCACACCAAATCCTACGGCCAGCAACATCACGGGCTACATGGAGTACACACTTACCGTAACCGACAAAACCGGGGCAAGTGCTTCTGCTGTTGCCATATTTTATGTTGACCCTATTAACACCTTCAACGCAGGACCCGATACAGGCTATTGTGTTGGCCAGCAAAATGGCATACAGATCGGCAGCCCGAATAATAACAACACAAACCATACGTTTGCCTGGAATCCTATTTCGACCCTTGATAATCCCAATGCCACCAATCCTATCGCTTCCAATACCGTAACCGTACAATATACGCTTACTGTTTCGAACGGAGGCGTTTGCGCCGACCACAGATCGGTTGTGACGGTAACGCCGTTCCAGAAACCATCCGTGGATGCCAGCCCCGACACAATCATTGATGAAGGCAACACCATTACCCTGAACGGCACCGGATCGGTGTTCAATTATTGGGCACCGGATTATAAAATCCGCTATGCCAACTCAACCACACCCGACGTATGGCCTACTGTAACCACCACCTATACCTTATTTGTAGAAGATTCACATAAATGTACGAATTGGGATACGGTACGCGTAGAAGTGATCAAAGGGGATAAACTCTTTTTTTACAGTGCCTTTACGCCTAACCGCGACGGTGACAATGATTTTTTCTACATCGGCAATCTCGAAAAATACCCAGACAACAACCTGAAAGTATATAACCGCTACGGGAAAATGATTTTCAGCGCTACAAACTATGCCAACGATTGGGATGGAACCTATCTCGGCAACGAGATCCCGACAGGAACCTACTTTTATATTTTCACCGATGGCGTCGATCAGAAGTATAAAGGAACTGTCACCATCATCCGCTGACGTTTTTGTTAAGACCCGTTCTCACTGGTACACCTAAGCGACTTCTGCTAATTTTATTTTTTGATGATCAGCGTATCGAAGCTGGGCGAATAACCGCAAAACGACCCCAGCACATTTCCTCCTGTAATGTTGCTCTGGATATTGGATGGAGCAGAAAAAGGATTGCCGTTGCTGGAACGGTTGGCATAATAGGAACGCCAAAATAGATATTCTGCGTTGCCGATAGTACAAAACTTAACGATAACGGTATCGCCAATGGCATAAAAACCGGCATGCGGCTGATCGGCGTAGCCATCGCGCTCATCGGGTTGTGGTGGGCGCTCGTAAGAAAAATCGAAACTGGTGCCGTCAACAAACTTATCATCGAATGCAGAATTGTATGGCGCTACAAAAAAAGCGTCTTTCATGCGCTTTGCAAACCAACGGTAGCAATTGCCCTGCCCTTTTGGTTCGGTAAAATGCGCCCAACAATAGCCAAAGGTATCACGCTCCGCCTTAAAATACAGGCTGTCGAGCGCTATCGGGCTAAGAATATTGGTAACGCCAGTATAAGTTTCGCCCTGGTATTTCACGGTGAGAATGTAGGATTTGCCCACCTGACCAAACAACTTCGTGCCCAGGTAAAGGTAGCCGGTTGACGGGTCAAGCTCTTTCAGCGTATCCGTCACAAAGCCGTCGGTAACGGTAATAAACGCGCCTTTTACAAAAAAACGGGACGGATCGCTCAGGTCCACATTTCCAAAATACGGCGCAGTGGTGGATAGCAGTACCTGTGCCGTTTTACCTGTTTCTATACTGGCCTCTACCACCAGCTTTTCGGTATAAGCCGGAAGTTTGATATCGATGTCTTTTTCACACGAAGTCGCGAAAATCAATACCAGCAGTGCTGCTACATAAGCTGCTGGTAATAACCCATATCGTTTTATTAAAACCATGTGTTTAAAATTTAAAATTCCAGGTAACTGTAGGCAAAATCGGAAATAAGGAAACCTGTTTCCCTTTTACCGTATAGTTCCCTTTCAGAAAATCGCCCTGTGCATCAAAATAGATCAGGTAAGGATTGTAACGGTTATACAAATTAAAAATGCTTAGCGTCCAGCTTCCCTGGCAATTGCGGGCCCACGACCTTGGCAGTTTGATCGTTGACACATCTTTTCCCAAACGCGTGTAACGCCTTTCGAGCCTGGCCTGTTTGCGTTTGAGCTGTTTTTCGCGGTTGGGTGTGTAGGTGGCCGACAGATCGAGTCGATGGTAATCCGGGAATTTATACGAATTACGCAATCCATAATCGTAGCTCACGCCGCCTTCATAGGCAAATAAGCCATTGGGCAGGGTGCCGCGGTTTCCGGTGCCATACACAAACACTAGTCCGAAATTCCAGGTTGGATTAGGGTCGTAAGTTATCACAAGCGACCCGTCGTGACGCCGGTCGTACTTGGCCAGGTACCGTTGGCCATAGTTAATATCGTTGAACTGGCGCCAGGTCCATGATAAGGTATAACCGATCCAGCCGGTGAATTTACCACGGCGCTTCTTCAGGAAAAATTCTGCGCCGTAGGCTTCGCCTTTTCCGTAGGTAAATGCGTTATCTGGATTATCGAACACATTATCTTGCGGTTCTGCACCTTCCTTATAATCGATCTGGTTGATCATATTTTTATAATACAGCTCTACCGAACTTTCGAACATATCATCACGAAAATTTTTGAAGAAGCCAAGCGCGTATTGATTTCCAAGCTGAGGCTTGATCAACTCTGTAGATGGCATCCATACATCCGTAGGAAGGCTTACCGACGAAATGCTGGCTAAGTGAATGTATTGGAAGTTGCGCGTATAGGACGCTTTTACCGAGAATGTTTTGGTGAGATTGTAACGCAGGCTGGCCCGGGGTTCAAGGCCAGAATAATCCACCACTTTCTTTCCGGGTTTATACACCACCGTATCCGACGTGCGGCCAAACTGGTCTTTCACATACCTGGTGAACGGGCCCACCTGGGCAAAGTAACCAAACCGAAGTCCTACATTTACCTTAAGCCGTTTGGTAATTTCCCACTCCTCAGACAAATACGCCGCCGCATCGTGCGAATAAAGCCGTATGATTTTGCCGACATCGAAACTGGTTTCGCCTTGTTTGGCGCTTACATTGCTCGGCGTAAATGTATGAAAGGTATAATTAATGCCAGCCCTTACTTGGTGACGTGGATTCGGGATGTAAACAAACTCATGCTTCGCTGTCCAGTCTTTGATACCCGAAAATAAGGTGAGTTCGAAGCCCGACTGGGCAGCCGTAAACGAAAAGTCGTACTTCGTGTAGGACACCGAGGTATTGGAAAACAGTTTGGCATTGTACAGGTGGTTCCAACGCAGGCAGCCCACTGTATTTCCCCAGGGCACATGCACATTGAAGGATGATTCGGTATCTTTAAAATCGAATACGTCCTTGCCGTTGTAAAAACTCAAAAACAACCGATCTTTATCAGAAATTTTCCAGTTGAGCTTGGCATTCACATCGTAAAAATAATAGCTCGATCCTTTAAAATCGGATTGCGGACGCACGTATTTGAAGAATGGCTTCGACAATACATCGAGGTAAGTGCGCCGGGCCGATACAATAAAGGATAGCTTGTCTTTAACGATAGGCCCTTGAACGGTAAGCCGCGACGAGATGACGCCGATGCCTCCATCGACCTGGAACTTCTGATTATTTCCTTCCCGTGTTGAAATATCGAGTACCGACGACAAACGGCCACCATATTGTGCTGGCATGCCACCTTTGATAAGGTTCACATTTTTGATCGCATCGCCGTTGAATACAGAGAAAAAACCAAGCAAATGAGCCGCATTATAAATGGTAGCGTCGTCGAGCAACACCAAATTTTGATCTGGACCACCACCTCGCACGTAAAAACCCGAATTGCCGTCACCGGCCGATTTGACACCCGGCAGGAGCTGAATGGTTTTCAGGATATCAACCTCGCCCATAAACGCCGGTAATTTTTTGATCTGAACGATATCGAGCTGTACACTACTCATTTGTGTACTCTGCACGTTATCATCCGTTTTCTCTCCTGTTACCTCAACTTCTGCCAGGTTGCGGCCCTGTGCACCAAGATTGAAGTTCCGTTTCAGGTTAGCTTGTAAGTCGATCGTATCGGTTTCGGTAATGTAGCCGATATAGCTGCACATCAACGTATAACGGCCCGCCGGCAGCGTGAGCGAGTAAAAGCCACCGGTATTGGTACTTGTGCCGGTCATACCCTCTTTCACATACACATTGGCGCCAATCGCGGATTCGCCGTTGGATTTATCGCGCACATAGCCGCTGATGGTAAATTGCTGGGAAAGACTTATTAAAGGCAGGAAAAATAAAAATATCAGCGCCCGTTTTTGCACAGGTAAAAATAATAGATAATTCAGTGTTGCCAATGCCGGTTATAGGAGAAATGGTTAATTTATCCAAATTTACGTGCCATGCAGATCAGCCCCAGAAATGTCCTCTTACTAACGGGCAAAGATATAATGGCGGATGTAGTTGCTGCGCCATTCCTGGTTGGCGGCCGCATTCAACTGCTCCATCACCGGCCGGTCGTCGTCATTTATCGGACCATCTGGAGTAAGGATAGGTACCGGCAATTCGTGGTAAAGTTGCCTCGAAAATGGGCGAAGAGAAGCCACAACCAGCAGGTTACGATAAGCCTCATTATCAGCCGAAGCACAAAGCCTGAGGTGAAAACCGGCGTCGGCGAGCGTAGCAATTAAGCACAGTGTTCCACGACCTTTTTCGCCCGTGAGGTAGCCATGGGTATTTATCAAGACCACCGCGTCTGTATCAAGCAGCGTCTTAAGCTGCCGGAGGCTTTGCCGCGTAATAACGTGGGCTGGCTGCTCTTCTGCCTTAAAAATATCAAACAGCACCAGGCTCCATTTGCAGGTATCAGCATTGAGAAAATGCCTCGCATCATCACACACAGTCTCAACCGAAGGGTTGAGGTAAAAAAAATGCTTTGCCATGTCGATAACCCGTTGATCAAATTCCACGCCTTTTACCTGGTATTGATGTTCTGCCAGCATATTGGCCACGAGGCCACCACCCAAGCCAAGTACCAATGCCTTTCCTGCAGGAAAACCATCAAGGTTTCGCTCCAGTAAATTAACATAAGCCGATACCGATTTGCGGCTTGCAACATCCATTTCGGTTTGTACAATGGTATTGATCAACAATTTACGGACCGGAGCGCCATCCTGAGAGCGCGGTGGTTCTTCCCTGATCTCCAATTTCCCGAGTATCCCTTCTTCTTCATAAACGAGGAACGGATTTTTCGGTGCGCGCACGAATCCGTAAACCGCGAGGGCGCCGGTGAGAAATAAAACGGCGAGCAAGGTTCGCGGATAAGGCCTTGCCTTTACCAGCACAGACACCAGGAACATCGCTCCGGCAAAACCGCTTAAGGTGGCTTTTACACCAACAACAGGCAGAAGGTAAAATCCACATAAAAAGGTTGCCAAAATACCCCCGAGGGTAGAAATGGCGTAAATCTTTCCGCTGTTCGCTCCGCTTTCGCGGTGCTCTTGGGTGAGAATAGCAATGATAAGCGGCGACGTGGCGCCCATGAAAAGCGTTGCCGGAAAAATGAGTACGACTACACTCAGCACAACAGCTGGTAAAAGGGGAAGATAAGCACCGGCCAGGTAAAAAACCCGTCCCAAAAACGTCATGCTCAATAAAGCACATGCTGCGGCAAGCAATACCACCAAAAGGATCTTTTCGCGGTTTGGGCGGCGGCTAAGGCGTCCACCCAGAAAGTAGCCGCTGGCGAGCCCGGCCAGGGTAACGGCCATTACCGCGCTCCATACGGGCAAACTACTGCCGAAAAAAGGAGCCAACAGCCTGGCACCGGAAATCTCCGCAGCCATTACCGAGGCACCTTCCACAAACGATATGAGAAGAAAGCGGTGGCGTAATAGCATTGTTGGAAACGCTGTTAAATGTACAAGTTATTGTCCTCCTCGTAACTTGCGCTGGCCCCAAAGCCTAAACGCTTACCGGTACGCAGATTGATGCTGCTTACTTTCTCCTGGATCTCATTTACCGTTACATCCCGCACAGTATCGTATGGTGGTGTAAATAAATCATAGGTAATCACGTAAATAATAAGATCGTTGATGATCTCGCATAAGCTCTCTTTGTTAAGCGGCTCCGAAGAAAAACTTGAGTATTTAATGCCAACAGGCCCTTTAGCTTCGATAAAAAAGTGCATTTCCCGGTTCACGAAAATGCGGCACACCAAGGTGCCAAGATCGTTCATGCGATTGTATTTAATCGAGTCAGCCAGAAAATTGTAAACGTTGATGATGCCACAATACGAATTGTAAGCGTGCTGCCGGATGTAACCGGTTTTAAACATCGGGTGCGACTTATCGAATTCAAATACATTGGTATGCATGAAGAATTCCAACACATCGCCTGCCACTTTCAACTGCATGGAATACTTCTTGGCTTCTGATACTGCTACAGAAATGCGTTTATCTACCGGTTCTATTTCACGTACCAAGTCAATGGCAATTTCATTGACACAGAGTTTTATCATGTCGAATGCAGCAATGGTATTATTAAATACATCTTGCTTCATCACCGACTTTTCGGCCAGCAATGTGACGATTTTCTGTTTCTGGGCATCTAAAAGTTCACTCATACGACAATTACTGGTTTAGAATGATAAATATACTGATTTCAAAAATGACTAAAGCGTTTTTCCGTCCTTAAACGCCTCATACATCACTTTGTGGATTTTTCCGCGAATACCAAGTTTAGCCAACTTATTTTCGTCGGCATCCGGGTAAACGCGGTTCGATAAAAACACAAAAATAAGTCCGCTTTCCGGGTCGGCCCAGGCAAAAGTGCCGGTAAAGCCGCTATGTCCATAACTCGAAAGGCTGCATTCTTTTGTCACCGGACTGTCTTTCTTTTCATCGGGTTCGGGTTTATCGAAACACAAGCCGCGCCGGTTATCCAAAAAATGTGAGGAGGTGTATTGCCGGATCACACTTTCACTAAGAAACCGTTGCCCGCCATACGTGCCATTATTCAGCAACATTTGCATAACAATAGCCACATCGGTTGCGCTGCCAAATAAGCCAGCGTGCCCACCTACACCGCCAAGCATAGCCGCTCCCTGATCGTGTACATAACCCTGTAGCAATTGTTTCCTGAATTTGGTATCGTTTTCGGTTGGCGCAATTTGAGACACGGGATAAACCTGTAATGGCAGGTAAGTTAAACCGGTATTCAAGGGCTTGTAAAATGTTACATCAACGTATGCATTCAAGGGCATACCCGTTTGATGCTCGATGATCTTCTTCGAAAAATAGTAGCCAATATCAGAGTACAGGTATTTCCCGTTGTTTTCCAGTTTGCTATCGGCCAATTGCTTGTATATTGTATCGGTATAACCTTTTGCAAGGTAGAGGTTACGGGCCACCAGCGTAGGATAAGCATCCGACGCCGTTGTGCTGTAATAACCCGGCTTGTAATTGTGGGCTTTATCCTGCGTTCTAAGCCACAAGGGCAAAAACGCCTGTAGTCCCGATTGGTGCGTGAGAATGTCTTTGTATTGAAGATCTGCCTTGTTGGTATGTTTAAATTCTGGCAAATAATACCCCAGGCTCTGGTTGTAATCGAATTGCTTTTCATCACTAAGCTTCATCAAAGCCAGCGAAGTGGATAAGATTTTGGTCAGCGAGGCCAAATCGTAAACCGTCCGGTCATTTACTTTTTCAGACCCCACATCGTAGGTAAGCCGTCCAAAATTTTTGTGGTAAAATATTTCTCCGTTTTTGATACCAATAACCTGGCAACCTGGGTAGGCTTTCTGCCGGATGCCCGAAAGCGCAATCGAATCTATCTGTTGCAACTTCTGAGAACTGGCTCCTACCCGCTCGGGTTGCACATATTGCATGCGGATGGCCTGGCCAAGCTCGATTCCCCACCCTACCCTGAACAAATTGGTTGATACAGGCAGTGTGCCATTTACCCGAATGGCTCCCACAATGGCTTCGGCCGCTGCCTTCTGGCTAAACGTGTTGTATTCGTACATTTCCAGAATAGCTGCCGATCTCGACAAATCTTTCAGCTTATTGATAAGATACGGGTTCGAAAACAAGCAGCTGACCGTTCTATTTTGCGACACAATTTTTGAGATTAAATCAATACTTCCCTCCGGACATCCAAAATTTTTCTCGGGTTTATACGACGTCTTATTGAGTTGCAGGATAACAAGTCCGTAATTTTTTAATTTCGACACCAGCGAATCGCGCTCGCGGGAACTGGCCTCGTGACTTATGGCAAAATGGTCCGCCTTCAGGTAAGCGCCCAATGCCTCCGAAAAAACCGTTTTGCCCTTGTCGCCTATCGAAACCTCTGCAATCTTCATCGTATCAGGCCTCGCGAGCGGGAGTATGTTGTGATCGTTTTTCAGCAAAGTAACCGAGGCTTCCGCCAGCCTGCTATTCATCACGTCCGATGCTACGGTATTCAAATCTTCATAAAGGTTTTTCGGATTCACGAATTGGTTTTTATGAAGCCCGCACCAATATTTTGCTTTCAGTATTTTTTTGCAGCGTGCATCAATTTCATCCTGGGTTATTTGCCCCTTACCTACGGCAATTTTGATTTGTTCCATCGCTTTCGGCACATCTTCTGCAAACAGCAATACATCGTTCCCGGCCAAAAGCGCTTTCACATCTACCATACCAGGTTCATAGTAACTCGCTACACCTTTCATATTAAGGGCATCGGTAAACACCAGACCCTTGAACCCGAGTTGCTGTTTCAGCAAATCGTTAATAATATATGGCGATAAGGTGGACGCTGTATTTTTGGCGGTGTCATAACAAGGCACATACAGGTGTGCCACCATGATACTGCTGAGTCCTTCATCGAACAGGCGCCTGAAAGGATAAAGCTCAAGGGTATCGAGCCGTTCGCGGCATCCGGTAATGATCGGAAGCGCTTTGTGCGAATCGGTATCGGTATCGCCATGTCCAGGAAAATGCTTGCCGTTGGCCATTACACCTTCAGCCTGCATACCTTTCATATACATCACGGCTTTATTGGCTACATTGTATTTGTTCTCTCCGAAACTACGCGTGCCAATCACTGGATTTTCAGCATTATTATTTACATCAGCTACCGGCGCAAAATTCACATGAATACCCATGCGCTTGCACTCGCGGGCAATTTGCTTCCCCATATAGAAAATAAGCGAGTCGTTTTTAATTGCCCCCAGTGTCATTTGCCGCGGATAACGTGGCGTGCTGTCAAGGCGCATTGCCAAACCCCATTCACCATCAATGGCAATGAGCAAAGGGGTTTTCGACAAGTTCTGATAATAATTATTGAGTCGGGCTTCGCGTTGCGGACCACCTTGCATAAAAATAAGACCACCGATGTTGTAATTCTGGATCAGTTCACGGATCTCGCGTACGTGCTTCATGTCCTTGTTGCTGTAGGCAGCAACCATAAACAACTGCGCGAGGCGCTGGTCGGCATTCAGTGAGTTAAATACAGAGTCCACCCAACGGGTTTCTGTATTCAAAAAATCGGGACCGTTTTTGGTTGCCAGGGGCTTTGTCACAAAAGCCATAACAACCGGCAGACCTGCTAACAGAGCGGCTTTAAAAAACAATTTAATCATGTTGTAAGATACAGGATATAAGCCTTTTTAAATTTACGAAAACACCTTTGTTTTAAACAGCCGGCTCTTGAAAGGATTACGTTAAAGAATATTAATTTGAGCCTTACTTAATGCGGCCCGCACCATGATAGTATTTTTTATAATAAGGCTCGTCGAGGTCGCTGATGATCACGCCACGCCGTGTGGAAGCATGCACAAACTTATTGTGTTGTAGATATACCCCCACATGTGAAACACTTTTACCATTGATGACAAAAAACACAAGATCGCCTTCTTTAAGATCCGACATCGAAATACGCTTGGTTTCCTCGTAAATAGCTTTCGACGAAGCCGATACTTTTTTGTTGTACACCGTTGCACATAAAATCCCTGTGAAACCGGAACAGTCGATACCATGCTTGTCTTTGCCTGCATACTTATACGGCACTGCATACCAATCGTCGATAAACTGATACAACTTTTGGTTGGTAATCTGTTCCTCAGGCACCCCAAGCCTCTCCGCATAGGTTGCCCGCAATACACTCGAACCCTCCTGCTTTTTTGTTTCGGGTGTTGGTTCGCTTTTCGCGACTTTAGGTTCTTTTACTTTGGGACTATCCGTTTTTTTGGCTGGCGCCTTACTGCTGCTTACTGCTGTTTGATGGTGCTTGCAAGCCGAAAAAAATAAGATCGTGCAGAACAACGCAGCACATTTAATATGTAAATGAGTGTGCATTGACGTAAATTTACCAATTGAGAGGACTGTTTCCGGGAGCGGACGCAGCCAGTTAATAACAGGGCGCTGTTTATACTCCTGCCGCCGGCGTTTGCTCGCTGCGGTAATGTTTCGAAAACTTGGTGATAAACCGGTAAGCGATATAAGCAAAAATAGGCGCAGCGATCACGTCGTAGCTGTAGTGCACATGCTGCAACACCACACCCACTGATACGGCAATAGCTGCCAGCAGAAAAATGTATTTAAGCGCTTTATCCACCGTAAAAAAATAAAACAGGAACAAAGTGGCGGCGTGCCCGCTAAAGAACAGGTCTTTCAGGTTTTGGTTGCCTGCATAAAACGTTTGGGTCAGCAACTCGTCGCGCAAAGGTATGATGGACGTTGGAGGCTCAAGTGGGATAAAAAACAAGGTGAGCATGCGTAGCGCCGTCAGCGACCCATACATTTGAATAAGATGCAGGAAACGGTATGGCGACGAAAAGGCATACACCAGGGCAATGAGCGCCGTGGAATAGGTCACAAAAAAAATAAAGTCGGAAACGTCGCGCGGTTTGATAAAGTTGAGAATGGGATCGTAAAACGTATGACCTTGTCTTGTTTCGATATAGGCCAGAAATACGGCAAAAGCAGTAAGAATTACCGATAAGAGAACAATGGACGTAAAAAACCGATTCCTGAAATAAGGATTCGAAAGGGCTGTTTTCCAGTTATACCACATGTTGTAGTGCAATATTACGGAATTTGCCAGCAAGGAAAACTTAAAATTTGTAAAGTTTACCAACAAACAGGGCCGGAAAACATTTTCCGGCCCTGTTTGAACTTAAAAAAAACAAAGGCAATCTATGGGAGAGTAATAGGATATACGTTACCGTTGATGGTTACGGTAGCCAGGGCATCGCAGGCGCCATTACCATAGTCGATATAACGGGTAGCTTTTCCGGCCGGTGTATGGGCAATGCTGCCGGCGGTGAAATAGCGGCGGCAACCCTGAGACATGTTGCGGATCAGCGGACTGGTAATGACAGATTGAAATGAACCGCCGGATGCCGACGTTCCGGTAGCGCTGCCGGTGATCGAGTACATGTCGTCCTGCCAGCTAAGTGTTTGTTCGCCGGCAGTCCATTCGCGCTGGCGGCTACTTTGCCAGGTAATTGTTCCGCCATTATTGGCTTTCAGAATTTGGATATTGGCGTTGATGCTGTAAACCAGGTGATTGGCAGCATTGTGCCCGTTGTTGGTAATCGTTTTTGAACCGGTTACCTGGTTATCGTTCACAAAGTAATTCTGAGGGGTTACGGTAATTACAGTAAGCGAATCGCGATAACGGCCCGTGAAATGAAGAACGAGGGCTCCGCGGCGGTAACGGCCATCGTTACCCTGGCAATTGGTTGACCCAAAATCGACGGTAACTGTTTTGGCTGCAGCCATTGTATCGAAACTAAGGGTAGCACAACTGCTAAGAATAGCAGTGCTGTTGCTGGTGCGGAAGCTGCTGACGGTATTGGTACGGCCGGCCTCGTCGGCAATGCTGGTCATGTCGTTTACGATAGAGGATGCCAGCGACTGATCGGTTGCAGAACTGGTATCGCTATCTTTCTCTTCTACGTCTTTTTTGCGGCACGACGAAAAAAGACTAACAGAAGCAATAGAGAGAATAAGAACAGTGGAAAAAATGGATTTCGTTTTCATGGTCTGTTTATTTATCGGGTTTCTGTGTCTATTGACCCGTTAATAAACACCAAGGTTTAATCCACCAAAAAAATTATTGCACGAAACTGCCGCAGCCGATGTAGAGCTTATCCTTATAAACAAGTTTCACCGAACGGCTTTCGGTTTCGCCGGCCATGTTGGTGCATGGCTTAGGTTGGATCACGATACAATCAACCAGGCTCGATCCGATATTGATTTTAAGATCTACCGGCTGGTCGAGGTCGATGTTGTTGCGCTTTACCGTGATTTTATCGGTACCGTAATCCGCCACTATAAAAATGCGGTCGGTATAGAATTCGGCAGACCAGCCCGGTTCAGAGCCTCCGGCTTTAAACAATAATTTGGCGGAACCTTCTTCTTTCATTTTAGAAAGTTCTTCCACCGCATCCATTTTAGAAATAGAGATATCAACCTCCGACACGGTATCGCTACCCTGGGTTACGGTTTTTTCGCCACTTGTATTTACTTGCGTGCAGGATGTGGCTAACACACTTAAAATGCCACAGAAGATTGCTATTTTTTTCATAAGCTGGATAAACGTTGGATAATACTGTAAACTTAAGTAATTATTTGGCATGAACATTTATTAGTTGTTTAATTATACCTTTGCATAAACTAACCGGATGGAACTAAAGTTTGATATCATCGAGATCCTCAAAGTAACCATGGTGTTATTCGCCGTCATAGATGTGATCGGTTCCATTCCGATCATCATCAGCCTGAAACAAAAAACCGGCGGCATCAACGCAGCGAAAGCATCTCTCGTATCGCTGGGTATCATGATCGTTTTTCTCTTTATTGGACAGAGCATCCTGAGCATCATTGGCATCAGCATTGGGGATTTTGCCATTGCAGGTTCTATCCTCATTTTCATCGTGGCGTTCGAGATGATCCTCGGCATTCAGATATCGAAAGATACCATGCCGGCCACCGCTTCGGTTATTCCGTTGGCGTTCCCGCTTATTGCCGGAACCGGTACACTCACTACCTTACTTTCGATACGAGCCGAGTACAACATTGTTTCCATTGTGATTGCCATTATCCTCAACGTTGTAATTGTTTATGTCGTGTTGCGTAACCTCAACCGGCTTGAAAGGCTGCTGGGTGCCGGTGGCATTGCTATTCTCAAAAAAGTATTCGGTATTATTCTCCTAGCCCTGGCCATTAAACTTTTCCGAAGCAACATAGCCGGCCTGTAAGCTATAGCATCCTTTTTTTGCCAGGGCCAAAACCGATGGCCTGAAAAACAAAAAAGCCCTCACGTTTCCGTGAAGGCTTTTCGTTCCGGTTGTCCGAAATTATTTCTTTTTACCACCTTTAGATGCTGCAGCTAAAGAGTCAGCAACTTTGATAGAATCAGCTTTAGCAGCTTCTGCAGCAGCTTGCGCAGCAGCAGCAGCTTCAGCTTCAGCAACTTTAGCTAAAGAATCAGCAGCAGCTTGCTCAACAGCAGCAATAGAATCAGCTTTCGCTTTTTCACGAGCTTCAATCTCTTCTTTAGAAGGACCGCAAGATACAAATGCAGCTGACAGCGCAGCTACAGCAACGATAGATAACACTTTTTTCATTTTGTTTGTTTTAGTTTTTGTTGATTTGGCTGCAAAAATACATGTTTTTTTGATGGCGCGTTAAAAAATCAAAAAAAATCCTAATTTTTTTTAAAGTACTCAAAATGATATCCTGTCACGAATGATTACTTTTGTGCGTTATGTATAAAACCTTCCTGAAACCATACCTCTTTAGGCTGGACCCCGAAAAAGCGCACTACCTGACCTTCGACCTGCTCAAAACCGGTCTGAGAAACGGGTTGGGTCGGGCCATTTTTAGAGCGGCTTACAAGTATAAGCATCCAAACCTCGAACGCACGGTATTCGGTATCAAGTTCAAAAACCCAGTAGGACTTGCCGCCGGGCTCGACAAAGATGCCAAGGTATTTAATGAATTGGGAGAACTCGGTTTCGGTTTTATCGAAATTGGCACACTTACACCGAAAGCCCAGCCGGGTAATGATAAACCCCGATTATTTAGGCTTCCTAACGACGCTGCGCTTATCAACCGCATGGGATTTAATAACGAGGGTGTAGATGCTGCCGTTGCGCGCCTTCGCAAAAAGCGAACCGATGTAATTATCGGAGGAAATATCGGTAAAAACAAAGTCACCCCGAATGAACAGGCGACTGCCGACTACGAGTATTGTTTTCAGGCCTTGTTTGACGTGGTGGATTATTTCGTTGTGAACGTAAGCTCACCTAACACACCAAACCTCAGGGAGTTACAAGACAAGGAGCCGCTTAAGGCGTTGCTTATGCGGCTTCAGCAACTCAACAACGCCAAAGCCAAACGGAAGCCCTTGCTCCTGAAAATAGCGCCTGATCTCAGTGATTCGCAACTCGACGACATCATCGACATTGTTCGTGAAACCAGGATCGACGGTATTGTGGCAACCAACACCACCATTGCGCGCGAACCTCTCAGCTACTCAAAAAATGAGATCGACGCCATTGGTATGGGTGGCCTTAGCGGCAAACCGCTCACCAAGCGCAGCACCGAGGTTATTTCTTACCTTAAAACCAAATCGGGAAACGCGTTTCCGGTAATTGGCGTAGGTGGCATCCACTGCCCGGAAGATGCCATTGAAAAGCTGAAGGCCGGTGCCGACCTTATACAACTCTACACAGGCTTCATTTATGAAGGTCCGGGCCTTATCAAAGCCATTAACAAAGCTATCGTTGAACAAAAACGCTGAAACCGAGAGTCACATCAGCAAACAAAACACCTGAATACCGGTTACTAGTATATGCATTAATATTATGAAAATCATCGAATGCCCAAGGGATGCCATGCAAGGCATCAAGGAATTTATCCCAACACAAACCAAGGTCGAGTACCTCAATACTTTGCTAAAGGTGGGTTTCGACACCATCGACTTCGGTAGTTTCGTTTCGCCCAAAGCCATTCCGCAAATGCAGGATACAGCCGAGGTGCTGAAACAACTCGACCTCTCCTCCACCCGCAGCAAATTACTGGCAATTGTTGCCAATACCCGTGGTGCCGAGCAGGCTTGCGAATTTGGTGAGATTCGTTACCTGGGCTTCCCCTTTTCCATTTCCGAAACCTTCCAGCAGCGTAACGCCAATTCGAGCATTGCCGAATCGCTGGTACGTGTTGAGGAGATCCAGAACCTTTGCCTGAAGCATGGTAAAGAACTCGTAGTATATATATCCATGGCTTTTGGCAACCCGTATGGCGATACCTGGAACAGCGACATTGTAATTGACTGGACGAAGAAGTTAAGCAGCCTGGGCATTAAGATCATCGCACTTTCCGATACTGTTGGGGTTTCCGATAAGGCGAACATTGAATACCTGTTCTCGAACATCATTCCTGAATTTAAGGATGTGGAAATCGGTGCGCACCTTCACTCGACCAAGGAGAAAGCGCTCGAAAAAATCGAAGCGGCCTACCGCAGCGGCTGTCAGCGTTTTGATGTGGCTATCCATGGTTTTGGCGGCTGCCCGATGGCTAAAGACGACCTTACCGGAAACCTGGCTACGGAAGACCTGGAACTATTTTTTGACAGCAACGAAATTCCGCTTGGCCTCGACCGCCAGATGCTACAACAAGCCTACGCCGAAAGCTGGAAGGTTTTCAACCACTACCACTAGTGCGGCAAATGCCATGTGCCAGCTTGTCCGGCCGGTGACTTGGGTTGGCTGCGCCAGCGATTGCAGCGGAAATCCTTTTGCGCAGCTGGCTTTGAGAGCCTCAGCCAGCCAGACAAAAGATTGCAGCGGAAAGCGCGCCCGGGCGCCCTCTTTCCTGTGTTTTTTTTACGGGAAATTTCTAGCGCAACAGTTCCCACAACACGATGCCAATGGAAACGGCTACATTCAACGAATGCTTGGTGCCAAACTGCGGGATCTCAATACAGGTATCACACAGGTCGATTACCTCTTGCTCTACCCCGTACACTTCGTTACCGGCAATCAAGGCCAGCGCAGCTTCCGGTTTTTGGAAACAATTAAGTTTAACGGCATGTTGCGCCTGTTCCACTGCCGCAATAAAATAACCCTGGCTGCGGAGCTCGGCCACAGCTTCTGTAGTGGTTTTGAAATATTTCCAATTTACCGATTGGGTGGCGCCGAGGGCTGTTTTTTCTATTTCCCTGTGCGGCGGCGTGCCCGTTACACCACACAGGTAAATGGCTTCGATCAGAAATGAATCGGCAGTGCGAAAAGCGGAACCAACATTGTGAAGGCTTCTCACATTATCGAGCACCAACACTACCGGGTTCTTTTGCGAACGCCTGAACTCTTCCGTGTTTATGCGGCCGAGATCTTCCATGCTTAATTTCTGATATGTGCTCATACATGCGGAGGCTTTTTCCCGAACAATTGTCTGTTTGCCCCTTATTATCCTCTTATTGCAGGTTGAATCTTAAACTAAAGCCGGCATTGGTATTGGCTGTAGGGAAAGAGTTGGATGTTTGTGGGCTGGTGCGGATCCAATCGTAGAATAAGCGGAGATTGATATTTTGCGTCAGCTGATAGTCTAATGCGGTTTTAAGAGAGATGATATTTTGGCCACCGGTAGGCGTGCTGATCTCATCCACAATCTTGCGGATAATGGTGAGGTTACGCCTGTAGGAAAGGTCCATCTTGAAGTTCAGGTCGCTTTCGAGTGGTTTGCCTTTAATTTTGAGGGCGTTGATCTTCAGCTTAGGATAACGGTAGCCCATGCCAATGATGTACTCCTGGCCTTTGGTTTCAATAATTTGCGGTCCGGTAATGTTGAGATTGACGGTTTTGTCTTTTTTGATCTCGAAATTAGCCATCAGACCCGGCTTATTGAATTTAAAGTCGAATTTAATAAGCGGGCTGAACGCCTCAGTGATCGTGGCGCCTGCAATGGTGTACCTTGGGTTGAAGTTTGGCGTACTTCCTGCGCCGCTTGTTACGGGAACACGCGTGCCACCGCCTTCGGCATAAAGTAAGTTATTGGTATAGCCGCCGAGTGTATAAATAGAGCGGTACGCGTGCCTAACAGTAACCGACTGGAAGTATTTTTTCATTGCTTTCAGTTTCCCAAGCCCATCCCAGGTTACCGTCCAGTTTGGCAACGGAATCTGCTTGAACATCCGATCCGTTCCTACACCCTTCAGTTTTCTGCCAGTGTAAGCCTCATAAAACGCGCCCAATAAAACATCCTGTTGCGTGGTGCTATAACCATCGACATACGATGGCAAACCACCGCCCGGGCTGACCTGACCGGCAGAATTAGGATTGGCCTCTCCGAGTTCTTTGGCAATATTCGGACGGATAAGCAAGAACTCATCGAACAATGCCGACTCGGCGCCTTTACCTTTGTCCTTGAACGAACGTCCAAGAGTAAACACACTGATGCTATAATTTCCACTGTAAGTCGGTGTTTCGAAAAGGTAGCCACGATTGCCATTGTCGAGTTGTGTAGAATCGTAGCGCACAAACAGGGATTGGCTGAAACCATTGGTTTTGGTGCCGTTGAACTCGATTTTTAAGCTGCCGTGAGGCTCCACGTTCGCCCGATAGGTAAAATTATCCATTTGCGTGGTCGTGTACGGCAAACTTTGGTTAGGGTTTCTCGTCAGCCAATCGTTATTGATTGCCTTGCGAAGAATACTATCATTGGATCCGCTCACAAAACTAAAACCAGGTGCAAAACCATAGCGACTGTTATTGTCCATACCAAGGTATTGTGAGCTCGGCATAAATCCTGGTAGGCCGGTTCCATTGGTTCGCGAAAAAGCTACCGACACCTGTTTGATCATCATAAGGCCCCGGGCAAGGAACTCTCCAATGTCTTTTACGTTGTTATTATCTTTTTTGGTCGTGTCCTTTTTTGTATCAGAGGATGTAGGTCCTTTTCCTGAAGCCTTACCGGACCCGCCCGTATTAATTTTCCGTAAGTAAGGGATCTTGTTGTATAAAGTCGGCATGGTCAGCGCGACATTGGCACTTTGGGTATTGGTGTTTTGGATGGTATTGCCAATTTCTTCCTGCGCAAACGGTCTTCTCGACCAGGTATAAGTAGATCCGTATTTTACACTCGAATTCACAAAATCGAAAATCGGAATTTTATTGATCGGTAGTTGGTAATTGAGGTTTGCCTGGTGCCTGTAGTTGATCGTTTCACCGAGTTTTTTCAGGTTGTTCTGTATCTGCACACGTTCAGAGTCTGTGTCAATCTTATCTGGCGACTCAAGGATCCGCGAATCGTTATTAGCTGTAAAGTCGAACTTCAGGTTTTTGGTAAGCGGCCATTGCAGATCATAATTACGCGTCATAATGAACGTTTTATTGAACTGCGGCTTGGTGAACTGATCGCTAACACCGGTATAGAAACTCGTTACATCCCTGTTCAGCAACTCACTATACGTTCTGTTTACGTCGGCATTAAAGCCCACGCGGCTTGGCAGCGGTGTGATGTTAACGTCTTTTACAATAGCCAGCCATTTGTTGTTCAGGATCTTGTTCTTCGATTTTTTCAGCGGTGCCCACGACTTGGCGTTAATGGCATAATTGTATGATAAAGCCCCGCGGTACGATTTCACAATGCTATTGGCAATATTCACATTATGACGGGTTACTTCATTGTAAGCATACGTTACCGAGAAATTGGAAACATCCCACGGCATCGGCGCCTTTCCATCTTTCTTAAAGCCGTCGATACGCACATTGGAGAAGTTATAGCCTTTCCGTACCGTTACGTCCTGCGCATTGGCCTTGATCTGTTTTTGCACTTCACGGTCAATCGCTTTGTTATCGATAAGTACATCCGGATCGTAAGGATTGAACATTGGTGTAATACGGGTTTGGCCGTACGCATAATACACCGGTAAGTTCACTTTCCATTTCACCGGAAAGAATTTACCAAACTGGAAGGTGGTGGCAGCATCCCACTGGAAGGTCGTTTCGCGGCTACGTTCGCTTACTTTTTTCTCGATGCTACCGAAGAATGGTAAACTGTAAAGCCCTGACAAGGAAACCTGACCAAAATCGGCTAATTTGGCCTGTACCCTACCGGTTGCAGCCCAGCCGCCCTTGTTCTGGAAATCGGTGAGGCGAAGTTCATTTACCCACACTTCCACGCATTTCGGCAACGCACCGTTATCTTTCGGATTACGGATACCGATCATCATGCTTTTCACGGTTGCCAGGTTCGGGTTACCAACCACGGTAATATTATAGCCGTTAAAATTTTTGGTATAAGGCGTTTGAACTGCCGACAGATCGATACCGGTTTTGGCGTTACGGTCTGTTTTTGTACCTGTAATTTCCTCAAAATCCATGATGAACTCATTTTCCTGCGGCCACACGTTGTATTTTGCCGTTTCGTCATTCGGGTCGTAATACCCTTTAGGCGTCAGCTTTACCGGAATTTCGTACTCATAGTAGTTATTATTGAAATCGGAACCCAAACGTACAAACACGGTTACATCACCATCATTGAGTACATCAGAGCCCATTTGCTCGGCGTGCATGAACATGCGCATCTTTTTAAACGAGCGCACATCAAGATCAATGTTTTTATAGATGGCACGGCTGTCACCATCTTTGAGGTTACAGGTCCGCAACGACAACGCCTGCTCGTTGAGCAATACCAGGTTTGTTGTTTGTACGTTTTGCTGCTGCTGGATTCCTGGCGGAATAACGTAGTTTACCGGTGTGCGAGTGGCATTTTCCTGTAAACTCACGGCCGACACATCGAAACTGGTTGTATTATCGTCGTTGGCAATATACTCGCCAGGTTTCTGTAAATCGAACTGGTAACGACGCCAGTCGCTGCGTACCAACTCGAAACGGGCCAAACGGCAAACAATAGGCTTATTGAACCCGCGCATAAACACACGCATAAAACGGATCGAGTTAAGTCCTTCGATAGAACCGATAACCGACTCGTATTCCGCTACCGGGATTTTGAATTGATACCAATTTACTTTTTTGTTGATACCATCGATAGTGGCTGTTCCTTCGGTAACGTTTACCAGGTAATTCTCACCTACCCTGGATGTTTGGAAATCCTGGGGTGAAATTTTCACCCGGTATTGGTAATAGGCTTCGGTTTCGTTGAGTGTATTGTCTTTGTTAACATCCTCAATATTGGGTGAGTTGGAACCTACAACGTTTACGCCGTTCACCGTCGCCAGGTCACCGGTTGGTGAGTTGCCTTCCGAACCGTTATACTTTTTATAGCGGTGCAACGTATTACCCTGTAATTCATTCAGCCCATCATAAGAGGCGTCTTTCGGATGCAGGTAGTTGTCGGAGCTCGGATCAACCAGCGCTTCCTGTACCAGTTTTTGCGATTGGTCGTAAGCTCCGCCATTCCCAATATTTCCTACAAAGCCGGAAAACTTCCTGATTTCGGTGCTATCGATCATGCCGTCGTAACCAACATCCTGATACGGCCGATCATTTATTTCATTCACAAAGGCATTCGATGCCGGCGTGAGAATGGGATAACGGCCTACATTACTTTCACTGATCGCTAAATTGGCATTCGGCCCATTGGGCGCACCTGGCAAGCCGTTTTCATACAACATGCTTCCGTCTTTCACCACATCTTCCGAAATGTTACCCAGGTTAATGAACATTTCGCCTGACGGCCCATTGTTACGGTCCATACCTTCATAGGTCTTCGTCGAATCGTAGTCTTCATTAAACGGATCCATCATCCAGAACTGGATATATTCGATATTCGCTGCCTGAAAATCATTGGTTTCCAGACGACGCATGATACCGCCCCAGCGGTTTTCTGGTAAGTTGAGTTTTCCGTTTGGCGCAACACCACCAGAAATGCCGGCCACAGGAGCAGCATCGTAATTATACGGGCCGCGCTCGTTAGGATAAAATGCCAGATCGAGTACTGATAATACAACCGGCTGCCCGTTGGCTGGTGTTTTCGACGGGAATAACTCCGTCTCCAATACCTGACGCATGAAGTTATTCGAGTAGGTCTGTTTCGGAATATTCGACGGTTTCAGGCTGGAATTTTGCTGACCATAAAACAAGTTATCAATGGTGTACCAGTTGAACTGAGCACGGTTGAGTCCTGTTTTGACATCATTGCTTAATACCGCTTCCGGAAAAAGCGAGGGTTGCCCTTGCGGAATACTGGACAGCGACCACGCTTGTGGACTCTTGATGTCGATCAGAGAAATACTACCCTCAAAATCGTCAATGTAAGAGGTTCCGTTTTTACCGATCGCTTTTGCATTTCCGGGAATGAGCTGTGCAAATTCGCCCTGCGTCACAATGGTACTCATCTCTTTGGTGTTGATGAGCGGTATCTTATCTACCAGTCGTGTTAGAAACGGGGCATCTGTTTTATAATTGTAATCGAGTCCCCAGATGGTGTTGGAAACCGGCTCGTCGCCGATGTTCACTTTCTGTGTCACTGGTTTCTCGTTGAGGCGAAGCAATGTGCCCCCCAGCGTCAGATCGCGGTTTACTTTATAATCGAGCCGTGTGCCAAACAGGCTTTTTTGCTGCACGTTAAACAAGGAATTACTCTCGGTACTTACTTTAATATTAGCACCCGAATTCAAAATACTTTCGTTGATGATCTTTACGCGGCCAAGGGTATAATCAACCGTATAATCCTGGTTTTCAACCAATTTCTGACCATTGGCGGTCACAGAAACGGCGCCTTGCGGGATGTTGAGGGCATTGAGGGAAATCTCGGCTCCGCTTGCAGATTTATACTGACCTTTCAATTTATAGCGGTTCTTTTCGGGCAATTGTTGGGCAATGGTACGTGTAGAGTCGTATAGTTCCTGGTACACATACTTATCAGCCGCCGGAAAATCACCAGGGGCAAATTTGGCTCTCAGGTTGTTCCCAAAAGGTTCTTTGGACGATAAGTAAACACGTCCGTTGGTGGGGTTGATGGTATAATCTTTAATGAAATCGAATACACCATCTGAGTACTTATCTCCGTTTACGCTTAATTTATCCAGGTCCATGACCTGTAAAAACAGCTGGCCGTTGCGGCTGCCAGTTGGTACGTACGGTACATCCACACCGGTTTCGATATTATTATAATAAATGTCGCACTTAAAATCCTGGGAGTTAAGATTATACGCCCCAATGGAATACACGTTTTTCATCATCAGATCCCAGGTGATATACCGTGGGTTGGTAAGCGTACCTTTTAACAATTTGAGGTAAAGTGGCCCGGTAGTAAATTGGTCGCTGAACTCACCTACCTGATACGTTTTTCCATTGTATGTATATTGGTAAGCCACCGCCACGGCCACGTCGTTATTGATCGACTGGTTGATGGAAATGAATCCGAGACGGGTATTGATGGTGTACTCCGACGGGTTTAGCTTACGCGCGTTGGTCACGTATTCGTAATCGCGCGACGACTCCATGAACCCGCCGTTATTATTGCAGGTATTGCCGCCAATAAGGCCGTTGGTAAGGTTGGTATTGATCTGGTTGGCCGATGTCGTGGACCGGCGTGGCATCACATTATGGTTGATCGTATCGGTAATAATGTAGTATAAACTGTTGGCTCCGTTATGCGGTTGCACGCCGGCACTATCCACAATGGTATAATCCGGGTTAGGCTGACAAGGCGTTGTGCTATTGCCGCGGATAAAATCGTAATTCGACAGGTTTTTGTTGACGTGGCTGGTATCTTCTCCCAGATCGGAAAAAGCCACAAAACTCCGTACATTTTCGGTGCTTCCGGTTTGGTTGGTAATATATACCTCTGCCTTGGTGATAACAATAGGTGTAGCAACAATAGGCAACGTTTGCATCCAGGCGTCGTAATTGTCGCGGAAATAATGTCCGAGGTAATAGTGCTTATTCACCTCATAATTGTCGGCGCTTACGGTAAAGTTTTGGATCTGTGCACCGCCCTGAACACTAACTTCCTGTTTTTTACCACGTTGCTGCGAAAAAATGGTGGTGGCCGTGAGGCGCCCAAACTGCAATTGCATTTTTACACCGAACAAGCTCTGGCTACCGGTAATTAATGTACTGTTGAGCGGAAGACTCACGTTACCCGCTTCAATCTTTTTGATGATCTCGTCTTCGTAACCAGTGTACTCCAACTTCATTTGATTTTCCCAGTCAAACGATGCTTCGGTGTTGTAATTGGTCGTAATCTTCAACTTATCCCCGATCTTTCCGATGAGGTTGAGCTGAATCCTCATGTTAAAATCGAAATTCGTCACCTTTTGCTGGCGTTGCGGAATGGCCGGGTTGAGTGTTTTATTCCTGTTAAGGGCAAAAATGAGCTCCGCGGTACCGGTTGGCTTGATATCCACACTGTTTCCACCGAAAATGCGGTCGAATATTTCGTTGTTTACCGTTAGTTTAGGGATAATTCCTTTTTTATTTTGGTTATTCAGGTCGTCGGCCTTGATTTTAGAGCGCCAGTGGTCTTTCACCGCTTTTTTAAACAAGGCATCCTGGTAATCCTGAAATTCGACATAGGTTTCCGGCCGGTAATCCATGTCGCCGATCTTCTGGGTAACATCGTAATTGCCTGTTTTTGGATTGTAATTGGTTTCCGTTTTGATGTTCGACGGATCAGAAAGGTAAAGCCCGCTCGTAGCGTTATATATTGGCGGAACGCTGCTGTTATCGTTAAACTCGTAGGGCAGGTCTTCTTTTTCTACAATAGGCGAATCGGCTGGCATAGCAGCTTCCTCATAATAGTGTGGCTTACTCAGCGGCGATGTTTTGGCCTTGGAACCAACCACCACCGTCATTAACCCGACAGACACAGCAGCAACGACAAGAACTTTCAAACCTCCCTTTCCCACGCTGATGAATTACATGTTTTTAAGCGCTGATTTAATCAGCAGTTCCACATTATCAGTGCCAACACCTTGTTGCTTAATCGCTTTTTCTATTGCTTTTTCCGCTGCCATTTTCGGGAATCCCAACGTCATGAGAGCCATTAACGCCTCGTCTTTATTTTTATTGTACGATGTCGTTAAAATCTGTGAAATTCCACCTTCATGCTTGCCCATTTTACCTTTCAGATCAACCACAATCCGTTGAGCAGTCTTCTCTCCAATGCCTTTTATGCTTTTTAACATTGTGACGTTGGCCGTATTGATGGCGCCGGCAATTTCTACCGGCGATAGCGACGACAGCATCAGCAGAGCACTACCACCGCCAACACCCGATACCGAAATCAGTTTTTGAAAAAGCTCCCGCTCCTCGCTATCGGCAAAACCATAATGCCGCGCGTTATCATCCCTCACATACACGCTTTCTACAAAAAGTTTTGCGGAAGATTTTCCCTGGATGGCAGTATAGGTATTCAGGGATATCAGCAGTCCATAGCCTACCCCATTGCATTCGATAACCGCGTAGGCGGGGTTCAATTCTGCAAGTTGCCCGTTGATATAGCTGATCATAAGAGGCGTGAAAGTAATAAAAAGTTAAGCAAATTCGTGAAAAAAAGTTAAGATAATTTTGAGTCTGCAATTCACATAAATATGTTAAAATTTCGTGGCTAATGTCCCAGGCATCAACTTTGGTTATTTTAAATAATTGTTATATTTGCGTAACACAAAACTAAACTAAGCACATCTTTGGAAACCACGATCATTATTTCTCTTCTGCTGTCGGCCTACCTCATCGGGTCTATTCCAACAGCTGTATGGTGGGGCAAGCGTTTTTATGGTATCGATGTCCGCGAGTTCGGAAGCGGCAATGCGGGAGCCACCAATACTTTCCGTGTTTTAGGAAAAAAAGCCGGCATTCCGGTACTTACGATTGACATTATCAAAGGCATTGCCGCTACTGCCCTGGCTTTCTTATCCCCCTACCTGTTTGATAGCAACGAATTTGTAAACCTGGAGCTCGGCCTCGGTATTGCAGCGCTGGTTGGACATATTTTTCCGGTTTTTGCCGGTTTCAGAGGTGGAAAAGGCGTCGCTACCATTTTGGGAGTAGTTATTTGCCTCACGCCGTTCACAAGCCTGTTGGTATTATTTGTCTTCCTATCAGTACTCATCGTTTCCAAATATGTGTCACTATCGTCAATGGTAGCTGGCGTTTCCTTCCCCTTGATCCTTAATCTGGTACTTAAAAACACCAATGAAACGCTCATGACGTTTTCTATTTTTGTGGCGGTAATGCTTATTGTGACACACAAAAAGAACATCTCGAGGTTACTTAAACGTCAGGAATCAAAAACCTACCTGTTTGCACGTAAAACGGCCTAACACCCTCTGCTTAAATCTTTTCCCTTACAATTTTAGACTAAGCTGATCGAGCGGTTCAAACTCCCGTGTTCTTGCCGGATGGCTAATCGTCTTAACCTTCACTGGGAAATATGTTCGGTTTCAACTGGTTGTTAATTACTACGCTTTGACCTGATGACGGTTACCTGAACCCGGGCAAACGATCAACGCTTTTCGCGAAACCCAAGTTCGTTAATCTTACTGGGCGTCTCTTTTCATGGTTTTACAAGTGCCTTATATACTACGCCCAATTGCTGCATTAGCCAAGCAAATCTCTTCTCCGGTGAACCACCAGCCAAAAAAAGCCCGGAGAAACACTCCGGGCTTTCTAAAAAGATTGCGATGAAGCCGCTTATTCGATGATCAGTTTTTTAGAAACCTTTTGTTCGCCGGCATAGATGTTCACAACATACATGCCTTTGGCAAGGGTTCCGTTCCTGTTGATCAGGTAGCTAGCCCTGTTGCCGTTCATGGTAAAGTTATCCGATTCTTCCACCACACGGCCTACGATGTCGGTTACCGACACTTTCATTTTGCCGTTTCCGGTATTAAAATCGATGGTCGAAGAACCATTTGTAGGATTTGGATAAATTGCCATATCGAGGGCTTTTTCCAGCTCGTTAAGGCCTACAGAACCCGAAAGGTTGATCTGGTCGATGTAAATATTGTTGGAACTTCCGGCAGAGGCATCGCTTTTGAACCAGAAACGGAATTTCACGCTCGGTTTATTGTTCAAGGCTGTTAATAACGACGCAGGAATCGATACTTGTTTCCATTGAGCGGCAGTTGGCGTAAACGCAGAAGCCTGCACACCGCCTGAAGTTGAAGCCATGGAAGCAATCGTAGGAACGCCAAGCACATTTGTCCAGGTACCACCACAGTCGAGGCTGTATTGCACTTTAAACGAATCTGCCTGAGCAGTTATTTTCTTGGCATAGGCATAATAATAGGAGAATGTAATGCCGGTTGTAGTAGAAAAATCATAAATCTGAGTTTCAAAGGCATCCACATTTCCGCCTGAGCTGGTTTGCGCGGAATTTTCGAGGAAAATGCTTTTTGAGGTGCTGTTGGCGCCCGTTGATGAATTAATCGACCAGGTCACAGACCCTGCGTTATTGTTTTGAACACCGATGCCGGCAAGGGTTCCTGCCTCAAAATCGTAAGCATTTGGCACGAGTGCGCCTGCACCACCTTGTACGACGGTAACATACGATGTTTGGTTTTTAGTATTGCTACCATTGGCATTGGTGGCCACGAGCGATACCGAATAGGTTCCGGGTGCAGCATACGTAACTACAGGGGAATTAGCCGTTGATGAAGCGGGATTTCCGCCTTGAAACGTCCATGACACGCTGCCTGAGGTACCAAGCTCACTTTCGTTATTGAATGTGATTGAATTTCCGGCACACACATTTTGTTTATTTGCACTGAAATTGGCTACCGGCGCACATGTATAGCTCGATGAAATTCCTGTGGCTACCAGGTTGGCAGCAGACCATAAGGTGCTTCGTCCGGCGGTGCCACTTGCAGCAGCCGTTCTCATGCGTGTTACCTGGCCTTGTGTAAAGTTTTTAGGACAGCTGGAGTAGTCCATGAAATTCTGTACGTTCCAGAGGTTTCCAGATCCTGAACAGGTATTGGAATTACTCACCGGACATTGGCTCAGTACACCTTTCGTTGGAGGCGTATCGGTTACTCCGTCGTCGCCACATACAGAACCAGGGCTGTTAGTGCTTCCAAAGGTATGTTGCAGGTTGAACCAGTGACCAATTTCATGACTCAATGCCCTCGCAGACAAGCCAGGCAGCTCGCTGGCGCGGTACACAATGGCATCGGCATTTACTCCAGGTGAAGAACCTGGCAAATAAGTATAACCGCCAATGTATGTGCCGCTGGTGGTTGGGCAGGTAACACCCGAGCCGTAGATGCAACTAACGACATAAACATTCAGGTACTTTTCACGTGGCCAGCGGTTAGTTCCTGTTCCGGAGTAATTATAGGCTCCACCCGACTGGTTCCAGTACATGCTTTCGTTGTCGTGGCGAATGATACCATTGGTACAATTGCCGTTCGGGTCACGCTTGGCCAGCACAAATACCATTTCTGCGTCCACATAAAGCGATTTGAAACTCGAATAAATGCTTGCGGTATCGGATCCTTTGCGTGAGTAATCGCGGTTTACCTGGGCAACCGCATCGATAATCGTTTGATCCGTAATATTCTGTGGTCCCATGATGTGAAACACGATCGGAATACTGTAGGTAGTGGCCGCGGCACGCTGTGCTGTATGGTTTTTAGCCAGCTCAGCCTGGTAGGCTACTTCCAACTCGGCTTGTGTTTTTTCATAATTGAGCCTTAACGCCGGATTAGCCTTGAATGCCTCTTCCATTGCCTGGAAGGTGTTGCAAGGGTGCAAGTTTAATTGTTCCTGGGCGACACCGGCGAGCAACAGGGAACTTCCCAAAAAAGTCAATAGTTGTTTTTTCATTAGAGCAATTTTATAATACGTAAATTGAAATAATTGATAGCGATTACAATATAAGTAAAAATACTTGAATTCAAAAAATTCAGTTAATCTACAATTTCACTTTTTTTATACTAAAAGGCCGTCTCAATTCGACCAAGACCTTATTTAACATCTTGTTTAGTATTTAGGGCCATCATTTGACGGAGGGTTTTCTCCATGCCTTCCACGCTTCCGTCGAGGAAAATGATGTTGCCTTTTCCCTGTTCTGCGAAATTTTTAACCGCTTCCGTCCACATACTGAAGAGAATGAGCGACGTATCAAGGTTCGATTCCTGCATTTGCTTGGCAGCCTCGGCCATGCCGCGCGCTACCTCTTCCCGGAACAAGGCAATACCCTGGCCGCGCATTTGAGCAGCTTCTTTTTCGGCTGTTGCCGATATTTTGATAAAGTTCCCTTCGGCTTCTGCGGCTTTGGTACGGGTAATCAGCAAGGCCTGGCCTTCATTTTCTGCTGCTGCTTTCAGGTTGTTGCTGGCTACCACTTTTGCCATCGAGCGCATTACCTCTTCATCAAAGGTTATGTCGTTCAGTTGGAGGTCGATCAGGTGGTAACCCCACTCTTCCAACATCATATCGAGCTGTTCTTTGACGGCTTCCACAATATCGCGGCGCAGCGAAAGCACTTCCGACTGTCGTTTGGTAGCAACAAAGGCGCGGACCGAACCTTCGATGGAGCGTACCAACGCCTGCATGAGATTTCGCTCATCTACAAATTTGAAAGCTACATTTTTGATTGATTCTTCGTTTTGGTTAACGACCGCATAAAGCAACATAGCCGTAAAATTTACATTCGCCTGATCCATGGTAACCGCCTGGAAACCAAGCTCTACACTTTTATTCTGGATCGAGATTTTTTTATAAACCTTTTCGATGAACGGAATCTTCATGTTAAGCCCCGGACTTAAAATGCGCTTGTACTTCCCGAACACGGTGATAACCGCGACTGTTCCCTGCTGAACAGTGACAAATGATAATAATACCAGCAACAAGGCTAGTACGGCTAAGGTAATAATGAATGGCATGATTTTATAATTAAATTTGTTTGTGTAAATTTAATCATCCGTTCGAAATTACAAAACGACAAGTGTTAAAGAATATGTTCAAATGGCTTAGCGTTATAACCTTGATTTTGTTGCAGATAACCCTTTCTGCACAAAAAGACACGGCTAATGGATCCAATCCTGAAGCTGATCTGTATAAAGCAGCAATGAAATTGATGGATTCTGCAAAATACGAAGAAGCCATTGTACCGCTTAAGAAAGCCGTTAAGATAAAAACGGATTATATTGAAGCCTGGAATAAGATGGCCCTTGCCAAACTGAAAACCAAAGACTACAAAGGCGCGGAAAAAGACCTGAAAGCTGCCCTGAAAATAGCTCCCGACAATTTTGAAGCGCGTAAAAACATGGCCGTTCTGTATTACGAAACACAACGTTTTAAAGAAGCCAAAACGGCCATCGATTCTGCCCTATCGGTAAGCAGGGACGATGCCGAACTCTTTTACTACCGCGGCAAACTCATGTACGACGGAAAGGCCTATAAACAAGCACAGGAGGCTGCCAACGAAGCCCTCGATATACGCCCGCAATACCTGGAGGCAATGCTACTGAAAGCTGATGCGAGGCTCGAATTAAAGGAATACCTTTACGTGATCCGCGAAATTGATGAGGCAATGAAAATTATGCCTGCTGACAAACCTATTTACAGCGCCTATAAAACCCGCGCCAAAGCGCGTTTTGAAACCAAAGACTACAAAAATGCCGTAAACGACTGGAATGTGTACCTTGAGGCTTTTCCGGAAGAAGAAGATGCACTGATTGCCCGGGGCGCCTGCAAAATTGAATCGGGCGACAACAGTGGCGCTATCGCCGATCTCGACGCCGCAATTAAGATTAATCCTAAAAACCCGGTGAGCTATAACTACCGTGGCGTGGCGAAAGGCGAAAACAAGCAATTTGTGGAAGGCCTGAAAGACCTCGACTATGCCATAAAGCTAAAATTCGATTATGCAGCAGCTTTTGTTAACCGGGCTGCTATTAAGTTTGCCAGCAAAGATAAGCGCGGTGCTTGCGAAGACCTCAACAAAGCCGACAGCCTTGGCGACGACATGGCTGTGAAACTCATCGAACGGTATTGCAAATACTAGATTGCCGTTCGACTGCTTGTGATTTATCGTTAAAGTATGCCTGCTTACCGAACCATCCGCTCGATATGTTGTATATTAGCAGTCACAACTTCCATTGCGTATGCGCACCGCAGTCTATAGAAAAGCCCGTTTCAACGCGGCACACCGTCTTCATAACCCGGCTCTCGATGCTGATACGAATCGCGAGCTGTTTGGTTTGTGCAACAACCCCAACTACCACGGCCACAATTATGAGTTAATTGTAAGACTTGCCGGCGAGGTCGATCCCAAAACCGGCTATGTTTACGACATGAAGTTATTGAACGAGCTGATCGAACGTGAAATTACCGAGCGCTTCGACCACCGGAACCTGAACCTTGATACCGAAGAGTTCCGGGACCTTAACCCAACAGCCGAAAACATTGCTCGTGTCATTTACGAATTGCTACGACCTCATGTTGATATGGCACTCGACCTCGAGATCACGCTTTACGAAACACCGCGCAATTATGTGGTTTACCCGGTGTTATAGGCGTTTTCGTTATCTATTGCCGCTGACGGCCGTTCTTATTGCCTGCCAAAACGAATCATTGCCTGCCCATTCGCTACAAATACGTGTCCAGGATTTTCAAGTCCCCCGAAAAGCAATTTCTGACTTCGCAAGCGACACTGCCGCACTGGAACGGTATCTCTTAAGCCGCCAACTGGTGAATGTACAAACAGAAAATCCGGATATCCGTGTGGCGCTTGCCTATGCTACCAATCAGAATTTTCTGCATAAAATCATGTATCAAGGCCTCAGCCGCTGTTACCTGCCATGCCAGGTAGCCACTAAGCTATCCAATGCCGAGTGTTTTTTGCAACGCGATTACCCAAACTACCATTTGGTAATCTTCGATGCTGTGCGGCCACTACACATTCAGCAACAAATGTGGGACGAATTAGACATGCCCGACTGGAAAAAAGTAAACTACCTGGCTAACCCATCGCAGTATTCTCTTCATAATTACGGCGCTGCGGTGGATGTAGGCCTTATTACCGATACCGATTCGCTGCTGGATATGGGCACAGGTTTCGATACGTTTAGCGAATTGAGTCAGCCAAAGTATGAAGATCGTTTTTTGAAAGACGGTCGTTTGAGCCAGCAAGCCTATCAAAACCGGCTTATTTTACGACGGGTTATGTTAAAAGCTGGCTTTAGCATGATATATACCGAATGGTGGCATTTTAATGCCACCAATAAACAAACAGCAGCTGCCCGTTACGGCCTCATCGAGTAGTGCTCCGGGTGGAATTCAAGCCTAACAAAAACGGTTAATCGCGAAGCTGCGTGGCGCTATCTTTGCCCAGGTATTTATTAATCATAAAATGCCCGAAGTAGATTAACGGAATAAGGGCCAGGGCAATAAGCAATTTAAAGGCGTAACCCCAGGACGCGTTGGTAGCAAATTCGGTTAGCGTCCATTTTCCGGGAATAACAAAGGCGATGAATTGAACGATGAATGTGTCGATCAATTGGCTCACGACTGTACTTCCGGTTGCCCGGAGCCAAATATGCTTGTCGCCCGTGACGCGTTTAAAGATCCAAAACACATAGACATCAACCAGTTGCGACACAAAAAACGCCGTGACACTGCCAACAATGATCCATTGCGATTGCCCGAATACGGTTTGAAAGGCTTCGTCGGAAACAGGGGAAAACGACGTGGCCTGGGTATGAATAGCAATGCTGAGAAGAATGAACGTAAACGAGATCAAGCCTACAGTGATGTATGTTAGTTTCTTTACTCCGTCTTTTCCGAAATGCTCATTGATAAGATCGGTTAAAATAAAGACAATGGGCCATAGGATAATACTGATGCTTTGGGTGAACAGCCCGAAATACTGAACGAGCTTGCCACCAATGAGTTCGGCTACGATAGCATTGGTGATGAAAAATCCTGCCAATACCAGAAATACGAGGTCTTTTTTGCTCTTAAAATTCACCCAGTTTACTTTGTTTTGCAAGATTAGGAAAAATCCATTGATGTTGATACATTATTTACTAAATTTAGATCGCTTAAATGATTCGACGCTTCCAAAATACATTCGGGAGGATTTTTCCTGTCTTGGCTCTTGCCTGGCTGTTGCCACAATTGTTGCTTGCACAAAACCTTAAATTCAAACGATTAAGTATTGACGAGGGACTTTCGACCGTAAGCGTACGAACAATATTCCAGGACTCACAGGATTTCATTTGGATTGGTACGCAGGATGGGTTGAACCGTTACGACGGCTACCACATTAAAACGTATAAAACCGATCAGTATGATCCCTACTCCATCTCATCCAATTACATCAACTGCCTGTATGAAGATGAAAACGATTTTTTATATGTTGGGACCGACGATGGAGGCCTTTCCGTACTCGACAAACGCACCGAGAAGTTTACGAACTATCGCCAGAGCACAGGCAAGCATGCACTTTCAAATAATTCGGTTCGCCATATCATCAAATTAAGCCATGACGAACTCTTGTTGGCTACCGAAAATGAGTTGAATCTATTCAATACAACGACCAAGAAATTCGAAGTCATTTCCTGCATAGATTCGCTGGCTCCCGCCAACTTGAAATATATTTTTAAAGACTCTAAGGGGCGCATATATCTTGCTTGTATCGATAACGGTTTGTATGAATTCAATACGCGCTCCAAAAAACTCATGCATCATCCTCTCAGTGAGAGAATTGCAGGTTTACCGAAAGGCGATATCGCAGCTTACGGCATGAACTGCCTGACAGAAATCAACGGCATGCTTTGGTGTGGAACTGATCTTGGTGTGCTTGTATTTGACCCCGGCACCAATAAGTTTGTGAAGTGCATTAGTTTCGGGTTGAATAGCCTAAACAACCGCATCCGCTCGTTTGCCTCCTCTCAAGAACCTGACCATCTGTGGATCGGTACCTGGGGCGGATTGGTGGATTATGCACTCGATAGTGAAACTTATACCTTTTCCACCAACGATTTATCAAACCCTAATTCCCTTTCCGACAACAAGATATCCTGTCTTTTTACGGATAAGCTAAAAAACTTATGGATAGCAACCGAAGATAAGGGCGTTAATATTTACTTTATTTCTTCGAACAAATTTCCCCTCTGGGACTCGCATAGCGGGCTCACCAACGATTTCATTTATGCTATTCTGCAAAGTAGCGACGGCACATTCTGGGTGGGTTCGGCAGAGGGCCTTTACAAAAAAACACCGAAAGACAAAACCTTCACCGACCTTACTGCGGTACTAAAAAAGCACAGGGCAACCACCGTTCTGAGTCTGCTGGAAGACCTCGACGGACGTATCTGGATCGGTACGTTTGGCCAGGGCATTATTATTTACGATCCTAAGCGCAACGCATCCAAAATGGTGTTAGGCGATAATAACCTTGGCGGCACAGTACTTAAAATGATCCAAACCAAAAGCGGTGCAATCTGGGTAGCCACATATGGCGATGGCTTGTATGCCATTAACCCCAATACGCTCACCGTAAAGCGTTTTACAACCAACCAGGGCCTGCCTTCCGATAAGGTAAATACGATATACGAAGATCCTAAGAATAACAGCTTATGGGTAGGCACTGCCGGCGGCGGGCTCTGCGTGCTGGATTTTGTGACCAGCATCGACCGGCCGGTGATTACCCTTTACCAGCATCAGGATAACAAGAACTCGATCAGCTCCAACAGCGTTAACCATATTTTCCGTGACCCGAACGGCTACTACTGGATCTCGACCAACTACGGACTCAACAAATTTGACGCTGGCAAAAAACAATTCCTGGTTTATACCGAAAAAGATGGTCTCCTGAATAGTTACATTTATGCAGCATTACCCGACGAGCAAGGTAATTTATGGTTACCCACCAATTTCGGACTTACCAAATTTAACCCGAACATACCTAACGAAAACGGTTCTGCTTTCAGGAACTACAATACCAAAGACGGAATTCAAGCCCGCGAATTCAACCTGGGTGCTTATTACAAATGTGCTGACGGCGCGATGCTGGTTGGTGGAATCTCGGGCCTGAATTATTTTAACCCGAAAGACATTAAGGAAAGCAGCATCACGCCCAACACGTTCATCTACTCGTTCTCGAGGCAGGGTAAAGAGATCCGTACAGACAGCAGCATTCTTTACATCAAGGACATTAAGCTCGAACACAAGGAAAATTATTTCACATTCGAGGTTGTGGCCCTCGATTACCAATCGTCGGGTAAAAACAAATTCATGTACAAACTCGAAGGGTACGACAGCGATTGGTCTTCACCTTCCGACGTGCGCTTTATTTCTTATACTGAGTTGCCCGGCGGCGATTACACGTTTAAGGTAAAAGCGACCAACAGCGATGGCGTATGGGGCGAGAAACCCTTTGAGCTGAAAATTACCGTTATTCCACCCTGGTGGCGAACGACCTGGTTCTACATCACCGCTATCATCCTGCTTTTTGGGCTGGTAATTGGGTTTACCAGCTATCGCACCAATGCCGTAAAAAAAGAAAACAAGATCCTTGAAAACAAAGTGGCGGAGCGCACCCGCGAACTTGCGGAAAAAAACAAGGATATCACGAGCAGCATCGAATACGCCAAACGGATCCAGGAAGCGATCCTGCCTTCGCGCGACCTTATCTTTTCGAAGCTGAAAGATGCATTTATTCTATACAGACCTAAAGACATTGTTAGCGGCGACTTTTACTGGTTTGGCGAAAAAGACCAATACAAGATCATCGCATCGGTCGATTGCACAGGCCATGGTGTGCCTGGGGCTTTTATGAGTATGATCGGCCATAACCTGCTTAACCAGATCGTTTCCGAAAAAGGCAACTACGATCCGGGTATCATCCTGAACGAGCTGCATAAAGGCGTACAGGCTGCGCTGAAACAGGGACAAAACCAGGTAGATACGAATGATGGCATGGATATCTCCATACTCGCCATAAACACCTTAACCCGCGAGGGGCTTTGGGCCGGGGCCTTCAGAAATTTGGTGGTCATTAAAGAAAACGGTACCCTCGAAAAAACCGAAGGTAATAAATACCCGATCGGCGGAGCCCATTTCGACCTGCATCGCACTTACGATACCCATCAGCTTCGGTTCGATCAAAACGATATGCTGTACATGTTCAGCGACGGTTACGCCGACCAGTTTGGAGGCGATAAAGGAAAGAAATTTATGGTGAAACGTTTTTACGATCGGTTATTGAGCATCCACACACTACCCGTGGCCGAGCAACGTAAAAACCTGGAAAGTGCTTTCGATTCGTGGAAAGGCAATTATGAACAAGTAGATGATGTGCTGGTAATAGGCATCAGGCTTTGATTTATTTTTAAGAAAGATTTTTGAAGTCATTTTTGCCCGAATCGACGGGCGATTGGCTTATGAGGGGGATAAACCTGTAAAAAAAAGCGATAAATTTATTTTTGTAATGAATTTATTTTATATTTGAGATTGAAATTGGCACCTTTATTGCTCATATTTCCAACATAAACCCCAACCGATGAAAAAAACATTATTTTTATCTTCTGCGCTTGTTGTTTCCTCTCTACTGATTTTTAATGCCTGTAAAAAGAAAACCGAAGTGGATAACGAAACCCAATCGGTGGTGGATAATGCTATTTGCGAGCAGCAGTTCATGTCGATCCAACCGATCGTGAACGACAAAAGCATTAGCTCAAAAGGCGTGAAGCGTACCAATACCTGTGAAACGTTCAACATCGTATCTGGTGATACAACGGATGTAAACAATGATAAAGTTTACGATAACGGGCCTGTAACATTTGAGATCGACTATGGTAGCGGCTGCGTGGGAAGCGACGGTGTGCTGCGTAATGGTAAGATCCGTTTTTCGACTACCAAACGATGGTCTGTTTACAATAACGAAGTAACCATCGATCTCATAAATTACAAAGCCAATACTGTTTCCTATTCGGGCCAGATCAAAGTAACAAGACCAGACTCTCTTACCATTGTTACCGAAGTGGTGAATGGCCATTGCACAGACGGCAGCTGGAATATTGACTATGCCTGCACCAAAACCCTCAAACAAATTGCCGGTTACAATACCAAAGGCGATGTTTCGGACGATGAGTTTTCGATGACCGGCAGTTCCAGCGGCAAGAACCGCGAAGGCCGTAATTTTACCACCAATATCACCAACGCACTTATCAAAAAAGCCTCTTGTAAATATATTTCTTCAGGTACACTTGAACTTACGCCCGATGGATTTAAAACACGCATTGTTGATTTTGGCAGCGGCACCTGCGACGATGATGCAACGTTTACCGTAAACGGGCAAACCGTTTCCTTTAAACTGAAATAAATATAGTACAATCAGCCCCTATGATTGACGCGTTCAATATATATGATAACATGGAGAGGAATAACATTCTTCTCTCGTTTAAAGGTGATATCACGTCCGAATTGCTGACGTCGATTCTTCAGATCATGGAGAATAAGATGGACAACATGATGGAAGAGCCTAAGACCAAAAAAAAGGTGTATAACGTGCTGGTGGAATGCCTACAGAATCTGTACCACCACATGGACGATGCCACCGACGAGAACGGCGACAAAAACAGGAGTGCGATCTTTATGATCGCTAAAAACAAAGCGTCATACAACATCATTACCGGCAACTACATCCTCAACGAAAATATTCATGGATTGAAAGGCCGTCTCGACGATGTAAACTCACTCAATAAAGACCAACTGAAGGATTACTACAAAGCTGTACTCAACAACGGAGAGATGTCGCTAAAAGGCGGCGGAGGCTTGGGAATGATTGATATTGCACGCAAAACAGGTGAAAAATTAGAGTACAATTTTTTGGAAATTGATAATAAAGTTTCGTTCTTTACACTCATCATAAAAGTAACACAACCACAACTCATACAATAAATTAAGCCCTATGGAAAAATACGCTATCGAAGGCACCCCAAAAACACCAACCATTTCGTTCGATATCCCGAATGGTGTGTTAGAAATTAAAGGAAGATCCATCCCCGAGAATTCTATCGAGTTTTATAAACCATTGGTAGATGCGTTGGATAAATATTCTACGGCTTCAAAACCGACAACCACGGTTAATATTCAATTGGAGTACTTTAACACGAGTTCTTCGAAATGCATTCTCGATGTATTTAAAAAACTGGAAGCGATTCATAAAGGCGGAAGTGCCGTTACCATTAACTGGCATTACGAAGAAGATGATGAGGACATGCTGGAAGCTGGCGAAGATTACCAGGCCATCATCAACGTACCATTCAAAATGGTTCAGGTTGCCGAGTAATCCAGGCTTATTTCTTTATAAACAACCCCGTTTACCCGGGGTTTTTTTATGCTTGTTTTCCACGAATTTTCATTAAATTTGTTCCCTTAAAAAACACGTATGTCAAAAATAACCGACTTATTGGGCGCTCAGGCCGACAGCTTACTGAACCACACCTGTAAGACCATTTCCAAAGAAAATATTGTGATCCCGAATGCTGGTTTTATCGACCAGACATTCGCATACTCAAACCGAAACCCGCAGGTACTTCGCAGCTTACAACAGCTTTACGGCACAGGCCGCCTCGCCAATACGGGTTATATGAGCATCTTACCGGTCGATCAGGGCATCGAACACAGCGCAGGCGCTTCTTTTGCTCCCAATCCGATCTATTTCGACAGCGAGAATATTGTGAAGCTGGCCATTGAAGGCGGCTGTAATGCCGTAGCCTCTACTTATGGAGTGCTTGCCTCCGTTGCCCGCAAATACGCACATAAAATCCCGTTTGTGGTTAAGATCAACCACAACGAGTTCCTTTCGTATCCTAATAAGTTCGACCAGATCATGTTTGGCTCGGTAGAAGATGCCTGGAACATGGGCGCCGTAGCCGTTGGTGCTACCATCTATTTTGGTTCTGCCGAATCGGGCAGGCAAATTGTGGAAGTAGCCAGGGCATTTGAGCGCGCGCACGAACTTGGGATGGCTACCATTTTATGGTGCTACACGCGCAATTCTGCATTTAAAAAAGACGGTGTGGACTATCACACGGCTGTCGATCTGTCGTCGCAAGCCAACCATTTAGGTGTAACGATACAAGCAGACATCATCAAACAAAAAATGTCTGACAAAAACGGAGGCTATACTGCCATGGGCCACGGAAAAACCCATCCGAAAGTGTATTCCGAACTCACCACGGATCATCCGATCGACCTGTGCCGCTACCAGGTAGCTAATTGTTACATGGGTAAAATAGGACTCATCAACAGCGGTGGCGAAAGCAAAGGCGCTTCCGATCTGGCCGAAGCGGTGACCACAGCGGTGGTAAATAAACGTGGCGGTGGACAAGGCCTCATCTCTGGCCGTAAAGCCTTCCAGAAACCCTTAAAAGAAGGTGTGGAGTTACTGAACCTGATCCAGGATGTGTACCTCGACAAAACAATTACTGTAGCTTAATCAATTAATTCGGAATTGAGAAATGTTCTTCAGATTCTTAATTCTAATATCCTTAATTCTAAATTAATACCATGGGTTGGTTTAAACGATTAAAAGAAGGCATCACCACTTCCACCACCGAAAAAAGGGAAACTCCGGAAGGTTTATGGTACAAATGCCCGTCTTGCAAAAAGATACATACCGCGCAGGAACACAAAGCGCACCAACATGTTTGCCTCGACTGCGGCTATCACGAGCGTATTGGCAGCGCCGAATACTTCGAGATCATTTTCGATGACAATGCGTTTACCGAATTACACGAGAACCTGGTGAGCGGTGATCCACTGGAGTTTACCGACACTAAAAAATACACCGATCGCCTGACGGATACGATCAAAAAATCGGGTCTGAAAGACGCCCTGCGTAGTGCTTACGGCAAAGTAGATGGCCAAGACCTTGTGATCTGTTGTATGGATTTCGGTTTCATTGGCGGCTCGATGGGTAGTGTGGTAGGCGAAAAAATTTCGCGCGCCATTGATTTTTGCCTCCAAAATAAAACGCCATTGCTCATTATTTCCAAAACAGGCGGTGCCAGGATGCAGGAAGCGGCTTTTTCGCTAATGCAAATGGCAAAAACATCCGCTAAACTATCGCTGATGAGCAAAGCTAGCATTCCTTACATTTCCCTGTGCACCGATCCGACAACGGGTGGGGTCACTGCCAGCTACGCTATGCTGGGCGACCTCAACATCTCTGAACCGGGAGCGCTGATTGGCTTTGCCGGGCCGCGCGTGGTGAAAGAAACTATTGGTAAAGATTTGCCAAAAGGATTCCAAACAGCGGAGTTCGTTCTTGAACACGGATTCCTCGATAAAATTATTCCGCGTACCGAATTAAAAGCAAAACTAGCTAGCCTGCTGCGAATGTTTAAAAACTAATTAAATCGGTTGTTGTCACAGCCCATGGCAATCCCTGTTACTTCGGTAACAGGGATTTTTTGTTTACGCATTTACTGGTTTATGTTTTGCCGTAATTTTTTATATTTGAGTACACATGACTAAGTTCCATCCAACCACTACCCTGGCTGCCGTGCTCAACGGTGTAGCCGCCGTTCTTCTGGTATTCGGTTTTTCCACGATTCCTGCTCTGCTCTCGCTCCTGGCGTTTTTTGCCGCGTTACGCGAACTTCCGGTTTATACGTCCACTTTCCAATTTGCCATGGTCACACTGTCGTGCTTGCTCATTGGGTTAAGCATTGATCTTTCGGAGCACCATTTGCCACTCACGACGCTTGCCATGCTTTTTTTTGCTGCGGTTCCGGTAGCGCGCATTGCATTTTTTCCAACATTTTCTTACACAGGGTATTCGTGGTTCGAGCCGCTGGCAAGCGCTTTGGGCATCATTACTTATGTTGTTACAGCTATTTTCTTCGACCATCATTGGCAATACTGGCTACTTCCGGCTCCTATCGCCCTGTTCAGTATCGTGTTTGCGTGGGGAACCATCAACGATAAAAACCAACTATTGAAAAGCGCCCGTGGCGGCTACCGGGTGCAAACCGGCAAGCCTGCCGACGAGTTTGCATTGCCCGACCAGGATGGTAACATCGTTCGCCTGTCCGACTTTCGGAACCTGCGACATGTACTCCTGATATTCGTCCGTGGCGATTGGTGTCCGGGCTGCCACATGATGTTGCGCACCTATGAAAAGAACAATGACAAATTTCAGGCTAAAAACGTACTGGTAATGGCTATCGGCCCCGATCCTGTGGGTGTGAACCGTAACATGGTGGAAAAGCTAGGGCTGGATTTCAAAGTTCTTTCCGATGAAGGGCAACGCACAGCCATGATCTACGGTGTTCAGCTCAGCGAATACGACAACGCTTTTGCCGAAAAATATGAAGAAGGCATTCCCTTACCTGCCTCTTTCCTCATCGACAAAAGTGGTATCGTACGCTATGTTTCGCGGCCTGATAAAGTGGGCGAATTCCTTAATCCGTCGCTGATCTTCCCCATCCTCGATCAACTCGATAACAATTTCAGAAGACATGGAGCGACCGAGACCACAACGGCAGACAAGGTGGCACTGGCAAGCAGCGCCGAACTAGCCGATGCTGGCAGCACGATCAGCAATTTAAAAAAAGAACTTACCCGCTACCAAAGCATTATCGATCAGGCTAATGATGCGATGCTTGTGATCGACATTGTTAACGGACAGATACACCAAAGCAATCCGAGTGCGGCCACCTTACTGGGCTACGACAGGCAGGAACTTGAAAAACTAACCTTATTCGATCTTCACCCATTGGAATACCTGAACGAGAGTTCAAGGATTGTTGCCGATGTATGGGAAAAGGGCGGACTGATTTATACGAACGTACCTTTCGTTACTAAATCGGGAGAACTCATTCCTGTTGAATGCTCAGCCAAAGTAGCGCCGTTTGAGGGCCGCCCTGCTATTGTGATCTATGCCCGCGACATCCGTGAACGGTTGAAGATGGAGCTCGAGATCAACAAGCAGCGTAAAATCATCGACGAGAAAAACAAAGACATTACGGATAGCATCGAATATTCGAAACGCATCCAGCGCTCTATTTTCCAGGACAAGGAAGAACTGAAAACTTACGTACCTGAATCTTTTATTCTCTTCAAACCACGCGACGTGGTGAGCGGCGATTTTTATTGGTTTTGCCCTTTCCCCGTAAAGCACGACATGGTTTCGGCTGACGGCTTTCAACACTTAAGAGGATCCAATATCTTTGCAGTGGCTGCTGTTGATTGCACCGGACATGGCGTTCCCGGAGCATTTATGAGCATTATCGGGAATAACCTGCTCAACCAAACACTCAACAACCCATTCGTTACAACGCCCGGAACTACCCTCGATTACCTGAATGCCGAGCTAAAAAAGAGCCTTAACCGAAATAACGAAGACAGTCCTCTGCGCGACGGCATGGATATTGGCTTGTGCTACATTAACCTCGAACATCGCCGCCTCGAATTCGCCGGTGCCAATAACCCGGCCTATATTGTGCGGCGCGGCGAGCTTATCGTATTGACCGCCGATAAACAACCGATCACCGCCTCTACCGACGCCACCTCGAAAGCCTTTACCAACCAGGTAGTCGAGCTGCAGGCTGGCGACACCGTTTATTTATTTACCGATGGCTTTGCCGATCAATTCGGTGGCGAGAAAGGCAAGAAATTCATGTATAAGCGCTTTAAGGAGACTTTGCTTTCTATACAAGATCAACACATGGACAGACAGCAGCAAACACTCGAAACGGTATTTGAGCAATGGAAAGGTAAACTCGAGCAGGTGGACGATGTGCTGGTAATCGGGATCCGTATTTAAAATTTCTGAACCGACTGTAAGCAGCCGATCGCTATCATTATGGCAACTATTTACCTGATGGGCCAACCGGCCCTAAATTTTTAATCACCAAGTGAATGGAATAGTTGCATCGGAATGGGAGAATCTGATGGGCTTGTATGGACAAAAAGAGGAGCCTAAATAATTGGTATGTATTAATATATCAAATTTCTTATCTTTGGTACAATAAAACGTTTTTAAAGAAGCGTGCTTATTGCGAACCGGAAACCGACCAAACTTTCCCTTTAAATTATACAGCGATAGGTAAATGCAACACGTATAGCGTGGCTACAAGAATTTACAGCAAAAACCTTCAGTGAAAACTACCAGGCTGGCCTAACAGACATAAGAGGTCCAAAACCAATGAAATTGAAATTCTACAAGGACAAGGTAGAAGTAAAGTAAATGAGTGGGTTATTTCCTAAGTCCTTTACGATCACACCGGCAGATATTGTGGAGCTGGACCTCAGAGTAGAAGCAGTTAATACTACCGGTAAAGCGATCACAGGAGCGTTGATAGGAAATATTATTGCAGGGCCGTTAGGAGCAATAGGAATGGCTGCAAATGCTTCCGGCCAGAATAAACAAGATGCGCTTCACCTTGTTATAAGATACAAAGGAGAAAACAGGCCCCTGGTCCTGCGAAACTCTAGGAATACACAAGAAATTTATAGAAGACTGAAAGAGATTATATGCAGTTCGATTATATAAAACGAAGGAAAATTTATATTATTTTAAAAAAGTAATATAATGATATTGAGAAAGTTACCAAGACACCTAAGGTTATCCTTAGGTTGAGATTTATTATTTTAAATCAACTTTATATACATTTACGTTGTTCGATGGATATTGTAAATCATTATAAAGTTACTGATCCCCAATATAAACTCAGTATCATAGAGGCCTTAGAAGGTATAAAAATAATGTCTGATGGAGCAAATAAGCCCCTTTTAATTCGAGGAATAAATAAAGAAACGGGAGACAAAGGTGAATTTATTGTGAAATTCAATGCCGCGGAAAGAATGGACGAAGGGGCTAGATGTTATGAATTTTTAGGTTCTTGCATAGCTAAAGAATTAGGCTTACACCCAGCTGAATCAGTAATTATAGAGATAACACAGGATTTTGTGGATCAATCAGTTGGAAAAGACTGGTGGGGCATGGCAAATAAAAGTGTAGGTTACAATTATGGTTGTTATTATACGCCTGGGGGAGTAGATTTTGTAGTTGGAAACAGTTTAACAAGTTCTCAGCGATCCGAAGCTCAAAAAATTTTTGCATTTGATATTTTGATTTCAAATCCTGATAGGAATAATGAAAAGCAAAATATGGTTACCGATGGAGAAAATATACTAATATTTGATCATGAATTAGCTTTTGGCTTCCTATTTGCACTGTTTTATAACAATAAAACTCCTTGGATTATCGACGAAAAGGAAGAAGTTTGGATTAAAAAGCACTATTTTTATCCTCAATTAAAAGGAAACACTGTAGAATTTGCTGAATTTATTGATAAATTAGCAAGCATAGATGATAATTTTTGGGATAAAATTTATGAACATATCCCAGAAATGTGGAAAGTTGACAACATTATTAAGATTAAAAATCAAATTAAATCTTTTGTAGAGAACAGAGAAGTGTTTTTTACCGAATTAAAAAAGATAGTGGAATAAATTGGCAAATAGAGTCAAATACCAATATCAAGTTATAAGATACAGACACGATCAAGTAACTGGCGAGTTTGTAAATGTTGGAGTTGTGCTGTATAGCGAAAGCCATAAATTTTTCAAATGCAAGGTTATTAGCAAATATGCACGAATTTCGAATTTTTTTAATCATAGAAGCGATTACGCGCCAGTTATTAAAACTCTTAAGTACATAGAAAGTACTTTAAATAAATTAGGTGATAACATGAATGATATTTTTTCAAGTGAATTTGAAAAATCTATATCTGACATAACATCTAAAATACTACCAAGTAGGGATAATTCATTATATTTTTCTGAGTTATTTAGCGCTATAGATTATAATTTAGAGGGAGCATTTAATGAACTATATAATCGTTTAGTTAGTTTGTATATACCAGATGAGCATCAACAAATTAACACTGATAATGCTACTTGGGCTAGATATTATAAAACTTATTTTGATTCTTATGGCATTTCCGCTAGACTAAAGCCACATAAGGTTAAAACTAATCATGATGAATTTTTATTCGATAAAGCATGGAAAAATGGTACTTGGCATTGTTTTCAAGCGCTCTCACTTTCTTTAAAACGTGAAGATTCTATAAGAAATAAAATTTACAAATGGTCTGGAATACTCGACAATCTGGAAAATGCTACTGAACCCATTCACCTGTATTTCTTAACTTCTAGTGTTGGTAAGAATAAAAATCTGCGTACATTTATTGACAACAATATTACAAGGCATGAAAATTCAAAGTTGAAGATTACTTTGGTTACTGAACAGGAAGCAGAAAAAATAGCTAAAACAGTTCAAAAGGAAATTATTGAACACGAAGATAATAAATAGCTGATTAATATTCTTTAAATATTCATCATTATTGCTCTGCTTTCTGTTTCTTATGGTAAAGATCGATGCAGACTAAAATGGCGAGGAATCCCCAGAATGGCACGGAAGCCTTATCACTGTCGAGGAAGTTATTGAGAAAGCCGTGCACAAAGTAAGTGCTGATGCCCATGACCACAGACATGGTGAAAATTCTCAGGGAACGATCTCGGATCTCATACACGAGCCTATAGCCTAAATGCATGACATAAAACACCAGCGCAATGGCTACGATCAAGGCTCCCAGCAAGCCTTGCTCGCTCAACGGACCGAGGTATTCGCTGTGCGCATTGCCTTTGTTGCCGAAATTGGTCGATATTTCAGTGATCAGTCCACTTTTTTGATATGGGGCATACAGAAACTGGTACGTACCAGGCCCGGTGCCTAAATACGGATAATCCTGGAAAATGCTGAGAGCCGAACTCCAGCGGTTGAGACGTTCCATATTCGATACATCGGTCGAGATATTAGTCATCGACTCGATGTTTGCCGCAAAATCCCCGTCAGAATCGGTGCTGTTTCGCCCCATGATCATCAGGATCTCTGACTGAAATGAAAGAAATACAACCACAACCGTAAAAATGGTGACGATAATGGTGCGAAACTTAATGCGCAGGAGCAACGTTGCCAATACGCCAATAGATACTGCCAGGCTCAACCAGCCGGCGCGGGCATACGACACGACAATGGAGATCAGGAAAATACCGAGCAATCCCAGGCAAAGCATTTTAACCCAAAACGATACGTTGCGCATGAGCAGCATGCCGCCCATAATGGGAATGAACATGGCAAGCACCGCTCCGTAAGCGGTATGATCGTTGTAAAATGGGGAAACGATCCAGTCGGCTGTTTTCTCATCGAATCCGTAAGCGGCATGCCTAACCGTGGTTATAATAGCTACAAGGGCCAGGGCTATGGCATAACACAGCAGATAGATTTTTATGGTTTTAAAATTCCTGAAAATATAGCTTGCCATAAAGTAGCACGACACCAGCAACCAGGTACGCGATAGGATGTATTTGATCGACACCACCGGCAATTCGCTGGTAAGGGTGGTCAGCCCCATCCACGAAAGCTGAACAAGGATAATGACGGTGAGTGGATGCCTGGCTATTTCGGAGGCAGTTACTCCACTACTCCATTGATTGAAAAGATACAACAGCGTTAAGCCAATCATCAGAGGCTCTGAAGGCAGGCTGAGGTTTACGCCCTCGGTCATCCCCAGCTCTTTGAGCGTAATAGCCAGCGGCGTACAAAAAGCCATGATGTACATTACTTTTTCAACATCGGTAAGGGCCAGCAACACGATCAGGATGAACGCCGGAATCATGTTGAACGCATAAAACATGCCGCGTTCGAAAAGGAAAACGTAAGTATTGAGTAGTATGTAAGATACTACAATGAGGTAAAACGCATTCTTATATGTGAGCTTTGACGCGCGCACAACAAACGTTAAAGGTTTTCGTCTTTCGATTGACTAACGACCTCGTTTTTAATGGCCACGACCTTATCGGCAAACAGGAGGAACAGCAATGCCAGCATAAAAGCCGAGAAGGTTGATATGATAACGATGAGCGCCCGAACCGGTTTGGCTTTTTTCTCGTTGCGCTGTGCTTTATCTACCACAAATTTCGATGGCAAGTGCTTGTTCAGGTTCACAAAGGCTTCATCGTATTTGCCTTTTATCACCGGGTATTTGAAACGGTATTTCTTTAATTTTTCGGTCAGATCAACAAAAGCCATCCCGTATTTCTCAAGCGTATCGAGTTTGCTTTTCAGTTTCGCTTCAGCACGGGCATCGCCTTTTGCTACAGCCTTCGCCATTTCTTTGGAATAGGCTTTCATTTCACTTTTGTAATCGAGCACACCCAGGCCGCGTAACACCTGCACGCTGTCTTCCATTTCCTGTACATTCTTCAGGTAGTTGTTATATTCTTCCTCTACGATGGCAAAGGCTTGTTTAGCTACTTCATGCGTCATGCGGTTTTTTACGCTATCGGCATACGCAACAATCGAATTGGCAATTTTTGCAGCGCGGTCAGACTGGTAATCGTACACGTCGATACGGATGGAAACATAATCGGTCCGTTTGAAAGACACCATTTCGTTCCATTTAAGGTTCAGGTAATGGGCGGTCAACTCGTTATCGCGCGGAATTTTCCAATGCGTGTAGAGGTCGTATTCCTTAGCAGCCATCTCGCGGATCTCGACCGAATTAAGTATCTGGAGCAACTTTTCGGCATCATCCTCGTCACCCAGCTCCATGTAATCCTCCTGGTTACCGGCATTTTGCTCTACCAGTAATTTGGCAACCGAAAACGTACGCGATGGAAAGATAATTGCCGTAGCCTTATACTGAGGCGAAATGATGAACGACGCAATGATCGACAACACGGCAGCAGTGACAGTAACGATGATCAGTGGCTTCCTCCATTTATAAATCTTTGCAAGCAGTTTGATCGTTTCTTTATTCAGGTTAATGGAATTCATGGGGACGAAAGAATTATTTGAATTTGATAAATTTATAAATAGACCGGATGCTCAACAGCCCGGAAACAAAGGCCCAGAGGCCGCAAAATACGCACATCACAGCAAAGTTAATCAACCAGTTCTCGGTAAGTGTCCGCGAAAACACATTGAACGAAACGATGCCCGCAATAAAGATCAGCAGGGAAAGCACGAGTTTGGTGTTGAACTTGAATTTGAAGATTTTCACGGCAAAAAATATCTGGATGCCAGCCGTAAAAAACTGTGTGATAAGGCTTGAATAGGCGCTGCCGAGGGCTTTGTAATGCGGGATAAGTACAAAATTAAGCACCAGGTTAATGCAAATACCAATAAGGGCCATGATATTGAGCTGCCTGAGATTACCGTTTGCTGTGAGCAAAGTACCAAAGATATAAGTAGCCGATACAGCGGTGAAACAAAGCATCAGCACACTGAACTCACGGTAAGAATCGGAAACGCCACCCGGTTTTACGTGGTTAATAAGACCCGATATTTCCTGAGCATAGAAAAAGCAGCCAACTGACACCACAAGGGCCGGTGCGATGAGTAAAATAAACGAGGTTTTTACGATTTGTTCCACATTTTCCTTGTGTTTGATCATGCGGCTAAAAATAGGAATGAGCTGAATGGAAAACAGGTAAGAGATCATGTTTCCCGCTTCCAGAAGCCTAAACCCCTTGGCATAAATACCGGCTTGCTCGGAGCCTTCGTTTTCGGGAAGTAAAGAACCCAACATGACGCTGTCGAGGCGGTTATAAAACGTCATAAGCAATACCAAAACGGCATAAGGGAAGCTCTGCTTGAGGATCATGAGACTAAACGGCAGGTTCCAGGTGAGACGGAAATGGCTTGTTTTGGCATACACGGTAGCAAATGCAATCACAGCGGTAAGGAAGTACCCGATGGTTTGCGCATACACAAAGGCCATGATGTCGATCTCCAGGCCAAACCACCGGAGCAGCAGCATGAGGCATATGGCGATCATGATGACACGATCGGCCACCGACACGAAACTATCGGTCTTAAACAAGTGCAGGCCCAACAAACTCGACCGCAGGTAGAAGATGAGACTGATGAGAAATTGATTGATGGCCAGCACCGACAGCAACTTCATGAAACGGAAATCGTAGCCCAGAATAAGTCCCAACAGCATAGTAATAGCAAAATACAAGGCACCAAGCACGAGTTTGAGGGTAAACAAGCTGCTGAAATGCTTGGTTAGCAGGTGATTGTTTTGTGCAATATTCTTGTTATTAAATTGGGTAACACCGAAATCGAGAAGGATATTGAGGAGAAATGAAAAGTTGAATAAAATAGCGTATTCACCGTAACTGGCATTGCCAACTGCATTTTGTACTGCCGGTTCAATTCCCAAAGGCCAAAAAGGCTTAATGAGCAAGTTGAGAACGATCAGAAAGGCAATATTTGTAACAAATTTCTTTTGTTGCATACAGGTGTTCGGGCAAACAGCAAATATATTATTTTTTCGGGTGTAGCTTGTTAAGAAACAGGTGTTTTTAGCAATTGTAACTACCTGTTTTTGAAGGTCTCATCGAACTTTTATCCGCATTTTTGGTTGTACTAACGCAAAAGTTTTACTTTTAGTGCCAGGCATGGCCACATCTATAAAAACAACCTATCTATGCAACCGAATTTCCATAAAACCGACGACGAATGGCGTCAGCAATTGTCGCCGGAACAATACTATGTTCTGCGCGAAAAAGGTACCGAACCACCATTTACGGGAAAATACAACCTGCATTTTGAAAAAGGCGTGTACCACTGCGCCGGCTGCGGCACTGAATTGTTTCGCGACTCTCAAAAATTCGAGTCGCATTGCGGATGGCCTAGCTTCGACGCCGAACTGGGCGACGGCAGCCGGATCAGGAAAATACGCGACACGAGTTTTGGCATGATTCGTACCGAAATTGTGTGCGCACACTGCGGCGGCCATCTGGGACATATCTTCGACGACGGCCCAACCGAAACGGGGCAGCGTTATTGTGTAAATTCGCTGAGCATCGACTTCAACCCGGAGCCTTGATTTGTTGCTGAACGTTTTACGCCGTTGACGTTTAATTACATCGTTTTTCAAAACCGCTGAAACAAAAAAGTCCTTCACCAGAATGTGAAGGACTTTTTCATGGATTGTTTTTCCAGGTTTATTTCAGCTTATCGCCCATGGCTTTGCTTTTTTGCTCGTCGCCTACCAGGGCATAGAGCTTACGTAGGGCAATCATGCTCGCGCGATCATCGGGTTTAACGGATAAAGCCTGTTCGAGGTAAGGAATGGCCTTTTTGTAGTAGTCACGGCTTTTCGCCTCAATGTCTTTCTGCACTTTCGAAAGCTGGGTAATCGTTACCTTTTCCATGGCTTTATTGTAGAGCGTAGCGCCATAGTTGTTGTAAAGCGCTCCCAAATTGTATAACGCATTGAAATAGCTCTCCTGGTTCGATGGTCGCAGATCTACCGATTTCTGGTAATGCTCTGCCGCTTTCATCACCAATTCGTCGTAATTAGCTGGCTTTACAGAATCTTTGCCGCTTACCGTCTTCGGATTGGCCAGGTTGTCGTACACGTTACCCAACACAAGGTGAAGCTGGGCGTTTTCCGGATCTTTGGCAATAGCCGCTTGCAAGTTTTCGAGTGCTTTTTGCTGATCGCCGCTTTGGAGGAATAACTCCGTTTCTTTATTCATCAGGTACACATCGTTCGGGAAAGCTTTCCTGCCTTTGGCGAGGTAGTCTTGCGCGCCTGCATTATCGCCCGAAGCCAGCATGGCATCGTAAAGGGTTTGGTAGTTGTACGGCGTGGCAATGTTCATCTCGATCATTTTCTTATTGTATTGGATCATCTTCGCCGGATTTTTGCTTTTTTGAGCCGAAATACACGCATTGTAAAAGGCCGACGTATCGATTTTCTCTGCCAGCAACTGGTTCAATACCCCCGATTTATAGAAGAAGTCGGCGGCCGGCTCGTATTGTTTCAGCTTGTATTTTCCAACGGCAATATTCGATGATTCCAGTTTGATCTGCATGGCGACATTGCTCAACTTCAGATCATCGTCGCTGGCACTCGATGCGCTGCCACCTTTAATAATTTCAAGGATGTTATTGAAATACTTTGGGTCTAATGCTTTGATGGTTTCAAGTGAGTTTGCGGCTACGTCAAACTCCTGCGTTGGCGCATTTCCATACGCCGCTTCTGCACGCGTGTTTTTATCGGCAATGGTATTTTCCAGCTTTTTATTTTCCTCTTTGAGGTTATACTGGTAAACGTAGTACATGATGCGCGCTTTGTAGGCGTGCGTTTTAGCCTGTTTCTTCGTATTTTCATCTGCCAGCGCCATATCAATATTGCGGTTGGCTTTCATCAGGTAACTGGTATCCGGCTTATCGTTGAGGGTCGATTCATAGTCGCTCAACGAGCGCCAGGCACTCTGTACTTTGTTTTTCTGGGCAAACGCAGAAACCGTTAGGGCTAAAGAAGCGCTTAATAAAAGGGTTTTAGAAGTCGTCATTGGTTATTATAAGAAATACGCACGCTTATCAATTTATTTATATTTATCCGCTTTCTCGGTCTCGCCCAGGCGAAGGAACAACTTCCTTAACTGTTGTTTGGTAGCCTTATCAGGGCTTACCTCATACGATTTCTCGAAATTAGCCACGGCTTTGCGGAAATAATCGTTGGCTTTGCCTTCATATTCCTTTGCTTTGGCGGTTTCTTTTGGTGGCAGCGCTCCCAATTTGTCGTTCCACTCATTCCCCATGTTGAAGTACATAACACCAAGGTTGTAATTGGCAATCTCGTAATCCGGTTTCAGATCGAGCGCCTTTACGTACTCAGCTTCAGCTTTATCATTTTCGTTCGTTTTCTGGTAGATGTTGGCAAGAATCACGTGCAATACCTCATTGTCGGGTGATAACTCAATGGCATCCGTCAGTTTTGTTTTCAACTCGTCGGTTTTGTTGCGGGCCAGGTAAATGTTGATCTCCTGGTTTACCAATTCCATGTTATCTTCAAACATGAGCTTTCCTTTTCCGATGTATTCCAACGCCTTTGTGGTATCCTTATCCAACAACGACAATTTTACCATATCGGTGTAAATGCGCGGCTCCTTGTATTTCATGTCGATGAGCTTGTTGGCATACTCCAGGGTTTTTTCCTTATTCGGAACCGATTTGTACATTTCAAATTTGTTGTACATCAGTTTTTCTTTGGTGATGTTGTTACGCTTCATCCCCTGGTCGAAATCATAAGGCAGCGCCTCTTCCATGAGGTCGTAGCATTTCACTGCCTTATCAAATTCCTTATTGATACGGTAGGCGTTGGCTTTATTGCTAACCGCCGCTGAAGCCTGCACAATCGGGCCTTTAACCTCGTCTTTATACACGTTGCTTTTATCGTTCTTCAGGCAGTTAATGTAGCTCTCGAGTGCTTTTTCTTCCGCTTCAGGGTCGAGTTTTCTCACGGCTTCCGACTCGCTGAAATAAATATCCTGATAGATCTTTCCGCGGTACATCCAGAGCTTTGCGTTGTTTTTTGTACTCTCATGTACCGAAGCAGCATCCGCCGCAGCTTTTGCCTTGTCGTATTCCTTGTTCCTCAAATAGTTCGCTGCGTTCTGCACCTGGTTGCTCTGTGCAGTAACAATGGTTGCCGTTCCTAAGCACAGGGCAGTTACAATGTTCTTGATGTTCATGATCTTCGATTAATTTGTTAAATGTAACGATTTTAATTAAAACAAAAGCACCAAGCCTTGGGGGCTTAGTGCTTTTATAGAATGCTGATGGTTCATGTTAGTACAGACGCAAAGATTGTACTTTTACATAACTTAATCAACAGAGATTTTCTTCAATTTAACTTTATTTAAAACCTCTTTGTTTTTAGCGTCTTTCGATGCTTTGTCGAGCTGCGCCTCGATCATCGCTTTATCACCTACAACTACCGTTGTTAATTTATTGATATCGAACGATTTTTTGATCTGTGCGTTCAATTCGTCTTTCGTCATGTTTTTCAGGATCTGGTTCTGCTGTGCAGTGTAACCTTTGTCGAGGTTATACCTAACGATGTTCGACAAGAACGATGCTTTTTGGTAAGGTGCCTCATATTTCAGGGCCTCTTCGTTCAGCAACGAGCTTTTCGTAAATTCCAGTTCTTTGTCAGTGATACCAGTTGTTTGATACCTGTTGAACTCTTTGATGATCTCTGCCAGCGACAAAGCTGTAGCAGGGCGTTTCACTGAGCAGCTGATCTGGAAAGCACCGGTGTATTTACCACCGTAAAAACCAGAGCGGATACCATACGTGTAACCTTTATCTTCGCGCAGGTTCAGGTTCAAACGGCTGTTGAAAGCACCACCGAACACATAGTTTGCGATACGGTTTTTATAGTAATCGCCGGTAGCATCGAATTTTAACGATGGGTAACCCATTTGAATTACCGATGACGGAGCTCCATATTTATTATAGATAAAGAATTGAGGCTCGTTGCTGGCCACTGGTTCAGCAATAGGCTGAATTGTTACCGGTTTTGCTTCCCATTTGTTCAGGAAAGCCAGTTTGGCAAGGATTTCTTTTTCTTCCACATCGCCCACAATTACCACACTGGTAACCGATGGTGAGTAGAATTTAGTGTAGTAATCTTTTACATCGGCCAGATCAACATTCTCAATACTTTTGATAGACGGTTCGAGACCCATCACGCTGTTACCGTAAATGGCATAGCTAAATGCCTTGTTTGCCATCGCGTTAGCGCTGGTTTCAGAGTTTTTCACGCTTTCTTTATACTGTTTTTTTGCCAGTTTAAAGTCCTCTGGGTTAAACCCAGGATTCAGTAACTTTTCTTCGAGTAATTTCATCGTTGCATCCAGGTTTTTCTTTAAGGTTCTCACCTGAATGGTCGTAGCCGATTTGGATGCATCGAAACTAATAGAGCTTCCCAGTTTTTCCAGTTCGGCGCTGATCTGCTCGGTCGTATAGTTCTTCGTGCCTTCGTTCAGCAAGCTGGCTGTAAGTTCAGCCACCCCCATTTTTTTAATCTGATCTTGCGTTAACACAAGGCTGCCGCCATCGATCGTGAATACAATGGTAACTTCTGGCGTTTCGGTGTTTTTAGTACCGATAATGGAAATGCCGTTTGCCAGTTTCGATGTGAAATAATCAGGAACCACTACAGTTTTGGCGGCACCTGCTACCGGCCTCACGGCACGGTCGAACTTATCAGCAGGTGGCGAATACGATAAACCATTGTATTCGGCAGGGGTTTCAAATTTCATTCCGGCATACGGGTTCACACTCTTCACCGAATCTTTCTGGTTCATGATCGGGTACGTGTTCAATACAGCAGCACCGGCACCTTTGATGTATTTATTAAACACACGCGTGATGTCGTCTTTTGTTACCTTCGTATAACGGTCGATCTCGTCAGACAAGGTATAACCTTTGCCCATGAGGCGTTCCCATTCAGAAATCATACCGGCTTTGTCTTCCACGGTACCCAACACGCCATAATACTGCGACTCGATCTCTGCTTTAGCCCTTGCCAACGCGTCGTCGGTAATACCAGAAGCTCCGAACTCGTCGATGGTCGATTTTACTTTGGCATCGATGTCGGTAAACAGTTTTTCGAGGTTAAAATCTTCAGGCGGGTAAGCAAAGATCTGGATCGAAAATTCGCCGCCAAGCTCTTTCGAACGGTGGTTTACAGCAGCTTGCACCGCAATTTCCGGTTTTGCTTTCACAAAGTTCTTGTAAAAAATAGAGTTGTTACCGTTACCCATCATCAACCCAAGGATATCGAGAGCAGGCTCGTCGCGGTGGTATTGAGGAACGGTTGGATATACACGCAGGTTGAGCGGGAAATAGGTCCTGTCTTTATAAGCTGTATATTTATCAGTCGCTAAAACAACCGGTGCCACGCGCATTTTTTTCACTTCCGGGCATGGTTTCAGGCCGCCGAAGTACTTATCGATCATTTTCAGAGCCTCAGGAGAACTGAAATCACCCGAAATGGTGAGGATCGCATTGTTGGGGCCATACCAACGCAGGAAGAAATTTTTCACATCCTGCAGGGTCGCACGGTTCAGGTCATCAACGTAACCAATTACCGGCCAGCTATACGGGTGTCCTTCAGGATAAAGTGCTTTGTTGATTTCCTCAACGAAAGCCATCGCATAAGGCTGGTTTTCTACATTCTGTGACTTTTCGTTTTTCACGGCATCTCGCTGATTCTCAAATTTTTTCTCTGTGAGTGAGTCCAGCAAAAAGCCCATCCTATCTGCCTCGAGCCATAAAGCCATTTCGAGGTTATTAGAAGGTACTGTTTCGAAATATACTGTGCGATCTTCGGTGGTATTACCGTTCATGTTTCCACCAGCCGTTGATACAATTTTAAAATGTTCTTCGTCGGCAACGTGTTTGGAGCCCTGGAACATCATGTGCTCAAAAAAGTGAGCAAAACCAGATTTGCCAAGGCTTTCGCGGTCAGATCCCACTTTATACGTTACCAGGACATGAACTACCGGATCGGAGTGATCCTCGTTCAATAAAATGGTTAATCCATTTGGCAGTTTCCATTTTTCATACGGAATCACTGCTTTCCCTTCTTTAGCTTCGATTTTTTCGACAAGCGTAGGCTGGGCAACCAGTGTGGCCAGGCTGAACAAGCTCAGGGCACCGGTAATGATCGCTTTTTTATTCATATTTCAAGTTTATAGTTTAGTGCGTCGGCATCAGCGTATCGGGATAAATCTGCACAAAGGCCCCGACAGTTTTGCTCCGGCAATTGGTTAGCGGTCCAAATATATTGTTTATGTGTTAAACTTCGTATCCGTTATTAAACATTATCATCCGTTGGTGTAGAATTTTCGCCGGACGAGGATGTTTCATCGGAAGCGGTACCAGCGATATTTTCCTGATCGCTTACGATTGGCGTTTCCAAAACGGCTACCGATCCGTCGGCAAGCATTTCTACCTCCGTTTCATCTTCATGGTCAACCTTCGTCACGGCCGCAATACGGTCACTATCCTGGATAGTAATCAAGCGCACACCTTGGGTAGCACGTCCCATGACGCGGAGATCTGAAACATTCATCCGGATCGTGATGCCGTTTTTGGTTATGATCATCAGGTCGTTAGCGTCCGTTACCGATTTAATACCTACCAGGTTACCGGTTTTATCGGTGATATTAATGGTTTTTACGCCTTTTCCACCACGGTTGGTAATGCGGTACTCGTCGATATCCGAACGTTTGCCGTACCCGTTTTCCGATACCACCAACACGTTAGCATTTTTGTCGTCGATACAGATCATACCGATTACTTCGTTATTACCGCCTTCTTCGTCGTTCAGATCGATGCCTGTTACACCACTGGCGTTACGACCCATCGGCCTAACCTTCTCTTCCGGAAATCGGCAAACCTTACCAAGTTTGGTGGCGAGCATGATCTCGTTTTTGCCATTTGTCAGTGCAGCTTCCAATAACACATCACCTTCGCGGATCGTAATGGCATTGATGCCATTGGCACGCGGGCGGGAATAAGCTTCAACCGACGTTTTCTTGATCACGCCGTCTTTGGTACATAAAATAATGTAGTTATTATTAATATATTCTTCGTCGTTCAGGTTTTTGATGTTGATAAATGCCTTGATCTTATCATCCGGCGCAATGTTGATAAGGTTCTGGATCGCACGCCCTTTGCTTTGTTTATTTCCTTCCGGCACTTCGTATGCCCTGATCCAATAACACTGGCCTTTTTCGCTGAACAACAAAATATAGTTGTGTGTCGAAGCGATAAACATGTGTTCCACAAAATCTTCGTCGCGGGTGGCTGTGCCTTTGCTACCACGCCCACCACGGTTCTGTGCACGGTATTCGGCCAGGTTGGTCCGTTTCATGTAACCCATGTGCGAGATCGTGATCACTACGTTCTCGTCGGCAATCATATCCTCTACCCTGAAATCGTCGCCGGCATACACAATATCCGTGCGGCGTTCGTCGCCATATTTATCGCGTACTTCCACCAATTCTTCTTTGATGATCTGGTAACGCAGCGGCTCATTCGCCAACACGTTTTTCAGGTGTTCAATGGTTTTCATCAACTCCGCGTATTCTGCATTCAGCTTATCAACTTCCAGTCCGGTCAATGTTCTCAAACGCATATCCAGGATCGCGCGTGCCTGTATTTCCGACAGCTGGAAACGAGACATGAGTTCGTCGCGCGCTACGTCAGGCGAGGCGCTTTCGCGGATAATCTTGATCACTTCTTCGATATTGCGCTGGGCAATGAGCAAGCCTTCGAGAATGTGTGCACGTTTTTCGGCCTGAATGAGATCGAATTTGGTGCGGCGTACAATTACATCGTGCCTGTGCTCCACGAAATAGTGGATCATGTCTTTCAGGTTCAACATTTCCGGGCGACCATTCACCAGCACCACATTATTTACCGAGAACGATGTTTGCAGCGCAGAATATTTGTACAGGTTGTTCAGTACCACATTCGAAATGGCGTCGGAACGCAGTTCGTACACAATGCGCATGCCTTCGCGGCTACTTTCGTCGCGGATCTCCGTGATGCCTTCAATTTTCTTCTCATTGCACAGTTCCCATTGCCGTTTGATCATATCGGCCTTGTTGATCTGGTAAGGAATTTCTGTAACAATGATGCGTTCGCGGTTATTCACCGGCTCGATGCTGGCTTTGGCACGCATCACAATACGGCCACGACCGGTATGAAAGGCTTCTTTTACCCCTTCGTAACCGTAGATGGTTCCTCCGGTTGGAAAATCAGGCGCTTTGACGTACTTCATCAACTCGTCGATCGTAATTTCTTTATTGTCGATGTATGCCAGAATGCCATTTACGCATTCGGTGAGGTTATGTGGTGGCATATTGGTAGCCATTCCCACGGCGATACCAGAGGCACCGTTCATTAGCAATTGCGGCACGCGTGTAGGAAGCACCGAAGGCTCCGTGAGGGAATCGTCGAAGTTCGGTCTGAAATCAACCGTATCTTTCTCGATATCTGCCATCATTTCTTCGGCAATTTTGCGGAAACGTACCTCGGTATAACGCATCGCAGCCGGCATATCGCCATCAACCGAACCGAAGTTACCTTGCCCGTCAACCAACATGTAACGCAAACTCCACTCCTGGGCCATACGCACCATGGTATCGTAAACCGACGCATCGCCATGCGGATGGTATTTCCCGAGTACCTCTCCCACGATACGCGCCGATTTCTTGTAAGGCCTGTTATGCAAAACGCCCAGATCAAGCATACCGTAAAGTACCCGGCGATGCACAGGTTTCAAACCGTCTCTCACGTCGGGCAGGGCCCTCGACACGATCACCGACATCGAATAATCGATGTAGGCTGTTTTCATTTCTTCTTCGATGTTGATGGGAATAATTTTCTCTCCGCTCATATTCACTTAATGGTTAATTTCTAAAATAAAAATTTCGTTAAAATCTGAAGTCTTGTCAGCACGTCCAATAAATGCATTTTTTGGGGAATGTCAACCTGTCTTGTCAGGATCTTTTCGCGGTGCCTCTATTCTTCAAATAGGCTTTGAAAATACCAATTTTGTGGGTAATTTAGAGCTAGAGTTATCAACAGATTTCATGTTTAAAAAAAAGGGCGCTTAAATGCCAAAACCTGACAGAATCGGTTACTTTTGATTGTGGCATTAAATATGTTTGACACTCAATACAAAGACTAAGAACTGTAAATTATGGAAGCAAAATTTTCACAGCGCGTCAAAGACGTGATTACGTTTAGCCGCGAAGAAGCCCTCCGACTTGGGCACGACTATATCGGGATCGAACATTTGATGCTTGGCATGATTCGCGATGGAGAAGGCGTTGGGATCAAATTACTCAAAAACCTGGGCGTTAATATCCAGGACTTCAGAAAGCATATCGAGCAGAGCCTGCCTATTTCGATGAGAAAAGTCAATAACCTGGCCAACATTCCGTTGGTAAAACAGGCCGAAAAAACATTGAAACTCACTTATCTGGAAGCTAAGCTCTTTAAAGCTCCACAAATTGGCACTGAACACTTGTTAATGTGTATTTTAAAGGACAATGACAATGTTGTATCAAAAACCCTCGAACGCCTCGGTGTGGATTACAACGCCGTTAAAAACGAGCTGGAGGCCTATATGGAAAATCCGCATAAAATTGAAAATGCAGCCACCGGCGATGACGATGACGCAGAAGAGTCTTCATTCCCGGGTTCCGGCGCTTCTAAAAAGCCTGGCGATTCCAAATCCCGCACGCCGGTTTTAGACAATTTTGGCAGAGACCTGACAAAAATGGCAGAGGAAGGCAAACTCGATCCGGTTGTTGGCCGCGAAAAAGAGATCGAACGCGTGTCGCAGATCTTGTCGCGCCGTAAAAAGAACAATCCGATCCTGATCGGTGAGCCTGGCGTAGGTAAATCGTCTATCGCCGAAGGTTTGGCCTTGCGGATCGTTCAACGCAAAGTGAGCCGGGTGTTGTTCGGCAAACGCGTGGTAACTCTCGACCTGGCATCGCTGGTTGCGGGAACCAAATACCGCGGCCAATTCGAAGAACGCATGAAAGCGGTGATGAACGAGTTGGAAAAAAATACGGATGTGATCCTGTTCATTGACGAGATCCACACCATCATCGGTGCGGGCGGCGCCAGCGGCAGCCTGGATGCCAGCAACATGTTCAAACCTGCTCTCGCCCGTGGCGAGATCCAATGCATCGGCGCTACCACGCTCGACGAATACCGTCAACACATTGAAAAAGACGGTGCGCTTGAACGTCGTTTTCAGAAAGTAATTATTGAGCCCGCTACGCAGGAAGAGTCTTTACAGATCCTCAATAACATCAAATCGAAATACGAAGATCACCACAATGTGACCTATACACCGGAAGCTCTTAAAGCCTGCGTGACTTTGACAGCGCGTTACCTTACCGACAGGCACCTGCCGGATAAAGCGATCGACGCCCTCGACGAAGCTGGTTCGCGTGTACACATTACCAATATCAATGTTCCGGAAAACATTCTCGAACTCGAGAAAAAGATGGAAGACATCAAGGAACTGAAAAATCAGGTGGTACGCTCACAGAAATACGAAGAGGCGGCTAAACTCCGTGACACGGAGAAACAGCTCCAAACGCAGCTGGAAGTGGCTAAAAAGGCCTGGGAAGAAGAAACCAAACAAAATCGCGTAACTGTAACGGAAGATAATGTTGCGGAAGTGGTAGCGATGATGAGTGGCGTGCCGGTACAGCGTATTTCGCAAAACGAAGGCGATAAACTGGTGAAAATGGTAGAGACACTGCAAGGAAAAGTGATCGGCCAGGACGAAGCGTTGAAAAAAGTGGTGAAAGCAATCCAGCGTAACCGTGCCGGGCTAAAAGACCCGAACAAACCGATCGGCTCGTTTATTTTCCTCGGCCCTACCGGCGTTGGTAAAACGCAATTGGCCAAGATCCTTGCAAAATACCTGTTCGACAATGATGAGGCATTGATCCGCATCGACATGAGCGAATACATGGAGAAATTTGCGGTAACCCGCCTCATTGGTGCGCCTCCGGGCTATGTGGGCTATGAAGAAGGCGGCCAATTGACTGAAAAAGTGCGCCGTCGCCCCTACTCTGTGGTGTTACTCGACGAGATCGAAAAAGCGCACCCGGATGTATTCAACATGCTGCTCCAGGTGCTGGATGATGGCTTGCTGACTGACAGCCTTGGCCGCAAGATCGATTTCAAAAATACGATCATCATCATGACATCGAACATCGGTGCCCGTCAATTGAAAGATTTCGGTCAGGGTGTTGGTTTTGGTACACAAGCACGCCAGGACAGCGTAGAAGAAAACAACAAAGGTGTTGTAGAAAATGCGCTTAAAAAGGCTTTTGCTCCTGAGTTCCTGAACCGTATCGATGATGTGGTCATGTTCAACTCTCTTGGTAAAGAAGACATCCATAAAATCATCGACATCGAGCTTAACAGCCTGTTTGGCCGTGTAAACAACCTCGGCTATACCATCAAAATTACCGATGCTGCCAAGGATTTTATCGTTGACAAAGGCTACGATGCGCAGTATGGAGCACGTCCATTGAAACGGGCTATCCAGAAATACCTGGAAGATCCGATGGCTGAAGAGATCATCAAAAGCAACCTGTCTGAAGGTGATCAGATCGAGATCGACTATGATACCGATAAAAAGGAAATTGTGGTGAGAACGATCAAACCGAGCAAAGTGAAAAAGAAAAAAGAAGATAGCTAGATTGCTGTTTCGATAAACATAAAAAAATCCCGCTGCGACATTGCAGCGGGATTTTTTGTTTGATCTCTTCTATCTGCCTTAATGGTTGGGTTCTAAAACGGGCAAACTAAACTGACGTACTGGTCATTATTGGTAAAATTAGTCACCGTACCGGCAGAGATCTTATATAGATATGAGGTTGAATTACTATCGGATACGGTGATGATGATGCGATCGCCATCACTGCCTACGCGGGCGCTAATTTGTGGGAAGGACACGGTGATACTAGCAATGGTTCGGGTGGTTGCTGTTTTAGTAATCATGTCAATCACTTTCAGTTTAAGGCTGCCGCTTTCATTATACGGAATAAATGCCTTTTTAGAATCGTAGGAAAAACAACCGTGCCCAATATTTGTGATAGAAGTGGCAGATAGGTCTTCGCGATAATATTGAGAGCCAAAACCTGCATCCCCATTGCGATCGATGATCTGGATCTTGTTACCGGAATTTTCGGGCGACATGATGTAATTCCCGTCCGACGTGATGTTCCAGATCATATTGGGCCACGAAAAAAGCTGCGTGTTACCTGTTCCGTCCGTATTAATGGCATAGAGTACACTGTTGGGCATGCCCTGCACGCTGTAATAAATTTTATTGTTACTTCCAGGCCTTATGCTGGAGATGTAGGTGGTGCCTCCCGGAATGGCATAAAGCACAACATCATTGCTACCATTTTTATCGGCCATGCGAAGTTCTTTGGTGTAAACCGGTGTAGGCCCCGAAAAATTGCTTTGACTAAGGCCATACACCAGCTTGTTGCCATCGGGAGAGGGGCAAAAATCCATTATATAACTGCTGCTGTTCACGGTTTTATTAATGATCGTTGTTTCGCCGCTACCTGATTCGGAAATGGTATTGACTTTGGCGGTGTCTATCACATAAATGTTGAGTGGGCCGGTGTTAACGCCGCCGGTGGTTGAGCCTCCGGTTGTGGTGGTTGTGGTCGGCGCCGGTTCTTCCGGTTCCGGATCGGATTTCTTTTTACATGCGCTAAGGAGTAAAGCCAACATGGCTGTGGTGAGCAAGAGGTGTTTCATGGTTTTATTGGGTTAAGGGTTCGATTATTCGAGGTGGCAGTCTTCCAGATCTGAACCAAATACGTCGTCGTTTGCTTCGCAGCTTTCCTGGAAGGCCTTCTTCGCCACCGGCCCGGATTTCATGCGGTCGCCGTAATTTTTATCGCCGGTGGATTTTTCGGTACACACGCACACGTATTCTTTGCGGCAGGCACCGAGCGAGAGCGCCAACGCTGAAACGAGAAGAAGGATGATTTTCATTGCTGTTTTCTTGAGGATTATTCAATTATTATTTTGCTAACGCTATGGCCGCCTTGCCAGGTAATCTGCACGAGGTAAATGCCCGGATCGAGCCCAGGTGCCACCTGTGTTTGATTTTCCGGTAATTCGATGTTTCGCATCTGTTTTCCGGTAATATCGGCAATGTGCATCATGGCGTTGCTAACGGTGGTTGGCAGGAGAACGGTAAACTGATCCTTGCCTGGATTTGGATAAAGTATGGTTTCTGCCAACTGCCCGGTAGCCGGAACAGCCGTTACTGTTCCAGGATTGGTTCCGCCCTGAAGGCTTCGGTCGAACTGTGTGATGAAGGCATCGCTGGAAACAATGGTTGATGTTGGCGTGGCATTTTTATCGTTTGCGGTGAGTGTTGTGGTGTTGATGGTGATGGTTGTGGCCGCCGGCCATACGCCACACACAGCGGCTTTGCTGCCGTTTACCGCGATGGCACCATTGGGTGTATTGCAGTTTCCGGCGATCGAGGGCTCGGCGATAAAATAAACCGGCACGCAATTGGCATCGGTCTCTTTCCAGGCGAACACCGTTCCAGCGCTGTTAGTGTAGGTTTGCGAGCCAGCAGCCAACAGGTCGTTCTTACAGTATTTAATGGTACTCAGGGCCTTATTTCCTCCGAGCGGGTATATGCTCACAGGCGATATGTAAAGCGACGACGTGGACACGGTGCTCTGGGAAGATTTTATGAAATTGAACAAGCTGTCGGTGATGACGAGGCCGCTGAATGCCGGCGTGAGCGTAGAAGTAACGGGCAGCGTATTGAAAGGAGCCGGATTAGCCGTTTGTTGCACATAGCTCATCAGCACATTACCGGTGCTTCGCTCTACGGCCACGTCGCCAATGCTGGCGTTGTATCCTTTGTAGTATTTTTTGAGACCATTGCTGTTGAACGCACAGAAAAACGTGAATGCGCCGGATGTGTTGCCGCCGGCCACGACAGTGTCGGTATTGATCACAATTTTCCTGTCGTTGATGGTACGGTACTTCAGGTAGAAGTTGCCGTTATTATCCATCAGGAATCCGTTGATAGATGTTTTGTCGGCGTAGTAGCTTAGTGGACCGCCGGCTGTATTTTTAAAAAAATACTCGCGCTGCCACACTTCTGTTCCCGATGGCGTCAGGCGAACAAACCTCACAGGCTGCGCGCCGGCAGATCCTGAATTGGATGACTGCGCAACGAACAAAATATCTCCGTTTGGAAAAATCGTTACGTTGAGCGGATCGATGAACGAGGTAAAATTGGTGCCTAATCTCAACTTTTTCACCCACTGCGTTGTGCCCGAGGCGTTGAGCTTAGCAACAAAAAAACAATTGCTATCTACCGAAAAACCGTTCCCGAAGCTGGCGGTATTCGGCGGTAGTGTACTCACGGTGCCGATCATGTAGATGTTATTACTATTGTCGAGGCAAAAGTCAACGGGTGTGATGCTGCTGCCGTTCGATTGGTAATAGGTGTTGAAAAGCACGGAATACGATCCAGAAGCGCTACGTTTTCCGAGGTATTGCACGGTACCGGCATAAGCTCCCACTTTTGGCGCGCCGATCACCACATTGCCAAAAGCGGCAGTGTCACGGGCCTGCCCGAGCACAAACAGATCGCCGGCACTGTTATAGGCCATTTTTTTGACGTTATCGCCCGCGCCACCGGTATTGAAGGCCCAGTCGAAAGCCTGCGCATTTGTTTGGGCAATGCCTTGCAAGGACGTAACCGTTGCAAGCATTAGAAAAAATTGTTTTATCATGGCTTTGGTCTTTTTTAAGACAAAGCTATGCTGCGGGTGCCTGGGAGGCAATCCCCAACTGTACGGATTCAGCATCCATACAAGTATGGATTTTATTTAATAAAGCCCGATTGAATGGCGTATTTGATCAACCCCACCAGGCTTTCGCAATTGGTTTTTTGCATGATGTTGATGCGATGGGTATCAACGGTTTGTTTGCTGATGTGCAATTTCTCGGCAATTTCCCGGCTTGTATATTCCTGTACAATAAGCTCCAGCACTTCTTTTTCGCGTTGCGATAAAGCGGTTTTTACGTGGTTGCTTTTCTCTTTTTGAAGCGTTGAGAAAATGATGGGCAATATGTCCTGCGAAAAATAAGTTCCGTTTTCCAGGATGCGGCCAATGCCTTTCAGAAACTCGTCCTGACCGGTATTTTTTAGCATATAACCATCGGCTTCAGCTGCCACAGCATCTTTTACAATGCTGATGCTGTTGTGCATGGAAAGCATCAGCACTTTTATATGTGGGTATTGTGCTTTTACGGCCCGGCAAAGTTCGATGCCGCCCATCAACGGCATGGTGATATCGGTAATGAGCAACTTGAAACGTTGTGGGTCGGCAGAAATCATTTCAAGCGCAAGCTGCCCATTGGAGGCTTCTGCCGACACGCAGTAGGTTGCTTCCTGTGCCAACATGCTTTTTATGCCATCGATCACTAATTGATGATCGTCGGCAATCAGGATCTGAACGGGTAGCAATGGGTCTGTCATAACGGAACGTCGATGATAAAGCGGGTGCCTTGCCGCGCGTTGGAAACAACTTCCAGTTTTCCTTTGAGTTGCGCAATCCGGGCTTTGATGTTCTTCAGGCCTATACCGTCCGTTTTCTGGGCGTGTTCAGGCATTCCCACTCCATCGTCGTACAAAACTACATTTAATTTCTTTGCCCCAAGCTCCATATTTATATGGATATTTTTTGCCTGGGCATATTTCAGGGCATTATGTACGATTTCCTGAATAACGCGGTAGAGATATAACTCCATTTGTTTTGGGAGCGTGCGTTGCCGCAGTTCATCCGGCGCAACAAACTCCGCCCGGGTTCCGTTTTGGGCGTAATTGATCTGATCGATGATCTCTTCTATTGCCGGCACCAACCCTCGCCGGAGGTCTTCAGGCAAAAGGTTGTGAGATGCTGTACGCACATCAGCAATCGCCTGATCGAGCAGCTGGGTTGTAGTATCTGCTAAGGGTTGGTTCATCGATAGCTTCATCTTCACAACCGAGAGTTTCTGCCCCACGCTGTCGTGAAGATCTCGGGCAATGCGCTCCCTTTCGGATTGTTCGGTTTCGAATACGACCTGACTCAGTTTATCCTGTAAAACCAGCTCTTGTTGTACACGACGGTTTTTAATAACGGTATAACTAAGGGCTGCTATTGCCACAATGAGCAAGGCAATAGTAACAAGCCCTATCTGGTAACTTTGGATGCTGGCTTGCTGTTTTTCGAGCAGTGCTTCACTTAGTTTTTTCTCTGCGTGAAGCATCACCAAGCTATCTTGCCTGATTTTAGACTGGTATTTGTGTTCGGATTCGGCCAGTGCCGACGCAACATCCTTGTTGAACTGGGCATCTTTCATGTCAAGGATGATTTCGTATTCCTTATAGCCTTTCGGAAAGTCGTTTAAGCCGTAATAAGCATCCATGAGATTTTGATGAGCCCGTAAAAGCTCAAGTTGTATGTCGTGGACTGTCGCATAATCCACTGCTTTCCGGGCAAAATCAATAGCCTTATGATAGTTTTTCTGCTTACAACAAACATAGGCCATATTATTGGTAACCATGGCTATTCCAAAAGCATCAGTAGTGCACATAAACAACTCGTAACTCTTGGTCCAGTTTTGATAAGCCTCGCCCAGCCTGCCTTGTTTATTGTAAACCCTGGCGAGGTTGTTAAAGGTGTATGCGAGGTTTACGGTATCGCTGATGGCGACCGATACGGCAGCCGCTTTGCGAAAATAAGCAATGGCCTCGTCATAGCGTTTGGTATCAGCGTAAACATTGGCGAGCGTGTTGTATGAATGGCCAAGACCCATTTGATCGTTGCGTTTTTCCTTGCGGGCAATGATTTCTTTAAGGTACCGTTCGGCCTGATCGTTTTGATTCAGGTAATTGTATTCTTTGGCGATGGCCGATAGTGCTCCCAATTCGGCAGACTCGTCGCCTTCGGCCCGAAAAATTTCCAGTGCAGTAAACCATTTGCGAAGTGCCTGATCTGACTTGCCATTGAATTTCAGGTAAATACCCTCGAGATAATCTATTTTGGCATCAAGCCGTTTCAACCCCAGCTTATTGCCTATCTGCCGACATGTATCGAGGTAAGCGCGTGCCAATTCATTTTCGCCATTCCGCACATAGGTGTTTGCCAACATGTAGTAGCATTGAAACAACAAAGCCGATGGCCCTAAAGGTCTTAATTTATTGATATGAACAGTAGCAAGGCTGGGTTGTGTTTCGAGGAGCGACCACAGCTTCTTATCGAGTGCCAAAAGCGAATCCACGCTCTTTCGTACGCGAACGGTATCGGTTTGTGCCGGCAGCTTTCCCACTACCAGGGTGCAAAACAAAATGTATGGTAACAGTTTGGAGATCATGCGCAATGTTTTGGCAGCGTATCTTTTTTCAATAAAAAAGGGTTATCGTAACCGACAACCCTAAATGCTTTAAATTGGTATATTAACCCAGCATTTCTTTTACGATTTGTGACACCAGCTTACCATCGGCACGGCCGGCAATTACTTTATTCACGGCTCCCATCACTTTGCCCATGTCGGCACCGGATGAAGCACCGGTTTCAGCGATCGCTTTTTTTACTTCGGCCCTGATCTCGTCTTCGCTTAATTGCTTAGGAAGGTAATCTTCCATCACCTTTGCCTGTGCCAGTTCATCATCGGCCAGATCCTGGCGATTCTGCTGGATGTAGATCTCGGCCGTTTCTCTGCGTTTTTTATATTCTTTTTGAATGGCTTTCATCGCGCTTTCTTCGGTTAATCCCTCCGGCGAAGTTTTCAATAACAAGATAACCGATTTGAGTGCCCGCACTGCTTCCAGGCGTTTGCTGTCTTTTGCCAGCATGGATGCTTTGACGTCGGCATTAATTTTTTCTTCTATTCCCATAATACATTAATTTAGCATAAAGATAAAACTCCGATCGCAAAATTCAAATTTTACTACAATGCAGTGTACCTGGCCACAAAACGACGAGCAGATGCTTGCCTATCATGATACCGAATGGGGAACGCCTGTTCATGACGATAAAAAACATTTCGAGTTTCTTGTGCTCGATTGCTTTCAGGCTGGTCTGAGCTGGAAAACCATTCTGCACAGGCGTAAGCATTTTAAGAAAGCCTTTGCCAATTTTGATGTAAAAAAGGTTGCCCGCTTTGGCGAAGAACAAGTACAGGCACTGATGCTGAACGAAGGGATTATTCGCAACAAACTCAAAATAACTGGTACAATAAAAAATGCCAACGCCTTCATCGCCATCCAAAAAGAGTTCGGCTCGTTCGACCAATATATCTGGCAATTTACTGAGGGCAAAACCATCGTCACCAAAGTAAAAAACTCGTCTGAGATCCGTGCCACAAGCCCGGAATCGGATGCCATGAGTAAAGCATTGAAAAAAAGGGGATTTACATTTGTGGGCTCAACCATTTGTTATGCCTACATGCAGGCGGCTGGCATGATCAACGATCACCTGGTGACCTGCTCGCGCTATAAAGAACTTACCAAAAAAGGCTAGGTTATTCTGCAGCGGCGTTTTCCGACAGGTATTCAAGCCTTGCCGACACCGCAGCAGTTCTTGAACTTATTTCCACTGTTGCATGTGCAGGGCTCGTTGCGCCCGGGTTTTCGACCGGCATCTGCCAGTGTTTTTTCGTTCATGCTTTGCCCGTACACGTTTTCGAGCAAGGCATATAGTTCGGGATGTTTCTGCTGGAGCAATTGAGGGCGTTCGAAGAAATACTCGCTGGCCACTGCAAAAAACTCGGCCTGATTGGTGGCGCCATATGGGTTGATGTCTGATTTGCCAGCTTCTATTTTTTGGATCTCTTCGGCCATCAGGTTGATCCACGGCAGGATGTATTGCTTATCCAACAGGTTTTCGGGGATGCCATCAATGGCGCCATCGGCTTTATCCACGAGGTGTGCAAATTCGTGAACGGCTGTGTTTTGCTTGTCGGTGTTGTTTTGAAAGCCGTGGTGAAGGGCTTGGCGCGAAAGAATCATGGTGCCGTTCATGGCGCCGGTGCCAACCATTCCGGTAATAAGCCTTTCGCGGCCTTTTTCGTTGCCGGCGGTCTCGAAATCGGCATTAAAGCTATTGGGATAAACCAACACTTCGGTAATGGAATTATAGCGCCAGCCTTTAAACGCAAACACCGGTATGACCGCGCTGGCTGCTACCAAGAGTTTATCGGTATCGTCGATAGCAGTGCCGATGCCGGTAACCCGGGTACGCCTCAGAAAAAGAGTCACTTCTTCTTCGAACCGTTTTTTTTCGTTCGTATCGAGCGCGCGGTAAAATGCGACTTTTTCCTCCAGAATCTGTCGATGTGCCGGGCCAAATTCGAATGATTGATTCCGCCCCGCAGACGGCCCTGATCTGAAATACAACACAACGCCGACCGCAACAAGTAAAAGGACAATCAGTGGCATCATAAGCGTTGTTTTTATCGTAAATTTAGGCTTTAAATTTATACATCACCGTTTTACTTTGCCATGCCGAAACTTTATGAAATCACCCGGGAACTGGAACGCTTTGCGCCGCTCGCTTACCAGGAATCTTATGATAACTGCGGACTTTTAACGGGCGAGCCCGACCAGGACATTACCGGCGCTATTCTGAGCCTCGATTGCACCGAAGCTGTCGTGCACGAAGCTATTGCCAGGGGTTGTAACCTCATCGTTGCGCATCATCCCATTATTTTTGGTGGACTTAAGCGCCTTAACGGCTCCAATTATGTAGAACGAACAGTGATCCTGGCGATCCGCCACCAGATTGCCATTTATGCCTGCCATACAAACCTCGATAATGTAAAGCTGGGCGTAAACCGGAAAATTGCCGAAAAACTTGGACTGGTGAACCTTCAAATTCTGGCACCTAAGACCGGCTTATTGAAAAAGCTGGTGACCTTTGTTCCGGCACAGCACCTGGAAAACCTGCGGCGGGCACTGTTTGATGCCGGCGCCGGGAATATCGGCAACTACGACCACTGTAGCTTTACACTGGAGGGTACAGGCAGTTTTCGGGGAAATGAATTTTCAAATCCGGTACTGGGGGAACGTGGTAAGTTGAGCCTTGAACCGGAAATACGACTCGAATTGATTTTTGAATCCGGCAGACAAACAGATATTTTATCAGCGTTGAGAAAAAATCATCCTTATGAGGAAATTGCTTACGACGTGTATCTGCTCGAAAATGGCTACCAGGATGTTGGATCTGGTATGACGGGTGAATTGGAGCAGGCAATGCCGGAAATGGAATTCCTGACGCTGCTTAAGCAGGTTTTTAACGTTAAATTTTTAAAACACACAGCGTTGCGCCATCAGCCGGTAAAGAAGGTAGCATTGTGTGGAGGCAGCGGCAGCTTTTTGCTAAAAAACGCAATACGCTCTCATTCAGACGTTTATGTAAGTGCAGATTTTAAGTACCATGAGTATTTTGATGCCGAAGGAAAGATCGTGGTTGCAGACATCGGACACTTTGAAACAGAGCAATTTACGCCCGAAATATTTTATGAGATAATATCAAAAAAATTTCCTAATTTTGCAACCTATTTAACGGCAACAAACACTAACCCGGTAAACTATTTTTAACTATGTGCGCAAAAATCAAAGAAAAAATTGATGCATCGATCGAAGGGAAACTTCGCGCTTTATACGAATTACAATTAATCGATTCTAAAATAGACCGTATTCGCACGATCCGTGGAGAACTTCCTTTGGAAGTACAGGATCTGGAGGACAGTGTTGCTGGTTTGGAAACCCGTGTAAACAATCTTACTGATGAACTGAAAGGCCTGGAAGACCAGGTGAATGAAAAAACGCAGTCTATTAAGGATTTTAAAGCGAACATTAAAAAATACGAAGCCCAACAAGCCAAAGTTCGCAACAACCGTGAGTACGATGCGATTACTAAAGAAATCGAGTTCCAGAATCTGGAGATCCAATTGGCGGAAAAACGCCTGAAAGAATATAAATACAACATCGAGTCGAAAACGGAAATTGTAGAGAAATCGCAAGCCGAGTTCAACGAGCGTAAAAAAGATCTTAAACTGAAAAAGAGCGAGCTCGACGAGATCATTGCTGAAACTGAGAAGGAAGAAAAAGACCTGATGAAAGCCTCTGAAAAAGCATCTTCTGCTATCGAAGAGCGCCTGGTAAATGCCTACAAACGTGTGCGCGCCAACACCCGCAACGGCCTGGCAGTGGTTCCGGTTGAGCGTGATGCCTGCGGCGGATGCTTCAACAAAATCCCGCCTCAAAAGCAGCTCGATATCCGCATGAATAAAAAGATCCTGGTATGCGAACACTGTGGCCGCATCATGGTAGATCCTAATATTATTACCGACGAAGCGCCTGCTACTGAAGCGTAATTTGCGGTATCACATGAACAAGCCTCCTGCAACAACTGCAGGAGGCTTTTTTATTTCTACAAATCAATCCTATCGCACCAGGCAACGATGTGCGAATATGCCGCTGACTACTTCCATAAAAAAGCCTCCGACCTGCGTCGGAGGCTTTTGCATGTTGAATTTGAATTGCTTATTTATTGTTCTTTAGAAACTCCTGGATCAGCTCTTCATCTGTTTTTCCAAGGTTACGAATAGCAGCCTGGGCATCGGCGGCAAAAGACGTTTTCGGAAATTCTTTGGTAATCTGTTCGTAGTATTCTTTGGCCTTTTCCTCGTTATTAAGCATGGATGCATCATCGTATAGCTGTGCTAACAAAAACAAAACGGCTGCTTTGTTGCCAAATTGCGGGTATTTATTCAGGCAGTTGTTGAGCATTGCCTGGGCCTGGTTGTAATTTCCGACAGCTTGCGCCACTTGCCCGGCTTTGAAATAGAATACAGGCGACAAAGAATCGTTTTTACAATAACCTGCAAAATTGCTGAAATCTGCAATGGCTTTGGCTGCTATATCTTTGTCGAGCACCAGGGCTCTCATCAATACAGCGTCTGAGGCTTTGGCGTTGGCCAGCAGACGCTGGCAGCTATCAGACATCACGGAAGAAGCCACCGAGTCGGTCTTTACAGGCTGCTCCTTGCCAGTTTCGGTGCCTCCGCCGCAGGATGCAACAAGCAGACCTAAAGCACTCATAAACGTGATCGGTTTAAGCATTGTTTATTTTTTGGGTTGGTAAACGCGGGTTTTATAATCTGCTTTAAACTTGCCCTTACTGATATCGGTAAGTTTGCCGCTAATGAGTTTACGCTTAAAGGCACTGATCTTGTCGGTAAACAAAATACCTTCGATATGATCGTATTCGTGCTGTATCACTCGGGCAATAACGCCTTCGTAAGTTTCCGTGTGTTTTTTGAATTTCTCATCGAAATATTCGATCGTGATTTTCGGCTTGCGCAGCACATCTTCGCGAATGCGCGGAATACTCAGGCAACCTTCGTTAAATTTCCATTCTTCCCCGGCTTCTTCAATCACGCGTGCATTAATGAATGTCTTTTTAAAGCCATTCATTTCTTCCATTTCCTCTTTGGTATATTCCGGCTCCTCGCCCTCTTCTACTTCGGCAAAAGGCGAAGCATCGATCACAAACAAGCGAATGGCTTTGCCAACCTGTGGTGCTGCTAAACCAACGCCCAACGCATCGTACATGGTTTCGTACATATCTTTGATGAGCTGATCGAGGCCCGGATAGTCCTTGTCAATGTCTTCGCACTTTTTCCGCAATACCGGATCTCCGTAAACAACTATGGGTAATATCATGTATTCTATTTTAAGTTATCTCTATCAATTTACAGACCGGCCCTTAATGCCCGAAACGACCAGCTGTATTATTCCAAACCGGCTGTGGCTTTGGTGCGGTTTTGCCCCACGGGTTTACCGGGTATAATTAGGTGCTTCTCTTGTAATGACCACATCGTGCGGGTGGCTTTCTTTCACGCCGGCAGCTGTGATGCGTGTGAATTTGGCGCCTTGCAGGGTTTTGATGTCTTTGGCACCGCAATAGCCCATACCAGCGCGCAAACCGCCAATAAGTTGATACATGACGTCTGCCAGGTGGCCCTTATAAGGAACACGCCCACTGATGCCTTCCGGAACCAGCTTTTTGATATCATCTTCCATATCCTGGAAATAGCGGTCTTTGGAACCTTTCTGCATCGCTTCGAGTGATCCCATGCCGCGGTAGGCTTTGAACTGACGGCCTTCGAAAATGATCGTTTCACCCGGACTTTCTTCCACACCGGCAAACATGCCGCCCATCATTACCGTGCTGGCTCCGGCGGCCAGGGCTTTAACGATATCGCCTGTATAACGGATGCCTCCGTCGGCAATGATCGGCAATTTTCCTTTCAGGGCATTGGCCACTTCCAGAATAGCTGTCAATTGGGGTACACCTACACCTGCAATCACGCGCGTGGTGCAGATAGATCCCGGTCCAATACCTACTTTTACGCCGTCTGCTCCGGCTTTCATCAATGCGATAGCCGCTTCACCGGTTGCAATATTCCCAACGATCACTTGCAGGTTCTTGTGTTTTTTCTTCACCTCGCGCAGCATATTGATCACGCCTTTGGAGTGCCCGTGGGCCGTATCGATGATAATGGCATCCACGCCGGCAGCTACGAGCGCATCCACACGTTGCATGGTATCGTAGGTAACGCCTACCGCCGCCGCAACGCGAAGCCTTCCCAACTCATCTTTTGCCGCGTTAGGACGAACTTTAATTTTGATAATATCCTTGTAGGTGATTAAGCCAACCAGCTTTTTATTTTTGTCGAGTACAGGTAGCTTTTCAATTTTGTGGTCCTGTAAGATTTCTTCTGCTTGCTTGAGGGTAACGCCGTGCTGTGCGGTTACAGATTTGCTGGCCGGTGTCATCACGTCTTTCACCAGCTTTTTCAGGTTTTTTTCGAAACGCAGGTCGCGGTTGGTGACAATACCGGCAAATTTATTGTCTTTGTCAACTACGGGCACACCACCAATCTTGTTTTCCGACATGATGGCGAGAACGTCGCCAATGGTCGCGGTTGCAGGAACCGTTAAGGGATCCACGATCATACCACTTTCGCTTCGTTTTACTTTACGCACGTGCATGGCCTGGTCTTCGATGGTCATATTTTTATGCAACACCCCGATGCCGCCTTCCTGCGCAATGGTAATGGCGAGTTGGTATTCGGTAACGGTATCCATTGCCGCCGATACGATGGGCGCATTGATGCGGATGTTCCTGGTGAAATAGCTGGAAATATTTACCTCACGTGGTAAAACCTCAGAATAAGCCGGTACCAGGAGAACATCATCATACGTTAAACCTTCGGGAGCAAATTTATTTGCTAGAAATGATGAAGCCATAAGATTGAATTTTGCATTAAAATTCGGGCAAAGATACACAAAAAAACGTTTTAAAAAACTCTTTGCTTTTCCTTTACAATTATTTGACTAACAAGGCCCGACACTCCTACCCTTTCATAGAAAGCCACTGTGGCCGGCTCATGTTGCTTAGCCGGCCACAGGGATGGACATTTGTATCAAAAAAGGGATGCTTATTTAACCAGTACGACCGGTTTGGTTGCCACACCTGATCCGGAGCTCAGGGTAATGTAATACACCCCGGCCTGAAATCCTGAAAGGCTCATTGGGTAGTTGAACAGGCCGCTGACGTTTATTTTTTCAGTATGCAGGAGACGGCCGGAGAGGTCTCGAATCTCAAGCAGACCGCCTGTAGATGCGGTATAACCACTGAGTTGAATCACATCAGCTGCAGGATTTGGCACCACGGAGAAATAATGTTCGGTATTGGCCAGGTGCGAGAGACCTACGTCGGTGACGATGGTAAGACAAGTTGTATCAGCTACTTTCTGAATGGCTTCATATTGTTTATCTACAATTTCAACGATGTTGCTGATGCAGATCTTTCCGGTTGGGTTTGTGTAGTGAATGCGGCATACCGATTGGGGTGTGCTACTTTTGGCAATGGTTGAATCGCGGTAAGAGAGGCAGATCACTTTATTGCCACCCAAAAGGTACTCGGGTGTTTCCGGGTAATCGGCCGGCGCGGTGTTCACCACATTCAGGATGGTTGCCCCACTGATGGTAAACTCGTAGCCCAGAACACGGGCCGTTGGGTTTGTCATATTCACTTCGAAATAATTCTGCGAGGCATTAAATGCGCCTATACTCAGTGTAGCGGTGTGATTAGGATTTACGACACCACGCGGGAAATCGCAAAGGGTATTGATGCCTGTGCCGTTCTTAGCACAGTTAGCCATCAGCGCAGCATCCCATACCGTGATCTTGTTATCGTTATTGAGGTCGTTGCAGGACGTGGGACTGATGCTTTGGTGCAGGATGTGATTGACATACAACTGTGCATCTACCGATTGTTGGGTGCCGCTGTTATTGAGGTCGCCCATTTTGGCCGTACCATTGCACACACCGTTGCAATCTTTTACAGCGTTGCCAAATTGCACGCCGGCGCAATCGGTGTAAGACGGGCAAGAGGTTGCTAAAGAGAATGTCTTGGCGCTTCCCTGCTGGTAAATATGAATACAAGCCTGCGCCCAATTATTGTTATAATTGCTCTCGTAGTGCCCAAGGGCATCAGCCGATTGGTCCCAATTAACTTTTGCGGCGAGTACATACCGGCCGGTATCCACGTCGGTAATATCTACCCATTGGCAATCGAGGCCTGCATGATAAATATCGCCGCACTGCTTGGAAATGCCCATGTTGCTACAGGTAAATTTGGCAGTGCCGCCATCGGGACAGCCGTCGAAGTCGAGCACACAGAAACCATTCTTGAAGCCGATAGGCAACACGCTACCATCCGATTTATAAAGCCTGTATTCGGCATAACCTTCGTAATGGGCATGCCCATGGCAGTTGTTGAAAGTGAATTGCCCGGGGTGCGAATTGGGTCCTCCGATATAATAATCGAGGTTACCAATATTTTTAATGTACGTATCAAAATTGATAACCGTCCGTGTTCCATAGCCGCTAAGGCAGTGTTCGGCCACGCGACAATCGCCGGCCGGTGCATTTACCGTTCCTACGTTGAGCGAACTGATAAATTGCGATTGTACGATGGTGAGGTCGGGAGCCTGGCACAAGGGATTCGGGTAATAGATGCAACTTCCGTCATCGACACTGGCAAGTGGGTTATAATTACAGGCACTGTAAGTGGTACAACCTGTCACTGGACCATGGTAGTTTACTGAGAATGTAATAGCGCCACAGGCTGCGGTGTTCGAACCTACACGCACAATATAGGTTTTGGCCGTATCCATGACACCCGATACCGACGACAAGGTGCCGCAATAATCGTCATTGAACATGATGGTACCGGTATTGTTGCTTGTAAAAGGCCCGTTGCAATTTTCGTAAACCCATATTTTGGTATCACAGGTGTTGGTTAAGTTGCAGGTGCCAATGTCGTATATGCCCAACTGTGTCGGTTTGAACCGGTAGAAGTATTCATTGCCCGGCGCGGTGTAAGTGCCTGTCGTGATGGCAATAGCGGTATTACAACTCTCGCCCGGCTGGCAGTTAAATGAGTAATTATAGCCACTGCCGAACTGGCCGTTGTGGCTAAGCTGAAGCACATTGTTGAGGTATATTTTGAAATTACCGTTCCCATAGCTACAACAAATGCCATCGCCGTAGGAGTCGGCTATACTGAAATAAAGACAGGTGGCAGAAGGCACACATACGGTGGAGGTGTATGTAGAGTTGCCTGAAAGTACAGGATTGGCAAGCAACACATTTCCAAAACGGTCTTTGAGTTGCCAACTGGTTTCGGTTGGGTAGTTATCGGTAGTAAGTACAATCGTAACCTGCGACTGGCCGGCCGGGCACTGTGCCTGGACCAAAGATAGGCAACCAATCAGAAAAAACGTAAAGATGTATTTCATAGATAAGGTATTGTTTGGTTTTTCCCTGTTATCCGGCCAGGCTTGCTTTTTTTTAGTATGTTTGCAGGGCAAAAAAAGGCCCTGTATTGGTTTTTAAGGATGTTTGAAGCTGGAAGGGACAGGTTAAACTAAATTAGGCCGTTTTTTTACAACAACCAATTTATTCACTCATTGATAGGTAACTATGGCTAAATTTAAGATAGGCGTTCTACGCGAAGAAAAGTCCCCTCCCGACAAACGTGTTCCTCTTACTCCTTTGATTTGCAACGAATTGCTAAGCACATACCCCGAGCTGGAGATCGTGATCCAGCCTAGTAAGATCCGCTGCTACAGCGACGAAGAGTATCTCGCGTTCGGGCTTACCTTACAGGAAGACCTCAGCGACTGTGATGTGTTGATGGGCGTAAAAGAAGTGCCTAAAGACAAATTGATCGAAGGGAAAAAATATTTTTTCTTTTCCCATACGATCAAAAAACAGCCGCATAACGAAAAGCTGATGAAAACACTCATCGCTAAGAAGATCCAAATGATCGATTATGAAACGCTAACCGACAAGAATAACAACCGGATCATTGGTTTTGGACGGTATGCCGGCATCGTTGGGGCTTATAACGGTATTTTAGGTTACGGACGCAAATACGACCTGTTCCAGATAAAACCAGCCAACTTGTGCCGCGATCGGGCGGAGATGGAAGAAGAACTGAAGCGGGTGAAATTGCCTAACATTAAAATTGCCCTTACCGGCGGCGGTCGCGTGGCCAACGGCGCTATCGAAACACTATCGGCATTGCGCATCCGAAAGGTAACACCCGAAGAGTTTCTGATGGCATCTTTCCGCGAACCGGTGTATTGCCAGCTCAACCCTCGCGATTATGTGGAGCGCCCGAACGACCATAATTTCGACCTCAACGATTTTTTCAAGCACCCGGAGCACTTTGTTTCTAAGTTTCCACCTTATACAAAAGCGACCGATATTTTCATCTCGGCCCATTTCTGGGATCCGCGCTCGCCGAAAATGTTTACGACTACCGACATGAAGGCCAGCGATTTTCACATGAGTGTGATTGCCGATATTACCTGCGACATCGATGGCTCGGTGCCTACAACCATCCGCGCAAGTTCGATCGACAAACCGTTTTATGGCTACAATCCTAAAACTGATAAGGAAGACGTTCCTTTTAATAAGGAAACCATTTGCATCATGGCAGTGGATAATCTTCCGTGCGAGCTCCCGAGGGATGCGAGCGACGACTTCGGTAAAGATTTAATGGAACGTGTGTTGCCGTTTTTGTTCAAAGAAGATAATGATAAAATCATTGAACGGGCGAGCATTTGTAAGGATGGCAAACTCATGCCGGCATTTGACTACCTGAGCGACTACGCTTACTAGCCGCTCGACTTACTTTTGTACAAAAACGAAAATGTCTTCGTTGTCTTTTTTCATGAGGTATTTTTCGCGGGCAAAAGTTTCCAGACTTTTCATATTGTGTTGCAGCTCGTCGATCTCATGCTTGTTCTTTTCAATTTCGGCAATGTAATAATCGCGCTCTGTTTTAAGTTTATTGCATTTGCCGATCAATTCCATTTGGGTAAACACATCGTTGCGATCGAAATACAGAAGCCACACGACGAGACCAATAACGACCAGGAGGTACTTATTTTTGAGAATCTTTAAAAGGAACACGGATTTTACTAATTTTGGTTGTCTAAAAGTAACATTTTCAACCTTTTTCTCCTGTTAGCTGTGCAAAATCTTATAAAAAGTCTGCTGTTAGTTGTTTTTCTGACGCCGTGCTTGGCTGCGCAAACGGGTTTTAAAACTGCTCAATTGGCTTACACGCGGGTAAAAACCGCTTATGATACTAAATGGAGCGGGCTCCAGGCCGATATGCGCGCGGCAGGCTTCGATCCTGCTGATTTCGATTTGTATATCCGGGTCTTTAAAAAAGAAAAAGATCTGCAGGTGTGGATGAAAAAAAAATCGGAAACAGCCTACCGCTTGTTTCGCTCCTACGAAGTTTGTGCCTCTAGCGGAAGCCTCGGTCCTAAACGCAAAGAGGGCGATGGCCAGGTGCCTGAAGGCTTTTATACGCTCGACCTTTTTAACCCTAGCAGTAATTATTACCTGAGCCTGCGGGTAAGTTACCCAAATGCCAGCGATGTGATCCTGAAAAGCGGCAAAAGCGCCGGTGGTGCGATTATGGTACACGGCAATTGTGTGACCATTGGTTGCCTGCCGATGACAGACGACAAAATCAAGGAAATTTATGTGCTTTGCGTGGAAGCCAGGAACCGGCAACGTCCGCTCAACATCGACATCTTTCCGGCCAGGTTAACTGAGAGCAACATAAAACTGCTCGCAGAAAGCTATCCGCAACATGCCGCGTTCTGGCAAAGCCTGAAACCTCGCTATAGCCGATTTGAGCAAAACAAAACCCTAGCTACTTATACCATCGACCGGAAGGGTGCCTACCGGTTTCCTGAAAAACCATAAACATGTCACTCGCTCTTCCTATCGAAACACCCCGGCTTATTCTCCGGGAAAAATGCCTCGACGACGCGCCCTTCTTACTGGAATTGAACAGCGATCCTGAGGTTACGCGCTATACTGGCGACGGCCCCTTCTCTAACCTGGCAGAAGCGGAAGCCATTGTGCGTTATGTGCAGGAGCAATATACCCTAAACGGTTATGGGCGCTGGCTGGTAAGCCTGAAAGAAACCGGGGAATCCATCGGCTGGTGCGGCTTGAAATATCACGCCGATAGCGGCGATACGGATCTCGGCTATCGTTTTTTGCAAAAACATTGGGGAAAAGGATATGCCACTGAAGCCGGCCGCGCTTGCCTGGAATATGGTTTTCGGGTCGCCCTTTTGTCCCGCATCATTGGCCGCGCGGATAAAGAAAATGCAGCCTCTGTTAACGTGTTGAAAAAGTTGGGGATGACTTTTTACGCCAACGATTTTTTGGATCGCTCACCGGCGTATATTTACCATATTCTGAAAGACTAATTTCAATATGATGCGTATTACCGAGCGGCTGCGGCTCATTAAACTTACCGTGCTGGGAGGCCTGCTGCTATCTGTTTTACTAAGCCTCAACCTCTGGGCTGGCCAACGCTGGTTTCCTAAAGTACCGGCCATAGAAGGATTGTATGGCCTGTATGCACCCTATGATTTTGTGTACCTGGCCGTTTTACTGCTGTTGATTTTTGTTTGTTTTTTCAGCAGCGCCCGGGCTCCTGTGTGGATACTCATCCTGTTTGGTGCCTACCTTTGCATCGAGGATCAGAACAGACTGCAGCCTTGGTTTGTCAACTATCTTTTTATTCTGTTGATTTTACAGTTTTATAAGCACCGCATGGATCAACCGAACAATTTCACCTCGGTATTCATCAGTCTGCAAGTATTGGTGGCCCTTATCTACATTTACAGTGGTATCCAGAAACTGAACCCATTTTTTGTAACAGATACTTTTACCTGGATGATCGATCCGCTGCGGTCTGTGCTTAGCGACAAACAGATGAGTCTTTTCTACCGCTTTGGAAATGTAGTGCCTTATATCGAACTTCTCACTGGCATTGGACTTCTCTTTAGACCGGCCCGTTTTATCGCACTTCCGCTTATTATCACCATGCATGTGTTTATTTTACTGATGCTGGGACCAGCCGGGCGATCGGTAAACTATGTGGTATGGCCATGGAACCTGGTGATGATCGTGCTTTGCCTTCTGCTTTATGGCAATACCCCTACCGACCGCTTTTTTGACATATCGTTTCTCATCAAACACTTACCTTTTTACATGGTACTGTTGGTGATGCTTGTTTTACCGTTTTTCAGTCTCAACAATAAATACGATTCTTATCTTTCGAGTTCGCTGTATTCGGGTAACACCAACGGCTGCAAACTGATTCTTTCTGATACCGCGTATAACAGGTTACCGCTGTATCTCCGTGCCTTTGTGACACGCGATGCCGACTACAACCTGTTGTTTGTGAAACACTGGGCGATGACGGAACTCAATGCCCCCTGTGTGCCTGAACACAGGATTTTTGAAAACGTACAAAAACGGGTGATTTTGCTCACGCGCACAGGACCAGACGATGTGAAGCTGGATTACACAGAACGCAAAAAGATTCTCGACTTCTAAGATGTTACGTGGATCACCCGAATCTCCTTATTTGACTTTTTCACCTTCACGATCAGGTACTGATTAACGGCGTATTTTTTCCTGACATGCCCGGGCGTATCTGTATTTTTGACAAACACCTTGATAAAGTGTTCTGTTTCTACCACATTGTCCACAAACAGCCGGCTACTGGCTTTGCTAAGCGACTTAAACGTAACAACAGCCGTTTCTTCGTTAAAATCAACAAAAGGGATTTTGGAATCCAATCCGAAAGCCGCATTACAGAAATCAATGAATTCCGGTTCGGCGTAAAACAGATAGTCGCCCACTTTATTAGTGTACGCCTGCCGGCTTTGCAACACCTTGAACGGGTAATTTTCGTTCATGATCTTATCGTTTGCCAGGTCGTAGGTTTGTGTTTGCGCATTGAGTCCGAAGCTCACAAACAGCAGATAAATAAACAGTGTTTTCATGTGCGTTTTATGTATGTGAATGGAATTTTGATGCCTGGCTCAAAACGTTAAATCCGCCGACACGATTGTGTTTTTATTACCTTTGCTTCCGATCCATTTTTCGTATATGAAGTTCGTATTGTCTTTTCTTTGCCTGCTAGGTAACGCCTGTTTTTCGCAGATACCACCAGGCTACTACAATGCCGCAGCAGGACTTAGCGGTAACGCCCTGAAAACCGCACTCCACAACATTATTAAAAATCACAACAGCATTTCGTATAATAGCCTCTGGAACGCCTACAAAAAAACGGATGTAAAGCCAAACGGCAAGGTTTGGGATATTTACAGCGACGTTCCTGCGGGCATGCCGCCTTATGAATTTGCGTTTTCGACCGATCAGTGCGGAACTTATTCCACAGAAGGCGACTGTTATAACCGCGAGCACAGTTGGCCCCAAAGCTGGTTTAATTCCGTGAATGGCCCTGTGTCTGATCTTTTTCATATTTATCCCACTGATGGAAAAGTAAACGGCATGCGAAACAATTATCCCTATGGCCACGTCGGTACAACCAATTGGACGAGCCTTAACGGCGGTAAATTAGGCTTGTGTACCGATCCGGGGTTTGGTCAGTATGCTTTTGAGCCGATTGATGCGTATAAAGGCGATATTGCGCGGAGCTACTTTTACATGAGTACACGTTATTATACGGAAGATGCCTCCTGGACCAGTTCGGTAGCAACCAACAAATCCACTATCCTACCCTGGCAGGTAAACGTGCTCTTGCAATGGCACCACCAGGATCCGGTGAGTGCTAAAGAAATTGCACGTAATGACTCTATTTATTATCGTTTTCAAAACAACCGGAACCCCTTCATCGATCATCCGGAATGGGCCGATAGTATTTGGACCATGACCGTTATTCCCACACAGGTTGCCGAATCGGGACTTACCAGTAACGGGTGTATTCTTTACCCAAACCCAGCACAGGACATCGTGCATTTATTGAAAACAGGGAACACGGATGCCACAACAGCATTAGTTGTTTATTGCATAACCACCGGGCAGTGTGTTTACCAGGCTGCTCCATCGCAATGGCAACAAACCGAATTGGATTGCTCACATTGGGCGCCCGGGGTTTACGTGGTAGAGCTGGTCTCTGCGCAAGGCCGCAGCCGGCTAAAATTTGTAAAAAGCGAAACTGCACCCTAACATTTTCGAAAAAACCTGCGCAGACCGCGAGATTGCTGCACAAAAAAAGCTGCCCTTTGGGCAGCTTTTTCGTTTCAAGGTATCAGATTATAAGTGGATCACCTCTCCGTAAGCGGCAGCAGCTGCTTCCATGATCGCCTCGCTCATGGTAGGATGTGGGTGAACGGTTTTAATCAACTCGTGCCCTGTCGTTTCCAATTTACGAACAGCCACGATCTCAGCGATCATTTCCGTTACATTAGCACCTATCATATGAGCGCCAAGCAATTCGCCGTATTTGGCATCAAAGATCAGTTTAATGAAACCATCGGATGCGCCGGCTGCTTTGGCTTTGCCTGAAGCAGAAAACGGAAACTTGCCCACTTTCAGAGTATAGCCTTTTTCCTTGGCTTGCTTTTCGGTCATACCTACGGATGCCACTTCAGGCTGGCAGTAGGTACAGCCCGGAATGTTGGTGTAGTCGAGAGGTTCGGTGTGTACGCCTGCAATTTTCTCAACGCAGGTAATGCCCTCAGCGCTGGCCACGTGAGCAAGCGCCTGTCCGCCAACACAATCACCAATAGCGTAGTAGCCAGGAATGTTGGTCGCGTAATATTTATCGGTGAGGATTTTGCCTTTGTCCGTAGCAATACCAACGGCTTCCAAGCCAATGTTTTCGATGTTTGCCTGAATGCCTACCGCCGAAAGCACGATCTCTGCATCGAGCGTCATGTTACCGGTTTTGGTTTTTACATTTACTTTGCAAAGCTCGCCTTTTGTGTCAACACTCTCTACCGATGCTTCGGTCATGATGTCGATGCCAACTTTCTTGAACGATTTCTCAAGTTGTTTCGATACTTCTTCATCTTCTACCGGCACAATGTTAGGCATGAATTCTACGATGGTAACTTTCGTACCCATAGTAGCATAAAAATAAGCAAACTCAACACCAATAGCTCCTGAACCAACAACCACAAGCGATTTAGGTTGTTTTGGCAAGTTCATGGCCTCGCGGTAGCCTATGATTTTTTTACCGTCTTGCGGTAGATTTGGCAGTTGACGCGAACGGGCTCCGGTAGCGATGATGATGTGTTTGGCTTCGAGCATGTTGCTTTTGCCATCTTTATCTTTCACTTCTACTTTTTTACCTGGCTTTACCGTGGCTGTTCCCATGATCACGTCGATCTTGTTCTTTTTCATCAGGAACTGGATACCTTTGCTCATGCCATCGGCCACATCGCGGCTGCGTTTAACAACAGCGCCGAAATCGGCTTTGATATTGTCGGCACTGATGCCGTAATCTTTCGCATGGTTCAGGTACTCGAACACCTGTGCACTTTTCAGCAAGGCTTTGGTGGGAATACAGCCCCAATTCAGGCAAATTCCTCCAAGGTTCTCTTTTTCTACAATAGCTGTTTTCAAGCCCAGCTGAGAAGCACGGATGGCCGCTACATAACCGCCAGGCCCGCTTCCTATCACAATAACGTCGTAATTCATAGTGTTTTGTTTTTGGTGCCGCTAATATAACGGTTTTTTAGGATAAAAAAATGAAGAATACGCCACGACCTGCCAGAGTTAGCCGGCTAGCCCGAAGCTAAAACAATGGCAGATACCAAAACTGCTTAGTTTCTGGAAATGATAGAGGTAGGCAGAATTACCTTTTCGTATTCGATGTCGCCGGCATTGCGTTGCCCGATGAGCTTCAGCACCAGCGACGCAGCTTCTTCACCAATACGCTCCAACGGCTGCGAGACGGAAATGACACTTGGCTTCACAAAATCAAACAAACTGATATCATCGAACGAAGCAAAATAAATCCCTTCTTTCTTCATGTCGATGGCCAGCTCATTGAACACATGCAAACAAGCTACAGCAATATGGTTGTTGAGTGTATAAATAGCATCAATTTTGCCCGGTTGCTTCAGCAGCGCAATGAGTTTTTCGCGCACATCACCTCCAATGTTATTGAAAGATATTTCCACGAGGTTATCAGGGCCGAAAGCCAGGTTGTATTTAGCCAGAGCATCTTTAAAGCCTCTGACACGGTCTTTGAGCGAACTGATGTGCGACGGCGTAATGTTGAACGCCACAATGTTGCGGCATCCTTTATGGATCAGCAGATCGGTGAGTTCGAACGACCCCTGGTAATTGTCTGCTACCACATAGTTAGAGTCGATGTCGGGCAAATAGCGATCGATGAACACAATCGGAAAATTACGTAAGCGTTCTTTTTTAAAGAACTCTCCTGATGTGTTGGTGGTTGCCACAATCAACCCATCGATGATTTGCTGTTCGCCGAAGAGCTGGATGAGTTTTTCCTCACGGTCAATGTTTTCGTCGGTGCTGCATATCATCAAATTGTATCCCTTTTCTGCCAGGGCTTTTTCTACATGCTTGGCGATGTTGGAGTAAAACGAATTGGAAATGTCTGCTACCAATAATCCAATGAGGTTGCTTTTACCGGTACGTAACGCACGGGCAAACATATTGGGCGTGTATTGCAGCTCGGCAGCCTTGTTCAGCACCTTTTCCTGTGTCTTCTTGCTGATGCCATACGCGTCGCCTTTGCCGTTTATCACCATCGACACCAGGGTTTTAGACACGTTAAGCTCCCGGGCTATATCTTCGAGCAGGGTTTTTTTACTGGCCATAAATTATTAGCGGCATTTGGGTGAATAACAAATATACATTTTTCTAAATAAGTTTAGCTATCCTTCCCAAACTTATTGCAACCCATCGCGAACCACATCGAGTATCGCGAAATACGTATTTTCATACACAGTGGTTTTGATCTCCTCAGGACTTAGCCACTCTGCTTTTTCGATCAGTTCTTCCGTTTGCGGTACAAGGGCACCGGCATGTGTACTTGTCATCAGGTACCAAAACGTTTTCTTTATCGCATAACCCCATTTTTTATGCTCGTACATATGGTAAGTCGGGTTCAACTCCCGCACAATCGACAGACCGGTGACGCCACATTCTTCTTCACATTCGCGTATGGCTGCTTCGCGGGGCACTTCGTTTTTCTCGAGTTTTCCTTTTGGTAAATCCCAGGCACCCATTCGGAAAATAAACAGGTAACGCTGCTCCTGCCTGATAAAACCGCCAGCAGCCTCGATGTATTTGAATGCTTTCGAAAAACGTTCCAAACCAATTTCAGGTGTAGCTGCAACAAATTGCAAAACGAGATTTTCACCATCGTGAATAAAACGTTCGAATTCCCTAAATATGTCGGGCGGCGACAGTTCACCTAGGTCTTTAAACAGTTGATTTGCCGGATTTTGATCTTTTGGAAATATATCGACCCGTTTGGTATGATAGTAGATGCTAATGTTCATAATTAAATCTGTATGCAAGCTGAAATCCTTTTAATTTTGTGCCCTTATGACAATGACACCTTTTGATAACGCGGCGCATAAAATTGCCGAATTTTTATTACAAATCAAAGCGATCAAATTGCAGCCTGAACAGCCGTTTACCTGGGCTTCGGGTTGGAAATCGCCAATTTACTGCGACAACCGCAAAACACTTTCTTATCCGCAGATACGCACCTTCATCCGCCAGCAATTTGTGAATGAGATAGGTACAAGGTACGCGAAGCCAGATGTAATAGCTGGTGTAGCAACGGGCGGCATTGCACAGGGAGCATTGGTTGCCCAGGAAATGGGATTACCTTTTGTGTATGTGCGCAGTGAAGCCAAAAAACACGGGCTTACGAACATGGTGGAAGGTGAAGTGGAAAAAGGACAAAATGTAGTGGTGATCGAGGATCTTATTTCTACCGGTGGAAGCAGTATCAAAGCCATTGAAGCACTGCGCGAAAAAGGCTGCAATGTAAAAGGCATGGTAGCTATTTTCACTTACGGCTTCGACGAAGCTACTGAGAACTTTAAAAAAATAAATTGCCAGACAAGCACGCTCTGCGATTACAATACACTCATTGAAGTGGCGTTGAAACATAATTATATTACTGAGAACGATCTGGAGCCGCTGAAACAATGGCGCCAGAGCCCATCTACCTGGAAACAATCATAATATATTACCTTGGCTCATTTCAGTTTAAACAGCAATACGCTTCCCACAACATCGCCTACAGACGATCTGTACACGTTCATGGGCGATTTCAATCACTTCAAACACCTGCTTCCCGACGATAAGATCGAGAATTTTCAATGCACCGCCGAACAATGTTCATTTGGCATTAAGGGTTTAGTGCCGCTTACCATTAAAATTAAAGAGCGCGAACCCAAAACACGGATTACCTTTGAAACACTTGGCCTCGCGAAATTTGTTTTCACGCTGCATATTCATTTCCTCGAGGGCCAGCAAACGCATGTGCAAATGGAGGGCGACATGAATCCTTTCATTAAAGTGATGGCGGAAAAGCCTTTACTGGAACTCATCAATACAATGGCCTCGAAACTTGCCGCGCTTAAGCTCTGATACTGCCCATGGAACACTTAAAAATAAATGTTGCAATACAACTTCTGCCGACTAAAAGCAGTGCTGACAAGATCGAACTGATCGATAAAGCCATTGCGCTTATTGCCGCATCTGGCCTAAAACACCTGGTGTGCCCTTTTGAAACGGTGGTAGAAGGCACCTACACACAGATTTTTGCATTGGTGGATGATATCCGGAAATCGAGCCTTGCCAATGGCTGCGAAGAGCTGCTGGTGAATATGAAAATGCATGCAGGTAATAAAGACCTGTTTTTTGACGACAAGCTCGTTAAATACAGTGGCCGATAGTGACCAGGTTTGCTGCAGACAAGCATTTACCTGCTAATTCATCATTTATCCAATAAACCGATACCACATGAAACCAGTACTAGTGAACACGATGAACGCCACCATTCTCATTATTTCAGGATTGTATGGCTATTTTTGGGTGAGTACACCCGGCGGCGAACATTCGCCCACTGCCCTGATCCCTGCGGCTTTTGGCATTGTTTTGGCGGCACTGGGTTTTTTCTGGGCCAAATCCCCAAAAGTTATCTCGCACATCGTAGTAGTATTAACCCTGGCGTTATTTATCATGTGTGCCATACGCCTGGCTAAAGTGGATAGTTGGGGGCCAAAAGCAGCTATTTTCCTGGTATGCACTTTCAGTAACCTGTTTGCGTTGGTGATATTCATCAAGAGCTTTATCGGCGCACGCAGGAACAGAGTGGCCTGATCATCGGCGATCGCATTGCTACAAAAAAGCGCCGCATGAGACATGCGGCGCTTTTTTGTGTGGGGACGATCTCAATGTTAGCAAGTGTCTATTGCTTGATCACTTTCTGGTTGTAATTTATATCCTGACCGGAAACATGAATGAAATACATGCCGGTTTCGAAGTTACTGAGGTCGATCTCAGAACTTTGTGCCGACACCTCCGTTCTTGAGTACAAAATACGTCCGTTAATATCCATCACCGAAATTTCGAGTTCCTGACCTTCGATGTTTTTTGGAAAGCTCAGGTGGCACTTATCCGTAACCGGATTAGGATAAAGAACGATTTCCCTTACCGCTACAAGGCCTTTCACTCCTGACGCATCGTGCAGTCCTGAATTCTCTTTTACAATGTAAGAACCGCCACATCCATCGATGATCACCTGAAGAGCTCCGTTGTTCGACAAGCTGGTGTAAAAACCAGGGAGCAAACTCACTGACTGTCCTCCATCGAGGGTCATCAAAATGCCGTTGGGTGCAGCATAGTTTGTAACGGATAAGTTACCCGAAACTTCATATTTCTGCTTATACAACGGATACCCGCTAGTAGCATCCAGTGTGTAATCTTGCCGGCATGTTGAATTGATGTCGTAGAAAAATGTGGTTTGCCAGTCCCAAAGACCAAATCGTTTTCTATAGATCTGGAATTTGACCGTTTGCAACTGCCCTGGAAGGGTTCCACTTGCCAGGTAATACGTAATACCGAACTGATCGTATGTATGGTAGGTAAACTGAACGTCGGACCCGATCGTATATAAACCCACACTCATTTGCAGATTTTGTGCGAGATCGGCTCCCGATTTTACCACAACGATCTTATATTCCTCATTGTTCACGAAGTTGTTCATGCTGTACGTACCACCCGTACTTGATACGAAATCTAGCGGAACAGGATCGTAGTGAGAAACACTCACGTTGTTATTGATGCTGGCTTGTGACCGCATCGTATTAGGATAGCAGGCAATTATCACCGCTGCTACCATTATAAATATCGGTCTCATGTTATTTTTGCGCTTTTAATGCTTTAACTTCTTTTTCAAGTTCAATGATGTAAAGGGTCAGCTCTTCTACTTTTTGAAGCAATCGGGCATCCATTTCCCCAAGGTCCACACCATTTGCTACCACTTCATCTGCCGATGGAATTCCTGGCAGGTGTTGGTTGGCTTTGATAAACGCTTCCACTTCCTGTAAAGACGGCATTTTATAGTTTTTATCGAAGACAAAATCCGACCAGTTCGAGGTAGTTTTTACAGCTACTTTCACCTTCTCGGTAAGAATACCGGTTTCTACGTAAAGTTTATAACCGGAAGGAAGAGATACCGATGCTGGATTTCCGATCAGTACGTTACTGTTTACAGTAAGTCCGGCGGTTGGGTTATCGGTTTTAATACCTACGTTTCCATTAGAGTGCTTCAGAAACATAAAGTAATTTCCTGCATTTGCGTAACCGAACGGACGCCAGAAATTAAGACCGGTGCTCATGCACTCAATGCCCCAGGCGTTGTTATTGGAAGGAGCTGGCCCCAGCACAACTTGTGGCCCGCCGTAAGAGTTGTTACCCGAAACGGTTACAACGCCGCTTTCCACATGCAGCTTGGTTGACGGTGTGGTCGTTCCAATCCCAACATTGCCTGTGTTGGTATTGTAGATGTTAGTTCCGCTCGATGTCCATTGAGCATTCATTGTTTGGATCGACAGCAATACTGCTGCACTTAAAATCAGTTTTTTCATGGTGTAGTGTTTGTTTTCTTGGCTCCTACTCTGTTAAAAGCTTTTCGGATTCCGCTTAGCGACCGGGCTTATTCACGGCCCCGTAGCCGTAAACCTAGTGCATTTGACCGGGGCATTTATTGCCGATTCAAATCCGTTAGGCAACATTCCATAAACGCGCGCAAAAAATTGAAATTCGCGCATAACAAAAAAAGCCACCGCGTATGCGATAGCTTTAAGAAATAAGATGGTACCGAGGTGAATGAGTCTTTACCAGTTCCGGAAACAATCAGTTGACAGAACTCATGCGTTTAAGAAATTCGTTTTTCTTTCTTCTTGCTATTTCTATCAACGCACCATCTTCCGTTTCAACAAAATCGCCGTTTTTTTGCGCATAATTCCTGATGCGGCTTACGTTGACCAGGTGCGAGCGGTGAACCCTGAAAAAAGCACCTGCCGGCAATACGCGCTCGTATTCTTTCAAACCCTTGGAAACTACATAACGCCGGCCACCCGACAAATAAAAAGTTGAGTAGCTACCATCGGACTCTACGCGGATGATGTCCTTTACCGGGCATTGCACTTTTCCTTCTTTTACCGGAAAACTAAGCACGGTAGCCTCAGTCGGATCGGCCTTTTCATCTTCTGTAGTATGTTTTACGGGTAAAGCAATAAGACCGAGCTTCTGTAGCCAAGGCGGTAGCATGGCGCCGTCAACGTGCGTTTGCGGCATATTTACTAGTTCGACGTGAACGGCATCCGACGCACGACTGAAACTGAGTTGAACACCCCATGCATTCTTGCCATTCCTGTTGAAATAGCCATTCGCAATACCTGCCAGGCCCGCATCCGGGCTAAGCAAAATAAGTTCCGGTTGATGCATTTTTGTAAGTTTTTTGAATTCGCTCAGGCTGGTTGTTGCGCCTAAGATCCTGATTTCAGGACAGCTCAACGTCAATACCCTGTGGGTATGCTCGTTTTGTTCCGGTGTGGAACCGGCGATAATTGCTTTCATAGAAATACATACAAGGGGATGTATGATTTGCCAGGTTAATACTTAGTGTAAAACGATGTGCTTAACCTATTTATTTTGCAAGTACGCAAATACTTTTCAAAAGAAAAAACAAAATTGAAAAATATATTACACGTTCAACCCCGTATTGTCACTTCAGTCGAACTGCTGATTATCCCAAAAATTCCGTTAATTTTACGGGGTGGAAAAACATCTGACCCATCCTATTTTTAAGACCATTGCCGGTTGTGCCGACACGCTGAATGTGGAAGCCTACGTCATTGGCGGCTTTGTGCGCGATATATTTCTGGAAAGACCGAGCAAAGACATCGACGTGGTAACGGTGGGAAAAGGCATCGAACTGGCAGAGCTGGTTTACCGGGCTATTGGGGAAGACAAAGCACACTTGTCGGTATTCAAAAATTTTGGCACTGCGCAGGTGAAAACAGGAGATCTCGAGATCGAATTTGTGGGAGCACGTAAAGAATCTTACGACCGGCACTCGCGAAAGCCGATTGTGGAAGATGGAAGCCTCGAAGACGACCAAAACCGTCGCGATTTTACCATGAATGCGCTGGCCATTGGCTTGAACCGGAATAATTTTGGTAAGCTGATCGATCCTTTCGGTGGCCTCGACGACATGCGTCAAAAGCTCATCCGCACACCACTCGATCCGGAAATTACCTATAGCGACGATCCACTGCGCATGATGCGTGCCATCCGGTTTGCTTCGCAATTAGGTTTCACGATCGAAAGCACCTCGCTTGATGCGATTACAAAAACACGCGACCGTATCGGTATCATTTCGAAAGAACGCATTGCAGACGAGTTGAATAAGATCATCTTGTCGCCGGTGCCGTCTGTCGGTTTTAAGTTATTATCTGATACTGGCTTGCTGCCGCTGATATTCCCGGATATGATGAAGTTGCATGGCGTGGAAACCGTGAATGGAAAAACGCACAAAGATAATTTCTACCACACGCTGGAAGTACTCGATAACGTCGCGAAAAACAGTTCAGACCTTTGGTTGCGATGGGCGGCTATTTTACACGATATTGCCAAACCTGCCACCAAACGCTTCGAACCGGAGCATGGCTGGACTTTTCACGGGCACGAAGTAAAAGGCGCTAAAATGGTGCCGAAAATCTTTGAACACTTGCGTCTTCCGCTCAACGACCGCATGAAATATGTGCAGAAACTGGTTTTGCTGCATTTACGACCTATTGTACTTGCCAAAACCGAGATCACCGACAGCGCAGTGCGCCGCGTGTTGTTTGAAGCCGGCGATGACATCGACGACCTGATGCTTTTGTGCGAAGCCGATATTACCACCAAAAATCCGAATAAGGTAAAGCGTTATTTACACAACTTCGGCATTGTGAGGCAAAAGCTGGAAGAGCTTGAAGAAAAAGACCGGATCCGCAACTGGCAGCCACCGGTAAGCGGCGAAGAAATCATGACCATTTTCGAGCTCCCACCATGCAAATTGGTCGGCGATCTTAAAAATGCCTTGAAAGATGCCATACTGGATGGCATCATACCTAACGAACGGGAAGCTGCTTTGACATTTTTGCAAGCAAAAGCCAAAGAAATTGCGTAATTTTATCTTAGTTCAACTGTTTGCAGCATGGCTTCTACCCTACATCAAGAATTAACTACACTGGCCGAACAGGGCGATTATAGCCAGCTTTCGCGCAAATTGCTGGACCTTTCGGTAGAATATACCCTGGAGCCATCCACGGAACAGCAAATATATGCTTTTCGTAAGGCGTACCTTTATGCCACTGAAGCATCGAAACCTTCTCTGGAAGACGGCGCCCGAAATCTTGTTACTGCTGTAAAAAATATCCCATTTTCATATAGCAACAGAACGGATGCTTTGCTGGTATGCGATGCTAAAAACATCAGCAAACGGTTCCTTAATGGACGTTCACCTTTCATGCTGCGCCCGCTCGACGTACAATTGAAGTTCGGCGAAATTACCGGCATTGTCGGCGAGAACGGAAATGGAAAAACAACCTTGTTGCGCATACTGGCCGGCGAACTTTCGAGCGATAGCGGGAACATTACCTATCCGGCCCTCAATGCCGATGATACAGGCTGGTACGATGTGAAATCACAGTTTGCATTTATCCCGCAACGCATTCCGCGCTGGTATGGAAGCCTTCTCGACAATCTTCGTTTTTTTGCCAGCATCCATGGTCTGCAAAGTGCCGAAAACACCAAACAAATCGAATACATTTTATTTCGGTTGGGGCTCGACAAGTTCCGCGACTTGAAATGGAGTGAGCTTTCGAGCGGGTATCGCCTGCGTTTCGAACTGGCCAAAACGATTATGAGGCGCCCTAAGCTGATCCTGCTTGATGAGCCCTTGGCTAACCTCGACATCAATGCCCAGCAGCTTTTTTTGCAAGACCTTACGTTTTTTGCACGCTCCGAAAAACACCCGCTAAGCATTGTCCTAAGTTCCCAGCAACTGCACGAAGTAGAAAGCATTGCCAACAACATCATTTTCATCAAACAAGGCGAAACGATCTATAATGGCAACCAAACCGAATTTGCTACCGGTCGTGTCACTAATACGTTTGAAGTTACCGGCTCCTTTACCCGGGAGCAGCTACAACTGATTTTTAAAGATTACTCGGTAAAAATCGAAGATGCCGGAACAACCACTGTGGTTACGGTAAATAAGGAAATCAACAACGATATTTTCCTGCAAACACTTTTGTCGAACAAAATCAGTGTGAGCTATTTCCGCGATATCAGTACTTCTACGCGTAAATTATTTCATAAAGACATCTAATATTACGGTTCGAAACGAGTTTCCGGACCAACAGCTACTGCGATCACAGCCCCACACATCTTTCTTGAAATTATCCGTACTTTAGGACCATGTGGCAACAACTTATTTTGGTGTGTATTCTTGCAGCTCTTTCAGCCAGCGCACAACACGGCAATTTTAAAAAGCCCTTAACCCGTGAGGATACCTTATTTCTCAAAAAAACAGCCGAAGAGTGTTTTCATTTCAATCCCAAACTTCAGTTTTCGTACAACAATACTGATTTAGCTAACGACACGCCGACAAAAGGTGATCTTCCAGCCAATAACCAAAACATCCAAATTTTAGAGGAAGCTATCCGCAACCATCCTGGCGACGCCGGTCTGTACATGGAGCTATCAGGCATGTATGGCAGGCTCGGCCAAACGAATCAGGCCCGTGAAGCCCGCAAAAAGGCTTTCGACGCTGCAAACCTGCTGGCGCTGCAACATCCAGACAGTGCACAAATGCAGGTGAGCATTGGAGAAATATACATGAGCGCCTTATTGATGGACAGCTCGCTTGCGTGCTATCGCCGCGCCATTGCCCTTCAGCCTCTCAATAAAGACGCCAATCGCCTTATTCCATTTATTCATATCCTGAACGGGCATTTCGATTCGGCCTATGCCTTCATTAACCGCCAAATCCGCACCTATCCCACAAGCTATGAAACACACGAGGCACTTCCGGTTTATTACATTTACAAGTTTTACGATCAACTTCATAAATACAGCCGTCTCCGCCATTTAGACGAAAGCAAGTTATTCCCGGAGAACATTTTGGGGATGAAACTTTTGAAAGATTACTATGATGAAGACCCAGGCGACTTTAAACGCGAGTATTTATATCGTGTTACTTACCAGGTATGTTACTCAACGCTTATCACCTATAAAACAGTTAACGACAGCCTCTTCAATCCCCGGCAAATCCGTTTTTCGGTAAGTCTGAAAGACGCTGAAAAACTCCGTGAGCAGGAGTTATTCTTCAAAAAACACCTGAAAGGTAAAACCCCGGCCAACAAATACCTGGTGAATAAGGCACTCGGGAATATCTGCCTTCTCACCAATCGGCCGGGAGAAGCGATCCCTTTCCTTCAAAAAACCATTAAACTAAAGCCTGTAAAATACAGCACGGTTGGCAACAATGCGTCCGAAGATTACGACAATCTGCTAACGGCTTATTTTTTACAGAAAGACACCCTGGCTTACGAAGCCTGCCTGCAAAAAAAGATCAAAGAGTTACCTGCCATCGACCCGGTAGCGACCGATTACATCAATGCCGGAAAGATCGCCATCAGCCGGCGACAGCTCGCCTTTGCAGAAATTGCTTTCGAACGGGCGCTGCAACTCGACAGTACCCAGGCCGATGCCTGCCTCGGTCTTGCCTTGTTGTGTTTTCGTAAAGACGACCGTGAGGGAGCGCTCAGATACATCAATCAGGCATTTGCCATGGATGTACACACCTGGGAATTGTATGTGCTATACGGCATTGTTTCTCTTTGTAACCGCGATCCGGTCAATGCTTTCGAAGCCTTTAAAGAAGCGAGGAAGTTGCACAACAGCACCTGGATCAAAACCGACCTGATGGAAAAATACTTTGACATATTTTAGATGGCAACCTCAGAAGACATCATCACCCATACCAAACACTGGATCAAATCAGTGGTTATCGATTGCAATTTTTGTCCATTTGCCGCGCGGGTGTATCAACAACAAAGCATTCATTATACTATTAGCAAGGGCTTAGCAGCGAAAGACGCCTTACCACTGGTAAAAGCCGAACTCGAATGGCTGGACGCCAATGCATCGACAGAAACGTCTTTTGTTATTTTCCAGGATAGTTTCGAAGATTTCGACGATTACCTGGGACTTGTAAAAAAAGCAGAGCGGCTTTTAGCCAAAGAAGGGGATGAAGGTGTTTACCAGATTGCCAGTTTTCACCCACACTACTGTTTCAATGGTTGCGATGAAGACGATGCCGCCAATTACACCAACCGGTCGCCCTACCCGATGCTACATCTGCTTCGCGAAGACAGCCTGGAAAATGCCCTCCGTTTTTTCAAACATCCCGAATCGATTCCGGAAAACAACATCGCGTTTGCCCGTAGCAAAGGGCTGGCCTACATGCAAATGCTTCTTGCGGCGTGCCGCTAGTGTTTTTAAGGTTATTTAATTTTAAAATGCTGGGCTTGTTTCCTATCTTTATCATTATGCGCCGAATTTTCAGGAACATTCATGTCTTAGCCGTATTTTTTTCGCTGATGGCACTTTCCTGCACCAAGGATTCCGCGCCTATGCAATTCGGCGATTACCCAACAGAGATCGGGCAGATCATGAATTATAAATGCGCGACATCGGGTTGCCATAATTCAATTAGTGCCGCTGGTTCGGCCGGCCTTGATCTTAGCAGCTATTCCAGCCTGTTCAATGGCTCTACCAGCGGCTCGCCTGTAATTCCATACCGTAGCGATTTCTCCTCGCTGTGTTACTTTATCAACACTTACAACGAGTACGGGCCGCAAAACCAACCCACGATGCCACTTAACGGAACGGCGCTAAGCCGCGAAGAGGTAAAGACGATTAAGGATTGGATCGATCGGGGTGCACCTGATATCAACGGCAAAGTAATGTGGAGCGACGACGACCGTCGAAAAAAATATTACGTGCTTAACCAGGGATGCGATGTGGTAACTGTGTTCGAGGCTAAAACACAGCTACCTATCCGTTACATTACTGTTGGGAACCGGCCGAATATTGCAGAAAGTCCGCACATGATCCGTGTATCCCACGACGGTAAATATTGGTATGTGATCTTTGTGGCTAATAATATTCTTCAGAAGTTCAGAGCTTCTGACGATGTGCTGGTGGGTGAAGTAGATCTAGGCCGGGCGCCGGGAAATCTGGGCTACGATAACTGGAATACGATGGCGATCTCCGACGATAACAAACGCGCTTATATCACATCGTGGCAAACCAATAGCCGCATTGCAGCGGTTGACCTGGACAACATGCGCCTCCTTCATAACTTTGGAGGATTGACCGATGCACACGGTACCGCGCTCAATGCAACCAACGATACCATTTATGTAACCAAGCAGTCGGGGAATTATATCTATAAAATAGATACCGGCTTTAGCTCCATCAACACGGTAGTACTCGATGTAGCAGGCACCGCTCCGGTAGCCAGCCCATCGATGGACCCTCATGAAGTGGCATTTTCACCTGATGGCAGTCGCTACTTTGTGTCGTGCCAGGGATCAGACGAAGTGCGCGTGATGCAAACAGCCGGTGATGTATTTTTGGTTGCGGTACATACAGGGAAATACCCGGTGGAAATGATTGTGAACGCGCCGCGAAATAAACTATATGTGACGTGCATGGAAGACCCCAATACCAATCCGAAAATCAAAGGCTCGGTATCGATGATCGATATGAGTTCCTACTCGGTAGCAAATTTTAAAGTAGGCTATGAGCCGCATGGCATCGCAATTGATGAGGTCAACAAATTATTGATCGTGTCGAACCGGAATATCCTGGTAAGCGGCCCTACGCCGCATCATACCGGCGTTTGCGGAAGAAACGGCTTCATTAACTATTTCAACCTGAACACCATGCAACTACTTACCCGCAAAACGGAGGTAGCCGCAGACCCGTATTCGGTTGCTGTACGCCCATAATGAGAGAAGAACTGAAACATAAACCGATCTTGCTGTTCGATGGTTATTGCAACTTTTGCAGTTCGGTAGTACAGTTTGTCAATAAACGGGAAAAACGGCAGGAGTTGTACTTTGCATCCCTGCAATCCGACATTGGGCGCGAACTGTTAGCGCACTATGGCATCGACCCGGTAAAAACGGATAGCCTGGTGCTTATCGATCGCGACAAGGCATTTATTAAATCGGGCGCAGCATTACGCCTAACGCGCTACATGAAGGCACTTTATCCACTCTTGCAGATATTTTTGGCAGTTCCGTCACCTATACGTAACCTGGTGTATGATTTTATTGCCCGCAGGCGCTACAAGTGGTTCGGGCGGTCGGAAAGTTGCATGCTGCCGGATAAAGAATTAGCCAGGCGTTTTTTATAAGAAACTTAATTCTAATTTTACGGGCAACATGACCAAACTTTCCGTTAACATCAATAAAATTGCCACTATCCGTAACGCGAGAGGCGGCAATACGCCCGATCTGCTGAAAATGGCACAAGACGCCGAGCGTTTTGGCGCCCAAGGCATCACGGTTCACCCTCGTCCGGACGAACGGCACATTCGCTACCGCGACGTGTATGAATTAAAACCACTTCTGAAAACAGAATTCAATATCGAAGGCAATCCAAAGATCGATAAATTCGTGGATCTGGTAATGGAAGTAAAGCCAGAGCAGGTGACGTTGGTTCCAGACGGCGATAGTCAACTTACCTCGGATCATGGCTGGGACACCATCGCTAACAAAACTTACCTTTCGGAGATGATCGCCCGCTTTCGTGAAGCCGGTATCCGCACGTCGATATTTGTGGATGCCAACCCTGCTATGGTTGAAGGAGCAAAAGCTACGGGTACCGACCGCATTGAGCTGTACACCGAAGAATATGCCCGCCTGTATGGCAGCAACAAAGAAACGGCCATTACGCCCTTTGTCGAAGCGGCGACCTTAGCCAACCGTTTGGGTTTGGGCGTAAATGCGGGCCACGACCTCAGCCTCGAAAACCTTGCCTATTTCAAACAACGGGTTCCGGGTTTACTGGAAGTATCGATCGGTCATGCACTCATTAGCGATGCCTTGTATTACGGTTTGGAAAATACCATACAACTCTATTTACGTCAGTTGGCACAATAGATTTTCCGGGTGCCCATGCAACATATCCGTTCACAAGATACTGCAACCGGCACATGCCGTACCGATCCGTACCACACATAAAAAAGGCCTTTACATTTGTAAAGGCCTTCATAATTATCCCAAACGAATGCGTTATTGCAACACAATCCTTTTGGTAAGCGATCCACTTGTTCCTTTCACGTTTATAAAATAAACACCCGGCGCCTGGCCGGAAAGATCGATTTGAAGATCGGCGACAGACACCTGTGACATTGTTTTCACTGCCTGACCAAGCGTATTACTTACTGTGACATCAAAAGGCTGGCTATTGGCAAATTCCACGTGCAAGGTAAACTCTCCGCTGGTAGGATTAGGGAAGACACCAACACTGGTACCCGCGATCTGCTCCAGAATACCCGTAACCGCAGAGCAAGCCACTGCATTGTTGAGTGTTTTACGCCTGATGCAATTTGCCATTACAGCCTGCATACGATCTTTTTGCCCGTTGGTAAACATCGCCATGCATTTATCGTCTGAATAGTCCATGTAATTTTGGTAGTTGAAGCCAGGTGCAACGGTAGCACAAGCATCCGTTTTCACAGCACCGTTGGTTGACGGGCAGGATGAATTTTCGATTTGTTGATTCGGTGTATCTGCAACATAATCAGTACCAGAACAATTGGTATCGTCGCCCCAAATGTGCCACAAGCCCAACCAATGGCCGGTTTCGTGAGTTAATGTGCGGCCTTTATTGTAAGGCGCAGTGGCTGTACCGATGTTACCCACATAACGGTAATCAACTACCACACCGTCTGTATTAGCCGAGCCACCCTGGCCTACCATGTCGTTAATAGGGTTAGTTCCGGAAGGAACGGTTGGAAATTGCGCATAGCCAAGCGTGCCGATATCAGAACCACCGAACTGCAATACCCACACATTAAAATATTTAGTTGGATCCCAGATCGATCCGGGTTTCACAGTCGATTCGATGTAGGACATGGCATAAGGCAGGGCATTCCATCCTTTGGTGGTTACATTAATGCGGTCTATGCCCGGCTCCGCCAGTGGTGTGCCGGATGGATCGACGGCTGCTGCACAAAAATTGATTTGCACGTCGGCAGCGGCGCTTACAAAGGCTGGCTGTGTTACATATGTGCTGAAATCCGCATTGAGCTTGCGGTAATCGTTATTCAGGATCACGATCTGCGAATTGACCTGGGCCTGACTGATATTACGTGCAGGCGTAACGGCACCCGAATGAATGATGTGAAAAACAATGGGAATGTTGTAGGCGACGGCAGCTTTTTTAGCATTGGCAAATTGATTGTCTTTTGCAATTGCTGTCTTTATCCAGTCCTCGAACGCATCGTGTTGTTCTACCTGCTGCTGTACGGTTCCGCATTTACGTTGCATGGGAGTGCCGGAGGGTGTTTGAGCCCAAGCCGCCAGGCAGGCAGCGGAAAAGGCCATAGAAGTTAGGAGCTTCATGTATCTTAGGTTAGTTTAAAATGATTCAGGAACACCCTGGAAACCTGATTGTGCGTGGGGGCATTTTATACATAGTTACAGGTTTTATTGCATAAATTCAAGAGTCGGCACCTGTTTTGAGGCAAAAAATAGATAATTTTGGGCTAATGTTACCTAAAATACTACTAATTGAAGATGAATTAAGTCTTCAGGAAACCTTGAAACTCAATTTAGAACTGGAGGGATACGACGTAGCCGCCTGGTCGTCGGGCGATGGCGCACTCGATCAAATCCGGTCTTTTTCGCCCGACCTGGTATTGCTGGATATTATGCTTCCCGGCATGAGCGGCACCGCCATTTACCAGGAACTCCAACGTCAGGGAAGCAGCATTCCGGTAATGTTTCTGACAGCCAAAAACCAGGTGAAAGACAAAATAGAAGGACTGAAACTGGGGGCCGACGACTACATTACCAAACCGTTTGACCTGGAAGAACTTTTACTGCGCATCAACATTGTTCTAAAACGCAATAAAAACGGATCTGCTGCCGCGGATAGCTTTCGCTTCGGCAATTGTGAGATCAACTTTGCGACATTTGAAGTGAAAACCATTTCAGGTGTCCGGGAGACCATCTCGAAACGCGAAATGGCTCTTCTGCGCCTGTTGACCGAACATGCTAACCAGGTTGTATCGCGCGACGAAATCCTTGAGAAGATATGGAGCCGTGACGAAAATCCCTCTTCGCGCACCATCGACAATTTTATTCTGAACTTTCGTAAATGGTTCGAGAAAAACCCACGGGAACCCATTCATTTTCAATCGATCCGTGGCGTGGGTTATAAGTTCATTCCCGGTGCCTGAGCCAGCTTTTCGAAACGCGGCCTGGTGACACCATCAACGTAAACCATTTCCTGAAACATTGTGACCGGCCGTACCCAAAAACCGGAAAAACCGGCATTCCCCGCTTCGCGGTACAGCACCAGTTCTTCAAGGCTTTCGCTGTGCCTGGCAATGCCGAGTACCTCGTAAATGGTACCTTTGTAATGCCTGTATAATCCTCTCTCCAGCATCGTTATTTTTATTTTACTGCCTGCAAATGTTATTTTAGACCATGCACTAACTGGTATGGTCACTCACAATTAACCAACGGTTACCAATCTTTCGCCACAGGAGCGTAAAATATCCTCCCGCCGGCTTTTCTTTTTTCAGCGCCCAGCTTCCAACCACATAAACCGCTGTTGCTGACAATTGCCGGCATTCGAGCACCTCAAATTTCAAAATACCCATGGCAGCCTTATCGGGATAACTTTTGCGGTAATTAGCCAGGGTTTTATTCCAGCCGTAAGTAATACCGCGACTACCAATAAACTCCAGGCTATCGCTGTTCCAGTAGTAAGCCATAAACCCCTGAATATCGCCAGCGTTCCACCGGCTCTCCTGAAGACGCATAAGTTCCTTCACTGCCTGCTCATCGGCATCCGTTTGCTGTGCCCTGGATAATAAACCATAGAGCAACAAAACCAGTGTTAATAAGTATCTGTACATCGTTTTCAATTCATTTATAATTCTTATAAAAATAAAAAAATAGTCCTATCTTTGGGCCACGTTCTTTAATACACTTATTAAGAAAAGCAGAGGGAAACGCCCTGTGAAGCTTTACCAACCCTTAGAGAAAAACGATAAAAAAACATCGGGCCTCTCCAAAGAAGGTGGGAATTCGTTACCGGGAAGCCGGGAAAAATAAGTCGGAAACATTAGTCAATACCAAATTTATCAAATAAGATACTACTAATCCCTTCCGAAAAACGGAAGGGATTTTTTTATATAGTTATGCATACGATACAGGAAGAATTAGAAAAAAGGGTTTTAGTGATCGACGGCGCCATGGGCAGCATGATCCAACAGTACAAGCTCACTGAAAAAGATTTCAGAGGCAAGCGTTTTGCCGATTGGCATAAAGACCTGCAAGGTAACAACGACTTGCTATCCATCACGCAACCCCATATTATCAAAGCCATCCATAAAGAATACTTGAAAGCTGGCGCCGACATCATTGAAACAAATACGTTCAGCGATACGGCTATTGCCATGGCCGATTATGATATGCAGGAATTGGTTTATGAGCTGAACTACGAATCGGCCAAAATTGCACGGGAAGCCATTGCCGAATTTAAAGAAGAATTTCCGGAGCAGGCTTCAGTACCAAAATTTGTAGCAGGTGCCATTGGCCCTACCAACCGCACGCTGTCTTTGTCTCCTAATGTCAACGATCCCGGCTACCGTGCCATTACATTTGATGAACTGACAGAAGCCTATACCGAACAGGTGCGTGGCCTCATCGACGGCGGTGTGGACGTGCTGCTGATCGAAACCATCTTCGATACGCTCAATGCCAAGGCAGCCTTGTATGCAATCCAAACTTACGGCGAAAAAATAGGTAAAAAACTACCGGTAATGGTTTCGGGAACGATTACCGACGCCAGCGGACGCACGCTCTCCGGACAAACCACGGAAGCATTTCTAAACTCTGTATCACACGTGGATTTGCTGAGTGTAGGACTCAACTGTGCACTTGGTGCCAAGGACATGCGTCCGTACCTCGAAGAGCTTGCCACCAAAGCCCCGTTTTACGTGAGCGCATACCCCAATGCTGGCTTGCCGAATCAATTTGGCGAATACGATCAGGATGCGCACGAAATGGGCCATCAGATCGAGGACTTTTTAAAGTCCGGCTTTCTGAACATTGTTGGCGGCTGCTGTGGCACCACGCCAGCGCACATCAGACGCATTGCCGAACTGGCAAAGGACTCGAAACCTCGCCCGAGACCGAAAACCGATACGCTCATGCACCTGAGCGGCCTGGAGCCTTATACGATGACGCCGGAGAGCAACTTTCTCAATGTTGGCGAGCGCACCAACGTAACAGGATCCAAAAAGTTCCTGCGCCTGATCAAAGAAGGGAACTTCGAAGAAGCGCTTTCCATTGCCCGCGACCAGGTAGAAGGTGGCGCGCAGGTGATTGACATTAACATGGACGAAGGCATGCTGGATGCCGTAAAAGCCATGACGACTTTTTTGAATCTTGTCGCCTCGGAACCGGATATTTCCAAGGTGCCGATCATGATCGACTCTTCGAAATGGGAAGTAATTGAAGCAGGCTTGAAATGTGTGCAGGGAAAAGCCATTGTGAACTCCATCTCCCTGAAAGAAGGCGAAGCCAAATTCGTGGAACAAGCGCACAAAATCCGGCAGTATGGTGCGGCAGTAATTGTAATGGCCTTCGATGAAGTTGGCCAAGCAGACACCTACCAACGCCGTATCGATATTTGCAAGCGCGCCTACGATATCCTGGTGCACAAGGTTTCTTTTCCTCCACAAGACATTATTTTCGATCCCAATATTTTCCCGGTTGCCACGGGCATGGAGGAACACCGGCTCAATGCGCTCGACTTTTTCAATGCTACCAAATGGATCAAGGAAAACCTGCCTTACGCCAAAGTAAGCGGCGGCGTGAGCAACGTATCTTTTTCTTTCAGGGGCAACGATCACGTGCGGGAAGCTATACACGGGGCCTTTTTATACCATGCGGTAAAAAATGGCATGGATATGGGCATTGTAAATCCGGCGCAGCTTCAGGTGTATGACGACATCGATAAAACATTGCTGGAGCTGGTGGAAGACGTTTTGCTCAACCGGCGTGACGACGCCACCGAACGATTGGTAGAACATGCGGAATCGCTCAAAGGCATTACCAAAGAGAAAACAGAAAAAGACGAAGAATGGCGTAAAGGAACAGTGGAAGAGCGTCTGAGCCACGCCCTGGTAAAAGGTATTGTGGATTATATAGACGCCGACACGGAAGAAGCCCGGCAGAAACTCGGCAGGCCGCTGCATGTGATCGAAGGCCCGCTGATGGATGGCATGAACGTGGTGGGCGACCTTTTTGGTAGCGGAAAAATGTTTTTGCCGCAAGTGGTAAAAAGCGCCCGCGTGATGAAGAAAGCAGTTGCTTACCTCGAGCCTTACCTGGTAGCTGAAAAAGAAGCCAATGCCAAGGCTGGCTTGGTGAGCAATGGAAGAACAAATGCCGGCAAGATCCTGATGGCAACGGTGAAAGGCGATGTTCATGATATCGGCAAAAACATTGTTGGTGTTGTATTAGCCTGCAACAATTATGAGATCATCGATTTGGGTGTAATGGTATCCTGTGATAAGATCCTTGAAGAAGCACAGAAACACCAGGTGGATGTGATCGGTCTCAGCGGCCTCATCACGCCATCGCTCGACGAGATGGTGCATGTAGCGAAAGAAATGGAACGCCTGAACTTTAAAACGCCGCTGCTTATCGGCGGTGCCACGACGTCCAAAGTGCACACTGCTGTGAAGATCGCTCAGAATTATTCGGGTCCGGTCGTGCATGTAAACGACGCCAGCAAATCGGTGCCTGTCGCGAGCAGCCTCATTTCCGAAGAGCTGCGCGAAGCGTTTATGGCCGACATCCGCAAAGACTATGAACGTGTACGTGAGCAGAACAAACACGCGCAGTCGCAGAATAAATTTGTTTCGCTGGACGAGGCGCGGGCCAATAAGTTTCCGGTAAACTGGAACAACACAGAGATACACAAACCGCTGATGCTGGGCAACCAGGTATTCGACCATTACGATCTGGCGGAGATAGCAACTTACATCGACTGGACACCGTTTTTCCACAGCTGGGAGATGAAAGGCTCTTACCCCAAAATTCTCAACGATCCGGCGCGCGGTGCTGAAGCAACGAAGTTGTTTGAAGATGCCCAGGCGATGCTAAACAAGATCATCACCGAGAAATGGCTGACGGCGCGCGCTGTGATAGGGATTTACCCTGCCAACGCCGTGGGCGACGACATCGAAGTTTACGAAACAGGTGCAAACGAACATCCAAAAACAGTGGCAACATTCCATACCCTGCGGATGAACACCAAGAAACCGGCCGGACAATACAACGTAGCCCTGTCGGATTTTATAAAACCAAAAAGCGCCACCAATAGCGGCATGGACTACCTGGGTGCCTTTGCCGTTTCCACGGGATTTGGTATCGACGCGCGCGTGGCTGCTTTCGAGCAAAACCACGACGATTACAGTGCGATCATGCTGAAAGCGCTGGCTGACCGGCTGGCAGAAGCATTTGCCGAGTTGATGCACCGAAAAGTTCGAAAAGAGATCTGGGGATATGCGCAACATGAAACCCTTGAAAACGATGCCCTGATCCGCGAAGAGTATGCCGGCATTCGACCAGCTCCGGGCTACCCGGCGCAACCCGACCACACGGAGAAACTGATCCTTTGGAACTTGCTGGACGTGGGAAAAAATACCGGCATTGTGCTCACCGACAGCCTGGCAATGGTTCCGACTGCGGCAGTCAGTGGTTTGTATTTTGCGCATCCCGACGCCCACTATTTCGGACTTGGTAAAATTGCCCGCGAGCAGGTGGAAGATTATGCCAATCGCAAGAACATGACGCTTACCGATGCAGAACGCTGGCTGGGCCCGGCCTTAGGCTATTGACACTCTGTTATTTGCATTTTTTAGGAACGATATCCGCCGGATATCGTTATATTTATATTCACGACATTTTCAGTTTTATGATGAAGCGTTTATTTGCTATTTTCTTTCTGGCCCTGGCCATGCAGGCCTCTTTTGCCCAGTCATCCCTGCCTCCGGGAACTTACACGAGCACCAACAAAAAAGCGATCAAGTTGTTTGAGGAAGCCAAGCACGACTACGAGTTAAAAAAAGATACTGAAGCTGAAAAACTGCTGAACAAAACGCTCCAGGAAGATCCGAACTTTGTAGAGGCGCACATGCTGTTTGGCTACCTCCTACTCGAAAAACGCCGGACAGCGGAAGGTATTTCTCACTTTAAGAAAGCGATCGAGATCAATCCCAAGTTCTTTCCACGTAATTATTTCGACCTCGGCCTGGCACAACTGCTCTCAGCAGAATACGACGACGCCGTTAAAAACCTGGAAACATTTCTGAAATTTGAGCGTATCAATCCCAATACACGCGAGCAGGCCGAGCAATACCTTCGTAACGCGCGTTTCGCGTCCAATGCCATGAAAAACCCTCAGCCGTTTAAGCTGGTAAACGTAGGACCAGGCATCAATACTGCCGATTATGAATATTTCCCGGCCATCACCGCCGATGGCAGTATGTTTCTTTTTACACGGAATATCCGTAACACGAGTGGACATGGTGGCCCACAACAGGAAGACTTTTACATCAGTAAGAAAGTGAACGGCGCTTGGCAAACCGCCATGCCAATCGCTTCGGTAAATACGGCCGGTAACGAAGGTGCCCCAACACTCAGCGCCGACGGGCAGATCATGTTCTTTGCTTCCTGTATGGAAATTTCCGGCGATTACGGTTCGCCTGAACGCAAAGGCTATGGCAGCTGCGATATTTTTTACTCGCAAAAGGTGAACGGCAAGTGGACAACCCCGGTTAACGCCGGGCCGCAGATCAATACACGCAATTGGGAAACACAGCCGAGCTTTAGCAGCGACGGTAAAACGCTTTATTTCATCAGAGGATCGGTAACCCGCGAAGGCATTAAAAATCCGGACATTTATACCTCAACCATTGGTGAGGATGGAAAATTCGGCGAAGCGGTAAGGTTGTCAGACATTGTTAATACGCCTTTTAAAGAGGAAAGCGTGTTTATTCATCCCGACAACCAAACCTTGTATTTTAGCAGCGAAGGCCATCCCGGCATGGGCGGCCTCGATATTTTCATGAGCAAACGCCAGGCAGATGGCAGTTGGGGAAAACCGGTAAACCTGGGTTATCCGATTAACACCGTTACCGATGAGAACAGCCTGCTGGTGGATGCCAACGGCAAGCTGGCTTATCTCGCCAGTGAGCGCGAAGGCGGCTTCGGCGGATTGGATATTTATCAATTCGAACTGCCAGAATCTGTAAGGCCCGAAAAGATCACGTATGTAAAAGGCCTGACCTTCAATGCCAAAACCAAAGTGCCAACCGATGCCTCGTTCGAACTGATCGACTTGGAAACCCAACAATCAGTAACCAAGGCATTCAGTAATAGTAACGGCGAGTTCCTGGTAACGCTCACTTCCAACCACAACTATTTGGTAAACGTTAGCAAACCGGGATTTCTGTTTTACAGCGACAACTTCTCACTGAAAGACAAAGAAGCCGATTACAATAAACCGTACCAACTTGAAATTCCACTCCAGCCGATCGATACAGGTTATACCATCGAGCTGAAAAATGTATTCTTTGATGTGAATAAATGGGACCTGAAACCGGAGTCGAAAGCCGAACTGGAAAAGGTGGTCGCATTCCTGAAATCTAACCCGGGACTGAAAGTGGAATTTGGCGGACACACCGATAATAGCGGCGACAAGGCGTTCAATAAAACGCTGTCAACCAATCGTGCCAAAGCAGTGTACGATTACGTGATCCAAAATGGTGGCATTGTAGCAACACGACTTTCGTATAAAGGCTATTCGGATACGCGGCCGAAAGTGCCGAACGACAGTCCGGAAAACAAGGCAAAAAACCGGAGAACCGAACTTAAAGTATTGGGGAAATAACAAAGGCCTGAGCTTGCTATGATCATCGGAAAAAACATTACCAAAACATACGGGCAGCTTCAAGTGCTGAAAGGAGTGGATCTGCACATCCGCGAGTCGGAAGTGGTATCGATCGTGGGGTCTTCGGGTGCCGGGAAAACCACGCTGCTCACGATCCTGGGAACCCTGGATAAAGCCAGTTCAGGTGAGATCCTTTTCGGGAATGTGAACATCACGTCTTTGAGCGAAAAAAAACTAGCGGCTTTCCGCAACCAGCATATTGGCTTCGTGTTTCAATTTCACCACTTGCTGCCCGAATTTACGGCACTGGAAAATGTGTGTATTCCGGCTTTTATCAATAAAACGTCGAAAAAAGAAGCGGAGCAAAAGGCTACAGGCTTACTGGAACTGCTTGGCCTGCGCGACCGCGCGCAGCACAAACCTTCCGAGCTTTCGGGTGGTGAGCAGCAACGTGTGGCTGTGGCCCGCGCGCTCATCAACAGCCCGAAAGTGATTTTTGCCGATGAGCCAAGCGGCAACCTCGACAGCGAAAATGCCCATAATCTGCACCAGCTATTCTTCCGGCTGCGCGACGAGCTGAAACAAACAGTGGTCGTTGTTACGCACAATGAGGCACTGGCCAATACCACCGACCGGAAACTGGTTATGAAAGATGGTCTAATTCAATCCTAACGCGTATCAGCTTCCTGTCCAACATATCCGTCGCCGAACTGCGCGTGCTTGTAAAAAAAAAGAACGCTGAGAAGTTATCCAACTTCAACCGCGTGCTGCTTTGGATCAACTACCTGTGCATTGTAAGCCTGCTTGGTGCGTTGGCGGCTAAATACATTTCGCCGGAAAGTTTCTGGATCCTTGCTTTTTTTGGTCTCGGTTTCCCTGTGGCGGTGTTGCTTAACCTGGTGTTTATCGTGTATTGGCTGATGCAATTCCGCATCCACATGGCATTTTCGTTGATTACACTGCTATTGAGTATTCCTACAAGTCTTGGCTACGTGCAATTCAACTTCCAGGGCGAAAAGGTTTCCAATAAAGACATCAAAGTGATGAGCTATAATTCAATGCTGTTCGATCTGTACAATTGGAGCAAGAATAACCAAAGCCGGAACCTGATCTTATCATCGCTGGCCGAAGAAAACCCCGATATTCTTTGCTTGCAGGAATTTTACACATCCGAGCAACAGGGTGATTTCAACAACATCGATACCTTGACAAGCCTGCTTAGTACGAAAAATTACCACGTAGCTTATACAACCACACTTCGTAAACTCGATCACTGGGGTATTGCCACGTTCACAAAATATCCGGTAGTGCGGAAAGGCAAGATCGACTTCAACACGCGCTCCAACAACATCTGTATTTATACCGATGTGCTGATTGACGGCGATACGGTACGGATCTACAACATGCACCTGCAATCCATCAGTTTCAGTAAAGCCGACTACAAGTTCATGAATGCCATTCGCAACGACACATCGAAAGTGAAAGACGAAATGGAAAACGGCAAAAGCATTTTGCGACGTTTGAAACGTGCGTTCACAAAACGCTCTGTTCAGGCCGATGCCATTGCGGCCCACCTTGCTAAATGCCCTTATCCGGTGATTTTGTGTGGCGATTTCAACGACACACCGGCTTCTTATGTGTACAAAACCATCCGCGGCAACCTGGACGATGCCTTTACGGAAGCGGGTTCGGGCTTCGAGCAAACCTATGCCGGGAACTTCCCCCGGTTCAGGATCGATTACATACTTCATAGCCCGTCGTTTTCGTGCAAGCGGTATTTTCACTTACCGGAAACACTTACCGACCACTACCCGATCGTTGCCTACCTTTCGGCTTCAGAATAAACGCCGGAAAATCTGCTTAAACCCTTAGCAACCCACGAAACCCGCGTGCGGCGTAATACGACTCCGCTCCATTGTGATAAGTAAATACCGTATCGTAACGCCGGTCGCAGAAGAGCGCACCGCCCAACTTGCGGATGTTGTCCGGCGTCACGATCCAACTCGATGTTTTGGTATCGAATTGGCCGAGCTGTTGCAGTTGGCGGTATTGTTCTTCCGTCATCAGTTCCACGCCCATGTCTTCAGCCATCTGCATAGCGCTACCGTGGGGCTTGTTCTCTTTACGTGCCTTAAGAGCTGCATCGTCGTAACACAAACTGCGACGCTCTTTCGGGCTTTCGGCTGAACAATCGGCAAACAGGTATTGTTTCGCAGATTTATCGAACCCAATCACATCGGGTTCGCCGCCTGTGTCTTCCATGTTCCAAAGCACTGGCAGCGCAGCTGGCGCCGCGCCAAGTTTGGCCACCACATCTTCCCAGGCAATATGCTTATGGCGCAACGGGTGTGCTTCGAAGCGCTTGCGTAACGTCTCGAGCAGGTCATGGCTTTCTGCAGCAGATAATTTCTTTTTCATGGTGATAGAAGGATATCAAAGGGTTTGTTTAGTGGTGAGGAAAGCCTGGAGTTTTTCGATATTTTGCTTCAAACCTTCATCGGCTTTGAAGACCTTAACCACTGTATCGAACATTTCGGGGGTCTCGAATTCCATACTCCATTCGAGCTGTGTGGCTTGCGCATCTTCCCGGAAGTTGATCGTGGCCAGGTAATTTGGGTTATAATGCATGAACACAATGCGCTGAAAGGGCAATACCTCAACAAATTCGCTGCGGTTGGGAAACGATTTCCCGTCCGGTGCATGCATCGTGAGCCGCCACTCGCCACCGGCTTTCGGCTCCATGGCATGAATGGTGTTGGTGAAGCCGGCAGGACCCCACCAAACGGCAATGGCTTCTGGCTGAGTCCAGGCTTCCCAAACGAGCGCCAGCGGCGCGTTCAGTTTTGCCTGGATAAGCATTTCGCGATCGGATCGCATGTTTGGTTTTAGTTGTTCCATGAATGATGTATAATGAACCCGTTAGTCGTCGAGCCCTAAGCCTTCCAGGATGCGGGGTACGTTTTTCTCGATCCGTGCTTCCCGTGTTTTAGCTTGTTTGGCCGACGAGAAGTAAAGCAGGTAGCCACGCTGGCGACCAGGCGTGAGCGCCTTGAAGGCGGCTTTCAAGGCAGGAAGTTCTTTCATGCGCTGCTCGAACTCATCGGGCATATCAAATTCCCTGGTTTCTTTCATCGGCACTTGTAAGCCTGCTTTTTCAATAGCAATGGCATCTTTGATGTAGGTACCGATGGCCGTTTTATGACGGAGAATGTCTGAAAGTTTGGTAAAGCGTATTTGGCGAGCCGCTTGTACATGCTCCGTTTGCTGGATAAGCAAGCCTTTAGGATCTTTCATCAAAGCGCCTTTATGAAACAGCAGCGCACAATAGTCCTTGAACGTGTGGATGAGTACCACGTTTTTCCCGTTGAGGGTGTAGCATGGCACGCCCCATTTCAGTTCTTCTTCGAGGCCACTTCCCAACACGATCGTACGCAGGGCTTCTATTTCTTCTTTCCAGGACTTGGCCTTCTGAAAATAAAAATCGACTTTAGGATTGGTCTTCATATGCGTTTTAAGTAAAGTTAAACAATCGCGGCAGAATTCGATACGATTTTCCGGTTATCGGGCCTGAAATACCATGATAGCAGCGTGAGTACAAGCAACAATACCGGGCCGATGAATTCGCTTGCCGCATCGCCCAGCGCCGCATGCGACACCACGGCACCCGACATAGCAAAAAAGAAACCGGCATAGGCCCACTCTTTCAGCAGGGGCAGTCGCGGCAACAGAATAGCAAGCACACCCAGCAATTTCCAGATGCCGAGTAAGGGCAGTACGTATGCTTTGTACCCAAGATGCTCCATCATAGCGCGCTCTTCCGGCATTTGGATGAGTTGCACTACACCACTCGATACCATGCCGAGCGAAAGCCAAGCTGTGGCTATCCAATAGATAAGTGTTCGTTTCCTGTTCATGCTATTCAATTTAAGATGCGAAGATTTGTTGCAAGCGGTTATGCGCCATGTTGAGCCCCTGTGCAAATGGCATAGCAAGCACCTGCTCGCGCACCGCAACCGATTTATAAACAATGTGCATGGTGAGGCGGCTCGTATCGCCGCTAAGCGCTTCGAAGTCGAGGAATTCAAGTTGCACCGGAAAACCCGTATTTTCCATTTCGAAGGTGCGTACGATCTGCCGGTTGGGCACACAGGCATGGATGGTGCCGTTGGCACTGAATACCACCTTGCCCTGCGGGTCGCAGGTCTCGAAACGGTAGCTGCCATGTGTCTTGCACTCGAATGTTTTGACCCGCGTACTCATCCATTGCGCAAACAGGTCAGCTTCGGTATAAGCGCGGAACACAAGCTCCACAGGCAGTTCAAAGTCGCGCGTGATGGTCAGGTCTTGCCTTCCCGCTTCGGCATACAGTTTCGTTTTTAGTTCCATGTCAGTGTTTCTTTTTGGGTTTGTGGTTTTTCATCAGGGCTTCCAGTTTATTAAAACGGTCGTCCCATAATTTGCGGAAAGGCTCAATGAATTCGGCAACTTCTTTCATTTTGGCCGGATTGAAATGGTAATAGATCTCACGGCCCTGTTGTTCCTGGCTGAGTAATTCACATTCGGTGAGGATCTGCAAATGCTTCGACACGGTTGGACGCGCCGTATCGAAATTCGCCGCAATGGCGCCTGCCGTCATCGACTGAGAAGCCACCAGCATGAGGATGGCTCGCCTGGTAGGATCGGCAATGGCCTGAAATACATCTCGTCGTAAATTCATTGTGTAGCTATTTGACTACAAATATACATGTAGCTAAATGACTACGCAAGTTTTTTTAAAAATAGTTCGTTAGCGAGCAATGACTTCCATATAGAACTATCCATTGAAACTATTTTTTGGGGCGCCCGGACGGGCTCTGTGCTCCAATGCCCGCAAAGCAAGGAAGCGGGCGATTTCCGCGCCGATCCCTGGCGCAGTTTACACCCATTAAAGATGTGATGCACGAAGAAAAAGCCAAACGCGCGTGAAGGATTGCAGTGGAAATCCTTTTGCCCGGTGGCTGAGGCCCTCGAAGCCCCGGTAAAAAGATTGCAACGGAAAGCCTGGTCTTTTTGCCATTGGCCGGCCTTGGATCGTGGCAAAAGGACACGCCCTTGGTAATGGCCGCTAAATCTGGCTTTGCAAAAAAGCAAACAGCATCACTGGCATGCCCTGCACAAACAAAAAAGGGACCGTTAACAGTCCCTTTTGAATCTATTGCATTATGCGATGCAACATCAGGCTTGCAGCCCGTCGATATCCACCATTTCGTTGGTATCTTTCTGGTAATCGATTTCAGGGAAAGCAAAACCAAAGAGTTTTGAAAAGTCGTTCCTGTAGCCCTGGATATCGCCAATCTGCGACAGGTTCTCGGTGCTTACCGTCTCCCAGAGTTTCGATACTTCCTGCTGAACGTCGTCGCGCATTTCCCAATCGTCGATGCGGATGCGACCAGCTTCGTCGGTAGGAATGGCATTTCCGGAATACAGGCGGTCACGGTAAAGACGGTCGATCTGCTCTATACAACCTTCGTGAATGTTTTTCTCTTTCATCACCTTGAACAGCAGCGACATGTACAAAGGCACGACTGGAATAGCAGAACTGGCCTGGGTGACAAGGGCTTTGTTAACCGACACAAAGGCTTTACCATGAATGCCGGATAATTTTTTCGTGATGTCGAAAGCCGTGGCCTCCAGATGGTCTTTGGCTTTACCGATGGTGCCTTTGCGGTAAACAGCTTCGGTGAGACCAGGGCCAATGTAGGAATACGCAACCGTCATAGCGTTTTCTGCCAGTACGCCTGCACTCAACATCGCGTCGATCCACATTTGCCAATCTTCGCCACCCATCACGGTAACGGTGTTCTGGATATCTTCTTCGGTGCAAGGTTCGATGGTAACGTCTGATACCTTACCGGAATGAAAATCAACTGTCTTATTGGTAAAAGATTGTCCTATGGGTTTCAGTACCGAGCGGTGCGTAACGCCTGTTAGCGGATGTGTGCGTACCGGAGAAGCGAGGCTGTAGATCACAAGATCCACCTGGCCGAGATCGGCTTTGATGAGTTCGATGGTCTTTGCTTTTACCTCGTTGGAGAAAGCATCGCCATTGATGCTTTTGGCATACAAGCCTGCTTGTTTGGCCTCTTTCTGAAACGCGGCACTATTGTACCAGCCCGGAGAAGCCGTTTTCCCTTCGGCCGGTTGTTTTTCGAAAAACACGCCGATGGTGGCGGCACCTGCGCCAAAAGCGCTAACAATGCGTGAAGCCAGGCCGAAGCCGGTGGAAGCGCCAATCACCAATACTTTCTTTGGTCCGGCTATAGCACCGGCTTTTTTGGTGTAGGCGATCTGCTCACGAACATTTTGCTCGCAGCCTGCGGGGTGTGCTGTCAGGGAAATAAATCCCCTCATTTTAGGTTCGATAATCATATAGTCTGTTATTTTGCCGCCCGGATACTCCGGACGAAGTGGTTCGCAAATGTATCAAAAAAGACCGAATAACAGCTTGCTTTAAACCGGACTAAACCAGGTTTCCTATTTTGAAACGCACGAGAAATAATTTACTTTTGCAGTTGGCGGTCTCACCTATACAACCTTATTTTTGCGGGATTTGACGCCATTATATATTGTCGAATCAAACCAAACGCACGCAACACCATTACTTTGGAAAAAAACGACCAGAAACAAACAGCCGCCGGCGCAACGCCCTTTGCTCAAACGTATTTTCATGGCACAAAAGCCCAGCTGAACCTGGGTGATTCTATCAGCCCCGGTTACCAGTCGAATTACGGTCAGCGGAAACATGCCCGTTACATCTTTTTAAGTGCCACCCTCGATGCTGCCATCTGGGGCGCTGAGCTGGCCGCCGGTGAAGGTCGTGAACGGATTTACCTGGTAGAGCCTACTGGCGATATTGAAGACGATCCGGACCTCACCGACAAAAAATTTCCGGGCAACCCATCTAAATCCTACCGTTCTACGCATCCTTTCCGCGTGGTAGGCGAAGTAACAGCCTGGACGGGCCATCCGGCTGAAAAGGTTGCTGCGATGAAAGCAGCGCTTGAAACCCTCAAGCAACAAGGTATTAACTCGCTGAATGATGAGTAGGTGTTATTTTTACCAGACACATACGGTGCCAAGGCGGATCATTCGGAACTTATTGGCTGAAATATGTCGGCAACTGCAAACAACGTCTTAAAACTTCGGTGGCGTAAATTTTAGGAGGGTATCTCCGTAACCCTCGCCTTCCTTAAAGGCACCGCTTTCGGCAACTTCGAAACCGGAGTCTGTATAAAATTTAATAGCTGAATAAGCCACTTGCACATAAATAGCATATTGGTATTCGAAGGCTTTTTGTTTTGCCAATGCCATTAATTCAGAACCGCCCCCTTTCTTTATCGGATTACCTACTAACCAACGGATGTAAAAAAACTGTGGTTCTGAAGGATCATACTTAAAATCATCCCGAAACAAGCGATTTTCTTTAGAGGTTGCTTCCATCATGAGAAATGTGATCGGTACATCTTCGCCCTCATCTTCATAATATGCTTTCAGCATAAAATTAGTTGGTTTATTCTTTAACTCGTAAGACCTGTAAAGCGGAATTGCCATTTCAGTTGCCACGTCTTCTCCTTCATCATATTGGTCCCAGTTCCAACCGGACGTCAATCCTTGAGGCAAGCCTCCTACCTCCTCTTCATCCAATTCATCGTCTTCCTGTTTATCTACGCTTTCCTTCTCCTTATATTTTACCTGATCGATGCTTCTTCTCCGTTTGAGCGAAGCTTCAATCCATGCATCCTTGATTACATGAAGCTGTTTGGTAATTTCTTCTCCTAAAACATCTTTTTCAGGGATCTCAACTTTACCAATGTTCCGTTTCTCTTTCTTTTGTGGTTCATCTATCCATTGAATTGTTTCAAAACGTATAAAGACATCTTTGCCCTCATAATTTGTTTTGTTTACCGCCAGAACTTTATTCCACTGCTGCTTTAATTCCTTTTTACTATCGGATTTTCTTTTTTCGGCATCTTCCTGGTTGGAGCCGCGCCTGGACATGAATACGAGCTCATCATCTACCATCAACAATTGACCTTGCCTGAGCTCGCCCTCTTCTACCGGTAATTCGTTATCCTTCCAACCGTCTTGTTCCATACTACCAAAAAGACTTTCGCCCTGCGCTTTCACCAAATGGGTGACGCCCCATTTCACCATGGCCTTGCGCGGCTTCATTTGAAATACCGACGCGTGTTGTTCCTGCGCTACATTTTTTACTGCCGATGGAAACTGCGTGATATCCGATTTCAGTTGCATAGCCTTCTCTCCCATCACATCAGCTTCATGCTCTAAACCGGGATCGTCGTTGACCGGCACCGCTTGCCTCATCTGCCGCGTTGCCTGTACGCGCCCCTGCGCCTGCTGCACCACGTGCCATGCTTCGTGTGGCAGGTGCTTTTCCTGCCCCGGAGCAACGTGTATATCACTACCCTGTGCGTAAGCCAGGGCATTGAGCTGGGCAGGCTGCGACGAATTGTAGTGTACCTTCACATGATCCATGCTCATTCCTGAAAGGCTTTCGATGCCCGATTTCAGCTGATCAGGCATGCCGGTTTTATTTTCTTTGAGCTGCGCCGGAAAAGATTCCTCCTCGTGTTCCGGCTCCGGTGCTTCCTGTTTCTGGATGACAGCGACAGCTTTTTTCTGCATGGCTTGTGGGCCTGCCATCTGCGAGGCGGGTGTGGTGGTAGTGAGCGATGTATTTGTTTTTTCGGTTGATGGCATGGATGAATCTTTAATGGAACGATAACGGAAAGAAAAATAAAAACCCGGTTACTATGCAATAGTGCAGCACTGTTGATTGCTGCTATTCTTTTTCATAGGTAAACCACGACGCACTACCTAGACCGGAAGCCGGGTAAACTTTCAGCTCAACATTTTCGGTTGAGCCGTAGGCCGCGCCAATATCGGCCCCCTCAACCGCAAAAATAAACTCGAACGAATTGAACTTATGGAAATAGTGTCCGTTGATGGGGCGGGAGCTATGTTCGTTGCCTCCATAAACCCGTAAGATCTGACTTTCGCCATCAGGCTTCAGGCCATTTTTATCGATCTCCGCCCAATCGTAAACTGTTTCGCGGAATTCATCCGGCAGTTCGTCCGGATTCTCTTCCGATTTAAATTTCTGCTTACCTCCCACCGCTTCATGAATCTGCGCGATGTTCAGGGCGAAAGCCGGATTGAGGCCCCCAAACGACCAATGGTGGCACACTGCATCTCCTTTCCCTTCTGCTTTTACCATCAGTACTTTCTTGCCGGCTAAACCATCCAGCAGCCCTTTCCCTTTCAGATACCCGAAAATTTTCACGGCGTCAGCTTCAAATGCATCATCGTCGATCGTTAGTTTCCAGCCATCGACGCTTTTCTCGATCTTTGGCTGCAATACCGGAACAGCGGGCAAAGACAAACTGCTTCTACCGTCTTTAGCTGACGACGTCTTCTGAACGGCTTCCGTGGTTTTGTGTACAGTGGTTTTCATGGTTTATATATTGTCAGGGGTATTATTCCGGGTCAAGCATAGACTTATAATGATCGTCGAAGGTCTGCCCTTTTTCTGATCCGAACAGTTGATAAAACCAGCTGCGATCGTAAAGTGCTTTACTGAATTTGTCGGAGGCTTTTGCGGCGGCATTTTCCATTGTCACATGATCCGCACCGTCGGTCATGATAACTGCGGCGTAATGAAAAGGCCATTCGGCCTTTTCCAGATTGGATGACGTGTATTCATACACATCGCCTGCCTCAACCTTAGACCCGGTGACGTCAACGCCTTCGCTGCCAGCATCGAAGCCCGCCACATAACTTGCCATCGCCCGGCAATCGCTCGGCATCAGCGGCCTGTCTTTTTGCACAACCTGCTTTTCGATGTAGTCGTCCAGCCTTTTTTCCAACGCCGGTTTTTCAACTTCGTTAATATAAATCAGGCTTGTTTCGGCGAGCTCACTAATGAATTTTATTCTCTCTTCTCTTACTTTTAAGTTCGTTTGCCCAACACGCGATGCCACATCTTCCGGCAGTTTCTCGCCCTCCCGGAGATGATCCAGGATGATGTCTTTATATTTTTCTTGTAGCGACTCCAAGTCAGGTAACCTTTTCAGGGAATTGGATTTCAGGTCTTTCAGTTCATCTTCTTGATCATAACCTTCTATGTCGCTTTCCAGCTGACTTCCTGATTTTACAAAAGCATGCACCTCTTTTAAGTCGTCAATTGCTTCGGAGGTTTCTCCTGCTTTGAAACCTATACTGCCATTGATGCCATTAGCCTGTTCAATTTTGGCACCGGACGCAAAGAGGCGATCATCCGGTGCCAGTAGCAACTGCTTACCGCCTGAAAGCTTACCGAATAGGTGTTTTGAGTATAGCTGGGTAACACTGTTCCCAGTCTTGCCTTGTAAAACAGATACGGCAGGCCGCGAACGTCCGCTGGCCGTATGAAAATCGGAGGCAGGCCGAAGAGTTTTTGCCTGCTGTTTATATTCAGACTTTGTATCGTTCATTTGCTCTCTGTTAAGTTTCCTGTTTTTAGTTCGGGCTATACAAGTCAAAACTCAATATTGCCGAATCTATATCTTCTTTGTCTTCTTTCATAAAAACGGATGCAAAAATTTTTTCGGCCACCTGCACGTCGTATAAGAAACTGACGCCTCCACGTTCCGACTCACAAATCGAAAATAGTTTACCCTGTCTGAACTCTACTTGCGATGTATGCGCGCTATGATATATCTCTACAAACAATTGTTTTTTGGAGCCTTTATAGTTGTCATGAATCTGTTTAGCCATGTGCATGATGCCTCCCCGTTGAACCAGCACCTGGCTTTTTCCGCCGACTTTCTTTGACATATCCTGAGGGTTCTCTTCGAGTCCTGCTTCTGCCAATACTTCATCATCGGGCGCAACAAACTCCCCATGGTTATCCAAATCATTCGTGAAATGGTATTGTGCCTCCATGTAGAGTTTCACCGCATCATCCGTGGCTCGTCCCATCCCTCTTTTGTCGTCTTGTTCTATTTTTTCAGACACCTGTTGCCACATGCGGATCAACCGGTCAGGATCTTTCCGATGGAGAACAACCCAGCCTGCGCAAAGGCCACCGTTAGTTTCCGCATGATTTGCAATATATTCCCTGATCGGACCTTGGCTGGGTGCGATCTTAGCCAGGTAGCGCTGCACATCATCCTGTCCCCTGGTTCCACTGAAACGTTGCTTTTTTTTCTTTTGCAATACCGGCACAGCGGGCATGGTAATACCAGCAGATGCTTTCGGATTTGCTGTAACCTGGCGCTGATATTGTCGTGGCTTATGTTCGGAACTTTCTTTCATCATGTGGTTTTCAAAAAACTGGTTTACATCGTCTTACCCATTCACCCATTTGGTACCGTCGTGGTATTGTCGCCATGAGCCACCCGTTGGGCCACAGTGGTAGATGCTGGTATAAGTTGTCCGGTATTTCTTAACGCCTTCCGATTCGTCTTTATACAAAATATTGGCTTTCTTCAGGTTTCTATAATCATAGCCCTGGAATTTCCAGGTCTTGACAACAAAATTCCCTAGCCCAATTTCTCCCGAGCCTTTAACGTCGTCACTGACCCTGCCTTTCAGCGTATTATCATCCTGAATGCCGTAAGCTGCACCCCATCCGTCGTTGTAATGCCTGGTAGCCGAATACTCGACGCGTTTGTCTTTCCGGAACTGATACGGTGCATTGCTATTCTGGACGATGCGTTTTTTCTGAAGCGGAAGCCCGCCAGTACTTAAGGCCTTTTCCCCCATCACATCGGCTTCGTGTTCCAGGCCTGGATCATCGTTTACGGGCACGCCGGCTTTCATTTGCGTAGTGGGCTGAACCCGGCCTTGTGCCTGCTGCACCACATGCCAGGCTTCGTGCGGCAGGTGCTGTTCCTGTCCCGGCGCAATGTGTATGTCGCTGCCCTGCGCATAAGCAAGGGCATTAAGCTGCGCGGGTTGCGACGAATTGTAATGCACTTTTACATGATCCATGCTCATCCCAGAGAGGCTTTCGATGCCCGATTTCAACTGATCAGGCATCCCGGTTTTGTTTTCTTGGAGCTGTACAGACTCGATGCCTGCTTCTCCATGTGTGTTGATTTTATGCTGCACAGTGCCTGCGGGGTGCTCTTCATCCAGCTCCGGCGTGTCCATTTTCTGCACAGTACCTTCCGGCTTGTGCTGCTGAACGTCCTCTTCAGTTTCTACCTTTTGTACTACGCCCACGGCCTTCTTCTGAATGGCCTTTGAACTCACGGTGTGCGCAGAAGAATTCGCTTTTTGCTGGGCAATTTTGTCTTGTGCTTTCATATTTTTTAGTTTTGAGGGTTATGAATCCTGTTTATCGTGTGTATGCTAATGCACGGTTTTCCCGTCTTTCAAAAACTCTTTCCGGATGCCTGACAGAATATCTGCCTTTTGTATCTCCCGACTTTTTCGTTTGAGCGCCATCAACGAGGCATAGCGGGTAATGTTGATGATGGCGCCACCGGCAAGCTCATATTTTTCGGCAATATCCTGAAGATCGACGTCGTGACCAAGTGTGCTCTTATCGGAAAACGACTGTTTCCAAAGCACGAGACGCTGCTCAGGGCCGGGCAACGGAAAATAGATCATCGACTGGAAACGCCGGCTGAATGCTTCGTCGAGGTTTGCTTTTAAATTCGTTGCCAGTATTACAACGCCCGGAAAATCTTCGATGCGTTGCAGAAGATAAGATACTTCCTGATTGGCATACCGGTCGTTGGAACTGCTGGTTTGTGTGCGTTTACCAAACAAGGCATCCGCTTCATCAAAGAATAAGATCCAGTTTTTAGTTTGCGCCTGGTCAAATACATTCGCCAGGTTTTTTTCGGTTTCGCCGATGAATTTAGACACCACCATCGACAGGTCGATACGATATACATCCAGACCAGTGGATTTTCCGAGCAGTGTGGCCGTAAGGGTTTTTCCTGTTCCCGGCGGACCGTAAAACAAGGTGCGAAAGCCCGGCTTGATGCGCTTGCGCATATTCCATTCATTCAGGAGTGTTTCGCCATGCACAATCCAATCCTGAATTTCCATTACTTCGTCGAGGATGGCCTCATCGAGCACGAGGTCGCTCCATGCCGCATCAGTACTCAGTCGCTTCGCAGGAAACTGCACGCTGAAATCGGGTTTGTGTGACGTTCCCAAGGTCATGTAATGAAGATACTCCGAGGAAAGCGTAAGGACACCACTGAGAAAAGGTTCGTTGTTGGCAGGTGTCTGCAAATACATTATGTTGAATTTTCGGAACGCGTGCTCGTCAGAGAAAACAGAAAACAACAGAAAACGTTTTTCAAAATCGTTCACTGCCAATACGAAAGCGGCGGTTTCGCCTGTGGGAATAAATCCGCTGTGGCTTTGCCCTTTGATGCCACCGAATTCTGTGAAGCCGCGATCATAGCTGGCATTCTTGACAAAAAACACATCGAGCAACTGCGGCTGAATGTGCGGTGCCAGTGCCAGCAAGAGTACCACCCGTTCCCGGAAGCCGAAGGCATGTTGCCGGATGAGCGTTGCATACGGAGAGCGATCGCCGTCCAGGTTGGGCGGAGAAAGTTCTTCGAGAGCCTGAAACCCGGTTGTTTCACCCCAATACAGTTTCATCCTGAGATCGATCAGCTTGGCCAGCCACTGCAAGTCGGCATAAAGCACTTGTGCGTTATGTTGTAAGTCTGTTAGTTCCATTCCACAATAAGCGGTTTAGTCATCCACGAAAATTTGATCATGCCGAAACTCCACGGAAGGGTTTGCAGGATGACGTCGTAACCACGCTGTTCAACCCGCAACACCCAACTGTCCTCCGTTTGGAATACATAGCCTTCCCGCATCAGGAAAGCATTTCTGAAACCTTCCAGGGACGTATTTTTCATTTTATCCCACTGCATCATCACTGCATGGATCATGCCTGTTACCAGTTCCTGCTGAGCAACTTCAAGTTCAGGAACGTCACTGAGCACGTCGGCTGGCTGCAAACCGGCCAGCAGTTTGTTCAATACCAGGTCGTATTCAGGATCGTTTTCTGTCCCTGTAACTGCATACTGCAAGAGCCTGACGGCTTTGACCTGTTGTTCTTCTCCGGTAAAAACACCCTTATCCGTCAGATTTGCGCGGGCAAACAGTGTGCCGATGAACGGATGCAACAGGATCATACCTGCGTTGCGGACATATACCTGCTCGCCCATGGCCAGTTCTTTTCCTTTCTTTGGGTCCGTCTGCCCTTGTCCTTCCTGCTCTTCTTTCAGACGCTTTTTTTCGTCATCGCTAAGCTGAAAATACAGTTCGTTCTCTGCTGTTCGTATGTCGTGCTCCAAGGCTTCAAATGCCTTCGCCTCATCCATCACTTTCCTGGCGTGGCGCCACACATGCGTGATGAGATCAGCTCCCCGTTCAGACACCTGGTGCCGGTTTCCTTTCCTGGATCTGATGCGTTCGTATAATACAGCAAGCACATCAAGCGGGCCCGACGCGAGGAATGCAACGAAATCCTTTGCGATTTCCGATGCCCGGCTTTGACCGCGGCCCTCACCGGCAAGAACGGCGAGGAAAAATGCAACAACTTGTTTCCTGAACTGCCGGCGTTCAAATGGATCCGTAAAAAGAACAGAGGCTACCTCTTCAAAACCGGAATACCAAATCCATTTTTCCTGCTGATTTGCTTTTTCGAACAATAATTTCAATTCCCTCTCGCCGATAAGTCCTGCGATGTGGCGACGGCTACTTTCCTGCTTCATAAGTTCCAATATCTTTCGGTACACGGCCGCATCCGGCAACTCTTGTTTCAACTGTTGCATCAACCATTTCCAGCTTTCGACACGGTCTGGATCTAAATTTGCAAGGGCCTTGTCCTGTATAAACAAGTGTCTGCGCATTTGCTCTTCCACAACATACCGGGCCTGAAAAGAGGAACTGCTTTGCGCTATCAATTCAGAAAGCAAAGCCCTTTCGCTTGCGCGAAGCCGGTTCTCGGAAAACAGGTCTTGTAATAACGGTTTGTGGTGATGGGCTAAAAACTCCATGGCCCACCTTACAAACTCAGCTTCAGGAAGCCAGGTAACCGTCCTTACTGACAGGGGAAGTCTTCCGTGGCTTGTATAATGCACGATCCAGTCACACAGCAATACGGACAGTTCAGATTCAGATAAGCGATCGGCGTCAGCAAGTGAGAGCTGCAGCAACTGTCTGAAATTGGCCGAAGAATAGATCCTGCTTCCTATGAAGTCCACCTGCGTGTATTCTCTGACTGCTTTGTTGTAAGCCAGCCGAAGTGCTGTCTGTTTCGCAAGCGAATCAAAAGATGCGATCTCATCAACCAATTGCCTGACTTCTTCACTTCCTCTGGCAATTTCCAATTGTTTCAAAAAGGATGAGAAAAAGGCAGTGAGTCCGGGTTTTAGTGTCGGACCGGTAGCAATGGCATGCAGCAAGCTCTGTGCAAAGTACGTATCGGGCAAGCTAAACCTGCTCTGAACCTGCTGAAAAAAGATCAGCAACTCCGAAGGCTGCATGGTTTCGAACAAATAGATGAAGTGATTTTTGAAAAGCGGCGCGTGGTTTTGCAACAGACGCAGACCTAACTTCCCTGTTTTCGAAGCATAAACAAATGCGGTTCTCAGTTCATGCGCATGTGTGTGGCGAATCCGGCCGACCAGCGCATCGATGGAAATGCCTGAAACACCAGCCCATTCAGGCAAGGTGGCTGTCTCCAATAGGTGCAGCACGCAGTGGATCACCAGGGCTTTTTGTGCCGCTTGGCTTGCAGTCGAAGTACCACCGAGTATTTGTAACAGCGAAAGCTGGCTTTCGTCGTTGCTTGATCTAACAGTTTTAACCAACTTCCCGACCAATTCCTGTGAATGGCCGGAAGCCTTTGTATTACCTGAATTTTGGGCGGACGCAGCCTGTATGTGATCAATAAGTTCTGACTCGTCCTGTAGCTGTTTTATTGCCAGTGTGTCTGCCAGTACGCTATTCTGTTCTGAGACTTGCAGATCGGTGGATGCCGGTTTATCGTCCCTTGATGCTGTATCATCGCTTACTTCGGGAATGAGCAATTGCCCGGTTTGCAGGATGCCCTGTTTGGTAGTATTGGCTTCCGATACAATTTCTGAGAGCACCGAGAACAAGGCAAATTGACCTTTCTCATTATTTTCCCGTTGCAACATTCCGTGAAACACCATGACCTGGAACTGCCGTAGGTTGATCTTGTAATGAGCCGCCATCGCTTCCTGCTGCGCGGCAACAAACGACTTCGCATGAAAAACGGATGTACCGGTTGATAATACACCGGCCAGCAGGTGTTGCCACAAGACTTGCCGGAACTGGCTTTCTCCGGTGTCCGCAAAACGGGTCTGTCGCCAGAGTCCGGTGATGAATGAAAGGTAGGACAGCACCACTTCATTGCCAGCGGGTTCCACGAGTTGTATGATGGCTCTGAGTGCCTCGTCATCAAAGTGATCTAGCAGACTTTTCTTAACAGTAGCGTTGCGTCCATGCTTCTCAAAAAATATCCTAACATGGTCGCGGCGATGTTGTATCGCATTCATCAGCTCCGCGTGCAAGGTGGAACGGTCTTTCTGTGGAACGCCAACCGGGAAAAAGCCATTGAGCAGGAAAAAGAAAAGATGCTTTTCCTGCGGTGTTAACTCTGCGCTTTCTACCTGGCTGCCGGAATCTCCTTGCCAGGTTGTTGGGGTGCCGGTTTGCTGTGCCTGTTCAAAGGCAATTTCTTCGATGAGACTCAACAGGTTTTCTGTCTTCCGGAAATTTCCGGGAATACTTTTCAGCGCCTCTGTAAAAAAGAAAAGCAACTCTTCAAACCGCAGGTTGTAATGCCGTGCAATTGCGCCAAGTGTTGACCGTACAAACATTTTCCGGTTGAAGCGACTTCCCGACTGATCGGCTAAAAAATCGAAGATGAAGAGCCAGAGAATTTTGCGAAAGCCCGTATGATCTGTTCCCTCAAAACGCTTCTGTGTTTGCAGGTGTGATACCCTCGCATGATAGCGGAGGATGAATTCTTTTTCTGTGGGCTGAATAATCCCTACCACAACCTGGGCAGTTTCTTCCTCAAAAGAATACACCAGGCGTTTTCTCACCGTGCGTTGCGGAAAGAGCTGCTGGATCAGGGTCTGGAGTGCCGGCATTTCTTTTTCCGACAAAGTCTTAAATAAACGTACCGGGTCTTTCAGTTCTTCTTTCCCAGCCCACCAGGCAAGTGTACCGGTTAGCAGGAATTGTTCGAGCAATTGAACGAGTGTGCGTTTCGGGTTTGCTACCTCGTTGTTCCGCTCCCTGGAACCAATCAGTTGCAACTGTTTCTTGAGTGCAGTTTCCAGTGCTTCTTCCAGCCGTTCGCAATACAATTTTACGATGCTTTCTTCAGAAAAGGGAAAAGCAACCGCGCCGATATCGACTTCGAGAGATGGGATGCTGATCAATTCGTTTTCATCGTCGTATTTATCCAACACATAACCTGCCGCATCTTTCGCCCGGTTATTAAACAAGCGGCCGATCTCTAGAAATAAGGTCTGAGCAATGCTCCTGTCGGTAGCGTCGATCTTGATGGATTGCTGATGGATGATGTGCCGGCCCATGGTATGCTAGTGCGTGACGATGTAGTTTTGCGACCCGATCAGTTCTCCCAATTTTTCTGACGTTGCCAAGAGGTCGGATCCCGAACGCAGTGCGTCGATCCAGGAAAAGTAAGCGGTTTCAAATGTTTTCATTTTTTCGACACCCAGCCAGAGGAAGTCAAAACAAAGATGTGCCGGCGACTCGCTGTTGAATAGGTTTTCGACAAAGGTCCTGAACTCCGGGTCCTGGAAGCGTGCAGGCCATGATGGAAGCACGACAGTGACACGCAGGTTGTAGAACTCTTCGCGGATAACCTTTCCAGAAGCCTGACGCACCAGCATTTCAAAATGAGGATATGCCTCGATACTGGTTTCCCGATGCGCTTTCAATTCTTCTTTCAGCGCCATGCCTTCTTTTATGAGCAGCGGATCGGCTTGAGCCGATCCTGCATTTTTCTGCCTGGGTTTGCCGTCATGTTCGTCCAGCACGCTGTCCATCAGGTCCTGAAGAATTTCTTCACGCGTGAAAAAACCTGTCCAACGCGGATTTTTGAGACCGGTTTTCTCCTTGTTGATGCGAAACCTGAATCCGAAAGCATCGGTATGGAGCAGCGGACGTAACAGCACGTGTTCGACCACGTGAAAGCCTTCCGATGCTTTTGATAGCTCGCCCAGGTAGTTGATCAACCTATCCAGTGCCTGAACCGCACTGCCCTTGTTGGGATGGTAGGAAATAGTCTTCCACTGTTTCTGCGTCGGCTTTTTGTAAATAATGATGTAGGCGTGGCCAATGTGTTCGGCCGGCACGATCCTGTAATTATCATAGCTGGTGCCATACCTGAGTAAAGAAACACCTTCTTTCCCGAATGAATAGGCATGGTAATGGCCCTGCCCCTGGATGATCTCCAGCGTTTCATGGTTCAGGTTCACAACGCGTATCTGTGGCGGACCGGGCTGATCGGCGGGATGGTTTCCGCGATCGGAGAACACACTCACCTCGCCCTGGTCGAACATCGCGGACAAGCGCTTCTTGCGTTCGTCGGGGATGTAAAGCAAGCGCATGATCCTTTTTTCGAAGCCGCCGGGTTTGGCTTCACTGTTCAGGTAATCAAAGGCCTGAACCCGGTAATACTCTGTTTCATCGAGGTTCCGCAACACGCCGGCTTTCCACTTCAGCATCAGGCCTTCGCGACTTGTGTCTGTATCTCCGTAATGCGCGATGTAGACATTAACGGGATAGTTGATGAACAACTCATTGAAACGGGCGTAGAGATGCTCAAATACCTGGTGTTTTCTGCTCCGGTAATCCGACAGTGTTTCCTGGTCATTTTCCAGGCAATGCCTATAAGGGTTTTCTTTGTTATCGATAAACCTCTGCCAATCATAAGGGTTGGTGGTTGCCGCCAGTATCTCGTCGGCTCCGCGGATGTCGTACAAAGGCTTTATAAAAAATGAACGGCTTTCGTTAGCCTCCATGTCGGAAGAAAACAGGTGACTGATGTTCTCCAGCTGGGCGAGGTAGTTAGCCAGGATCTGTTCGAAGAAAAAGATGTAAGCCCTGAGCTGCTTCACTTTTGCTTTCCGGTCTTTCCCTTCATAGGAATATACACCGTATTCGCCCAGACCATAGATGTGCGGAAAATGGTCCTGAATAGAGGTATAACCGCCGGAGTTTTTATAGCTACCGCCGGATATATGATCTTCATCGGGTGTGTGACGCGACACCCTTCGTTCAAATTGTTTGAGCGCATCGGCTTTGCTCAGCAGAGCCATAAACTCTTTCCGGGATGCGTTTAACTTAAAGTCGCCGGCATATACTTTCACAGCGTCGAAGAAGTCATCTGGATCGATCACCGGAAACGATTCTTTGCCTAGTAAAAACGAGTGTTCGATGCCTGTTGCCGGCTGACCATCGATGGCCATGCTCTTCACCAGCAGTACATCTTTAGCCGCGGAAACTGCCCCGATGAGTTGAAAGACGTCGATCTCAGAGCGCATGGGCATCAGTGCCTCATCGGGAACAAGGCCGTGTTTAAGCAAAGGTCCTTCGTAAATGTGCTCCATCCTGAAGTTCTTATCGAGTAACTCCCGTTCGGAATAAAATTTGAGCTGCGGCGAAAAAAAGTTGCGTATGCTTTGAAAAATGCTCAACAGAGCATCTTCCGGGTGCACAAAATCCTTTATCAAAATATCAGCCTCGATGCTGATGTGTTGTGGTTTCAAGACCACGATCCTTCTCAACAGGTCTTCCCCCAGATTCCTTTTCGAAATAAAGGCTTTTCTAACTTTGTGCTCCACCTCTGCCATAAATGCGGCGTCCTCCTTCTGGCGGCCGGCCAGATCATGGCGCAGCTTGATGCGAATGTCGTAGATACCTTTCACAAAAGAAGAAGAGTGTTTCGAGAGAACGGGCACGATGTCAACGTTGTCTGCCTCCTCTACTTCATCGAGGATGGCTTTACGGTAGTCATTGATGGTCACCGGATTGGTCGTCAGGATTTTCTTCCGGTCGAAAAACAGGTTTTTGGCGCGGCTGATCTCTCCTTTTTCATCACTGAGAATGTCTTTGATATCAAATCCGGTACGGTATGAGAGGTCCGTAAACGCAAAGCAGAGCTGTTCAAGAATCGTCACTCCGGGGTCATGCACGTTGTAATCTGTCCAGGTGTGCCCCGTCAGCTTCTGAAGCAGCTCAATGCCTTTGGCTACGAGCAATTCAAAATCCTCCGAAGGATCTTTAAACGCAGATTTTTCTATGAAAACAGGGCCGTTCTGTTGCATTTCCTGGTAATGGATCGGTTATTTTTTTGCAGGATAATACTCCTCTTCGTTCAAAAAGAGTTCATCATCCCACAGTTTGGTGACATTGTAATAAATATTCACGCCTTTGCCAAAATTCCGGTTAGCCCTCAGCTCAAGGTTGTAATTGTGCGTTGTGCCTGTCCAGCGAAGGTTGAGCTTGTTCCAGAAAAAACCGTAGTGCGCCCGTGTTTTCCGGATCGCGCTCCTCGACTTGCCGAAAGCACTGAGCGCTATGGCATGCATGATGGAAAATTTGCCGCTCCGTTTTTTTCCGGTCCTGGCCATCACCTCAAACGCCTGGCAATTGTCTAGCCCTTCGATGATCTTATGCCATTTACCATTTGCCTCCACGTAACCCTCTTTGTATGTACCTTTGCGGCCTTGCGTGCCAATAAATCCGTTGAACTCGGCTTTCATGCCCGGACCGCAGCGCTTGCCAAAACCCACACTGCCGTCCTGGTGAAAAAATGTCGATGCATCGTTTCGCGTTGCTTCTTCTGACTTTGCTTTTCCGGAGGTGAAGCGCAGGCTTGGCGACTGATGGTTGTCGCGATCTACAAAAAAGAAAGGCTCCATCTGGTCCATGCTGTTATAGAAAGTCATGAGGCGGCTCGATGAACCCAGTGGCGAAATGATGTAACCGTTCTCTTCGTCTTTCGATACACCATCGTCCTGCTGCACGATCACCGAATCGATCAGGTAAGCAAAATGCGTTTCTGTCGGAATCTGTCCGTTCTTGAAATACTTTTTCAGTTCCTCCCTGCCGTATGTTTTCTTTCTGATCTTATTATCCATGGTATAAGCGCTATATATTATGAGAAATGGTAAGTCCGAAAGGCTCTTCGTCCTCGGGATCTTCATGTTGTTTTTGCATTGGTGACGGATTACCCGCTACGAGGAATTCTTCGCCGACAACAAAATTGCCGATACCGGAGTGTTCGGGAGTTCCCGGAACGGCCTCTTTGAGGATCTCGACGATGTGGTACGGTGACGGAATGAGCACGGAAGTCGGCGTGGAACTTTCCACGATGTCTTTTCCGCTCACGGCCAGGTCGTTTACCTGCGCCCTGATGTCGTTGAGTTCGGGGTCGCTATCGAACGAAAAATGTACCAGCGAAAAGCTGCTGATGTAACGCACATAAGGCAGGCCTTTCAGGTAGATCAGGAATTCGGTTTTGTAGAGGGCAGACCCTATTTTAAGGTTAGCGGTTTCGCCATACAGCCAGGGAGAGATGTATTTGTTGATGTCCGCCACGAATCGCCGCCTGAGGGCAATGCTATCAGCCTCTGTATTGCTATGAAACAATACTTTACACATTACTTTTACGCGCTCATACACGGCATTCCCTACTTCTACTTTTACAAACGGCGATACAATGGAACGCACAAAGGTTTTGATCCGAAACAACTCCGACAAATCCACATGTGGCTGTGCCGTGAGAAAGGCCCCTTCTTTTGTTTCGCGCGGAATGAGTACAATGGGCAGATCAACACCAGGGATTGCAAAAAAATTCTCGCGCTTACTGTTAAAAAGTTTCACAATCAGGATCTGCGGAAATGCCTTGAGTATGACCTGTGCGAGATCTCGGATCTGTACCGGCCTATTTTTGTGCCGGAGGCGCTCGCTGACGCGCACGTAGTAATTTTCCCTGCTTTCGGAAGGACTTCCGTCGAACGACGGAAACAACTGCCATACGGACTGAATACCTTTGACACTTTTCGCAAAGCCTCTGATCTTATCGGGATCCAGCAGATGCATTTGTTCATCCGAAAACTGGCTGATGTCGCGCGTTGCCAGCATGCCGTTGGTGGCTATCGCCTTGATGCGTCCGTATATATTGTACCGGGTACCGGAAGAAGCTCTAATCCAAAACAACCCTTTCGGCAGGGTTGTATTATTAAGTGAGATGCGGCCAGGCAAGCGCAAATGCACGATGCCCGAGTTGATGAAATTGCCCGTGGAATCTGAGATCAGGTCGCTTGCTTTAAAATGCACCCAATCGTCGTCTTCGAGATAACTCCAGACAATGGGATCGGGGTCGTACAAGGTATGTTGAAAGCCGCGTTTTTCCATCTGAAAAAAAACCGACAGCTCGGAATTGGCTTCTGCATTTTCGAGGCCGATCATGAGGTTGGAGCTGTATTTGAAACGCGGCATAAGCCAGTAATTCTTTTTGCCGCCGCCCGGAAATATCTTCCTGTAGCCGAAAGGATACAGGTGAAACAGCTGGAAATTTTCTTCGTTAGCCTGCTCTTCTTTGAATCCTTCCGAGAATACCGACTCGAAATCGATCTCCACTGTTTTTATAAGCGGAATGTAAGGCTGGTTTGGAACGGGTATTTTTTTTCTGAACTTTTTTGAATTGTTAAGGATCACTTCCGGAAAAATCTGTGGAAAAAGCCTGTGTCCGAATGCTTCGGAAGGCGCGCACAGCTCGAAACGGATCGCTCCTTCGCGGAAAAAGGCTTCGCTGAACAGCCGCTCTTCGCCCAGCTGCGGGTTATTCTGAAAGCCGATCTTTTTGAAATTCACGTCGTTCATTTCAGTAACCGGATAAAGTTCTTCGGTAACCGGATTCGACCTGAAAAGCCTGAATACCTGGCGAACCTGCGGTTCCGGCTCATAGTGTCCACCTGCTAGCGCACTGAGATTTACCTGGAATGCGCTGTTGTCGAGTTTACGACCGTAACCGTCGTAATAACGCGCAAAACCGCCCGGACCGAGAGGCAGCTCAAGCCAATCGATGCGCACCGTAAAATCCTTGAGGTAACGGTTAAAGATGTTCGAATTTTTGATATCGAGGAAGGAGCCGATGGTTGGTTGGGGTCCGAAAGGCTGGAAAGGCGCCATTGGACTAAGCGGTCCTACATTGTTCTGCAACTTCACGCTCCTGAAACCTCTGACATCAACATGGATCGTCACACGGCTGAGCTGTATGGTATGAAGAAAACTATAAGGGTAATGTTCTACCTGCGGATTTAGCAGCAGTTTTAAAACCGGAAGTTTTGTAGGCAATGATGCAGTATGCACAAGCTCCTCGTAACATTCAAACGCTTTATCGGCAGCAGCCAACTCGAATTTCAGCGTCAGGGTACTGATCCGTTTATCGGAGTCGCTGATCTTCGATGAAAAACAGGTTACAGGCTCCCATCCGTCGCCAGCGGTGTACATCAGCCTGAATGCTTTCGAGAACAGCTTATGCTCTGCCGTTTCGCGACTCATCCCTTTTCTGGCAGCCGAATAGTTATCGATGTACTCGTTCAATCCGCGGAGCTCGGTGGATCGCAACTCCATCACCATCGTAAATTTCCGAAGGCCTTCTGTTTGAAAAAACAAGGGCGATGCCATTGCAATTCCAGGTTCGGCATCATACATTGTGCGTTCACTTTCAGGAACATCGTGCTGATCTTCTCCCATAACAGCCCACGAGGGGTATTCGGTTGATTTTTTGAAATAGGCGGCGGGACTGAAGAGCGGCGGTTCGGCTTTAAATACCTGGATCTCCCGCACATCTCTGTACTCTGAAGATGGCGCACTGATCTGCTTATAGCTACTTAGAAAAACTGTTTTAAGGCTTTTGATCCTGGCGTTGGAAAATGATTGTCTTCGCTCGGGACGAAAATACACCGGCATGTCGCTGTTTCCGGAATCTGCCATCAACAGGTCGTCCGGACCGATCTGGATGTGCGTAAGCTGTTCTTCCAGGTCGGTAATAAGGTGAACGAGGTCGGGCTGCATCGTCTCAGGCTCCATCCCCAGCACCTCCTGGTAGTAATAATCCAGGTGCTTCTGCGTGAGGCCGTTCATTCGCTTTTTCACATATCCATACAGTTCCAGAAAGGTTATCAGCAGGCCGGTTTGCGGCGGATAGGCCCTGTCGAGGTATTTGCGTTCTGCGACAAATTCTTTGGCTGCACGGCAAAGGCGCGACAGCCTCGACAAAATCTCGTCAAAGAGTTTTCCTAGCGCAGAAAGAGCACTGAGCGCGTTCTCTTTATCGCTCAGCCCGGCATTCAAAAACACTTCGATGTCTGCATCTGCGGGAGCGAGGTCTTTCAGGCCCGTTTCGAGCGAGTCGGACACGAGTGCGGGAAAAAAGCGGGCTACCTGCCGGTAAAATGCGTAAAAGTGTTTCCCTGTTTCTTCGTGATTCCCGAGGAGGTACAACATTGTATCCACATCGGGCGAGCCGGGCATATTCTCGAAGCGCTTACGGGCAGTACGCATCCGCTCGTAGAGTTCCTGTGTATAAACCAGTAGGCTTCCCAAGGCGGCCACCGATTGCTCATCGGTACGTGCATTCATCAGCGTGTTTTTTCGCAACACAAACTGGTTATCGAGTTCCGTTAAATTTGCACGACTCAAAAGAATGATGACAAGACTGGGATCGGAAGTAAAAAAATCTTCCCATTTTCCGTCGGGCTTGTCATCGTCGTTGAAATAGTGGATGCTTTTAGACAGGTGGTAGAGGAAATCGATGTGATCGGGAATTTCCCGAGACTCGATCTGCACATACGAGGGCACGAGGGTATTGAACCAGCGCTCGGCCTGACTCATGCCGTCGCGGGTTACCGAAAATTGGTCTTTATTGATGTGCGCCCCTGTATTCATTATAAATTAGTTCCTTCCAGGAGATAGAAAGGAAATACCATGTTGTGCCGGGTATTGGTGATGATGATGCTGTAGTTGATCTGTATATGCAAAACACCATCGAGGTTATTCTGCTCCAACACCTCGGCGTTCATAAAATTAATGCGCGGTTCGAAATTGAGCAGTGCCTGCCCGATCACATGGTTCAGGCCGTTCACAAAAGCAGAATCCCTCTTTTCGAACACGAATGAGCGGATGCCACAGCCAAACTCTGGCCGCATGAGGCGCTCGCCGGGAATGGTGCTTAAAATAATCTTGATGCTCTGCTCAATGTCTTCCTGGTCGGCGGATAGCCTGGCCTGCTTCCCTCGGTGGGAGAATGCGGGCGGAAACGCCCAGCCTGTTCCTAAAAATGATTTAATTTCCATATCATCCTCCTATTAATACTGTAGGACATCCCAACACAATCGTTCCGCCATGAGCGGTAGTATCGCCCATGCGCGCTGCCGGCTTACCGGAGATCAGCACGGTAGCGGAACCTTTGACGATCGAATCGGGAGGGCCTACACATACACACAGATCGCCCATAACGGCGGCCGGCATTTTTCCGATCAACACTGTCGGCACTCCCGGTCCGGTAACCGGACCTCCTACGTGTGGAATCGGCGGAACGCCGGGTGTTTGCATCGGGCAGGTATGCATATCGGTAAGTCTTGCGGCTGGTGCTCCCATCGTTTATTTTGTTCTTATTAGTTGATCATAACAATTCCGCCTTTCACGGTAGTTTGGCCGGAGGCAGACACTTCGGCGGTAGCATTTCCTTTAGCGGTAAATCCCACCTGCGCCGTGTGGTTCACGTTCATGCCGGATACGGCTACGTCCTGTTTAGCAGACAGATTCAGCTTACCGGTTGCATCGAGCGTGATGTTGCCTGTGGCTTTCAGGGTAATATCTTTCTGGCTTTCGATGGTAATTCCTGACGAGGTCATCTTAATGGAATTGCTGTTCTGATCGGCAATTTCGATCGACTTTGCATCGTCGCTCAGGGTAATGTAATTTCCGGCCGGTGTTTCTATTTTGGTGATTTTTTTTTCATCGTCGAAGCTCATCTTCAACTTGCTTTTGGTAATAAGCGTTTTGATGTAATTATTGTTATCGGATGGCGTGGACGCGGCTTTTTTTGCACTGCTGTACATGGAACCGAGGATCACCGGAAACCGCGGATCGCTTTCCAAAAAGCCGATCACCACTTCGTCGCCTACCTCGGGCAGGAAACCGGAACCTGCACCGTCGGTAGCATAAAAATTGGCAACGCGTGCCCACAGACCGTCCTGATTAGTGGCGTTGGAAGGCAGCGACACCAATATCCTGAACATGGAGTCAGGATCTTCGTTTAGTTTTTTGACGGTTGCCACCTGCAAGCCGCGAATAGGCGGCAGCTGGCCGGAAGCCTCCTTATACCCGAAATCGGGCTGTGCCGTAACGGTTTTGGCATCGAGGCCAAAGCGGGCTGTACTGGTCCAGGTACCCTCGGAGATGGAATGCGAAAATCCAGTAACGTAGGCATTCCCATTGAAACGGTCGCCCACGCCTGCCAGCTCAATCAGTGTATTTGTTTTAACCGATGCATTTCCCACAAAAGTGGCCTGGCCCTTGAGTGCAGCCATTCTCAAGCGCATGAGACTTCCATCTGCCCAGGCTTTCAGGTCGTCCTGCGCCAGCGGCGTATTCGTGGTTAGCTTCAGTTGCTGTTGCCCCAGTTTGGCACTCATGGCTTTGCCATTCATATTGCCTTGCGAGCTAAGTGATGGTTCGGTAGCGCTGGAATTGAGCAGCGCCTGGTTCTTGATATCCCAGGCACTCACCTGGATACCTGTTGGCTGCTTTTCGGCATTCATTTCACCATGAAAATTGAGAAGCGATTCGCCGAATGCAACGCGGAGCACCGCACTACCACTGGTAGCCGGCTTACCCACGATCATTTTATCGCCATCGAAGGAGATCACGTAACCGTAGTACTCAGCGCGGGCCAGGATAAAATCCCAGTCGGTAGCCATTTTCTGAAAGATCGCTTCCTGCTGGGGAGAAGTGCTGTCAACCGTGCAGCTGAGTCCGTAAGTGCCTACAATACTTTTGATGATGTCGCTGTCGTTCTTTTTTGAAAATTGCGCTTCAGTGCGGTTGTAACACATACTCGCAGCCTTGTGCTTGCAGGTAACCACCAGGTGAAAAGCCTCGCTTGGCTCTATCCGGATGCTTTGCTTTACAATATACCCTGTAAAGATCGTTTGTTCGGCGTCGTCGCCATAACCTGCCGTGATCTCGATCGTATTTCCGGGGATCAGGTCGGTACTTTCGCTGATCGGGAAGTCGGAAGACTCGACGGTGCCATCGATCAAGACCACTTCGGCATAAGGAATTTTATTAAGCTCCTGAGTGACCGATACCGATACAACGGGATAATAGTCTTTTAACGGACTGCCTTCTGTTTTCACCGTAAACCGGAGAGTAGCATCGGAGATATTGACGGGTGACTGAGCCGGCATGTGTTTTACTTTTTAATGGGTGGGAAATACAGTTGATCACCTGGCTTGATATCAAGTACACTTTTGAGCCCGTTGATGCGGGCTACATCCATGTAATAAGCGCTGTTACCATATATTTTATAGGTCATGAGCGGCAGAGTATCGCCGGCACCCACGGTACGGATGTGGGTGAGGTCGGGCGAACTTTTCTGTGCTTCCTTGGCCTTTGTTTTAAAATCAATTGTTTCCGACAAGCCCAGTTCGATGGTAGCGCGCAGGGTTGTGCCATCGGGTTTGAACAGGTTGTAGGAGATGTTGAGTGTTTTGCATACGCAAATTACCGAAAGGCTTCCCCAAACAATTTTTAAAAAGCTGGGCCGGTGAACGGTTCCTTTAAATGAATACGTGAGGTCCTGTATTTTTTTGATGTAGGCATCCACATCGCTGATCCCTTTTGGCAGAGGAGCCACACCGGTTCCGTCGGCCACGAGCTTCAATTTCAAATCGCTGCCTTTCATCCCGCGGAATAGCAGGGTATTGTTGTTTTCTCCCGCTACATTGGAGTTGTTGTATTCAACCGTATAGTTACGCTGGTAATTTTCAGGATTAAACATGACCTCAAACGCCTGCCCTACTTTGCTGGTGCACGCGGCATCGCTGTATGCCTGTATCTGAAGTTTGACCAATGCCATTTCTTATCGTTGAACCTGGTTTTCTATTTTAATCAATACTTTATCGACACATTCCTTGATGATCGTCTTTTTCAAGTCAGCCAATTCCTCTTCCGACAGGCCTTTCTTGGCCTGGCTTTCATCAACGGTAATTTTTACTATCAGTTCCCTGATCTCTATCGGCATAAGTTTGGTTCGACAGGCAGTTTTCTACCACATCTTTTGTTTTACAATGTCCGTGTAAAATTTTCATAAGCCAGCTCAAGGCTCTCGCACACCAGCGCGTTTTCCTGCGCTTTGAGATCACTGATCTTTAAGGCAACAGGATAGGCATTGGCAAACGACCACGAGGCCAGCGGTTTCTGGGTTTCATCCAACAGATTTACCACCACTGTTTTTGTTTTAATGGTAAATTTCTCTACAGCATCTCTCGCCCAGTCGATCAGATCAGAACTCAGCACCATGCCGCGTTTCAGAACCAGGTTCTCATATTGAGGAGGAAGGGGCAAACGGCGCACGAACGTGTTCTCCCCTCCCTCTTTCAATGATTCCGAATTCAGCTTTACAGAAATGCCGGTCACCTCTTGGAAGCTCGCTTCAAACGTTCCGGATATACCAGTGACTTTGACGTTGAACGCAAAAACAACCGGGTAAAAAGGAGGTGTGGCAGGTTTCGGCATAATGCTTAGTTCAGGTGTTTAATGTTATGAAGCGATTTTCAGGCCCTCATGCGCCAGCTCAATGCTCTCTACCGCTACTTCGCTCGCGTCCGACTTCATGTCGCTAACCGTGATCTTGGTAGGGAAAGCGTTGGTAAGCGTCCAGCTCATTGCCACAGCCTGCGACTCGTCGAGCAGACTGATGGTAATGGTAGCGCGTTTGTAGGTATTCATTTTGATCAGGTTGTATTTGTCCCAAAGGTTCTTGTCGCCTTTGAACATACCCTTCTTTAGTGTGACGTTGCCGAACTTCTGAATGCCAGGCATCTTTACTGTGGAATAAACAGGGCTGCTGCCGCCGCGGTATTCGATTACCTGAGTTTCGGAAGACAAACCTGTAACTTCCTGAAAAATAAATTCTGCATCATCCCATTTTACCTGGAATGAAAATTTGACCATGGGCCATGTGGCCGTTGATTGTGCTGATCCGTCGTCTGCCATGTGATTTTATTTTTAAAAGTTGATGATTAATGAATAAATGTTATGATGCTATGCTTATGATTCCTGCATTTTTTGCTGGAAAGTGATTACGATGAACTCTGCCGGGCGAACGATCGCTACCTTTACGGTAATGAGCATCTTTCCGTCGAGGATGTCGGTTGGCGTCATGGTTGCGCCAAGCCCCACCTGTACATCAAACGCCTGTTCAGGAGCAGAGCCCGCAAGGGCACCTTGCTTCCAGAGATTGGTCAGGAAGTTCACCATCATGCTTTTCACCGTCACCCAGGTGTTGGCGTCGTTTGGCTCGAATACATAAGCACGCGTGGCCAGCTTGAGCGACTGCTCGATCATGATGAGCGTACGCCTCACGTTGATGTAACGCCAATCCTGGCTGTTGCCGTCGAGTGTACGGCCGCCCCATACCAGCGTACCAATTCCCGGGAAGGAGCGAATCACGTTGATCGATTTTCCGCTGATGGCGTCCACGTTGAGCGTTTCCTGCCCTTCGTGCGATACATTCACAGAAGGCGAGTTAACGGCACTCACCGACACATTGGCCGGTGCTTTCCAAACACCGCGGCTATTGTCAACAGTGGTGTACAAACCGGCCATTGCACCTGATGGTGGCAGCTCGTTGAGTTTCGCTCTCACTTCTTCCAGGATGTGTGTGTACGTAGGGCTCGTGGCTTTAAGTCCCTGGTGGTAATTACGCTTCACGTTTTCTTCCTCTTTCTTTTCTTCCGCCGTTTTCTCTTCTTCTTTCTTTCCAGCGAATTTGTCGAGGTCCGGTTTGAATTTAGCGATCACCTTTTTTGCCTCCTCTTCCGGAAGGATGGCATTGAGATCTACGCTTGCATCCAGGTTTTCGAAGCTCACCTCGGATGGAGGCACAATGCCGGAGTTGAGCCATGGATAGTATGCAGCGCCGTAATTAAGCGATTGCATACCGATACCTTCCCTGAATTCGGTGACTACGGTATTGGTATCTGTTCCTGCGACCTGTTGCTTGAGATCGAAAATACCAAAGCGGCTTTGCATGAATGCACAATGCTGCAACACTTTGGTGTAAATGTTTTTGTAACACACGTCGCCCAGCGCAATGGCATCAGGCATCACCACGAGCGTCGGTTCAAATTCTTTTTTCAGCAGTTCAAATACCGAATCGCCAAAGTCGTCTTGCTTGATCTCCAGTTCATCTTTGCCCTTGTAGGTGTCGATGCTGAGAATGTAAGCCGGGCCGCCGCCATTGGCATAAAACAGGCGAATGCTGTTGAACATGTACGCGGTGTTCTTATCATTCACCGTTACGATCTTTTGCTTACCGCCTAACGAAAATGTTTCCTGCTTGATAGCCGGATCGGGATCGGCGAGCTTGAAGCGCGCGTGAAAAGCGCCGCCAAAACGCTCGGTGTACTCTGCAAATGAGGTAATGCGCGTCGGCTTGTTTTGTAAGGATTTACCGTTCCACTCGGCGGTTTCGGTGTAACCGATAAACACGGGCACGGCAGTTTCAACCGCAACGGCTGAACTCGGGAAGGCGTTTTTTTCTTCGATGTAAACGCCAGGTGTCATTAGTTTTGATGGCATAGATATTGGTTTTAGAGGTTTATATTTAGGTAATTTTAATTTGTTGTCAGATGAAGATCTCCGAATAGTATTTTCCGTTTGATGGGCCCAACCTCGAAATGCAATTGACATCCGGGTGAGGCAGCATTTTAATCACGGCTTTCCCTTTATTGGTTTCGGCGTCGTAATTTTCCACCAGTTGAAAGTTCTTACCCGGGCGTTGGCTAATACTCAGCGGTTGCTCCGATTCGAAAGCCAATGCGCGCTTGTTGCCAGGTAGCTCTATCTCTACCGGACCATTGAACACCACAGAGCCATTCAGCACTGCCGGTCTCTGCAACTCACGAAGATGGTCGCTCACCAGCAGGTAGCGCCAATAGGTAGATTTTTCCCTGAACTGCACGGCATACTCTCCCGCACGCATTGTATTCAGATGGAGCTCGATCAATGCAAAAGGCTTCCTGAAAAAAGGATAGCCAAGTTCCTCTAGTTTGACGAGGTCTTCCGTGCCAACATATTCGGAGGCGTGCAACACAAGCGATCCGGCTGTAGTGTTATTGCGAAATAAAAATACCGAGTTAGCGATATCTCCTGTGACATCGGTGTAATTGAAAAACAAGGGATCGCTCAACCCCATTACAAAAGTCAGTTTATGGTCGTGTGCCAAGGCATCGGCTGCCGTGTACTGTTGTCCGTTGTTGTACGACTCAAATGCTATTGCAAACCCATCGCGCCTCGATTTGAACAGCATGCCTTGATTCAAGAGAAAAGCATCCGTGTCGGCGGTAGGGCGCACCGAGAAACAATCCGGTATCTCTCCGGCAAAATAAGCATGCCGGAAATTCACCTGGAATAATATGCTATACTGGCTGTTCATGGTCAAGGTTTCGCTATGGCTTGTTGATCTGATACGCCTGAAATATCGGGTCGGAACTCGCGCACAAAGGTGTCGTCGAATGTGAGCATTCGCATTTTATAAACCACGGAAGGCATGTACTTTGCTCCTAACGATGACCAAAGATTACTCAGGGTATCTGTACTGAGATCGAGCATCTCGAAGGATAACTTATCGATCTTTGCATCGAGAGCCGGTGTATTGGCGTGTGTAAACACGGGCTTTTGCACGAAATAACCAATAATAAACGACAGAAACCGGAGCGCTTCGGGATAATTTCCCTGTGCAAAAAATGCGGAAAATAATACAATGAGATTTACGTTGACGGGAGGAGAAGAATTGGATAAGATGCTTCCGCTTTTCTGCGACAAACTCCGCACGGGTTCTTTTTCTACGTTGATCAGCGTCACGACAAGTTTATTCTCTCCCTGTACTGCCACCGTTCCATCCTGGTTTATCAGCGACGACAAAACGACCTTCTGCTCGTTTACTTTCAACTTGCTTCTGAAATGCTCGTTCATTTCATCGACAAGGCAGGAGAGTGATTCGTAGATCATTGTTGTTTTTTTACTGATGTGACAAATCTTTGAAGGCATTAACCGGTCTTGCAAACACGCTTTGTATATCAACACATGCATTTGTTTCGAAATACAAAATGAAGACAGATAACAGCGACATAAGGGGGCCGGTTTTGCACCAAATATACAAGACTGACAGAAGAAAAAAACAAGCGAATAAATTTTATTTTTTTTGATCGTTTTTTAAGCTATTGCCAAAACACCAGTATTTACAACACTTACAGAGGCACACCCCCGCAAATACTCCCGGATAAAATCGGGTATTATTACCTATACCGATCAACGTAATATCACGTGGTATTTTCATCAAAAAATGAATGCGATTAGATGCCGAAACTTTTTTTAATTCAAAAAATGATCTACTTTCGACACGAATTATTTTAAATTTAATTCTCCCGCTCAAATTTTATCATGCGCTTCCCAAGCATCATATCTGTGTTACTCTTGTGTTGCATGAGTGTAACAACTTTCGCTCAACAAGATGGCTACCAGGGAAAGATCCCAAAAACAGACGAACTCAGCAAACTGAAAAAAGAAGACTCGCTCAAGACAGAAAAATTCCTGAAGAGTCTGGTGAAAGCATTCAGCTTCGTTTCCAAATCGCGGGAGAAAGAAAAAAAACGTGTTGACGAGATCATCAAAAAATACGTGCAGGAAGCAGGCTTACTCACTTTGGCTGACATGAAGCGGCTCAACGATTCTCTCGAGAAACACCGGCATCTGCAATTCGACTCGCTGACGCATTTGATCACCTCTCTCAACAGCGACAAAGACAGGCTGGCAAAAAAAATGAATGGGCTCAAAAAAGGGATTGACTCCCTTGCCGGCACTATTCCTGGGCCAGCGGAAGAATTGGAAATGGATAAGCTCGTAACCAACCTGATTCCGATGCTTAAGCAAAAAGCCAAAGAGGAAGAATTAAAAGAACTGCGCGTAAAAAAACTACAGATTGTAAGACGGCTGATCAATCATCCGGAAGGCATAGAAGACACCCTTCATGTAAACGACACGCTCTCGAAACGCTTTACGCTTCGTCTTCGAAAAAAAGAAGTGATCGGCTTTCATCCTTATTGGCGGAACAATCAATATTATCTCAATTACAATTTTTCGGTGCTGAGTTCCATAATCTACTACGGTTACGAACTCGACACGCGCACCGGCCTTTGCAAAAGCACTCACGATTGGGAAAAGCAGGAAGTGAGTGACTTTGCCAAACGCGAAAATTGCAAGGTGTACCTCGGTGTTTTTTCTGAAAGTGAAAAAGGCATCAGTGCCTTACTGAAAAGCAACGAGGCCCAAAACACCTTTTTCAATTCGATCGTGGCGCAACTGACATTGAAAAAAGCGCAAGGTGTAAATCTCATTTTCGGCTCGCCGGAAGGCAACAACAGACTCAGGCTGCTGCGTTTCGTCAAGCTCCTGAGCACGCGCCTGGCAGCTGCCGACCCAAATTATAAAATTACACTGACCATTCCGGTACTCGACAAAACGCTGGCCTACGACATCAAAGCCCTCGAGCCTTATGTAGAATACTTCATCATCGACTTCAGTAAAAAAAACCTGCGCGGCCCAATCGCTCCACTTACCGGTAACGATTACAGCCTCGACGCCGGCATTTCGCGTTACCTCGGCACGAATATCGCACCGGAAAAATTCATTGCCTGCCTGCCTTATCACGGTGCCGTGTGGGACGCCGAAAGCCATGGCGGTTTCCTGAACTACATCGCCTACTCTGAAATCCCGGAAGCCTACACCAATGAGTTTGGCTACACCTACGATAATGGAACCGAGCGATCGGATGTGGTATTCAATAAGACCGATACCATCGAACAACTCTGGTTCGACGATGCAAGAACCCTTTCTGAAAAATATGACTATGCACTCCAAAATAACCTGAGTGGCGTGGCCGTGTGGGCCTTGGGCAACGACAACTTCAAGCCCGAACTGTGGGACGTGCTGCTCGATAAGATGGTACTGATCGATACGACCAACGTTGTGGAAATAAAAAAAACGCCGCCGCCCGCGCCGCAACAAAAAACGTTCTGGCAAAAAGTGAAACGCGAACTTGCACTTTATAAAATGCTGTTCCTGCACCCTTGCGATTTCGAACAAATGAGCCAGGACGGCATCAGCGGGCGCGATGAAATGTTCCTCGATGATTATGTATTTCACATTGTGCTGGTGGCTTTCTTGCTTCTCATTATTACCGGCGTGTACGCAGTGATTAAAAACCGCTCGCTGGGAGACGACTGGCCCAACAGAAAGCTGTTCTTGTTTTTACTGATCGTTCTGACGATCGTGAACATGATCGCGATCCTGATGTACAGCTTTCTCAGCAAGGACTTTAAAGGCTTTGGCGCTTATGAAGGCGATAACAGTTGCGAGGTAAACCTGATCACGCTGCTCAAATTATTGTGCATCGGTTTCATCCTCGGAGGTTTTTCGATGCGCCTACTCGTGATGCCACTGATCAAGCGCAAAGAAATTCCTTAACCAAACCACACGGCCTTCCTACAGGCTACACAAGCCCGAAAAAATGTTTTGTCATGTAAGCCACACCAACTGTCCGGCAAGGCACAAGCATTTTTCAGACTGAATTACAAATCTTATCCTTACTTTTGAGCAGGCTCTTTAGCAGAAACATAGACCCTGCAATGGCCGAACGGCTCTACCACATGCGCGTACAACACTAATCCATCAATCCATGCCTGCCGAGATCGACAAATCCGTATTCACAAACTATCCCATCGATACTTACGGTGAGATCTGGAAAGAGCTGTCTCCACTACCCTTTACCAAGAAAACAGGCCTGCCTCCCGATTCGCTTTGTTTCCTGCAAATGGGAACAATACGCAAATACATAGTAAACGCCAAAGAAGATGTAACAGAAGATATTTCGGTCGATTTCTATTTCACCGGAACTATTTTCACCGCCAATACAGCCAAAGATGCCGAAAATGCGTTCATCTTCGAACCTATCAGTAGCGGCATGCTGTGGCATGTGGATATGCGTGTAGTGAGACGCTTATTCGAAGAGTCTAAACTCTGCGCCACCACACAGAAAGTATTCTTAGAAGAACAATTGCGGCAGAAGACGATCCGCGAGATACAACTGTTGCGGGCATCTCCGAAAGAAATATACCTGTACCTGCTCAGGAACAAACCGTACTTTCTGGAAAACGTTCCACTCAAATACCTGGCTTCGTATATAGGTATTACACCACAGGCATTAAGCCGCATCCGGAAGCAAATTTATTAACCCAGGTTCATTGTTCTGTTCTGTTTGTTTTCCGTATTTCGTAAAAAACATCATGCAAAAACAGGAACTCATTTCGGCTTTCAGCCACAACCATCAGACATTTATTCACTACATCGATCGCCTGAGCCCCGATCAGTTCATCTACAAACCGGATAACAAATGGACACCGGGGCAACACCTAAACCATATCCTGCTCACGCTGCAACCGTTCCCAAAGGTGCTGTCATCAAAGGAATACATAGCCGAGAAATTCGGGCAAACAGACAGGGCAAGCTTGGATTACGACACGGTCATCAGCAATTACATGCAAACCACGAGAAAAGCAGCAGCGCAATATGTACCCGGGGAAACGGTAACATTTGCACAAAAGCCAGAGCTCATGGTTGCTATGCAAGAAACCATGGAACAAACAACCAAGCTCCTGAATACCTACACCGAAGAAGAACTCGATACGCTACTGTTGCCTCATCCGCTGCTTGGCAAAATGACGCTCCGGGAATTGTTTTACCTGATGTCTTATCATCCAATGCATCATTTGAAGCAGATCGACCAATCACTGGGATTTTAGGTATTCGCAAAAAGGCTCCACAATAGATCGTCACAGAACTTTCGTGTTTCATACCTGCTTCAAGCTTCTGGGGCATGCAGCAGCTATTTCTGAGGCTGGTCTTCAACCTGGAAAGTTAGCCAGAGCGCCTTCTGCTTTTTTGCACACGTATTTTTACGCGAATGTTTTAACACAAAACACACGTAATTTTACCTGTAAATGTTAATTATATCCATCGTAACTTTCATAGGGCTTGATTATTCTATTCTTACCGATTGAGTTCTGGTAATAATACTGGTGCAATCCATGGTGTTAACTCATAAATTTGTTTTACAAACTAACCCCAAAACTTTTAATTTATGAAAAAACTCTTACAAATTATTGCAATGTTTGCGATAGGTGCAAATGTTGCAAATGCAGCGCTGATCAACTCTCTACACATTAAACACAAAGGGCCTCGCGGATATAATGACGTTGGAGAATATGAAGGACTATTTATACACAGGAAATGGTGTCTGGATCCAGGCATACTCTCCTGCCCGTTTATATGCGGCGAAACTGTTGTACCAAACACAGAGACTGCGGGTGTAAAATCGAGTCAGTCACTGTCGGCTTTCGAAATAGAATTTATCAATGAGTCTTTAGCCCAAGCCACTGCCTCAACCCAGGCTAACGGTTTGATCACAACAACGTTTATGGTTGACGGAAAAGAAGTAGTTTTAACAGCGCGATTCAGCAAAAGCGATACTTTTTTTCATTTCGACATCGTTAAAAATGCCACTTACGCCGACAACATCAAAGAACTTGCTACTATCAGCGTATAATTATACCCTTGTGATCAAATTCATAAAGAATGGTTGGTTCATACCAACCATCCTTTTTCTATTTTGTAAGTCCATGATATCCCAAGAGACTGCGCTCATTGATGCTTTCGCGTTTGCCGGCAATTATGAACATCTAAGTCTCTCGAATAACCCCTATAAGTTGATCACGGGATGTTTCTTCGAAAAAACATTAACTAATGAGATCATTTATGGATATACCAAAATCGATAAAAACTGGACGATAAACCGATTGAATCCAAAAACGAACGTCATACAGCAAGCATCTGTCAATTTTGAAGAGATAAAGAGCGCAATTCCCGCGAAAGTGTACGATGATCTCACCTATTATGGCATCAGTGGAATTGTTGAAGGCGATAAGGTCATGGCAATAAATTCAAGCAATACTCTTTTGATTTTCAGGAAAAACGGTCCGGCCTATACGTTTCAAAAAGAAGTCACCGTAAATGACTCGATTGAGTTCAATGAGGTTTTTCCTGCTACCGACTCAACAGTCATCCTACTCGATTACAAAGCAAAATACGTAGAATACAATTACATAAAAGCCTATTGCCTGAACATCCACACAGGCTTTTGTTCATTGGTATTCAAACATAAAATGGGTTCTAATGTGGCTTGTTACGATAGAACAAATACCCGGTATTACGACAGCAACAACAGGTATTTTCTGATAACTGACAACCTGGATTACCAAATCTATTTGTTTGACACCAACATGCATGAGTTATCAACTTATAACCGAAAACTGAACATAAGCGATGATTCGAGGAAGATTCTCAACCCCAAGGTATTGAGAGCCAATACCCACGACTCAACCATGAAAGAATTGAACCTTACGCCCAGGATTGTGAATTCTCAGTTTCTGAACGACTCTGAGATCGTGGTAAATTATGCGACCGGTAAGACAATCGAAAGAGATGGCTTAAAAATCAAAAGTTCGATGGTTGACATCCTCGTGATCCGAAACAACACATTGACGCCCAAACGGACACTGAACGACGCTTTTGTTTATGAAAAAGCAGGCTTTGGTTCAACTGGAAAGCATGATCAGAAGTCTTTTAATCCTTATTTAAGAGGTGCGCTACCTACATACCTTTTCGTTGGTAACCAATTGGTTCAATTTAATCTTGATGCGGCGATACCAAAGGCCAACATGAGTTATAAGAAGTATATCCAAAAAGCAAAAGGTTCTATACTGAATTTGAAAAGTAATTTAATATACAGCAAATATGAATATCTTAATTAAACTATTCGTCCTTGGGCATTTACTACTGTTCAATCGGAATGCCACTGAGTATAAATACACGTTAATCTGTACAAGCAAAAATTGCACGCCGTGCATTACGACAGCAGAAAATTTTTTCAACACACACAAAGCACTACCGATGATTATTAACCTATACAGTAGCGAAGCTGATAAACAAATCACCAGGGAATTGATCGAGGACTATTGTAAGAATACCGAGTCTAAGAAAAAAATTGTGAGAAATAACTTTTCATTTGGGCGATATACCTTTAACGCATCAGATAATGGACCATTCCTCATTAAGTATTCCAAAACGGACACTGTGATTTACAACGCCAGCAATATCGATGACATTAATTTTGTCGATCACAATCAATAAATACAACATGTCGATAAACCAATTCGATTAAAACCAGGCTAAAACCAGCAAAATGTTAGCGTCGAAGCGCATAGAGCCCTCATGCGCTTTTTTGTTTTTTAGATAGCCATGATAGTCTGAAAAATTTGGAATTGGTATCCTAAACTAACCCACTTTAATATATCGGCTTACATGTTGAAATAATTGAGTATTTTCAACATATTTGTTCACAAATATAAATCGTTCACGTATTCGTGAACAAAGATAAAATCATGAACAAATTTGGAAAATTCAATACTGTTCACTAATTTTGATCGTTCACGAATACGTGAACATATAAAATACATTGAACAGAATGGATCTTGACGTAGTAAATAAAGCGCTGGAAAATCTGGCACAAACTGCCCACATAAAAGGTAGGTGGAAGCCTATTACTCAGAAAAAAAATGATAATGGACTAGATGGACTTGTAGAGTTTACTTTTGATCGTAAAGCATATAAGGTAAATGCAGAAGTAAAAAATAACATAAGAGCTATTCACTTACCAAAATTATACGAACTGGCAGAAAACTACCCTCCATTAATTGTTATAGCCGATCAGATTTTCCCTAAAATAAAAGAAGAGCTTAGGAATCACAACATCGCTTATCTCGAAACAAATGGGAATATCTGGTTAAAACACGATAAAGGTTTATATTGGATTGATACCAATAAGACCATGCCAGAGGAAAAGGAAAAAGTCAACAGGGCTTTTACAAAAACAGGAATTAAAGTGGTATTTGACATTTTAAGAGATGAAGCACTAATCAATTTGCCATATCGGGAGATTGCTAAAAGAGCTGAAATCGCTTTAGGAAACGTTAACTACATCATGAATGGACTAAAGGAAAAAGGATTCCTGTTAAAACTAAACAAAAGCACCTTTAAGCTTACAAATAAGCAAGAACTCTTAAATACTTGGATTACCAAGTATGAAGAAAAATTAAAGCCTGAGCTGGAAATAGGAACATTCCGTTTTTTAAAACAGGAGGATTTCCTGAATTGGAAAAATTTACCGTTGAAAAATGGCAAAACATGGTGGGGTGGCGAACCGGGTGGTGATTTATATACCAACTATTTAAAACCAGCAGTACTGACTTTATACACAACAGAAACGCGTAACGAATTAATCAAAAACTATCGTCTAATTCCAGACCCCAACGGTAATGTGAAAGTATATCGTAAATTTTGGACATATAATGAAGTGAGTGATCGTATGGCACCACCGCTATTAATATATGCCGATTTAATAAATACAAGCGATCATCGCTGTATAGAAACCGCACAAAAATTATATCATGAGCTTTTTGAAGGAAAATTTTGAGCGTTTAAAAAACGAAGGATTAAAAGAAACCTTTGAGGTTTTAGAAGCGGCTTTTAAAGAGTACAAAATAGACTACTATTTAATTGGTGCCAGGGCAAGAGATTTATGGACAAATCATATTGATCTGAAAGAGAAACGAACAACCGAAGACGTGGATTTTTGTATTTACATGAATGAACATAAACAGTACAAAAATCTAGTTGCTGAACTCATATCGAAATACGGCTTTAAAAGGGATGAAAAACAATCTTATCGTTTCTATTTTCAAGGAACTATAGATATTATTCCGTTTGGTGGCATTGAAAAAGACGGAGAAGTTTTTTTAGATGAGCCACCCACAGAACTATCTGTGTATGGCACAAAGGAAGCCGTAGCTCAGGCAAAAGTTGTAGAAGGAAATTTTAAAGTAGTAACGCTACCCGGCCTTTGTGTGCTGAAATTAATTGCCTTTAACGAAAAGCCTGACAGCAGAGCGAAAGACTTGCAGGATTTTTATTTTTTAATGGAGAACTACGGAGAGATTGCAGGAGAACAATTATTTGATGGGGCTGATTATGAAGATTTGGTTGGAGAAGATTTTGAACTCAGCATTGCATCCGCTAAAATGCTCGGTAGGCAAATAAAAAACATTAGCCAAGGAAATGAAGATCTATTAAACAAACTAAAACAAATTCTTAACTCCCGACTCGATGGTTTTTCTAATGAAGAAATTGACAGTATGTACAGTGTAAGAGAAGGGAAAGACGAAAAAGTTGAACGGTTTAAATTAGTTTCAGAATTATTAAAAGAAATAAATTAAAATAAAGATATGTCAGAAGATCAAAAAAAGGTATTAGAACAACAGCTTTGGAATGTGGCTAACACACTGCGTGGCAAAATGAATGCAGATGAGTTTCGCGACTACATTTTAGGATTCATTTTCTACAAGTACTTATCAGAAAAATTGGAAAAGGAAGCGAATAAAATTCTGAAAGAAAGCCGTGAAAAGATAAAGTTTGTTGATATTAATGAAAATACAAAACAAGGAAAAGACTATCTGAAAGTTTTAAAGGAAGAACTTGTTCAGAAGCTGGGTTATTTTTTAAAACCCTCAGAGTTATTTGGTGAAGTAGCTAAACGCGGTGGAAAAAGTAATGATAACGAAACCGCCAAACAAGAAGAAGATGATGAAACACCAGAGAATTTTATTTTAGAAGATCTCCAACGTATTCTGAATAACATACAGCAAAGTACCATGGGAACAGAGAGTGAGGAAGATTTCGATCATCTCTTTGAGGATATGGATTTAAACAGTACAAAACTGGGTAAAACAGCAGAAGCGCGCAATACTATTATTGCAAAAGTATTGGGGCATTTGAACAAAATTGACTTTAAGCTTGAGCAAACTGAAGCGGATGTTTTAGGAGATGCTTATGAATACCTTATTGCTCAATTTGCAAGTGGAGCAGGAAAAAAAGCGGGTGAATTTTATACGCCACAACAAGTAAGTAAAGTGTTAGCCCAAATTGTAACTACCGGCAAAAAGAAATTAAAATCGGTATATGATCCAACATGCGGATCGGGATCTTTGTTACTACGTGTTAAGAAGGAGGTAAAAGACATTGGTCATTTTTACGGACAAGAAATGAACCGTACTACCTACAACTTGGCACGCATGAATATGATTTTGCACGATGTGAGTTATCGAAATTTTGACATTAAACAAGAGGATACATTGGAGCGGCCGCAACACATGGATTTAAAGTTTGAAGCCATTGTTGCTAACCCTCCTTTCTCTGCTCAATGGAGTGCAAACCCATTGCATTTAACGGATGAACGCTTTAGCCAATATGGTAAGTTAGCCCCGTCCAGTAAAGCCGATTTTGCTTTTGTACAACACATGGTTTATCATTTGGCAGATAATGGTATTATGGCTATTGTATTACCACATGGAGCTTTGTTTCGTAGTGGTGCTGAACAACATATACGCCAATACTTAATTGAAGAGAAAAATTATTTAGATGCAGTAATAGGCTTGCCTGCCAATATATTTTATGGAACAAGTATCCCTACATGCATGTTAGTGTTTAAAAAATGTAGAGAGAGCGACGATGATATCTTGTTTATAGATGCCAGCCGTGAGTTTGAAAAAATAAAGACTCGCAATCTTTTAACGGAAGCAAACATTGCGAAGATTGTAGATACCTATCGTAACCGCAAAAAAATAGATAAATACAGTAAGCCAATTAAACTAAAAGAGATAGCGACTAATGAATTTAATTTAAATATACCTAGATATGTAGATACGTTTGAAGCTGAAGAAAAGATTGATATCAACAAAGTGGCTAAAAAACTGCAAGCTTTGGAAAAAGATATGGAAAAGGCAAACAAGACACTTGCTGCTTTTTGCAAAGAATTAAAAATTGAAATGCCGTTTTAAATATGGAAAAAGATATTAATACACCTAAACTTCGATTTCCAAAATTTACAGCTAAATGGGAAAAGAAAAAACTTGGTGAGTTCTGTAAAATGCAAGCAGGAAAATTTATTAGTGCTTCTGAAATAAACGAAAATTACAATGCCAATTTATATCCTTGCTATGGCGGAAATGGATTACGCGGTTATACAAAGAAGTATAATCAGAATGGAAAATATACTTTGATAGGAAGACAAGGAGCTCATTGTGGGAATGTAATTCTTGTTAACGGTAAATTTTACGCAACAGAACATGCAGTTGTTGTTACATTAAATAAAGACTTCGATACAAATTGGATATTTTTTTTACTTGAGAGCTTGAACCTAAATCAATATTCAACTGGCTTAGCTCAGCCGGGATTGTCTGTACAAACTTTAGAAAAGGTGGAGGCTATAATTTCTACTAGCCTCACCGAACAGCAAAAAAACTCTTCTTTTTTTACCACTATCGACACTAAAATAAATCAACTCAAAAAAAAGAAAGAGCTTCTAGAAGAATATAAAAAGGGCATTGTACAAAAAATATTTTCTCAAGAGCTTAGATTTAAAGACGAAAAAGGAAAAGAATTTCCTAAGTGGGAAAAGAAGTATGGAAATCAAGTTTTCGAGAGTGTTTCGAATAAGCAGCATAATTCTGACCTCCCAATATTGGCAATAACCCAAGGGCATGGAGCAATTCCTAGAAACTTAATTGACTTCAAAATATCTGTTACAGACAAAAGCATTGAGACGTATAAAGTTGTTGAAATAGGAGATTTTATTATTAGTTTGAGATCCTTTCAAGGTGGTATCGAGTATTCAAGATATAATGGAATATGTAGCCCAGCTTACATTGTTTTAAAGCCGATTTTAAGAATAAATGATCATTTTTTTAAACATTACTTTAAAACCGAATCATATATCACACTCTTAAACAAAAAAATAGAAGGTATTAGGGATGGTAAAATGGTTAGTTATAATCAGTTTTCCGAAATAGAATTGCCATTCCCATCTTACAATGAACAAACTAAAATTGCTAATTTTCTTTCAGCCATCGATGAAAAAACAAATCATTGTCAAACACAAATAGAACAAACCGAAAAGTGGAAAAAGGGTTTGCTGCAAAAAATGTTTTGTTAAATTAAACCAAGTAATTATGTTAACGCAAGAGAAAATAATAGCACTAGGGTTTGCTAAAAGGCAATTTCAGGATAATACATATTTCTATAATACTGGTTTATGCCTTTTCCCAAGTTCAGCAGGAGTTTGGATTTTGGGGTGGGATTTTGGAGTCCCTGTAGCTGGAAATTTTGACTCTGAATTTATCCCATACATTACAACAGAGTCTGAATTACGTAGTATAATTGCAAAATTAAATCATCACATTCCGTTAAATAACTTATGAGCAAGCAACCCGAACAAATATTAGAAGAACAATTGGTGGCTCAACTTCAAAAGTCGGGCTATGCGTATGTTTCCATTAAAGATGAAAAGGAACTTATCTCTAATCTTAAAAGTCAGCTTGAAAAGCACAACAATACACAATTTAGTAATAAAGAATTTGAAAAGGTTTTAAATATTCTTAGTAAAGGTTCTGTATTTGAAAAAGCCCATACACTTCGCCAAAAACAACACATAGTTCGAGATGATGGCAAAAATTTATATTTTGAATTTATTAATACCGAATATTGGTGTCAAAACGAATTTCAGGTTACACAGCAGGTAACCATGGAAGGTAAATACAAAAATCGTTATGACGTTACTTTACTAATAAACGGATTGCCTTTAGTTCAGATTGAATTAAAACGAAGAGGTTTAGAACTAAAAGAGGCTTTTAATCAAATCAACCGTTATCAGCGTCACACTTTTGGAGAAAGCGCGGCTCTATACCAATTCATTCAGATTTTTGTAATTAGTAACGGAGTTAACACAAAATACTACGCAAATAATCGACACCAATCGTTTAAACAAACATTTTTTTGGACAGATAAAGAAAACAAACGCTTAACGAATATATTAAATGGATTTACGCACGAGTTTTTAGAGCCTTGCCATATATCAAAAATGATATGCAAATACATTGTGCTAAATGAAACCAGTAAATCATTAATGGTACTTCGTCCGTACCAGTTTTATGCAGTTGAAGCTTTAGTGGAGCGTGTGAAAAACAGTACAAAAAACGGTTATATATGGCACACTACAGGCTCAGGAAAAACGCTAACGTCATTTAAGGCCAGTCAGATATTAATGAAACTACCTCCAATAAAAAAGGTAGTATTTGTAGTTGATAGAAAAGATTTAGATTATCAAACTACAAGGGAATTTGAAGGATTTCAGCCCGGTAGTGTAGATGCTACAAGTAATACTGATAATTTGGTTAAACAGTTTTTAGGAACATATAAAGACAAAAAAGGTGATTTAAAAGAAAGTAACCTTATAGTAACAACCATTCAAAAACTGAATACAGCTATTAGCAAAAAGCAACATCTTGCAAAGATGGAAAAATTGAAGGATGAACGTATGGTATTTGTTTTTGATGAATGTCACCGATCGCAGTTTGGCGATACACATACGCGTATCAAAGCATTTTTTAAGAACAGTCAATTATTTGGGTTTACAGGAACCCCAATTTTTGTTGAAAATGCTGTGAAAAATGAAAAAGGCAAAAGAACTACAAAGGAATTATTTGGCGATTGTTTGCATAAATACGTCATTACAGATGCTATTAAGGATGAGAATGTACTGAAGTTTTCAGTAGAATATGTCGGCAAATATAAACGCAAGGACACTGAAAATGAAATTGATATTGAAGTGGAGGACATTGATACTAAAGAATTAATGGAGTCTCCGCAGCGTTTGGAGAAAATAACTAATTATATATTAGCACATCACAACCGAAAAACACATAACAGGGATTTTACAGCGATGTTTTGTGTAAATAGTGTTGATACCTTAATTAAGTACTACGATCTGTTTTACAAAAAGAAGCTGGACGGAAACCATAATCTTCGTATAGCTACGATTTTTAGCTTTGCGGCTAATGAGGATGATGCAGATGCTAATGGTTTTCTTCCAGAAGAACTGTCGGTAGTTGAAGAGCCTAAAGCTCTGTATGGATTGCAGGCGCATAGTCGCGAAAAACTAGATGAGTTTATAGGACATTACAATCAACTATTTGGAAGTAACTTTACAACAAGAGATACTGAGTCGTTTTATAATTACTACAATGATATTTCAAAAAAAGTAAAAGAACGTAAGATTGATATATTACTTGTAGTAAATATGTTTTTAACAGGATTTGATAGTCCTGCATTAAACACATTGTACGTTGATAAAAATCTTAAATACCATGGTTTGTTGCAGGCGTATTCAAGAACAAATAGAATTTTAAATGAACAAAAATCGCAAGGAAACATCATTTCGTTTAGAAATTTAAAGAAAGCAACAGATGATGCAATTACATTGTTCAGTAACAAGGAGGCAATAGAGGTCATTATTATGAAGCCGTACGAAGAGTACGTTAAAAAATTTAATGATGCTTTTATTTCGCTTTTAAAAATAGCACCAACAATTAATAGTGTTAATGAATTAGCTTCAGAAGAAGAAGAATTAAACTTCATAAAAGCTTTCAGGGATTTAATTCGTATAAAGAATATTTTAACAGCCTTTGCTGATTTTAAATGGGATGATGTATCAATGAGTGAACAGCTTTTTGAAGATTATAAAAGCAAATATTTAGACTTGTACGACAAAGTAAGAAGTGATCAGCAAAAAGAAAAAGTTTCTATTCTTGAAGATGTTGATTTTGAGCTTGAATTAATACACCGTGATGAAATAAACGTAGCTTACATCTTGAAACTTTTAGTTAAACTAAAAGAAAAAACACAAGAGGAAGTTGCACAGGCTGAAAAGGAAATCTTTAATTTATTAAGCAGTGAAGTTCAATTAAGAAGTAAGAAAGAACTCATCGAGAAGTTTATTGAAGAAAATTTACCAGTTATCAAGGATGCGGATACTGTACCTGATGAATTTGAAAAGTTCTGGAACAAAGAACAAAAGCAGGCCTTTAAAGCACTTGTAAAGAAAGAAAAATTGAATGCTGATAGAACTGAAAGTTTGATTGAAAACTATTTATTTGCTGAAAGAAAACCTTTGCAAGATGAAGTGCTTGATTTAATTGAAGGAAATAAGCCGGGCTTGCTTGAGCGTAAAAAAGTTGGCGACAGAATCTTAAAAAAGATTTTAGATTTTGTGGAAACATTTATTAACGGAATGAATAAAGAATAATATGATTAGTCAAAGCCTTTCTACATGGTTGCGCTATAGATCTTACCAAGTTCATGATTAAGGAATTTCTGCACATGAGAACGGCCAGTAATAAAGGTAGGGATCAGGGTCAAAAGTTGTGGGGAAAAGGAAAAAATCGGAATTTTGTGTCCCTAATTTGTAGTTGTGAACCAGTCCTTTGATAGCCTTTTGAAGACGATTCTTCCCGAATCAATATCTACCTATTT